>Ga0172371_10013166_pt1 | contig 10805 bp, 10 predicted proteins | sample Lak12m_FD_114543 | JGI IMG/M metagenome (GOLD analysis project Ga0172371, IMG submission 114543) | Freshwater microbial communities from Kabuno Bay, South-Kivu, Congo - kab_022012_12m | ecosystem: Environmental > Aquatic > Freshwater > Lake | place: Democratic Republic of the Congo: South-Kivu... | reverse complement strand
ATGGACGGCGATAACGCGGCGGCGATGCGGTATACCGAAGCCAAACTGACGGCGTTCGCGGAGGAAATGATGGCCGATATCGAAAAAGATACGGTTGATTTCGTTCCGAACTATGACGCGTCGCGCCAGGAACCATCCGTTTTGCCCGCCAAAGCTCCCCAACTTCTTCTCAACGGCACAATGGGAATCGCGGTCGGGATGGCGACGAATATTCCTCCGCACAACCTTGGCGAATTGGTGGATGCGATTGCCTACCTCATTGAAAATCCGGATTGCGACGTCAAAGATCTCCTGCAGTTTGTGAAAGGACCTGATTTTCCGACAGGTGGATCGATCTTCAACCAGGCGGATATTATGCAAGCCTATCTCACCGGCCGGGGAAGCATCGTCTGCCGGGCAGAAACCGAAATTATCGAAACGAAAACAGGCCAGTTTCAAATCATTGTGACGGAGATGACCTATTCTTCAAACAAAGCGGCGATGATTGAAAAGATGGCGGATCTCGTGAAAACGGGAAAACTCGAAGGAATCAAGGATCTGCGCGACGAGTCGGACAAAGACGGGGTGCGGATCGTGATCGAGCTCAAAAAAGAAGCTTTCCCGAAAAAAATTCTCAACAAATTATATACTCTCACTGATCTTCAAAAATCGTTTCACGTGAACATGCTGGCCTTGGTCGACGGAATCGAGCCGAAAGTACTCAATCTCAAAGCGATGCTCGAGTATTTCATTGCTCATCGCCAAGTGGTTGTCACCAGGCGGACACAGTATGATCTTCGGATCGCGAAAGAGCGGGCGCACATCCTGGAAGGTCTCAAAAAAGCGCTTGATCATATCGACGCGGTCATCAATACGATTCGAAAATCGGCTACCAAAGAACTGGCGCATGACAACCTGATGAAAAAATTCAAATTGTCGGACAAGCAATCGACGGCCATTCTTGAAATGCGCCTGCAAACCCTCGCTGGACTCGAACGTCAAAAGATCGAGGATGAACTCAAGGGGAAAATGAGATTGATCAAAGAGTTGGAAGAGCTTTTGAAGAGCCCGAAGAAAATTTTGGGCGTCATCAAGACGGAACTTCAGGAGCTCAAAGAAAAATATGCGGACGAGCGCCGGACGCGGGTGGTGAGGTCAGCGGTGGGCGAATTCAAGCAGGAAGATCTCATCCCGAACGAGGAAGCGATCATTGTTTTCACCGAGGACAATTATGTGAAAAGAATGAACCCCTCGCTATATCGCGTGCAGAGGCGGGGTGGAAAGGGCGTGATCGGCGCGACGACCAAGGAAGATGACAAGATTGATCTCGTGGTGAGTGCGATGACGCACGATGATCTTTTCTTTTTTACCAACACCGGAAAAGTCTTCCAAACCAAGGCCTACGAAATTCCGGTTTCTTCGCGAACGGCCAAAGGTCAGGCCATCGTGAACTTCTTGCAAGTTTCTCCGGATGAAAAGATCACGGCGATCATCACGGTCGGAAAAGATTCTCAAGCGAAATATCTTTTTATGGCGACGAAATTCGGGACGGTGAAAAAAACGGCTATTGAGGATTTTGCCAAAGTGCGCCGCTCGGGACTCATCGCGCTGAATTTGGCTGCGGGCGACGAACTGCGCTGGATCGCGCCGACAACCGGAAAAGATGAGATCATCATCACGACGTCAGCCGGGCAGGCCATTCATTTCAAAGAAACGGATGTGCGCGGCATGGGACGCACAGCGGCCGGTGTGCGGGGAATGAAACTCAAAAAGGATGACCAAGTGGTTGGAATGGACGTGGTTCTCAAAAACCAGAAAGGCAACCAGCTTTTAGTTCTCACGGAAAACGGATTTGGAAAAAGATCGGATCTGAAATCCTACAAAATCCAAAAACGGGGCGGATCAGGCATCAAAACGGCCAAAGTTACGCCGAAAACCGGGAAATTGGTGAGCGCGCATATCATCAATCTTGACAATCTCGAAGTGGATCTCATTGCGAGCTCCGCCAAAGGTCAGATCATCCGCGTGCCGCTCAAAAGCATTTCGGCTCTTGGTCGCGCGACCCAGGGTGTGCGGGTGATGCGCCTCAACGGCGATGACAAAATCGCCGCCACAGCGGTGCTGTAAGATCAATTCATAAAATATTTCAAAAAGACGCCCCTCAGAGGCGTCTTTTTTTGTAAAAATATGCATTTGTGCCTTTTTCCCATTTATTGTAAAATTTAATCAAGGAAACAGCTTAAAATAAAAATTCAATGACAAAAAAAATATCAATTATTTTTTCTTTCGTTCTCATCCTCTCGATGATGGTTCTTTCCGGTTGCGGGTGCGCGATAAACACCAAAACAGGCTACGAAGCGCGCCTGGAAGTTTGGGGTCTTTTCGATGATTCAGATGTGATGGCAAAAACCATCAGTGAATACCAAAAGAGAAATCCGAGGATCAAGGAAATCGTCTACAAAAAGCTCACTATCAATACATACGAAAATGATTTGATGGACGCGCTTGCAACGGGAAACGGTCCGGATATATTTTTGATCCACAACACCTGGCTTCCCAAACACGCTGACAAGCTGGCGCCGGCGCCAATTGACAACTTATCGAGTGCTCAATCTCCCGTGCTTACGCCAAAGCAAGTTCAAGACCAATTCGCGGACATTGTTTCTTCAGATTTCGTTTCGGATGGAAAAGTTTATGCGCTGCCTCTTTCGGCGGATTCACTCGCGCTCTATTATAATAAAGATTTGCTGAACCAAGCAGGAATAGCGATCCCGCCTGCGACCTGGCTTGACTTCGATTCGGCGGTAAAAAAAATCACTCGCGTTGATTCTTTTGGGAATATCAATCAAAGCGGCGCGGCGATGGGAATGTCGAGCGATACGAGCCCCGGCACGGGAAAAATCAACCGGGCAACGGATATTCTGACGCTTCTTATGATGCAATCTGGAGCGAATATGATTAGCCCCCAGACCAAGCAGGCGGCTTTTGCCGATTTCACAAGTGCGACCTATGGAAGCGAAGTATCACCCGGAGAATCGGCGCTGGCCTACTATACGAAATTTTCAAATCCTGCCAAGGCTGAATATTCCTGGAATGCGCAGCAGCACAATTCGGTTGACAGTTTCGCTGAGGGAAAAACGGCGATGATGCTCAATTATTCCTGGCTGATTCCGAAAATCATGGAACGGGCGCCAAAGCTGTCCCTTGGAATTGCCAAGGTTCCGCAAAACAAAGATAAAAACGGGAATGGGATGGATATTGACTTTGCCAACTATTGGGCGTACGCGGTTTCTAAAAACAAAGTTCAAAATCAGGAATTTGTCACAGCGGCCCAGCAAAACAAGCGGGCTTACGCGACCGACGACCAAAGAATCGCGGAAAGCTGGAAGTTTATACGCTTTTTGACAATGCCGCAATCGTTCAGCGCAGATTTGCCGGTTGCGGCGGCAGGGGCGGAAAGCGTCAACTTTGATCCGGCGGCGGAATATATCAAAAATCAAGCCAAGCCTGCGGCGCGCCGCGATCTCATCGAAAAACAAAAATCAGATATTCTCCTTTCTCCTTTTGCCCAAGGCAATCTTATCGCCAAAAGTTGGGCGCAACCCGACAATCTTGCGGTTGAGAAAATTTTTGATGGAATGATCGACAACGTAGTTCTCAAAAATAATCCTCTCCATGACGCGCTCGAACAGGCGCAAAACGCGGTGAACGTGCTTTTGAGGAAATAGGAGATTTCTATGAATTATGGATCTGTACGAATAAATGAAAAAAACAGAAAATAAAATTTTTGCAAGGGTATTTATTCTATTGTTTTTACTGGTCATTTCATTCAGTATTGTTTCGAGTGCCTTTGCTGCCGATGCCCTTGTCCCTTGCGGATTGGAAGGAAAAGCTGATTGCACCCTCTGCCACCTTGTCATCGGATTCAAAAATATTTATGATTATCTTCTTTTTACGGTGCTTCTTCCGGCGACGGTTTTGGCAGTTGTTATTGCCGGTGTAATGTACATGGTCTCGAGTGGCAGCAAGGGAATGATTGAAAAAGCCAAATCGGCGCTCACCTACGCCCTCACGGCCATGCTCCTCGCTCTCTTGGCCTGGCTCATTATCAACGTGACGCTCAATGCCCTTGGCTTCAAAAACGCCGGCAGTTGGTACAATTTCACCTGCGATACGACGCAGACAGTGGGGGCGACATCAATGGGGACGGGAACGACGACGGCTGGAACTGGCGCTGGAACGGGCACTGGTACAGGAAGTGGGGGCAAGTCCATTGGCACTGGCGTGGTTTCTAGCGGGGAAAAAACGCTGGCTCAAGTAGCCGCTAACTTAAAAAATAGTACAATCTATGTTGATAAGCTGAACAGCTCCAAGGTTGGATGGGTTGACGGAACATTTTATGGCGATTGCTCAAGCTGGGCGCAAGAATTCTATAAGGAAGCCTATGGAATAGATCCAGGAGGCACTACAACCCAGATGAAAGAAAACGCCAACGGCAACACGGACAGAAGCACTCTAACGGCTGGCGATCTGTTAATTGTGAATGGCTCACATGGTAATGGCACTCATGCTGTAATATATCTGGGAGATGATTCAGTTGTGGGAAATTCGACGCAGGGTGTAAATGTAAAATATGGTACACTTAGCGGTTACACAAATATCGCCGCTGTTATAAAGGCTCCTTCCTCGAGTTAATAACAAAAGATAATATAACGTTTTATATGAAAAAAATAATCATCATTGTTGGCATCGTTCTAATAATTATACTTGTAATTATTTTCTTTGTGATCAGTAGATCTTCCAAAAAGCAGGAAACGCAAAGCATTGGAGCATCTGCTACGAGCAATTCCACTGTTCCTCCGGAGCTACCCCAGCTTCCCAACACAAAATCCGCAAACATTAATCCGGAAAATGTCGACCAGTCCATCAAGGAAAACATTTCTCAACTGGAAGCAAGCGATCAGGCTACTACTGAAATCAAATTTAAAGAAAATCAAAGCCAAAATCAATCTGCAACACTTCAAGAGTTCGAGGCCAGCACAGAAATAAAAATTTCTCCCAAAGTTTATAGCGATCTAAGCCAGAATGAATACAGTGTATTTTCTTGTAAGGGAGAAACAAGCAGTGCGTCGAATCTCGGGCTCATATTGCTCTTCAAGCAGGGAGCAACCTGGGAATATTATTCCAATTTATATGTCAAAATGGACGAAAATCTTGGGGCTTGGGAACAAGATATGTTTTCCGATCTTGCACCCCTTCTTTTCTCCGGAAAAAAAATCAGCCAGAATCCGGTTTTCAAAAGTACGAAATACACGACCGAAAACGGGATTGCGCAAATGGATATCAGATACGCAAACACGAAGAGCGATGACGGCGCCAACCTTTCCATTGATTACACAGTTTTCGAGGAAAATGTTTATATTTTCAATAATCCCCAATGCCTGCGAAAAGCTTTGGACAAAAACGAGCCGGTGCTCGAGCCATAAAATAATTTTTTAGATAAAACCAATATGAAAAAACGATTCTTGATCTCCGCTCTTCTTGCCGTCATTTTTTTCTTGGGCGCCGGTTCATTTGTTCTGGCTACGACAACCTCAAGCTCCAGCAGCTTTTCCAGTCCCATCACTCCAACCACGATTGAGGGCGTTCTCTCAAATATCATGAGCTATCTCCAGGGGATTGCCGGAACGATCGCGGTGATATTCATCATTATTGGAGGGATAATGTACATGGTTTCAGGCGGGTCGAAAGAAACGACCGAGCGGGCGAAGAAAACTCTCATTTTCGCGATCGCGGGACTAGCTATTGTGTTGGTCGCTCCTTATTTAGGTACGGAAATAAAATCCATTCTCGACGGAAGCTCGGCGGGTTCGAAGTTGACGACGCTCTTGACCAATATCTTGAAACTTCTTTTGTCAATCGTCGGTTTTCTTGCTATAATATCAATGGTAGTCGGCGCGATCTGGATGCTCACCGCCGTTGGGGACGACGATAGATATGAGCTTGGGAAGAAAACGGCGACTTATTCCATCATCGGTCTCGTAGTCGCTCTTGCGGCGCTCATAATCGCGACTCAAGTGAAGAATCTCATCGGAGGATAATTCAAATATCTATTTAGAATGGAGGTGAATCAATGAAAAGAAAAATAAAAATAGCTGCCCGGTATGTGATCTCAAGCTTGTTCTTGATCCCGCTTGCGACGCTGGCTCAATTTCAGCCGCCTTCCAACACCAACCTGCCCAATTCGTCCATTTCTGCTATTGTTCAGAATATAATGCTTTGGCTTTTGGGAATCCTTGGGTTCGTGGCCGTTATCGGTTTTGTTATCAGCGGTATTTTGTATCTTGTCGCGGCCGGAGATGAGGACGCGCAGGCGAGAGCCAAGCGGGCGATGATATATTCCATCACAGGTGTTATCGTGGGCCTTGTGGGCCTTGTCATCCTTTATGCTGCCCAAAACCTTTTAGGTGCTCAAAAAGCCTAGTCATCAATTGAAACTCGAGTTTTAAGCCCCGTTTCTTGAAAGAGACGGGGTTTTGCTTACAAAAAAAATATGGTATAATCCAATCAGCCTAAAAAACTTAATTCACCCTGTTAAATGCTGGCTGCGCCAGCCCTCGCTCTGCGAGGATTTAACAGGGCAAGAAACCAATGCAAAAACAAAGAAAATATTGGACGGAAAGATGCGCGGCTGTTTCAGCGTTGTCTCTCTTCGCTATCACGAAGGCGCAAGTGGCTCTCGGCCAATGGGACAAGTCAAAGCTTGATGTGACGAAGCTTCCCAAAAAACCGCTGAACGACATAATTTCAAACCTTGCTCTTTGGCTGTTGACAATCTTTGGATTTATTGCCGTGATTGGTTTTGTGATTTCCGGGATAATCTATCTGATTTCAGCCGGCGACGAAGACGCACAGGAAAGAGCCAAGCGGGCAATGATATATTCCATCACGGGAGTGCTCGTTGGCCTTGCTGGTCTGGTGGTGATTGTTGCCATCAACTATTTCCTGCAAGCCACCGCAACCTAGCCTTCCAAATTATTATTTTAAGCATATGAAAAAACATTTATTTCGCCTGACCTCGTTTTTTCTCGCAATGTTTTTTTCCGTTTCTTCGGCAAGCGCGGATGTCACTCTCCCGACAGGCACCGGACTGTCAAGCAGTGATCTGACCACGGTTATTTCAAAGTTCACAAACTGGATTTTGGGAATTTTCGGATTTCTGGCGATCATCAGCTTTCTCGTGAGCGGAATAATGTATTTTCTGGCGGCCGGCGATGACAAGGCGCAGGAAAAAGCCAAAAAGCAGATGACCTGGTCGATTACCGGGGTTGTGATCGGGCTTGTCGGATTGGTAGTTATTACCGCGATTGATCTTATCTTGGGCGGAACATAATACGGAAAAATCCACAATTTTTGCAAGTTAAAAGCCCCGTGGCCGAGAGCGATGCTCAAAGCGCGGGGCTTTCGTTATTGCCAGTACGTGATTTTCACGTATGGCATTTTGTCCAATTGGACAAGTAAGTCGTCATCCGCCCATAGTTGAAGGGCGTTTTCAGCCGGAAGGAATCGTTCAGAGTTGCCTGCCTCGCCTTGGCGAAAGAAGGCAATTTCTATGGGATTGCTGCCGGACGAAAGATGGATATCGTAGCAGAATTCCCTCTGATTGACTTTCAGAAACGTTTTTCCGGTCGTTTCACGCGCCGCATGAAATACGATTTCATATTTTGCGCCTTTTATGGCCGGGATATTCGCGACGAGAAAATTTGCACGTCCCGTCTTTTTTTGGATTTTTACCCAGCCCGGTCCACGGTCGATGACGTGTTCTGCTCCCAGAAATTCTAGCGGCCGCTTTATCGTATATTGCCGCAATTCCTTCTTCGGCGCGGGAGAAGTTTTGGGAGGCGAAGCCTTGGCATTGGCGGATGAAGAGAATATTCCGCCGAAAGCTTCCTGGATGAGTCCTTTGCCTTTTCTCTCCTCGATGAATTTTTCATCATCAGCGGAGATTTCCTCGCCCCGTCTTATTTTTTCCCGAATCTTTTTGAGACGGGCCACGGCTTTTGCATCCCTGGCCTCTTTTTGATCCGAGAGCGTTTCCACCAGGACCCGGTCGGCTTTCGAAGTTCTCATGACCGAAAAGGGATCTGTGCCGACAAACTTTATCCATCCGGCCGGAGAAATCAATCGCAGGAACATCAGGATCAACGCAAGCACAATGCCCCACACGAGAGTTTTCCGAAGAAGGGCTCCTTTGGGATACATGATGAGGTAGGCTGTGCCGCCGAACAGGAGGAAAACGCCGAACCATGGATATTCCCTCAAAGACAGCAAGGGAGCGAAGAAACAGATAATGTGCATCCAGAACAGAGCATATAGTGCCGTCGCGATGTAAAGGTCGAACAGCACGTTCAGTTTGGGAACCTCTGCCCTTCCAATGGATTCGGCAGACCCGGGATGGGTCGTTATGCCTGATATTTCAATTATCTCTCCGAGCCCGGCCACGAAGACGATTCTACGGACATTGAACCACGTCCATATGACAACCGTGTCGCAGATGATCGCGACTACCATGGTCGCCGAGAGGTCCTCGAATGTTAACTGGGTGAGATACACTGTGGCGACGCTGATGACAGTGATGACGAAAGCGTTTCGAATGCGCCGCGCCTCATCGTTGGCTGCCACGAACAATGATGCCAAAAATGCCGCTATGTTGTTCAGAAAATTTCCCATGAGTGTCACCCCTTAGCAGATATTTTTCGCCCAGTGGAAGAATCTTGTGTGCCACTTGGCGTTGGCAGGGAGAGGCCGCGGAAGTAGCGCCGCTTCCATTTTTTCCCGCAACGTATTGATGTGGTCCCCGGATTTAGACAGAGCACCGTCGATTTTCTCCCAAGCGCCTTCAAGGTCAGGGAAGTCGAGAAGGCCAAGGCCTTCGCAAATTTTCTTCCGCTGCTTATTCGTCAGCTTGCTCGAAGCAATCAATTTCAGAAAATCGTGGGCGGGATCCTTGATGACGGTGTGCTCCTTTACTATCTTTGCGTCCCCACTCCCCGTAGTATCCGTGTGTCGACTTTCGATGAATTTTACGGCGACGACACTGCACCGAAACTTAGTTCTTTGCATGGGATCCAGGGTGGTTAGAAAATTAGCCAGTCTTGAAAATTCATCAGGATCCAACGCTTTCGCGGCGCGGGTCATGAAGCCGGCTTCGTCAGCCAGTCCGAGGCCAAAAGGCAATCCACTCTCACTAACCAAAGAGAGTCTGAAGTCCTTAAATTCCTCGGATTTAAGAAGTCTCCGGAAAGAATTAAAGGTATTGATAAAAACTGTATCCAGGGTCACCTCACCGAAGTATTTGGCAATCTTTTCTCCTAGCATTTCTGCACCTCGTATAAATTTTTTTAAAGAGCCCCGAAAGGCTCCTTTCTATGCCTTTCAAATGCCTAATTTCACGGCGCGAAGCCAAGATTTCAGCATCAGGGGATTATATCACTATTTTACAAGCTTGTCAATATGTGCTATTTTGTCCTAGTTGCTATTATATATACGCGAAATAGCATCGGGGCGAGTGGTGAAATTGGCAGACCCCGCAATGTTTCGCTTCACTCAACAGGCGGGGCAGGCACGCCAGCCTTCAGAAAAAAGCCTTGGTGGCGGAATTGGCATACGCGCATGGCTTAGGACCATGTTCCCGCAAGGGATTGGGAGTTCAACTCTCCCCCAAGGCACAATGATCAAAATTATCTTCCAGAACAAAGACTTTATCGTTGTGGACAAACCGGCTGGCCTCTCCGTTCACGCGGGAGTGGGAACAAGCGAAAAAACACTGGTTGATTTTTTGCTGGAAAAATTTCCTGATATCAAAAATGTCGGAGACGCGCCGGAAGTGCGCCCGGGGATCGTCCATCGGCTCGACAAAGAAACATCAGGCGTGATGGTTGTCGCGCGAAATAAAAAAACTTTTGAATATCTGAAAGACTTGTTCAAAAACAGAAAAATTGAAAAAAAATATCTGGCGGTTGTTCACGGCATATTGCCCGCCAAAGGCGGGTCCGCCTCGGGCGGAAAAGAGAAAGAGGGAAAAATTGAAGGCGAGATGGGAAGATCGAAAAAAGATTTTCGCAAGCAAGCGCTTGTGCGGGGGAAAATATCCGTGAGGAAGGAAAGATATTCTCTGACATTTTACAAAGTCAAAAAAGAATTGGAAAAATGTTCCCTGCTCGAAGTTTTTCCGAAGACGGGCCGGATGCACCAGATCCGGGTGCATCTCCACTCTGTTGGTCATCCAATTGTCGGGGACAAAAAATATACTTTCAAAGAATTCCTGCCTCGCCGGCAGGCAGGCAAAAATATTTTCGCGCCGCGAATGATGCTTCACGCCAATTCCATCAGTTTTGTCGGTCCGGACAACAAAAAATATTTTTTCAAATCTTCCCCGTCGGAAGAATTCGAAAAATACCTTGATTACAAAAGCGCCCGGTAGGGCGCTTTTGCTTCGTGAGCGGGTAACGGGAGTCGAACCCGTATCTCTACCTTGGCAAGGTAATATAATAGCCGCTATACGATACCCGCCTTCGTCTCGCCAAAGCGAGACTACGGCGGGCAAGCCCGCTGCAGTCCGCGAAAGCGGACTTTTTGCATTCTCTTTGCAATTTTGGTGCCGGGTCCCAGAATCGAACTGGGCACACAAGGATTTTCCTTGTTAGTCGACTTGAGTTTCCTCAAGGATCGGACTATTTCATTATCCCCCTTCGGGATATCGGGCGCTAGCGCAAGATTATTGTTGGGACTCACTTGCTAGTCTCTACACCTTCTCCAAAACCGAT
>Ga0172371_10013161_pt1 | contig 10809 bp, 5 predicted proteins | sample Lak12m_FD_114543 | JGI IMG/M metagenome (GOLD analysis project Ga0172371, IMG submission 114543) | Freshwater microbial communities from Kabuno Bay, South-Kivu, Congo - kab_022012_12m | ecosystem: Environmental > Aquatic > Freshwater > Lake | place: Democratic Republic of the Congo: South-Kivu... | reverse complement strand
TCCGCGCCTGCAAGGACTGCACGAAGTTCCTCTGCGTTTTCCGCGTTTGTCTTTTCGTAGACTTTCAGCAACGTTTCCGGCATGGGGATCTGTTTCCCCTGAAGTCCATTGTGGAAATTCTTGGTGCATTCGTAAAATCGTTCTTCTCCCCGGATGACCTCCCACTGCGCGTTTATGCCCAGTTCTCGCTTGAGCGGGACAAGTTTGGTAAGTATCTCGGCAACACCGCCGCCAACCTTTGTAGAATTGACGTGTACCACCTTGAGGCCCTTCAGAAGCCCGGCCAACTGGCGCAGGTGCTCTATCGTGTCCTCTCCCACGATTGGTATATAGTCGTTGATAGTGCTCATGGGGTGACCTTCATGAAATAGTGGCCGAGCAGTTGCGTCAACTGCCCTCGCAGTTCCTTTAGCGTGACAAAATATGGGTCTACCGAGGCCAGAGCCAGGCTCAGATCTTTGTAACTATCTCCAAAGCCGGCCAGCCAGGCCCGAAAATCGTCCATTAGCTCCGGATTCCTACGCCTTGCATCGATGAAATGATAGAAAATGGAACCCACGGGCAAACCGGGCACAACATCGGGCAGCTCCTCGGGCCGTTGAATCCTCTTGTTCGTGTCGAAAACCACGATCTGAGACCTGATGAAGTGGAATGATTGGTCCGGAGGGACCCAGACCCACGGCTCCACCTCCTCGAGTCTCTGCTCGAGGATCTCGATCAACCCCTCGCGCAGAAGTTCCAAAGTGAAGAAGTCTGTGGGATCGACGACTGCCAGCCTCTCGGCCAGCGTGTCGTCGTGCAGCGAATAGTGGCTCCAAATTGCAAAGTCGTTGTGGAACTGCGGATCGTCAAATGTCGGCCTCAGACTCCCTCCCCAGAAGTGATAATAAATACTGCCGAGATCACTCTTGGCCAACCGGTCACGAAGCTCACTTATGTTTCGTGCCTTCTCGCCGGTAGCAATGGCGACCAGCGAACAGTCTTTAACTTCAAACGGCCCGGGATAAGTCTCTTGAAACGCCATTACGCGATCCTCCATGCCCTCGGGTATGTCCTGGACGCTGCGGTTCGGGACAACCGTACTCGTCATTCTTCAGATGTAGGAACAATGCGGTCGGGAAATGTTCCAGAGCTTCCGCAACAACCAGAGAACCGTCAGTAAATAGCGGTTGATCGGTGAGTGTATTCAGCCACCGGTAAGGAGCGCCTTCAGGCAAAATGATGCGGGTGTCTGCCCATACGTGCCGGGACAGGGGCCACCCGCCGGGTTGCACGAGAGACGTCAAGAAGCGCGGAACTAAAGTCAGGCTCCAGCTGTTGCCGTGTTGTCTTGCGAAGGCCACGATGTGCCGGGCACACTTTCCGGCCGCGTCCAGGGGTATGTAGCGGCCCTTTCGGAATAGGGCGGCATTGCTTGCACGGGCCGCGAGTGAGCGCGCGATGAGAAAGAGCTTGACCCCGCCGTCTTCTCCGGCAGCAAGCAGCTCGCTTATCAGGCCCAGGATATCCGATCGCGCTTGGTTTCGAATCTCGACCAGGAGTCCCTTTCTAAGCTCAAAATCCACAGACCTACGATTGTCAGGATCAACCAGATTGAGATCCCAGAGGTCGGTTCCTTGATAGAAATCCGGCACGCCCGGTGACGTGATCTTAATCAGTGTCTGGGATAGGCCGTTGATCAGGCCGTAGTGAGAGATCTTCCTCCTGAATTGCAGGAAATCCCTAAGAAAGAGGTTTTCGTCGGACGGGTCCAAGAGGGCGTCTACGAACGCCACGTACGCCTGTTCGTACTCTTCGTCCGGCCGTATCCATTCAGTATGGATCTTTGCTTCCCGCACGGATTTTATGACGTATTCCTTGATTCTTCCAAGGAACTCCGGATAGTCGGATTCTCGGAACGGGAAGGACCCCAGCAAAGTCTGGTAAAGAAAATATTCGTCATTTCTGTCCGGAACGTTCCTTCCTTTGGAGCGTTTTTTCTTGCCAACGTTGAGCTTACTCCAGAGCTTGATCTTGCCATGCCACTCCTCGGGAATTTCAGACAACACGTTGATTATGGCCCTGACGTCTTCCCCTCGCTTGGCATCGTGAGTCGAGGTCGCGTTAAGAGAGTCAGGCCACTGCGATTGCCTTTTCTGATTGAAACTATGGAACTTTTTAACCGAGCATCCGAACCGGTCAGGGCGGCCACCCACATCATTGAGTGAAATAAGCCGGTTGTAGACGTAAAGCGCGGTGTCCTCGAACCCCTTTGCCATAAGCGGCCCAGTCATCTGCTGAAACCTCATGACTACTCGAAGCCAGTCGGCCTTGTGCTCTTCCGACAAGTATGCAGGCAACTCCATCAAAAGAAACCTCTTGATGAACTTGAGTTCGTGTGACAGCGCCGGATTGTCGTTCACGGCCTGGCCGATCGCCGCCTGGATGTGCTCCCGGTCGCTGTGAGATAATATTCCATCACGTATATATGTCCTGTACACAGGAAAAGCAGCCAGCACCTGCGTCAAGGCTCTTCTCAAACCGTAGAGAGTTAAGTCGAGGCCGTGCCTGTCGCTGCTGGACACGTTTTTCAAAAGTTGGGCGAGATTGTTTATGTCGCCTGCCATGTATTCCAGAATCATCAACCTCTTTTTGTCGCGCAGGAGGTCGTCAAAATCGATCTTGGAACCTGTGTACTCCACGTAGATTCTCCGGAAGGCCCTTTCGCTTCTTTCGTCACAGAACAAGCCGTTAACATAATTGAGAAAGTCGTAACCAGTCGTGCCCTGAACTGGCCACCCGCCGGGCAAGTCTTCGTCCAATTGGAGTATCTTTTCAACCAGGATGTATGCCTCGGGGGCCCTCTCTCTTACGCGCTCCAGATACTGCGCGGGATCGTGCAATCCATCGACGTGGTCGATCCTTAGGCCAGATATCTTCTCGGCCTTGATCAGATCGAATACCAGGCGGTGGGTGTGGTTAAGCACAGCGGGTTCTTCAACCCGCAGCGATATGAGTTCATTTATGTTGAAAAAACGCCGGTAGTTTATCTCCTTGGTTGCGATCTTCCAGAATGAGAGCCTGAAAAATTGCCTGGACAACAAGTCGTCGAGAAGAGCGAAGCTGTCAGGCATGCCCCTCTCCCCATTGAATGTGCGGAGATTGTCCATCACGAATGTTTTGAAACTGGGATTGCGTGAGTAGAGCTCCCAGAGCATCCTTTTCACAAACTGGACCTGGTGATCATAGTCTTCGGCAGCCTCTTCGGAGGTCAGGGTCCTCAAAACGTAGAGCACGCCCAGGAGCTTGACAAAATCGGGATGGCCTTCCTCGAGCTTCCTCTTCAACTGGCCTAAGCCGTGGGAGAAAAAACTCGGATAAGTGTCTATCCTAAGCGGGAATGCCAGGTCATAGTACCGAACCGTGAGGCCCTCGCGACCGTAGTGGAGCGTGATTTCTCCGTCTTCCAATGATTCGCCGTAAAAACGGCCCAGAAATGGCGCCAGTACTCTTCCCTTGATGTTTTCGTAAACGTGTTCCCAGTCAACGTCGAAGAAATTGAAATACTTGGAGCGAGGGCCGTTTTCCAGAACATCCATGAGGCTTTCGTTTTGGTGATCAAACGCCATGTGGTTCGGTACAACGTCCTGTATCCATTGCATGCCGTTGTCCTTGAGATCTTGCAGCAGGTGTTGAAAATCCTCTTGGCTGCCCAACTCGGGGTTGATCTCATTCGGGTCCACCACATCATAACCGTGTTTACTGCCTTTTCTTGCCTTGAAAATGGGTGAGGCGTACAGATGGGAGATGCCAAGCCCGCTCAGATAACGTATGATTTTGCGCGCGTCTCGAAAGCCAAAGAAAGGGCTGAATTGAATGCGATACGTTGCTACCGGGACACGCATTGGCGCATCCTTCTGCGTGCCTCATAGGCCGCTGGGGTGTTGCGGTCAGTGAATTCGGTCTGCTAATCGATCCTTATCCACAGTTTTGTCCCCAGCACCCGAACACTTTCAATCCATTGCCGGGCTTGCTCGTCACCTTCACCGGCCAGTAGTCGGAATGCCGGATAAACCTTTTGGATCGTCTTGTAACAAGTATCTTGGACAGTGCGCAGGTTGACCGAGAAAGGCATGAATTCGGCCAACTCTGCCGCGGTCTGCAGGTCCTGGAGGAGTTCGATGTTCTCAGGTTCGTTCAGCCAACTGTCCGCCATCCGCTCGATGCTCTTCCTGAGGGCGAACTCCAATGTGGTGGCTTCCAGGGAAACACCCGCTAGACGTGCCTCTTCCAACAGCGGCTCTACGGATTGAGGATCCAGTGGCAGCTGCTCCAGGGCTCTGCGCAGCCTGCCGTTCAGCACGAACTGTGCGGCGGCATGCAGAGACCCCGGGATGGGTATTCCCGATTCCCGGAGAAAACAAGTTAGTGGAGCGTGGTGATCATAAACCTGGTCATACGCGGCATTGGCCTCGGCCAGCATCGGTTCCAGGATGAGGGCCATGATTTCCCTCTGTTTGTCGTGAAATAGTGATGCCAGCGAGTAAGTGGACTGACCGAAGTGCTCATCTATGGTTCGGATCATCTCAGGAAAGTAGGCGCCGGAAAAGGCTTCGGAAAGTTCCTCGGCCAGTGCTTCATACTTCTGCTCGTCTTCATACTCCTTGACTCCACACGCCAGGTTGTGATCACCCATATGCAGTACGCCGAACATCAGCCTACTGAACTCGAGCGTGATTCTCGAAACGAACTTTGCGCGGCCGATAACGATTTTGGCCCTTCCCGCCCGTGATATCTGCTGATCTTCTTGAACGGCGGCATATGAGAAAACCGTACTTTCCTCGGGATATTCTTCGAACAAGGAACTTACGGCATAGTGCGCGGCTACCCTCTTCAAATCCACCATGGCGGGCTTGACCCATTTTTCGTAAATATGCCGTCCATTGCCATGCTCCGGGAGGTTGCTGCGCGCCTGCTCCAGAAGTTCAAGAAAATGCTTTTCCACCGTGCGCCCGAACAGGTCCTGTGCCAGTTGTACCGCTCTGCCTGCATATTGCAGCACCTGCACGGTCTCGATGCCGGAAAGTTCGTCGAAGAACCAGCCGCAACTCGTGTACATGAGCATGCTGTGCCGCTGCAGTTCCATGAGTTTCAACGTCTTGATCCTGTCGTCTTCGCTCAAGGTTTGCGTCCGGTGACGACTCAGGAATTCTTCCACCGACTCGGGCGATCGGTCCAACACCACGCCTATGTAATCGTCCCGCGCGGCCCAGGGTTCATTCACCATCGTGCCCGCAGCTATCTGGAAAGCAGGGGCCAAAGTGTCCCTGAGCCAGTCGAGCGCATCCCGGAGCGGGCCGCGCCAGGCCTGATTCCAATCGGGGTGGCCGCCGGAGCTGCAGCCGCAGTCTTCGCGCCAGCGCTCTATCCCGTGAGCGCAGCTCCAGGAACTGTTTTCAAAGATTTCCACTTCGTGGGTAGGCGGGTGCCTCTCAAGGTACTCCCCGTAATTAGTGATTCTCGCGAGATTGTTGGTCTCTATGTAATCGAGTGCGTATGCCAGTGCCATGTCGCCATTCTTGTGATGGTGGCCGTAACTCTCCCCGTCGGTAGCTATATGCGCAATCTGGGGGCCGGGACGTTCCGAGTTGAAAACCTCTAGCAACCTCTTGGCAAAGTCTTCGCCATTGTTGAGCAGGCCTTCAAATGCCACGCCCCTCGCTACAGGTCCGTCATAGAAAAATAGATTTATGAATCGTCCGGATGGCAAGCAGAGCCTGTACGCCATAGTGGGATCGATTTGTCCTCCGCTCACGTCCTCCCATTCAGTGGCCCCGATCGGACGAACCCGGTGAGCCTGTTCCGGAGCCAGAACGGTAAACAGAATGCCGTGCTGAGCGAGTACCTCCAGGGTCGGAATGTCCACCGCGGCTTCAGGAAGCCACATGCCTTCAGGCATGCGTCCAAATCGATGTCGAAAGTCCCGGATTCCCCATAGCACCTGAGTATGTTTGTCCCTGTCATTGGCAAGGGGAAGTATCATGTGGTTATACGGTTGAGCCAGCGCAGATCCATGTCCGGAGAAGTTTCGACGACTCTCCCGGTCCGCGTCGAGAATCGCTGCATATGCATCCGGAGCGTTTCCTTCCATCCAGGCCAACAGCGTCGGCCCGAAATTGAAGCTGATCTTGGAATAGTTGTTAACCAGCCGGACTATGCGTCCTTTGCTGTCCCATATGCGGGAACTCGCGTTAGGTGCGTAACACTCCGCCGTAATCCGGGCGTTCCAGTCGTGGTAAGGGTACGCTGAGTCCTGCAGCTCTACTGCTTCCAGCCAGGGGCTCTCCCGCGGCGGCTGGTAGAAATGGCCGTGGACGCATACGTATCTGTCCATGAGTTCAGGTCTCCTTGTATCGTACAAAAAATAATACAGCATGCGCGTTTAGGGTAACGAACATAGTGCCTTCGGACTGAAAAATCCTAGGAACATCGCTGCCCGGGCCGCTCCAGATTGGTTCGGTTGAATCCAAACGCTTGAACCACTCTCCTTTTGTAAGAGGCACGGTAACTGAAACCGCGGCAACGCTAAAATTAAAGATGGCCGCAACCTCTTCAGTGCTGCTCCAACGGCGCAACAGCAATACTTTTTGCGGATGGTACCCGAGAACCTCCATGCAGTCCTTTCCGGATCTGCTCAAGGCCGCGAATTCCTTGCGAAGCCCTATCAGCGTCCTGTAATAGTCGAAAATGACTTTTTGATGCCCGCTCCGGTGAGCCTCATGGTTCAACTTTGCCTGCAGGAACGTCAACTCGTCTTGAGGGTCCGACGGGAGGCCCTGCCACTCAAACGCCTTGAACTCTTCGCAGCGTCCCTTTTGAACAGCGGCAACAAGAGACGGGTCGGAATGGCTGACGAAATACGGGAACGGAGAGGTCTCCGCGTATTCTTCTCCCATGAATAGAAGGGGAATAAAGGGAGAAAGCAACACAATCGAAGCAGCCAGTTTCAGGCCTTCGAGCGTGACCAAGTGTGTTAGCCGCTCACTTTGAGCCCTGTTGCCCACCTGGTCGTGGTTCTGGGAAAAGACCACAAAGCAGCCGGCGGGGATATCCGCAGAGCTGTTTCCATGCGAGCGCTTTCGATATTCGGAATAATCCCCGGAGTACACGAAACCCTCGCTCAGTGCCTTTATGATATGGTATAATTCTCCGAAATCCTGATAGTATCCGGTGCGTTCATTGGTGAGCACGGTGTGAACGGCATGGTGAAAGTCGTCGTTCCATTGAGCGTCCAGTCCGTATCCGCCGAGATCGCGTGAGCGCACGAGCCGCGGGTCGTTGAGGTCGCTCTCCGGAATGAGGTGGACGTGCCTGTGGAGCCGCTCCGCCTCCTTGTGCACCGTCACGCCCAACTCCTCCAGAAAATGCTTGGCGGAGAAGTCGAAGATTCCGTGCACCGCATCTATCCGCAAGGCATCCACATGGAACTCGGTCACCCAGTAGAGGGCGTTGTCGATAAAGAACTTTCTCACCCCGTCGCTGTAAGGCCCATCAAAGTTGATGGCAGGTCCCCACGGGGTCATGTACTTGTCCGTATAGTACGGCGCAAAATCCCACAGATAGTTGCCTTCCGGGCCCAGGTGGTTGTAAACCACGTCCAGCACTACGGCAATGCCTTGTACATGGCACGCGTTAATGAGCCTTTTCAGACCATGCGGGCCTCCGTAAGAATCCTGCACCGCATACGGGTACACCCCGTCGTAGCCCCAATTTCGGGTTCCGGGGAACTGGGATACCGGCATGATCTCGATGGTAGTGATTCCCAGGTCGTTGAGGTATTCCAGATAGGAGATTATGGCGTCGAACGTCCCGTCGCGGCTAAACGTCCCCACATGGAGTTCATAAACGATGTAGTCCGAAAGGCGATGTCCCTTCCAGGAAAGATCCTCCCACGGAAACCGTGGATCGATCACCTCCGAGGGGCCGTGGACCCCATTAGGCTGAGACCGGGAAACTGGATCGGGGCACTCCTTCTCCCCATCCAGGCGGTAGAAGTAGAGGGTACCGGGAGCCACGTCAGTTAGCATTCCCGTGTGGTAACCAAACGAGTCCCGCTGCAGAGCCACCCTCCGATCATGAGGGGAGACAATATGAACTTCAACCGATTCCAGAAGGGGTGCCCAGACAGTGAACATGCATTGGCCTGCCTCTCGGCAAGTGGATCCCAAGGCGATTGCAGTCGTCCCGTCCATTAGACTAGTTCCTGCAGTGAGAGGTCAAATCCCGGTCTGTTGAGACTCGAGAGGCAAGCAGATCACCCCGGATTCAGTTTCCGTCAGGTGATCCGTAGCCGAATCCGCTTCATCAGCGAGTTTAGGGAGTAATTGAGCATACGTCCGGCTTGTAGGGCCTGTCAATCATTATCACGCGGGCTATTGTCGCGAGGACAGACTCTCCAATTCGAACCATAGGAGAATTCCCATAGATCGGGGGTCGCTGCAAGATTTGCATCGGCATGTTTAAGGAATGAGCAATGATATCTGTGACATATTCCCCCCAAACGCGAACTACACGAGTTGGCATCAATGTTGCTTGTCCTTGGTCAGGCAACCGTGTCGCTCTTATCCCCCGGCTCCCCCCAACGGGCAGCGACACGGCGACGCCATTTTGCTCTTCCTATTCACCTCCCCTCTTAATTTACAGCTTTCTGTGCGATGTAATTCCAATGCGCGCGTTTTTTTTGTTGACTAAGCGGGGTGGCTGACGTAGTGTTTTCCATCAAACGATGGAAGCCATTGCTGGAATCAGCTGATGCAAACCCCCTTACAGAAGGCCCGAAAAGATCCTGACTCCATGAAAGCCAGGATTCTCAAAAAGGCTCGCCGAGTCTTCGGAGAATACGGCTTCCACGGCGCAACCACCCGTATGATCGCGGACGAAGTCGGAATAGACATCTCTACTCTGTATTACCATTGGGGGGAAAAGGGCGACCTCTACCAGGCCGTGGTGCTGGACATGAACCAGGATCTGCGCCAGAAGCTCAAAGAAGTCCAGGCTGTCATCGCTGGCCTGCCGCTGGCCGAGCGCATGGACATATCCATCGACATGATGACGGACTATCTGTTCGAGAATGCCGAGATCTCCAATCTCGTCCTATTCAGGTACTTTGCAAAGACCCGAGACGAATCGGTCCTGGACTTCCGGGTCCCTGAATTGATTTCGGACATCGCCCGTTCCATGGGACTGAGTAAGGACAAGAAAGAGGTCCCCAACATTGTCAGAATGCACGTCCTGGCCATGATGAATTCAATACACAACTTCGTCTCCGGTGAGAGTTTTTTCCGGTCCATGCTCAAGGTGGAACCTGAAGAATACGTCTCGATGGTCAAGGAAACGCTCAAATTCATCCTATTGCCGGCTTTCGCAGGATCAAAGCCGGACACCGTGACAAATCAAGAAGGTTGATCAACATAGTCGAGAGGGAGGAGTCTCAATGGCCCTTAACCTGGACGTTATCGGTAAGAAGATAGGACCCGTGAGCAAAGAGTACGGCTGGAAAGATGTCGTTCTTTATGCATTGGGCGTAGGTGCCGGGTTCGAGGAGTTGGAGTACTGCTACGAAAACAAGCTAAAGGTGGTTCCCAGCTTCGCCATCGGCGCCATATTCGACTTCTTGGCTCAGGCAGGCATAAGCGCCAACGTCGATCTTGCCGGAATCCTCCACGGCGAGCAGGACTTGATCTTTCACAATCCGATCCCGCCTGAAGGAGTGCTTACCACCGAGGGGGCGATCACCCACATCTACGACAAGGGAGCCGACAAGGGTGCCATTGTGGTGGCGGAGGGGGATACCTACCATTCCAACGGCCAGAAGCTTTTCACCAACATTTGCGCTCTGTTCTGCCGGCGGGACGGGGGATTCGGAGGCCCGCCCGGGCCTTCGGAAACGGTGGAGTTCCCGGATCGGCCACCCGACTTTGAGGAGGTTGCGGTGCCCTCATCAGACCAACCGCTCATTTACAGACTCTCCGGCGACATTTTCGCTCTGCATGTGGATCCGGAATTCGCCAGGGCCACCGGCTTCGAAAAGCCTATCATGCACGGTCTGTGCACACACGGCTTTGCATGCCGCGCGGTGATCAAGCATCTTTTTCCCGGCGAGCCCGAGCGGATGACGCGGTTCAGAAACAGGTTTTCCAAGACGCTGTACCCGGGAGTGCCCATCAAAACACAGATCTGGAAAAGCGACGAAGGCAAGGCACTTTTCCGGACTGTTAACGGAGAAAACGGGGAAGTGGTCATTGACCGCGGCATAGTGGAATGGCTCAGCCGCCAGGAAATGGAGGACCGTGCCCGCAAGCAGGGTCTGCGTTTTGACGACCGCGTGGCCGTGGTCACCGGCGCGGGAGCGGGCTTGGGGCGTGTATATGCCATGGAACTGGCACGGCGAGGAGCCAAGGTAGTGGTCAACGACCTCGGCGGATCCCGAGACGGCTCTGGAGGCGGATCTTCATCGGCCGCAGATAAGGTGGTGGAAGAAATACGGGCCCTGGGAGGCGAGGCTGTCGCGAGCTACGACTCCGTGGCCACTCCCGAGGGCGGGGAAGCGATAATAAGCAAGGCGCTGGAAGCGTTCGGCCGAGCGGACATCTTGATAAACAACGCTGGCATACTTCGGGACAAGACACTCGCCAAGATGGATGAGCAGGATTGGGCTTCGGTGATGTCTGTGCATCTGGACGGGGCTTACAACGTCACTCGTCCGGCCTACCTCAAGATGAGAGAAAGCGGATACGGCCGGATCGTCCTCACCACGTCCGCGGCCGGACT
>Ga0172371_10013158_pt1 | contig 10810 bp, 11 predicted proteins | sample Lak12m_FD_114543 | JGI IMG/M metagenome (GOLD analysis project Ga0172371, IMG submission 114543) | Freshwater microbial communities from Kabuno Bay, South-Kivu, Congo - kab_022012_12m | ecosystem: Environmental > Aquatic > Freshwater > Lake | place: Democratic Republic of the Congo: South-Kivu... | reverse complement strand
TGAAGCCGGGAGCGAGGAGGCGAGAAACGCGCAGGTTTCCATCCTCCCGCCCCCCGAGGTGAATTTCGCATCTGGCGCGCGCATCGCGGCGCAGACTGGCAAAAGCGTGAAGACCGCGGTGGCGACAGGCTGGGCGGCAAACAGCCGCTTCCCGGTGGACGAGGCGTTCCCGCTTTCCGACCATGCGGACTTTGCGGACACCATGCGCTACATCTACGGATCCGGGGCAAAGACAGTCATCTGCGCCAACGCCAACCCCTGCGCGGCTGCGCAGTATCTTCGCAGCATCGGCATAAATGCCGTTCCCAAGGGCGAGGCAAGCCCCGGCATCCAAGCAAAATTGGCCGGCATGGAAGCATAACACTCATAAATTCATCCCGCGATAAAGCGGCAAGAGGGGCGATAACATGGCAAAGGAAATGAAGGACGAGGCATTCGGGGCAATCAAGGGCAAGATGCCCATCTACAAGAACGGGCTGGACGAGTCCGGCGAGATAATAATCTGCGAAACAGGCATCATCATCCGCTCCGAGGGCAGCACGGTGCGCGCGCCATACACGCACGTAAAGATACTTGGCAAGTCGGTGGAAATGGCGCTTGGCAAGGTGGGCGTGGAGATGGATGTTTTCGACCAGCTCGGCGACAAGCATTACTACCACGTCGGGATGTCCGACATGCACTTCGCCGCGCTGAAGAAAGCGTGCGGGCAGCAATGATTTATATTTTCTCGTGGAGAAGGGAAGAGTATGCGCCCGGGAGCAATCAAAGCCCAAGCTGCAATCGAGTCGTGCTCTAGCACGACTGCTCGCCCCCTGCTCGGGCAGGCGGCGATGGAGTATTTGGTCACCTACGGCTGGGCGCTTCTTGCGCTTTTCGTGGTGATTGGCTACCTCCTTTCATCAGGGGCGTTCTCCGCCAACAGCTTCTCGGCGCAGGAATGCACGTTCCAGCCCGACCTTCCCTGCTCCCCCTACATCCTTTTCCAGCAGTCAAGCTCCTCCACGGCGCTGCGCTTCACGCTCACAAACGGCCTGGGCTTCCCGATAAACGTCACCTCGGTGAACTACACGGTCACCGGCATCGGCACGGAGGGCAAGAGAGTCCTTCAGGGCGCAGTGCCCTCCTCAACGGTGCCCTCGGGGGCAAGGATGAACTTCTCAATGGACTTTGACGGGAGCACCCAGCCCGCTGCGCGCGATTTCCGCACCGTGCTGGTTTCGCTCGAATACGTGAACTGCCGGAACACCCCCTGCAGCGGCCCGTACGTGACCTCTGGCAGGATTTCCGCGACCGTGCAGGGCAAGTGAATCCAGGCGTCTAACCAAGAATCCCGTTTTTTTCCAGCTGCTCGCGCCATTCAGGGGATAGCCTGGCGATATTCTTTAGCCTGCACATGTTGCTGCGCCAGTGCGCGAGGCTCCGTTCATCAAAATCCTTGGAGCTTGCCTTGGGTGCGTGCCCGTGCTTCTCCTGAAATTCCACATATTCTATAAACCGCCTTTTGTAGTGCGCCTCATCCTCATTCTCTTTCCTGATTATGGTTTCGCCGTATGGCGTCCTGTGCATCATTGCCCTATTTTCTAGTTTGGCATTATTCCATATATCTTGCCCCACGATGCGCCCGCAAGTTGCGGTAGACGTCCAGTATGCCATATTATCACCTATGGTAAAATGTGGTAATAGCCATACTTATTCATTAGTGCCCCCTTAGGGGGGAATTATAGCAAGCATTTTAAGCATGCCCGGCAAAACCCCTTCATGGATATCTCCGAGCTGAAGAAAATAGGGCTCACCGACGGCGAGGTGAAGGTCTATGACGCGCTTCTGGAGATTGGCGAGGCCACGCGCGCGAAGCTTGTGAAGAAATCCGGCGTTTCAGCGTCAAAGATTTACGATGTCATCAACCGGCTTTCGGAAAAGGGGCTGGTTTCCTCCGTCAGGAAGCAGGGGACGCTGCATTTCAGCGCAGCCGAGCCGGGCAGATTGCAGGATTTCCTTGAGCAGAAGGAAATGGAAATTACAAAGGAAAAGCAGCTTATCGCAGCGATGATGCCGTCCCTCACCGCGCGGTACAAAAAGACGGAGGAAGGGACGGACATCGAGGTCTTTTACGGCTGGGAAGGCCTCAAGACCGTTTTCCTGGGCCTCGAAGGCTCAATGTCAAAAGGCGACGAGAGCCTGGTGTTCGGGGCAAGCGTGGGCAAGAACCCGGAGCAGGCGGACATATTCTTCCGCCAGCACCAATCGCGCGTGGAGAAGCGAGGGTACAAGGTGAGGATAATCTTCAACAGCGACATGCGGGCAAGGAAGGGCAGGTATCGCTATTATGTTGGGCACAAGCTCCACGAAATCAGGTTCCTGCACAGCCAGACCTTCACCGAGCTTTACATCTACAAGAAATCCGTGCTTTTCCTGATGCTGCTTAACAAGCCAATCGCAATAAACGTGAAAAACCGCGAAGTGGTCGGTTCCTTCAGGCAATTCTTCGAGACGCTGTGGAAGGGGGCCAAGCCGTAGCCAACGCCTGCAGCCATGCTTCCCTTTTTAAGATTTAGCGCCCAATTCCCACTTTGGCGACCAGAGAGGGACAAGAAATGGTTTACATCAAGGGCTTGAAATTCCGCGGCTTCAAGTCTTTCAGGCGCGCAGAGGCGAGCTTCCTCAACGGTTACATCTGCCTCGCAGGCCCCAACGGGAGCGGCAAGAGCAACGTCACCGACGGCATACGCTTTGCGCTGGGCGAGGGCAGCCTGAAAGCGCTCCGCGCGAAGAAGGTATCAGAGCTCATCAACACGTCCTGCAAGTTCGCCGAGGTCACGCTTTACATCGACGGCGAGCGCCAGTTCGAGATAAAGCGCGGCATCATGGTGAAGGGCAACGACGTAAAGACGCTTTACAGGATAAACGGCAAGCGCTCCACCCGCACGCTCGTGATGGAAGAGCTGCGTCAGTACGGGCTGGAGGCCGGAAGCCACAACATCATCGCGCAGGGGCAGGTGCAAAAAATCGTGGAGATGAACTCCCGCGAGCGCCGCCAGATAATAGACTCGGTGGCTGGCATTGCCGAGTACGACCAGAAAAAGGCAGAGGCGCTTTCCGAGCTTGGCGGGGTGGAGCAGAAAATAACCGAGGCGTCAATCGTGCTTGCCGAGCGCGAGGCAAACTTGTCGCAGCTAGAGCGCGAGAAGAACGACGCGCTTTCCTATACGGATGCGCAGAGCAGCTTCAAGCGCGCCAAGGCGTCGATTGCGGGCGCCGAGCATGCCAAGCTTACCAAGGCATTCACTGACGCGGTGCAGAAGCACGCCGCCGCAAAGGCGGCGCTTGAGGAAATCGCAAAGCAGTCCTCCGTGCTTTCAGGGCGCATCTCGGAGCTTGAGGCCGCAAAGAAGCCCATCATGGACAAAATCGGCTCATCGGCAAGCCGCGAGGCCGCGCTCCAGGACATACAGGAAATCAAGGTGTCAATCGGCAGCGGCAACGCCATGCTCTCCGAGCGCAGGAAGGAAATCTCGCGCCTGGAGTCCGCGCAGAAACTGGTGGAGGCGCACATCTCCGACCTTCAGCAGTCGCAGAAGTCGTGCGCTGCCAAGGCAAAGGAGCTTTCCGCGCAGCTTGGGGAGCTGGGCGCCCAAGCCGGCGAGCTTGAGAAAAAGCTGGGCGTGGAGCAGGACTCGGCGGCGCAGGAAATCGCGCGCAGGCTCGAGTTCCTTTCCGCGGAAATAATGTCCCTCAAGGAGCAGAAGGCAAGCGTGGACACCGCCCTGTCAGAAAAGGAAAAGTCGCTCGGTGAGCGGCGCGCGGAAAAGGGAAGGCTCGCATCCGTGCTCGGCGAGGGCAAGGAGGGTGTGCAGGAAGGCGAGCGGGGCGTGCTTGAGAAGGAAGTGCTTGCGCGCCAGAGGGAGCTGGACGCGCTTTTCGAGCAGGAAAAAGAGCTCAACCTCGAGGTGCCCGAGCTTGACAGGAAGCTCCTTTCCACCAAGGAGCGCGCCGCGACGCTGCGCGCCACCATTGCGCCGTCCGCGGGGAGCATGGCAATCCGCGCCGTGGAGGAAATGAAGGCAAAAGGCATGCGCGGGATTTTCGGGACGGTTTCCTCGCTCATATCGTGCGACCAGAAATACGCCGCAGCCATCGAAGCCTCGGCCGGCCAGCGGCTCAACTACGTGGTGGTGGACAGCACCGACACCGCGATAAAGGCGATAGAGAGGCTCAAAGCGCAGAAATCCGGCAGGTGCACGTTCATACCCCTTGACATGCCCCCCCGCCGCGAGGACGCAGGCGGCGCAGGCGTGCAGAACTCGCCGGGTTGCATGGGGGCGCTCATCAGTTTCGTGAAGTACGATGCCGTTTACAAGAAGGCGATGGAATACGCGTTTTCGGAAACGCTGCTCTTCGACACCGTCCAGAACGCCAAGAAGGCCGGCGTCGGCAAGGCGCGCATGGTGGCGCTGGAGGGCGAGCTTCTGGAGAAATCGGGCATCATCTCCGGCGGCGCGCAGAGGGGCTCTCTCCTCTCCAAGGGCGCGCTTGACAAGCTGGAAGCCGAGGCCGCGTCAATCGAGGCGGAGCGCAAGGAAATCTACTCCCGCCTGTATGCGCTGCGCGAGGAAATGTCCGCCAAGCGCAAGGAAAAGGCGGATTCCGAAGTCGCGCTCCGCGGGCTTGAAATCGAGATGGAAAGCGCGAAAGAGAGGCGCGAGGGCGCGAAAAAGGCGCGCGAGGCGATGGCGGAGGTGGAGCTTGCAATATCATCCTCCGAAAAGGAAATATCCTCGATGAAAAAGCGCGCAACCGAGCTTTCGGGCAAGCTCGAGCAGCTCCTGAAGCAGCATGCGTCCGAGAAGGAGAAGCAGTCCGCCGTGCAGGAAAGCGCAAAAAGGGAGGATTCGGCCGCCCAGAAAAGGCTGCAGGCGCTCATCTCCCAGCGCTCCTCGCTCGAGGCGCAGCTCGCCTCCAAGGGCGAGGAGGCGGAGAGGCTGGCGCGCGAGCTTGGGGCGAAGAACGCCAACGCCCGGGAGGCCGCGGGCTCCCTTGCGCAGTGCAGGGCGGAAATCAAGGCGCTCTTGGAGAACATCGAAAAGTCGCAAAAGTCGCTCAAGGAAAAGGAGAGCCGCCTTGCGGAAATGAGCGAGGCGTCCCAGAAGCTGCTTTCAAAGCTGACCGGGCTTGAGGGGCAGATAAAGGATGTCGCCGCGCAGCTTGGCAGGATAAGGTCGGACGAGGACAGGAAAAACCGAGAGATGTCCACCCTCGAGGCGAACAGGCAGGTCAACGAGCAGAGGCTTTCCGACCTGAAGGCGGAGCTTGAGCAATACGCCGGAGTGGCGGCGATTGAGGCAAGCCGGGCCGAGCTTGAGGAGCTTGCGCGCGCCAGCCAGGCGAGGATGGATGCGCTGGGGCAGGTGAACCTGCGCGCGCCCGAGCTCTACGGGCAGAAGAAGAAGGAGATAGACGATGTGAAGGGGCGCGTGGAGTCGCTCTCCGGCGAAAAGAACGCGGTCTTGCGCATGATGGACGAGATAGACGCCAAGAAGCGAGCCATCTTCATGTCCACGTTCACGTCCGTGAATGACAATTTCCGCAAGCTGTTCGGCTTCACCTTCAAAGGCGAGGGCACGCTGCTTTTGGAGAAGCCATCCTCCCCGTTCGAAGGGGGCCTGCACGTGAAGGTGCGCGAGGAGAACCGCGACAAGTACCTCGAGTCCATGTCGGGCGGCGAAAAATCGCTCGTCGCGCTCATGTTCATATTCGCCATCCAGATGCACAAGGCCGCGCCGTTCTACATACTCGACGAGGCGGACGCCGCGCTCGACAAGGAGAACAGCAAGAAGCTTGCAGACCTGATAAAGCAGCTTGCGGGTAAGACGCAGTTCATAGTGGTGACGCACAACGACACCGTGCTCTCGAATGCGGATGTCGCGCTCGGAGTGACGCGCACCGAGGACGGCAGCAAGATAGTGGGCGTGCAGCTCACCGCGGCGGCGTCTGTTGCGAAAGCGAGGAAGGCCTGAGGCTCAAGCCTGGCGGCCGGGCCGCGGCCAATTCCTCCGAGGCGAGGGAAGCCCAATGCGTGCAAGGCAAAACGTTTTCCCTAGCCGGTTGCATTCATCGCGCTTACCATGTAGTTGCCCTGCCAGTCGGCATAGACGTCGATGCTGCCATTCGTGTCCGTCCTCCAGACGCCGTACTTCTTTATCTCGAGGCGCGTGAGCGTGGTGCCGGAAGGCAGGCCCTGCGTGTTTTCGCCCACGGAAATTATCACGTCGCGAAGCGCGGAATTGCCCTCTATTATGAGCGACGAGACGGGCCTTCCCTCTCCGTGCCTGAAGAAAGTGGCGACTGGGCAGGCGGTGCCAACGCCGGTGCCCATGAGCGCGTTCTCCCTTTCCTGCACGGTCGGGTTCAGGAGAAGCGCGCAGAATTTCCCTGTCGATAGCCTGAGCACGATTGCGTCCGTGTCGGGGTTGTCGTTCATCCTCTGCCTTGCGGGGTTGAGCACCCTGATGTCCAAATTGTTCACGGTCAGGTTGTCCCCCGCCTGCGGGTGCTTGACGGTTATCCGCTTCTCCTTCACAAGCGCAAGCAGCGAGGAATATTCCGCCGACTTCTCCCCCGCGGCCCCGTTTTCCCAGAACTCGTCAACAGGATAGGAATAAAGCACGTCCGCCATGCCCCCAATAGCGCCGGAATAGTCGCGCGATGCCGCCAGCACGTTTATCCTGCCTATCGAAAGCCTGTCCAGCATCTCCCTTACTGGCCCGAATTCCCCGGCATCCACAAGCATCACGAAAGAGCCCTTGGTCACAAGCACCGAATCCGCATGCGAGTCGTTTATCACGTAGATGTGCAGCGGCTCGAACGGCGTCTTCTTTATTGCAAATGCCCCCTCGCCAATCCTGTCGGAATCGCCGCGCGCAGGCCCGGTTTCCTGCGGGGCATCGGGCACGGTGGCGTTCTCCCCCGCGCTGGCATTTATGGAAAGGTTCGCAACTTCCTTGCCCGGGTCGTAGGCGGTCTGGTTGCCCCATGCGACCGGCACGTCCTGCACCACTGGCGGGGAGGGCTGCTGCGCGCCCGCGGAGGGCGGAGCTATCGGGGCCTCAGGCTGCCCGCCCGGGCAGCCGAAAAGCGCAAGAAGGGACAGCGCGCAAAGCGCCGCAAAGAGGGCATTTTTTTCCATGCGCCAATATTGCCGCGCCGATTTTAAAAAGCGCGCGCTAAGCGGGGAATGAAAAACAGGGAAAATGGCGCTCAGTCGTTGCCGTGGCTCGTCAGCTCCTTCTCGAGCTTGTCAAGCTGGCGGCTCACGCGCTCCATTGTCTGGCGGATGCCTGCAATCTCGAACTTTATGGACTGCAGGTACACCTTGTCAAACACGATTGTGGGCTTGGGGAGCGCCACCTCCTGCAATGGCGCCGCGGGCGAGCTCTCGTCCTTGATGAAGTTCACGCTGTCCTCTATCTTTCGCGGGACAACGGGTGCCACGAACTCCTCCTCCTTGGCGCGCCTTGCAGCCTTGGCAGGCTTTCCCTTCACTGCCTTTGCCGGCTTCTTCTCCTGCGCCTTCATGTGGCTGCGCGCCGCCTTGACCCACTTCTTGACGTTGGAAAATGACGCGAACTTGTTGGTCTTCGTCGCCTTGTACACGTCCTCCCGGACCTCCGCCAGCCTCTCAGCGTTCATGGGCTGCTCGCCGTAGCGGCGCAGCCTCGCAGCGACTATCCTGATTATTTTCTCGTCCATTTTACCACCTGCATTGGAACCATAATTAGGCGTGCCCCCCTTTCATGCGTCAAAAGTTTATATTACGCACTGTTTTCGCCCTTTTTCTCCGGGCTGTAGCGGCTTGAAACGAGCTTGCGCAGCTCCTTCGCCTTCTTTTCGCCAATCCTTTCCACCTGCCGCAACTCGCTTTCAGGCGCGCCCATCACGTTCTCTACCGTGTCGAAGTACTTCAGCAGCGCCTCTGCAAGCGCAGGGCCCACGTTCGGCAGCGCCTCCACGATGGCGCGCTGCCGCTCGGCAACGCTTCTGGCCTTGCGCTTGGCGTACACCGGCTGCGCGCGCGACCTTGCCAGTTGCTCGTGGTGCGCAAGCGAAAAGAGCATCTCCGCGGTGGCGGATGGGGAGCGGGTGAAGAAAAGCGCGCAGCCGAAATCGGCGATGAGCGAGGCGTACGCGCCAAGCAATGCCCCGCGTGACAGCCGGCTCTCATCAGGCGCGTCGCCCTCCACGATGACAACCACTCTCGGCACCGATGCGCACAGGTCGGACACCTGGGAGAACAGCCTTCCGTCGAAAATGGACGCCTCAAAATCCGCGCGCGTCTTCCTTTCCGCAACAAGCCTGTCGGAAAGAAGGTAGTCGCCAAGCTCCAGCTGGCGCACCTCAATCTCCGCGCCCAGCGCTTCCAATGAATCGCAAACAGAATCAGGCTCGCGCACGTCCGCCACAATCATTGGCTTTTTCTCCCCTGCCATCACGACACCCATCCGCGCCCCTGCCTTTCATTCCCTGATATGATTGCGCGCATATCCGCCTATCTCCCCAAACCCGATTGCGCAGCCGGCGTGCTTGAGCTTGTAAAGCGAAGCCTCGACAGCGTCGCGCTCAAGCTCCTTGTAATCAGCAAAATAGCCCTTCTCATAGGCGAGAAGCAAAAGCTCGCTGGAGCGGAAAAAGCGGAGCTTTCTCGTGGCGCGCGAAAAGGCGGACAGGCTCTCGTCGTTTATGCCGATCTGCCTGCCCAGCTCGTGCTCAAGGTGCTGCCGAAGCGACTCCGGGTCCTCGCAAAGCATGCGGCACGTCCTTTCATCCATCAGTATGTTGTCCACGCCAAGCTCCAGCGCGAGCGAGAGGACGTCCGCTTCCCCTGCATGGAGCAGGCGCAGCGGGGTGCCATCGGCATGGAAAATATTGTTTGCGATGAACTTGATTTCCTCCGCAGCTTTCCCAGGCTTTGCTTTTGGATTGGAATCTGCGGATTCCATGTGCATTTTGCTTTTGCAAAATGCATCAGACATCGAGCTTCGCTCGATGCTGAATGCAGGCAAATCCCTTGCAGGATTTGCCTCCACCACGTCAATCATGTTCTCCGCAATCGCGCGCTTGAGGCGTATCGCGTGGAGCGCATAGTTCCTGATTTGCATGGGCTGCTCCACGCACTCCCTCTCCACCGAGGGCGGGATGATGAAGCGGCCGCTGTATTTTTTCTTCAGGAAGTATATCACGTGCACGAAGCACGAGTCCGTAAGGGAAATGAGCGAGGAAGCGTCGCACACTATCGACTGCCCTGACAATTTTGCCATCATATCCTGCTCCAATCACGAATATGCCTCGCCGCCATCACGAGAATATCTCGCGCAATTCCTTCATCCTTTCCTCGATGGATTTCTTCTCCTTCAGCCTGTCGAACATCATGGTCTGCCCCGCGTAAAGCAAAAGCTCCCGCTTGTCCGCGCCCGCAATCTCAGAGGCGTTCCCAAGCGAAATTCCCTGCGCGTAAAGCGTGGAGGCTATCTTCAATTTCGCCTTCTGCAATATGCCCTTCACAAAGCGCCTGTCTTCGTCGTCCAGCTTTTCCATCGACGAAAGCATCTTCCCCTGGGTGGAAAGGAGCGTTGCATAATCCGCCTCCTTTGCCGCCGCCTCGCCATCGCGCAGCAGCTTGTCCACAGCCGAGACAAGCTCCTTTCCCTTCCCCTGCCGAAAGTAGCGCGGCTTGGAAAGTATCTTTGCAAGAACATAGGTGATGAGCGCGTAGTTGTACGTCGGCTGCTGGAAGCGCAGCGTGGTCTCCCCAACGCACCTGCTGTTTATCTTCCTCATGGCGCGCACGTCGTGGTTGCGCAGCGCCGAGCCTATCAGCACGCTGGTCTCTGCAAGCGACAATGCCATACAACCACTTCATTTGTTTTAAAAAGAGAGTTTGCGTGTCATTTTCCAGCCCCTTTCCCACGACGGAGAAACATAGGGCTTTATATACATTATCATGATAACGTCATGACAACAGCAGAGCAATGTCATGGGCCTGTCATGGTGACAAGCGAAGAAAGGAACGCAATCGTTCCAAGCGGATGGGAACATGAAGCGCGAGGAAAATTATAAAGGTATCGATGGCGGTTCGGGAAAGCAGGCAATCGAGGAACTTCGCAACGAGGTCCTCTCGCCGCTTGAGAACGACATCGCAAAGCTTCGCGACCCCGTGGTGCTCGCGGCTTTGATGCACACTGCTGCAACCGAGCGGGAAAACACGAATCGGCTGCTGAAAACGCTGATAGAAAGGCTGGACACGAAGTTTTCCGAGATGGAATCGCGATTGAATGCCCTCGAGGGTGCGCAAATGGCGGCGCAGCAAACGACCGCTGCGCCCCGCGGGGAAGAAGTGCTCCTCCCGTCCGTGGACGAGGAGATACTGAGGTTCGTGCGCGAAAAAAGGCACGCTTCCGCCGAGGAAGTGAGGAAGAAGTTCGGCTACAAGGGGAAGAACGCGGCATCCGCGCGCCTCTCCCGCATGTACGACATGGGCCTCCTGGAGAAGAAGCAGGTCGGCAGGGCAGTATTGTACTGCGTCAAGTAATTCACAAATCATTCTTGCAGAAGATGCAAGGCGACCAACGTCCGGATTCTTGCAAATCCGGACCAAAAAATGAGTGGCGGCGGGAAACCGCCGCTTTCATATTTTTGGAGAACTCATGGGGGCGTCGTTATTCACCTCCCACACCCTACTTTTTTGCGCCCCCGTTCTCCAAAATCTACGCCCTTCAGCGCAGCGAATAAAAGCTTTCAAGGTGTTTTCCCTAGGTCT
>Ga0172371_10013157_pt1 | contig 10810 bp, 11 predicted proteins | sample Lak12m_FD_114543 | JGI IMG/M metagenome (GOLD analysis project Ga0172371, IMG submission 114543) | Freshwater microbial communities from Kabuno Bay, South-Kivu, Congo - kab_022012_12m | ecosystem: Environmental > Aquatic > Freshwater > Lake | place: Democratic Republic of the Congo: South-Kivu... | reverse complement strand
TCCTTTCCCCCCAACCCCCTTTCCTTCCCGCCCCGCCCGAGCGGTAAAGCTTTCTGTTCTGCCGCGCGAAGCGCGGCTGTCAAACTTCGCAGTCCGGATTTTCGTCAAAAAAAGTTCGGATTTTGTCCAAAAGGTACCGCATTATTTTTTAACGCGTATTATGAAAGAAGTTTTTAAAAAAGGTTTTAGTTTCGGATTGACATCTGGAACAATCACAACACTCGGTCTGATTATTGGTTTACATTCTGGTACGCATTCAAAGTTAGTCGTGTTAGGTGGTATTTTAACAATTGCGATTGCTGATGCATTTTCTGATTCACTCGGTGTGCACATCTCCGAGGAGTTTGAAAATAAAAAATCTTCTAAAGAGGTTTGGATGGCCACAGTGGCCACGTTTTTATCAAAATTTTTCTTCGCTCTGACTTTTGTAGTCCCTGTTGTGTTTTTGCCTTTGGAGTGGTCAATTAAGGTTAGTTTTTTGTGGGGTTTAATTATGATTGGTACATTGAGTTATAAAATGGCCAAAGCACAAAATAATGGTGTGTGGAAGGTCATTGGCGAACATCTATTCATTTTCTTTTTAGTGATGGTAATTACTCATTTTGTTGGTGATTTGTTGGCTACTAATTTTGGTAGTATAGAATAATTCTATGCCCAAATATCTTAAACTCATTATCGCGATTATAATTCCACAACTCGCGGGTTTTTTAGGTTCAATCGCAAATTTCGCGTCAATTGATACATGGTACAAAGGCTTGGTAAAGCCGAGTTTTAACCCGCCAAATTGGATTTTTGGGCCGGTTTGGACAACACTGTTTTTGTTAATGGGTGTATCATTGTATTTTGTTTGGACAACAGAAGGGCAAAATAAGAAATTAGCTTATTGGATTTTTGGCATCCAGCTGATTTTGAATATTTTGTGGTCATTTGTGTTTTTCTTTTGGCAAAACCAAGGTTGGGCTTTGGCAGAAATTGCGGTTTTGTGGGTTTCAATTCTCGCTAATATTATTATTTTTTACCGCATCAATCGCACAGCCGGCCTTTTGCTTTTGCCATATATTTTGTGGATCAGTTTCGCCGCAGTGTTGAATTATAGTTTGTGGAGACTTAATTAAATTATGAAAATTACCTTCCTCGGTACAAATGGTTGGTACAGCGATAAATTAGGTAATACACCATCAGTGCTGGTTGATACAAAAGATTATTATGTTATTTTTGATGCTGGATACGGTATTGCACTCGCTCCGAACCACATGAAAAAAGACAAGCCGATTTATTTGTTCATCAGCCACATGCATATGGATCATGTTTGTGGGCTTCATGTTTTGCCAAAATTGAAAAATAAATCTGGCATCACGATTTTGAGTACTCCAAAAATGATTCAAGACATGAAAAAAATAATGACGCATCCATATATGTCGCCATTTAAGGAATTTAGCAATAATATTGGTTTTCATTCTTTAAAAATTGGGGAGAACAAAACACCAATTAATGTTGCCTGTCTGTTATTGGAACACGCAGACCACACAGTCGGGTTTCGAGTGGGTGTTGATGGAAAAATTATTACATATTGTTGCGATACGGCGATATGTGCGAATGATATAAAATTAGCAAAAAATGCGGATGTCTTAATTCATGAGTGTTCATACCCAACAGGTTTCAGGAATGCTTGGGGGCATTCAAATCCAGAGGACGCTGCGCAGGTGGCAAAAGATGCAGGAGCAAAGATGCTTGTTTTAACCCATTTCGGGCCTGGCGGAATGTATGATGGTAAAAAGAAGAGATTAGATGCTGGACGTATTGCTAAAAAGACTTTTAAAAACACAGTTGTGGCGTTTGATGACACAAGAATTACTTTGTAAAATTTTGAGGTTTTTAAAATCACCCAAGTGGGTGATTTTTTGTTTTGGCAAGGATATTTTGGATGAACGCATTTTTTGCTTTTGTATAGGATTTACGGTCATTGGCGTACTGTTTTGCTAATTTTCTTTTTAGCGCGTCATATTTTTTTAGCGCGCTTTTGTGCAAGAGCAAATAATCGCGGAATTGAATATGCTCTTTCCAAAAATTACTGTCTTTTAGTGTCACGTGAAGATGGTGAGTGCGTTTTTCTTCTGTTCCACGCACAAAAAGATGTCTTTCCACAATGCCCACTTCTCCGTGATCTGTATATCCGTTCTTCTCTAATATTTTATAAACTGTTTTTGTCAGTTTTTTTGTTGGCACAGATAGTATTGTGTCCAGAATTGGTTTTGCCTTTAGCCCCGGAATAGCTGTGCTACCCACGTGCTCAATGTTTATATTTATTTTATTTAATACAGATAAAAGGCGTTTTTTTTCTTTTTTAAACAACTCGGCCCACTGCTTGTGGTGGGAGGTAAGTTTAACTGTGCCTGATTTTAGTCCCAGCATATAAATTTTAAGAGCCCCGAAGTGGCGAAAGATGGTAGCCAGGGCTTTTAAGCCCAGGGTTTCTTGTTCTTGGCCGTTGATTAAACGCGGCGACAACCAAACTTTGAGCCCTTTTTCTAAAGCAGTTTTTGCGGCAAGCAAAAGATTGTCTGGATTGTCTCCATAAATGCGGATAGAATTACATCCCATTTCTTTGATGTCTTCCAAATCATGCTCAATTTCGTGAATGATCGCTTCGTAATCGACCTTGTGTTCCGGATGAAATTTGAGTCCGACTTCGTAATTTATACCCCGTGTTTTTTCTATAGTTTTATCTGAAAAATTGGTGTTCTCATTGAATTATACCTGATTTCAAACAAAATGCAATGAAAGTAAAGGGGTTATTTTAAATAATTTGGCTTAATGTAGCAAAATTATCACGCTACCCCCTTGACAAAACCTCAAAGCGGAATCACCATCACCTTGGGAGAGGTGGGGCTGGCGGAAGAGGGCGGTGTGGGTCGTGGTCTGCGTCGTTCTGCTGGCTACCGCCGTTACCGTCTTTTATCTAGGTGAGCGGTGAGGTTGGGCAGCTCTCGCTGGTGGGTGAGAGAAATAGAGTTCGTTCGTTTAAGTGGCCAGGGAGTTGGAGTCACCACTCCCTCCCTGGCCCAAGTGTCTGCGCGTTATTCGCGCACTGATGAGTCAAATTGAAGACGAAACACTAAAAACTACTTTTGCAAGTAGTTTTTTTATAATACCAATACTATCTTATACACTGGATTTTTATTCATGGTTGGGGTATGATGTGTTTAGTTAAGAAAAGATTCGCTATGGAAAATTTAGTAAAAGGCACGGATTATATCGGAGTTTGTGTGATATTTTTTTGCCACGATGGCAAGGGAAAATTTTTGATGTCAAAGCGTGGTAAAAAAACAAGAGATGAGCATGGAACATGGGATATTGGGGCGGGTGGGTTGGAGTTTGGTGAGGACGTTTTTGAGAGAATCAGAACAGAGATAAAAGAGGAATATTGTGCAGATGCGCTTAAAATGGAGTTTTTAGGATACCGCAATGTACACAGGCATCATAATGATCGTCCGACACATTGGGTTGGGCTTGATTTTAAAGTTTTGGTAGACCCTGAAAAAGTCAAAAACGGAGAACCAGATATTTTGGATGAAGTTAGATGGTTTACGTTAGATACATTGCCAGAAGAGCTTCACTCCGAAATGCCGAAGTTTTTCGAAGATTATAAAGGTAAATTAATTTAATTATGTGTTATAATCCATCAGTTTCGCTATTTACAGCTTTTGCAGAATTTTTTCTTTCAGGATTCATGTTGGCTAAGTATCGATTCGCATCGACCAGATATTTTTTTGCCGCACTGCTTATTATGCTTGGGGCATATCAGTTCTCAGAGTTTATGTTATGTAAAAGTTCTTTGCCGGAAATGTGGGCGATGATTGGGTTCGTAATATACACCTGTTTGCCGGCTATTGGTTTGCATGGAACCATGGCCTGTTTGGGGAAAAAGTCGAAACTCGTGTTTGTGTATTTGCTTCCTGTGATGTTCGTGCTTTTAGCGATGTCGTATTCTGATTTTATTTTACTTAGTCAGTGTCAAACGATTTTTGTCACCGTGCACAACGCTTTATTTAGAGTGACGACGCCATATCAGGTAACATTGTTCACGTTGTACAATTTATACTACGGTGGTTTTATGTTCTGGTCTTGTATGTTGTGTTTGTTTGCATCCAAAAAAGAGCCAGATTTAGTTCGTAAGAAGATATTGCTTATGTTTCCGGTTGGGGTAATCCTAATGACATTGCCTACTTTTGTATTGCTTGTACTGTTTCCGGCTCTTAATTATCGTTTTCCTTCTGTTTTGTGTCACTTCGCGCTTCTTCTGGCTCTGGCCGGTTTTGTTGCGGTTAGGATGGAGGAAGAAAATTTGAAGCGCGGTAAATTATGAATAAAGTTAAAATAGAAAAATTAGTTTTTGGTGGTGCTGGACTCGGTCGCTCGGAAGATGGCCGGGTTATCTTTGTTTGGAACGCATTACCCGGTGAGGAAGTTCAGTTTGAAATAATTAAAAAAGAAAAAACTCATTTAGAAGGCGTGGCAACAAAGATTTTGAATCCATCATTAAATAGGTTGGAACCAAAAGAAAAGCATTTTTTGTCTTGTTCTCCATGGCAGATTTTATCACCTGAGCAGGAAAATTATTGGAAAGTTGAAATGGCGAAAGAGACATACCAGAAATTAAGTAATTTAGAAATTGAGAAATTGGAGATAGCTAGTGATGGTGTGGATTGGGGGTATAGGAATAAGATGGAATATTCATTTGCTCTCAGAGAGACCTCACCCCAGACCCCTCTCCTACAAGGAGAGGGGAACGTTCGACTATCCTTCTTTGAGCGAGGGAAGAAGGTTAGGGGGTGCATAGAGCCGTGTGAGTTGGCGAACACAGAGATTAACCGCGTGGCAAAAGATATTTTGCATTGGATAAATGAGAAAAAGATTTCCATACGTAGTTTGAAAGCAGTCATTATTCGTTCAAATCTCAAAAACGAAGTCATCGCCGCACTATTTATAAAAGATAAATTGGAATTTTCTGATTATCCAAAATTAGATAAAAATTTTGTTGGTTTTCAGTTATATTATTCAACCCACAAATCACCAGCATCTGTTCCAACAGCGCTTTTGTATTCAAATGGACAAAATTATCTTGAAGAGAAAATTTTGGAAACCACACTTAAATACGGTATTTTTAGCTTTTTTCAAATAAATATTCCAGTGTTTGAAATGGCGTTAAAAGACATTGAAAAGTTTTTAGATAAAAATAAGTCAGTCGTAGACTATTATTCGGGCGTCGGATCTATCAGTTTGCCTTTACATAATATGTATAAGGATTGTGTGTTGGTGGATAATTGTGCAGAGGCGATTGGGTTTGCGGGTGAGAACGCCGGAGACCCTCTCCTGACCTCCCCCCACAAGGGGGGGAAAGCTCCCCGGATTGAGGCGGTGTGTACCCCGGCGGAAAAGATGACAGAATTGATAACATCTGATAAAATAGTGATTGTTGATCCACCAAGAGCTGGGCTCCATCAGAATGTTGTTGGCAGGTTGTTGTCAGAAAAGCCAGATAGAATTATTTATCTGTCTTGCAACATTTCAACTCAAGCGCGAGACATCAAGTTGCTTTCTGAAGTTTATAAAGTTGCTTTTACAAAATTATATAATTTTTTTCCAAGAACACCACATGTTGAGGGGTTGTGTGTGCTGGAACTTAAATAATTTAATCGTATGTCAGAACAAGAAAATGATCCAAAATACATTGAATATAGGAAGGCACTTGTTGGTTCTAATGTTGAGAAATTAAAAGCATTTGTTGAGAGTCGCGAATGCCACTCTTTAACTATTGGCAATAATCCGCCAGCTTTGGTTAATGGAAACGAGTATGATGTGAGGCACGCCGCGTTTCGTGTTGATGGGAGTGGTAGAGTTATTAAAATTGCGAGAACCATTCAGCGCTTTAATGAAAACGAAGCTGGATATTTTGGTTCAATTGGTTTTGGTTTTCCAATTGTTAAAGTTAAGGATGGGCGTCCAGTGGAGCCAAATCAAGGATTGTCAGTCATCTCGTGTTCATTTCAAGAATCAACAACAAAAGAAGTTGTGGATATTATGCATGAAACCAATTTTACGTTTAATGTAGCAAAAGTAAAAACACTCCGCGATTTGTTTGTGGCCATTGATTTATATTCCGGTGTTTTGTCCACAAACAGTGGCGAGATCATTAGCAAGGAATATTTAAAAAACAGAATAGTTGATTTTATGGAGGGGAAACTTGGCGAGGAGTACATAACATCTAAATATGGATTAAGAGACAGGGTTGTGGAGTTAAAGCTTAATGGTGTCTAATAGCAATAATTTTATGTCAATTTTAATTTCCGGTTCGCTTGCGTACGACTACATCATGGATTTTCCGGATAGTTTTAAGAATCATATTTTACCGGATCAGATTCATATTTTGAATGTTTGTTTTGTTGTTGATAAAATGCAAAAGAATTTTGGCGGATGCGCGGGTAATATGGCTTACACAATGAAATTGCTCGGGGCTAATCCGTTGATTTTTGCTCCACTAGGAAATGATGCAGACGTGTATTTGGGCTGGCTCAAGAAAAATGAGTTGGAAACGAAATACATCCCGATTGAGAAGGAGAAAATGACATCAGCCGCATATATTACAACTGACAAAGATGATAATCAAATCATAGCGTACTATAACGGAGCGGCGGACAGCGCAATCGAGCTGAGCATTGCCGACGTAAATGAAAAAATTGATCTTGCTCTAATCACGCCAACAAAAAAAGAAGCAATGCTCAAGCACGCCAAAGAATGTTACGATAAAAAAATTCCTTTTGTATTTGACCCATCGCACCAGCTCACCGCGTTTACCCCGCAAGAACTGATGGCCACGCTCGGCATGGCCAAGTTTTATGTCGCAAATGATTATGAAATGAAATTAACACAAGAAAAAACCGGTTGGGATATGAAAGAGTTGTTGAATCATGTTGATGTTGTTGTCACAACACTCGGAGATAAGGGATCGATTATCCAAACTAAAGATACGATGATTGAGGTTGGAATCTGTCCAGCCAGATCGGTTGATGATCCAACAGGCGCAGGAGACGCGTATCGTGCCGGTTTTTTTACTGCCTATGTTAATGGTCACGATTTTAAGACATGTGGTAAGTATGGAGCTGTGGCGGCTACTTATGCCGTGGAACATTATGGCACGCAGAATCACAGTTTCACAAAAGATGAGTTCATTGGGCGACTTGACAAATCGATTTGATTTTGATATATTAAATTCACTATAGAAATTCAGCGCAAAGTTTTCGGTCCGCGGGTCGAACCGGACAAGGAGGCGAAAACATCAAAAATTTATGCAAAATTACGAATTATTGTTTATTCTGCCTGGAACTTTGGCAGAAAACGAAACCCAGCCAATTGCAGATAAAGTGAAAGCATTGGTGGAACGAAATCATGGAGAGAATGTAGAAATTTCATCCGTGGATAAAAAACGCCTGGCTTACCCAATTAAGCATATCCGCTACGGATATTATTTTTTGGTATTTTTTAAAGCCGAGCAAATGGATGTGCAGCAAATGCGCGCGGAACTTCGTCTTATGACAGAATTATTGCGCGCGGTCGTTCAAATTCACAACACAAAGCATTCTTTGCGACACATTGAGTTTATACAACTTAATACGCAAACCGAATCTGCTGTTGGTGCTCCGGAAGCAAAACCAGAAGATGCTGTCCAGCAGGCAGAGCGTGTGGTAGCTGAGGAAAAGACAGAAGAGAAAAGCGAGCCAGAAGCAGTACCGCAAACCATTGTGGCCGAGGAACCAGCTGTGGTTGAAAAGAAACCTGAACCAACTATCCAGTCATCAAAAAAGGAGAGCAAGAAAAAAATTGACTTAGATGAGATTGATAAAAAGTTAGATGAGATTTTGGATATAGATTTGGGAAGCGTATAAGATAAGTAATTAGTCATTAAGTAATTAAATAATTAGTGATTAATATTTAATCTTAATAATATGGATCTTAATAGAGCAACAATTCTTGGACGTCTTACGCGAGATCCAGAAGTGCGCACAACGCCATCTGGAAAATCGGTGGCAAATATTGGCGTGGCAACTGGGCGCGTGTGGTTTGACGCCGCTGGTGTAAAGCAAGAAAAAACTGAATTTCATAATTGCGTGCTTTGGGGCAAACTGGCAGATATTGCCGGACAATACTTGTCAAAAGGCAGGAGAGTATATATGGAAGGGCGTTTAGAAACTCGCAATTGGGAGAAAGACGGGCAAAAACATTATCGCACAGAAATTATTGTTGACAATTTGATAATGTTGGATTCTCCACGCGGTACATCAGCACCGGCCTCGTCCCAAGCAAGTGAATCTGTTCCGCCAATGCCGTCGGAGGTCGTTGAGGAGGAAATAAAAGTAGAAGACATACCGTTTTAAATTGTATAATTATGATTAAACAACAGAAGAAAAATGAATTGAAAGAATGCCACTATTGTTCAAATGACATTAAGTTTGTGGATTATAAGGATGTTCAGACATTACGCAAGTTTGTGTCATCATACTTGAAGATTGCTCCACGCCGCAGAAGCGGTTTGTGCGCGTTTCATCAGCGCAAAGTCGCGCGAGCAATAAAGCAGGCAAGAATCGCCGGATTGATTGGATTTTGTCCGAGATAATCCCTTAAATTAATTTCGACCAAATTTAAAAACTCTCGACATTGTGTCGGGGGTTTTTGGAATTGCAGGCTGTCAAGTGCTATCCGCCGTACATACCTGTGGATAAATGGTGTGTTGAAAGAAATATGAAATTTTGATTTGGCTTAAATAAGCCAAAATATTGGGTCTTGACAAGTATAATAAAGCTCGCTTTTGCATTTGACAAAGCTAAAAAAATGATGTAATATGTAGGCACTTCATTTTGCGCGCTTCTCTGAAAGGGCGGAAAAGGTCCGACTTCTACACAAAAAAGGCGTGCGTACTCGCAAATACCCCCAGAGGGATTTAGCGGGTTCTGCAACAACATGCCTGTTTTTTATTGCAAAACAAACTAATATTTTTTAACACCAAATAATTAATGGTGATTTTTTGTTTTTATGCCAACATACAAACGACAGCCAACAACGGAAAAGGATCGCAAGTTTTTTACAAATTTTCGCGATGCGGCTCCGTTGCCTGATTTAATAGAAGCGCAAAAAGAATCCTATCGTTGGTTTTTTAAAGATGGAATTAAAGAATTGTTTGAAGAAATTTCTCCAATCACAGATTTTACCGGCAGAGATCTGGAGTTGTATTTTGAAGATTATTATATTGATGAGCCGAAGTTTGATGAAATAACATGTAGAGAAAAAAATATCAGTTACGAAGCTCCTTTGCGCGTTGATGCTAAACTTGTAAATAGACGAACGGGAAAAGCTGAAAAGCAAGAAATTTATTTGGGTGATGTTCCGGTCATGACCAATCGCGGCACATTTGTCATCAATGGCATTGAACGTACTGTTGTGGCGCAGTTAATTCGCAGTTCCGGAGCTTTTTTTACTGCAGACGCTGTGCGTGGACGCCGTTATTATGGCGCGAAAATTATCCCAAATCGCGGAGCTTGGATTGAGATAGAAACAGACATGAATAACGTGATGTGGATTAAGGTTGATCGAAAGAGAAAAGTCGCGGCCACGGCTCTTTTGCGCGCTTTTGGTTATAGTTCAGATGAAGAAATTCGCGAGTTATTTGCAGACGTAAATACACACTCAACAGTAGATTTTATTGACGCGACTCTTAAAAAAGATTCAGCAAAAAACGAAGATGATGGTTTGATCGAGGTTTATCGCCGTATTCGTCCTGGTGATTTAGCCATGGCAGACAATGCCAGATCGCTTATTCACGCGATGTTTTTTAATTTTGAGCGTTATGATCTTGGCCGCGTTGGTGTTTATAAATTCGCGACCAAATTCGATCTGAAACTAAAAGAAGCGGATTTTGATAAAAAAGAAAATCGCGTACTGTCAAAAGAAAAATTGTTATCAGTTTTAAAAGAAGTTGTGCGTTTGAATGTTTCTCAAGCAGAGCCAGATGATATTGACCACCTTGGAAACAGACGCATTCGCTCTGTCGGTGAGTTGGTGCAGAATCGCTTTAGAATAGGTTTGGCTCGCATGGAGCGCATCATTAAAGACCGCATGAGCACGCATGAGCTTGAGGGTTTAACTCCAAACAGACTCATCAATGCAAGGCCGGTAATTGGCTCTGTACACGAGTTTTTCATGAGTTCACAAATGTCTCAATTCATGGATCAGATTAATCCAATGGCCGAATTAGAGCACAAGCGCCGCATATCAGCGTTGGGTCCTGGCGGTTTGTCCCGCGATCGCGCTGGGTTTGAAGTTCGTGATGTGCACACAACCCACTATGGCAGAATTTGTCCAATCGCAACGCCGGAAGGTCCGAACATTGGTTTGGTCGGACATTTATCAAGCTTTGCGAAAATTAACAGTTTTGGTTTCTTAGAAACTCCTTATCGAAAGGTTGAAATCAAAAATAACAAAGCGCGTGTGACAGGTGAAATAGTACATCTAAATTCATTTGAAGAAGAGCGTGTTGTCACAGCCGCGGCCACAACTGAAGTTGACAAAGACGGATGTATTGTTGGTGAGCGCGTGCCGGCTCGTATCAAAGGCAAGCCGGGTGTTATTGAAACAGAAAAAATTGAATTTATGGACGTGGCATCGAATCAAATTTTGAGTATTGCCACAAGCTTGATTCCATTTTTGGAACACGACGACGCGACCCGCGCTTTGATGGGTTCAAACATGCAAAGACAGG
>Ga0172371_10013154_pt1 | contig 10811 bp, 5 predicted proteins | sample Lak12m_FD_114543 | JGI IMG/M metagenome (GOLD analysis project Ga0172371, IMG submission 114543) | Freshwater microbial communities from Kabuno Bay, South-Kivu, Congo - kab_022012_12m | ecosystem: Environmental > Aquatic > Freshwater > Lake | place: Democratic Republic of the Congo: South-Kivu... | reverse complement strand
TGCAGCGGTCGTGACCTATCGGCGCCAGAAACAAGAGTATGCGGAGAAGAGTGCGGCGCGGCAGAAGAAGTATGCCACCTTGCTAAGCCAGCAGCGCGAGATGTTGGAAGGCTACCTCACCCAACAGCGGGAGGCTTTGCGGCGTAAGGACCCGGAGCCACAGGAGTGTTTCACCTGGGTGACCGAGCTGGGCCGCCATCTTTGGACGCGGCGGCCCGAGGACGATGATTTCCTGGCGGTGCGGATCGGCCTGGGGGACCGGCCTTCGACCGTGCCGATCAAGGCGCCGGCCGCGGACAATGTCCTCGATCCCGATCCCTTGATCCTGGCCGCACAGAAGCTGGCGGGGGAATACAGCGAGGTCCCCGATGTGCCGCTGTGCCTGACGCTGCGCCAACTGGGCGGCACGGCTATTGCCGGCCCCCGGCCGCGCGTCCTGGCCGCGACGCGCGCCGCCCTGCTGCAGCTTGCCGCGCATCATTCGCCGGATGACGTGAAGATCGTCGCAATTTTCCCGGAGGAAGAGACCAAAGAATGGGAATGGCTGCGCTGGCTGCCGCATGTCTGGAGCGAGGATCGGCAGCAGCGGTTTCTGGCGAACGAGCCTGAGGCGGTGCGGCAGTTATGCACGATGATGAACAATCTGCTCAACAGCCGCAAGCGCCGCGCCCAGGAAAGCCGCAGCAGTGAGCCGCCGGCCTGGCTGTACCACCTGGTGTTCGTATTGGCGGATGATTCGGTGATCGAGAAAGAGCCGTTCATTCAGCGTTTACAGGCCGAAGGTACGGACTTGGGCGCGCATGTCATTTTTCTGAATGAGCATGTCGGCAAATTGCCCAAGGATTGCGCGGTCGCCGCCCGTCTCAGTAATGAAGCGGCACACGTGATGTTGCTCGACCAGAAGATCCGGCTGCCATATGATGCCGATACCGTGCCGCTCGAGTTGGCCGAGCGGTTCGCGCTTGCGATGGCGCCGATCCAGTTGCGTCGGCCAGCCAGCCTGGCCGATATCCCGACGGCCCTCACGCTGCTGGAACTGTTCAACGCGCGCGATGTGAAAGACCTGGGCGTCGCTGCACGTTGGCAGCGCAGCGCGCAGGCCAGCCGCTCCCTGGCGACCGCGATCGGGATGTGCGGCGGCGGCGAGCCGTTGGTCATAGACTTGCACGAACGTGCCCATGGGCCGAATGGCCTGGTCGCCGGCATGGTCGGCGCCGGCAAGAGCGAACTCCTCCAGACACTGGTCGCCAGCCTGGCGATCAATTATCATCCATATCGGGTCGCGTTCGTGCTGGTGGACTACAAGGGCGGCGGCATGGCCGAGCCGTTCGCCGCGTTGCCCCATACCCTGGGCGTCATCACGAATCTGCAGCAAGGCAACCTGGCCGTGCGGGCGCTCACCTCGTTCCAGGTCGAGGCGCAACGCCGGCAGCTTCTTTTCAAGGAAGCAGGTGTGAACCACATTGATGATTACCAGAAGCTCTTCGACCGGGGTCAGGTCAAAGAGCCGTTGCCGTATCTGGTGATCATCGTGGACGAATTTGCTGAGATGAAGACCGAGCAGCCCGATGTCGCAAAGGAGTTCGTGCGGATCGCGCGCATCGGCCGGGCGTTGGGGTTCCGGCTGATCCTGGCAATGCAGAAGCCCGAAGGGATCGTGGACGGCCAGATCGAGGCCAACACACGCTTCCGGCTGTGCCTGCGCGTGGCCCAAACCGCCGATAGCCAGGCCATGCTAAAGCGTCCCGATGCGGCTTATCTGAGCGGCGTCGGGCGGGCCTATTTCCAGGTGGGCGCCGATGAGATCTATGACTTGTTCCAGGTGGCCTGGAGCGGTGCGACTTATGACCCGACGGGCCTGAGCGCCGAAAATCCACTGGAAATCACCGCGGTCGCCTTGGATGGGGGCCGCACGGCGTTGTATCATCCGCCGCGCGCCCCATCGCCGGCTGAGACCACGCAGCTTAAAGTGGTAGTCGAGCATCTGCGCCAGGCAGCCGAAAGCCAGGCCATTGCGCCGTTGCCTGGCCCCTGGTTGCCGCCCCTGCCCGAGGCGATTTCCCTCGAAGATGTCCCGCACATTGTCTCTGATGATCGGGCGGACGCGGCCGAGAGCTACTTCGGCTGGGATGGTCGTGGCTGGCAATCGGTCGGCCGCCGGCTGGCCCCGGTGGTGGGCGTGGTGGATGATCCGCGACGTCGGGCGCAACCCCCGCTGCGGGTTGACCTGGGCCGCGAAAGTCACCTGGCGATCTACGGCGCGCCGGGCTATGGCACGACGACGTTTCTGCAAACCCTGGTCACGTCATTGGCGCGCACCTGTTCGCCGGCCGAGGTCAATCTGTACATCCTGGATTTCGGCGGCCATGAGCTGCGGCTGTTCGAGCAGATGCCGCACGTGGGCGCAGTCATCACCGCCGATGAAACCGAGCGCGTCGAGCGGTTGCTCCGTTTCCTGCTCCACGAGCTGGAGCGGCGCAAGGAGTTGGGCGCGGCCCGGACGGCGGGCGGCGAACCGTTGCCGGCCATCGTGGTGGTGCTGGATAACTACGCCTCCTTCGTCGAAGCCAATGACGACCACGAGCACGCAGAGGCGCGTGAAGCGGCCTTGACGCAGTTGGCGCGCGAGGGCGGCAACGTGGACATGCACCTGGTGGTCACAGCTACCAGCCCGGCCGGCATCCGCTATCGGGTCAGCAGCAATATCACGGGCGTCCTGGCGTTGCGCCTGGCCGAGACGAGCGAATACAGCGCGATCGTCGGCCGCGCCGAGACCTTGCCGCCGCCCATCCCCGGCCGCGGCTTGCTCAAGGGCAACCCGCCGTTGGAGTTTCAGGCCGCGGTGCCGATCGCTGGCGCCACCGACGCGGAGCGGAGCGCCGGCCTGCGCGCGTTGGCGCAGCAGATGGGCGCCGCCTGGACTGGACCGCGGCCGTCGGCCGTGCGCACCTTGCCACAAGTCGTGCCGTTGAGCGACCTGCTCCGGCCCGATGATGGCTGGGCCGCCGGCGCCGGGGCGGGCGATCACGGGCTGACCGTGCCGCTGGGGCTATCGGTCGCCGATCTGACCCCCTTCACGGTGGACTTGCGCGCCGGCCCGCATTTCTTGATCGCCGGGCCGATGCAGAGCGGCAAGACATCGCTCCTGCAGACCTGGCTGCTGGCCCTGGCGACGCGTTGCCCGCCGTCCCAGTTGCACCTCTACCTGGTGGATTCCCGGCGGTTGGGGCTGGCGCCACTGGCGGGGCTGCCGCACGTCCGAGCCTATGCCGATAGCCCGGAGCTGGCGGAATTGACTATTGGCGAGGTGGGGCGTCTGCTGTCCGAGCGTCAGGCTGTGTTCGATGTGGCCCGGCAGAGCCCCGATGCATCGGCTGGCGGCGCACAGGCGCCCGTGCAGTCGCCAGCTATCGTGCTGGCGCTCGATGATCTTCAGGATAAGTATGACGATAATGTGCCTGAGAACTGCCGCAGTCAGCTGGCGACGATCGCCCGCCAGGGCCGCCAATTGGGTTTCCATCTGCTGGCGGCAGGTTCGGTGGGTCACCTCAGTCGCTACAACGAGCCGATTACAACGCTGACCGAAATCCCCATCGGTTTTCGGTTGGACGCCAATAGTGATGAAGATGCGCTTTTTGGGTTGCGCTTACCATACAGCGAACGTGGCCGAAGTTTGCCTATCGGTCAAGGCTATTGGGTGCAGCGGGGACAGCCGCACAAAGTGCAAACAGCAACCGCACAGGTGGGCGTGCTGCCGGTTCAGGCGTGGGTTAAGCAGTTGGCCGAGGCCTGGCGAAAGTCCGCTGCAAGCAAGTGAACGGATTGCATCTATGCTGCGAGTCATGATTCGAGTACGCCGTGAAGGCGAGGCTGAAACCTCCGATATCGAGGCGCCGGCCGAAGTGCCGGCCGAGCAACTGTCCGAGATGTTGGCGCGCGCCCTAAACTGGGAACGCACCAAAACCGGCCAACTGACCGGTTATACTTTGGTCAAGGGGGGGACGGGCCAGGTCTTGCGCGGGCAGGAGACGTTGGCCGATGTCGGGGTGTGGGAGGGCGCGGAGGTGATCCTGCGACCGAAATCCGGGCCGCCGGAACGCCTGCTGCGCCCGGCGACCCTCGTGTCGGCCAGCGGTCGGCAATACCCGTTGCCTTATCCCAAAATGCGGATCGGCCGGAGCGCGGCGAACGATGCGGACAGCGAGGCGCAGCTCGATCTGGTGGATCTGCGGGATGAGCCAGAAGGTCGCACCGTTTCCCGTAAACATGCATTGGTGGTCTATACCAGCGGCGACTGGGCGGTCATCCCGTTTGATAAAACCGAGAATCGAACCCTTGTCAACGACAAGCCGATTGATGTCAATCAGCCATACCAACTCTTGCCGGGCGACCGCCTGCGGTTGGGTAGCGTGGAACTGGAGTTCCGGTTGAGCGATGATGCGTGATCTGCGGCTATGGCGGCTTGCGGGGCGATTTCCGAGATCGGATTGGCGGCGATTTCGGAAATCTGGCGCTCTTGATCTGCGCGTGTGGCTTCTCTACGGACTTGGGTTTGTGGCCGTGGGCGTGCTGGTGTTGGCCGTAGGGACCGGCGTCTACTACAGTTGGCGTTTATTGGCCGAGGGCGTCCCTGCGGCCCATGCCGTGGCGCCGGGCATGTCACCGACACCCGTAATGCGGGCCACTGCACACTCTGTCGCTGCGCCAACACCATTGACCCGGCCCACGCGTACACCGACTGTCGCGCTGACGCCGACCGCTGCGCCGACGCCCCTGCCCGTCGAGACCTTGTTGGCCGATGTGCCGGTGGGCCGCCAGCAGCGCAGCCTGAGCTGCGAGCTGCAGTCCGCCTCCGATCTGGCCTGGTATCACGGCAAGCCCTATACCTGGCTGGAGATCTTCCTGCGTGTCGGGCATGATCCGGGCGGCAATCCGCATAAGGGGTTCGTCGGCGCCAGCCTGGATGATCCGCCGGGCGGCATTTATCCGGCCGGTTATGGCGTCTACGCCGAGCCAATCACCGCGGCGCTACGGCAAATCGGCCTGAAGGCGGAGGTGCATTACGGGGAGCCGGTGGATTGGCTGCGCGGCCAGATCGTCCGGGGCCGGCCGGTGATGGTGTGGGCGACCGCGGGGATGACCCGGCCAGCGGTCGAGACGTGGACCGCCGCCGATGGCACACTGATCCGCGGAGTGCGCGGGGAGCATACATATCTGGTAGTGGGGTATACGCCGACTGGTGTATGGGCGCTCAATCCGTGGAATGCGCAACGTCAGTTTTTTGAGTGGGCCGCGTTCTTGGCGGCGTGGGATCTGTTCGACCGGATGTCGGTGACCATCGCGCCGTAACGCCAGTTGATAACTTGCGTTACGCGGCATGGGGCGGCCCGAACTTGTTCGGGAATCCGATGGTCGCGAATCAGCGGGGCGCGTATTTTCGTGGAGGAGATCATTCTTCGATGAAGCTCAAGACTTTGTTTTCAAGCATTATTCTTGCATTGGTTTGCCTCACGGTATTGGTTCTGGCGGCGTCAGCCCAGGGTAAGTTGTCGGAAGTGCGCATTTATCCGGTGGATACCGCGCAGTTTCCGCAGATGCGTGTGCGCGTGGCGCCCGTTCAAGCGGATGGGACGTTGGCGCCGGGCCTGGGAAAAGAAGCGTTTCGCGTCTATGAAGATGGCACCGAGCGCCCGGTGGAGAGCGCCAGTCCTGTCGAACGCGGCGCGCAGATCGCCTTCGTGCTTGATGCGTCGGGGAGCATCAACTTCAATGGCGCTACGAGACGTTTGCGTAGTCAGGAAGCCATCGAAGCCATTGATGACTTGGTGATGACCGACAAATGGGTAAGTCGGGCTAACCGCCTCGACCGTTGGTTGTTGGTCGTGCCCAAAGGAGATAAGGATTTTCGTATTGCTCAAGACTGGACCGATCAACCGATTGCTATCCACAACAGTGTATATTCTTATGATTATAAAGCCCAGACGGGTGACACACCGCTTTATGTGATGCTTGTTGAGGCATTGGCGCGCATAAAGGATGTGCCAGATTTCGAGTCGCGGCCGAAGTTCCTGGTGGTGCTTTCGGATGGCGTGGACCGCACCAGCAGGTCCGATATCAGCGATGTGATCAACCGCGCTAACCTGCTGGGCGTGAAGGTGATCAGCATCAAGCTCGGGCCGGAAGCGGAAGGGGCTACTTCGAATTTGTACCGACTGGCCAAAGAGACAGACGGCGTGCTGGTGGCCCCTTACTCTGGCCCAGATGCGCTGAGCGACGCCTACGGCCGCCTCAAGAGCCAGCGTAGCCCTTACGAGATCACCTATCGCTCCTCCATCGGTGTGTCGGGTAAGCACGCTGTGGCGGTGGGTGTCTTGGTAGGCGGTCAGGAAGTGCGCAGCGCGGCGACTGAGTTCAGCATCAGGGTGGATCCGCCGAAAGTACGCATCGTCGAGCCGGCGTCGCCGGCCTCCTTTACGCGGGCAGGAGATCGGTGGGATGCAGACCCGAAGACCCTCGCGCCGCGCGATACACCGATCGTGATCGAGATCACCTGGCCCGAAGGCCGCACACGTGCTGTGCAACAGATCACATACATTGTAGACGGCGTCCCGGTGATTAACCTGAAGCCGGAACAGCAGTTTGTTTGGGATTTTTCTGCACTGCCTGCTGGGCCTCATGCGTTGGTCGTCGAGGTTAAGGATGAACAGGGCGTGACTGTGCGCAGCGAGCCGTTGCAAGCGAATATCAGTATTATATTGCCGCCCGCGCCAACTCCTACTCCTCTGCCTCCGCCGCCTGCGCCAACTGGCCCATTCGGTATCCCATTGGAGATACTTACTGCGGTTGCGTTGGGAGTTGCCGGGATAGCTTTACTGCTTGTGATCTATGTGATGATCAAGTATCGCGTGCCACAGCGCGTCGGCAACGCCATCGGTGAGGTCGCGAAAGCGGTAACCGACCCCTTTGTTCATCGTAAGAAGGGTACCCCAAGGCGTGCGCGAGCAGAACTGCTCATGCTGCGCGAAGATGGCTCGCCCGGAGAACGCATCCCGATCATGGGGCAAAGCGTGACGATCGGTCGAGATCCGGCGCGAGCGCAGATCGTGCTTGCGGACACTACCGTGTCGCGGCTTCATGCCAGGATCGAGGAGGAAACCACCGGCGTCTTCAAGATCATTGACGAGGGTGGCAGCCAGGGCACCTATGTCAATGAAGAGCCGGTGGGGCCGAACGGCCGTCGCCTGATGGTGCGCGACGAGATCGAGTTAGGCGGCGTGCGCATGTTGTTCCAGCCTAGCCCATTGGACGGTACGGATCAAACGGAACCATCTGGTCGCCCTGAAAGGCGCAAGGCGCGCAGCGGCAAATCAGAGACGCTCGACGAAGATAAGACTGTGCCGGAAGTCAGGCGTTAAGGAGCAGCGAGTATGGCATCACTGCGCGCGGAGACACGCATCGGGCCGTATGTGGTCCAGCACATCCTGCCGGAGGGGCGCGGTGGGTATGCGCAGGTCGTGGCGGCGCGGCGCGCGTCCGAGCATGGGCTGCACGAGTGGGCCGCGCTCAAGATCGCGAAGTGTACGGGTCTGGCCGGCAACCACGTCAGCGCGGCCGACTTGGCGGCGATTTATGAGGAGGCGCTCATCAATGAGGCAGACACGCTCTGGCAACTGCGCCACCCGGGTATCGTCGCCATCTACCCGATCCCGTTGGATGCGGCGCATGTCTATCATCGGATGCGTGCGCTGGATCTGGACGGCCAGCCGTGGTATTTCGCCATGGAATATCTGTCGGGCGGCTCCCTGGAGCAGTTGCTCGACCAGCAGGCGCAGTTGGAGCCGCGACTGGCTGTAGAGGTCGCCCAGCAAGTGGGGGCCGCGTTGGACTATGTCCATGCCCGCGGCTTCGCCCATCTGGATGTCAAGCCGACGAACATTCTGTTCCGCCGGCCGGGCGATGCGAAGACCGCGCCCGAAGCCGTTCTGGTGGATTTCGGCACGGCGCAGAAGTTCCGCCGACAGGTGGATGTCGAGGGATTGACGTTGGCCTATTCGCCGCCCGAACGGGTGCGCATCCAAAAGGGCGAGTTGCCGCCCGAAGCCTTCACCGATAAATCGGCTGCGGACGTCTATTCCCTGGGAATTGTTCTCTACCGGATGCTCACCGGGCGGTTGCCGTTTTCCGGCAGTCGTTCGCATCTGACGACGGCGATCCTGAACGCCACGCCCACCGATATCCAGACCCATGCGCCGGCGCTGAAACGGCTGCCGGGCCTCAACGAACTGCTGTTGGCGATGCTCGAAAAGCAGCCTGGCGCACGTCCCAAGATGCCGGCGGTGTTGACGCGCCTGGAACAGCTTGTGCCCTCCCCGCGATTAGCGGGGGGAGCTTCGGCGCCGCCGCCGAATGATAAACCGCGCAGCGGCGTTTGGCCGGGCATCGCGGTCGGTTTGTTTGCGGTCGCTGTGTTGGAGGCGGGGAGCATCTACTACTTACTGAACAACCCGGGTTCGATTCCGTTGGGCGCGGCCACACCGACTGCCACGCAGGTGGTCGCCGCCAGCCCGACGCCGTTGACCCCGACGCGCAGCGCGTCGCCTGCGGCAGCAGCGACCCCGCTGCCGGCCACTCGTGCGCCGACGGCTACGGCGGTTGGCAAGACGCCCACGGTGACGCCTGCCGCCGGGCCGACATATACGCCGGTGCCCACCTTCACACCGATACCTGCGCCGACGACGGGGTCTTGAGCCGTTCGTGGCGTCCTGTCCGACTTGAAAGGATGCAATCATGCCAGAAACGACGATGCCGGATAAACTGTGGACATATGGTGAGGATTCCAAGGAGGGCGGCCGGCCGACCCAGGAAGACCGTTGTGCGACGTTGGAATTCCGTACCGCCGACGGTCAATCGGCGCTCCTGGCGCTGGTCGCGGATGGCGTTGGCGGCCGGAATACCGGGGCGCTGGCCAGCCAGTGGGCCAAGGAGATGATCCCGGCGTTACTAAGCCAAAAAGCCCCAACCGCCAGCGAGGTGCCGGTAGCCCTGGTAGAGGCGTTCGAGGCCGCGCACGACCGCATCTACAACGAGGTCATGGATAATCCGAGCCGTGCTGGCATGGGTACCACTTGCACCACGGTGGTGATCATCGGCCGGCGGCTCTATCTGGCGCACGTCGGGGATAGCCGCGCCTATTTGATCCGCGGCAACCAGATCCATCAGCTCAGCATTGATCACACCTGGGCCGAAGAGGCGATCCAGGCGGGGCGCTCCCGCGAGGAAATCCGCAATCATCCCAACCGGGGCGTCATCAAGCGCTGCCTAGGCATCAACGAAGATGTGGATGTGGACACCCGCTATCGCAAGTTCGGCACTGAAGAGGCCGACGACTCGGCGGACCATCCCGTTGTCCTCGAAGATGGCGACCGGATCCTGCTCTGCACCGATGGTGTGTCTGACATGTTGGAGGATGCCCGGTTGCTCGAAGTGGCGCGGCGCCATCCGGCCACCGAGAATCAGGCCGCGCGAGCCGTGGTGCAGGCCGCGCTCAAAGCCAACGCCAAGGACAACGTGACGGCCGTGGTGGTGGACTTGCCTGGCGCCGTGGTAGCCGCGAGGCGATTGCCGCTCCCGGTCTGGGCGATTGGCGGCGCAGCGGCATTGTTGTTGCTGGCAGCGACGGTCGTGGGCGCCCGCTTGGCGGGCCTGTGGCCGCCGGCCGCGCCGACGATTGCGGCCAGCACCGGTACGCCAACGATCATCCCAACAGCCAGGATATTACTGGCTACGGTGACGCAACCCGCCGCGATTGCTGCGACGCCGACCGTCCTGCCGGCGACGCGATCGGCTGCCAGCGCTGCGCCGGCAACGCCTGCGCCGGCCGCACAGCCCGGCGGCCCGACCTATACGCCGATCCCAACTTTTACGGTGGAGCCGACGGTCGCGCCGGCGCCGACTGTCCTGCCGGTCGCGCCGACGACCAGGCAGCCAAGCGCGCCGACGGTTCCATCCAGAACATACGCGTCGCCGGCGTTGCTAGATCCGCCTAATCGTGAGACGCTAAACGGAGAAGTTGTCTTCAAGTGGCAGCCCGGCGAACCTTTACCCGATGGCGCAGGGTATGAGGTGGTTTGGTGGCGGGCAAAGGAATCTCCGAACACGGCGCGCGGTTTTGCCGATCCGGTCGTCACAACAGAACTGAAGACGAATCTCGATGGCCCGTTCAGTGGTCAGCAGCAAACGATTCGTTGGGCCGTGCTGATAGTGAATCGAAATCCCTATACTCGTCTGACACAGCCATCGGAAAGCAACTCTCGGGAATTGGTGTATCAGCCTAAATCCAATGATGGTCCAACATGCGTCGGTGTATGTGATTGAGGTACGTTTCTGTGCAAGGAGGAGCGGAGATGATGGTGGGGAAGCATGAATTCCTGCGTTCGTGGGTGAGGGTACGCATCGCGATAGCGATCGCCCTGCTAGCGGCGTTGATACCTGCGGTGTCTATCGGCCAAACAATGGACACTTATGCGGAACCTTACGCAGATCTACCGACTACTGCCGACACGTTCATCGCTTCTGGGCAACCAGATCAGAATTGGGCCATACACCGCACTTTGTGGGTGGGTCATAATCCGGTGAACGGGCGTAGGGTAGAGGAGTCACTTATCAAGTTCGATGTCAGTGGAATTCCTAATCACAGCAATGTTACGCGCGTAATTCTTTCTCTGAATCTCGTAGCCACGACTTCCAATGATGTTTCGATGATGGTGTCCGCTTACCGTATCAATAGCGACTGGACGGAATCGGTCACCTGG
>Ga0172371_10013153_pt1 | contig 10811 bp, 7 predicted proteins | sample Lak12m_FD_114543 | JGI IMG/M metagenome (GOLD analysis project Ga0172371, IMG submission 114543) | Freshwater microbial communities from Kabuno Bay, South-Kivu, Congo - kab_022012_12m | ecosystem: Environmental > Aquatic > Freshwater > Lake | place: Democratic Republic of the Congo: South-Kivu... | reverse complement strand
TCACGAATGGAATCTCTATGTCGCTCAGCATATCCGCTGCCCAGAGCACGGCCTCGTTCGGATCGTAGACAACCAGTTGCTCAGGCGCGTGCCCCGGCGTGTGGAGCAGTTCGATTGTCCTATCCCCAAGCTGAAGCTCAAGCCGGTCAGCAAAGGTCTGGTCCGGTTCGTGCATCAGGAAGGGCATGTCGCGCTGGACGCCCGCCTGCCGCTCCCACTCGGTGACCTGATGCTCAATGCGCGCATGGTGCTCTGCAAGAACCCCGACGCTCTCTTGCTGCTGAACCACCGGCACATCCGGGAAGTATTCGGGCCCCAGAACGTGGTCCCAATGGCTGTGAGTCACGACGAGGTACTTCGGACTCGCGCCCCGCTCGAAGATGCGGGCGCGCAGCAGGTCCATTTCGTCAGGGAACAGACCCGGGTCCATCAGCAGAGCGTCCTTGCCGCGAACGAGGACGCCGGCGTTGTAGGACATGGCCCGACTTGGAAAGAGAGTGAGGGAGGAGAGAGGAGGGAGGAGTTCAGTCATCCCGCGACAATGCACCAATCAGACCATTCAACATCCTGCTCAATTCGTCGAGTCTCTCCTGGAGATCGCCCGCTGTTTTGGGCGACAGATACCGAAGCCGCGCGGCGGCCTCGATCTGTGTATCTAGCTCGCTCAAAGACCCTCGAGCAGTGTACAGGAAACGGACATATTCTCTGGGTCCCTTCCTCGCTGCGCCTTCCGCTATGTTGCTTGGTATTGAAAGAGCCGCCCGACGCATCTGCGATACAAACCCAAACTTCTCGGAAGCCGGAAACCGGCTGGTGGCGCTGTGGACTTGAACAACGAAGTCCATGGCTTTGTTCCAGACTGTCAGTCGGCGATGCGGCTTCTCAGTCATTTCTCAACTCCTCCCTCCTCTCGCACTCCCTGCTCCCTAGACTTCTTTGTACCTGAAGCACCCAAGCAGGTGATCATTGACCATCCCCGCCGCCTGCATGAAGGCATAGCAGATAGTCGAACCGACGAAGCGGAAACCGCGCTCCTTGAGGTCCTTGCTCATCGCATCCGACTCCGCGCTGCGCGCGGGAAGCTGTTTGAGCGTGCGCCACCGGTTCTTCTTCGTCCTGCCTCTTGTGAACTGCCAGATGAAGTGGTCAAAGCTGCCGAACTCGCGCTGCACCGCGAGAAACGCCCGTGCGTTGGCAATCGTGGCCTCTATCTTCACCCGGTTGCGGATGATGCCGGCATCCGCCAGCAGCGCCTTCACTCTTCTGTCATCGTACTTCGCCACTCTGCGCGGGTCGAAGTCGTCGAACGCCCTCCGGAACGCCTCGCGCTTCTTCAGCACAATCGCCCAACTCAGACCGGCCTGAAACGCATCCAGCACGAGAAACTCGAATAGCCTCCGGTCGTCATGGAGCGGGACTCCCCACTCTGTGTCGTGGTAGCGAATCATCTGCTCGTTGCCCTCGGGCCATGGGCAACGTCGCACCGGTCGGGGGGCTCGGGCTCGCAGCATCCGCAGGCAAGTTACCCCAAACCCGGCCGCTGGTCAAGCCGCGTCGGCTTGACTAAGGCGGATTGACCGCCTACAATAGCCTAGCCGTTGGACATAGCTACTGGTTCCCCTCGCGGAGACAAATGAAGCAGGACGCAAGCTGCAGCCATTCGATTTCGGTCGAGGACGTTGATCCGCTCGCCCTGCTCGGCCCGGCCGACGTCAACCTGACGACCCTCGCCAAGCACTACAAGACGGCGATAGTCGTGCGCGATGGCCGCATCATGCTCTCCGGGCCCAAGGCCGAGGAGTCGGAACTGATGGGGCTGCTCGACCGGCTGCTTGCCCGCGTACGCCGGGGCGAACCGCTGAGCCCGGAACTGATTAACGCTGAAGTGGACCGGCTCCGCCGCAGCCGCGAGCCCGGCGCCGCCAAAGGCGAGCCGGAAGTACTCGCTATCCGCACTCCGCGCAAGGCCATCTTCGCCAAGACGCACAACCAGCGCATCTATCTGCAGGCGATTCAGCGCAACGATATCATCCTCGCGGTCGGGCCGGCTGGCACCGGCAAGACCTATCTCGCGGTCGCCGCCGCGCTCGAATCCCTCGTCTCGGGCCACTCCAGCCGCATCATCCTCACCCGGCCCGCGGTCGAGGCGGGCGAATCGCTCGGCTACCTGCCGGGTACGTTCAAGGAGAAAGTGGACCCCTACCTGCGACCCCTCTACGACGCCCTGTTCGACATGATGCCGATGGAGCGCGTCCAGCGCCTGATCGAGCAGGAAGTCATCGAGGTCGCACCGCTCGCGTTCATGCGGGGCCGAACCCTCTCTGACGCCTACATCATCCTCGACGAAGCCCAGAACACGACCTCAACGCAGATGCGGATGTTCCTGACGCGGCTCGGCTGGAACTCCAAGGCGATTGTCACCGGCGACATCACCCAGATCGACCTCGCCGCGGTCCACGCCTCCGGTTTGATTGAGGCGGTCGAACGGCTGACCGGAGTTACCGGCATCAGCATTGTCCGCCTCACCGACGCCGACGTAGTCCGGCCGCCGCTCGTCTCGCGCATCATCCGGGCGTACGAGAACAGGCAGGACCCGGGGACCGATGCGTCCTGACATCTACGGCACGCAGGACAGCCGCCTGCGCGCCGACATCCGACGGCTCTGCCGACTGGTAGTACGTGATCTCAAGCCCGATGCGTCGGTGGTCAACTTCATTTTCGTCAATGACCGGCAGATACGGGTGCTGAACCGCCGGTTCCTGAAGCGCGACCGGCCGACCAACGTCATCTCGTTCAACAGCGACGAGTCCCGGGTCCCGGGCGAACCGCGTCTGCTCGGCGAGGTCTATGTCTCCCGCGACCGGGCCCGGGCCCAGGCGCGTGAATACGGCGTCTCATACTCCTCTGAACTCCGCCGCCTCGTCCTCCACGGCCTGCTCCACCTTCTCGGTTTCACCCACCGCGAGATGGAACCGCTCTACGGACGCTACCTGAACTCATGACCGACCCCGACTCTCCCGCAGAAGCTGCCGATCGCCCCCCTCCACGTCGCACCTCCCACTCTCTGCATTCTGACTTCCGCATTCTGACTTCTGCATTCTCCTGAGACATGCTCTGGTATCTCGTCGCCATCATCCTCCTGCTCGTCTGTTCCGCCTTCTTCTCCGGTTCGGAGACCGCCCTCTTCTCACTCTCCCCCGGCAAACGCGAAGAACTCAAGACCAGCCATCCCCAGGCATCCCGCCGCGTGGACAGCTTGCTCGCCGATCCCGGTCGCCTGCTCGGCACGCTCCTGCTCGGCAACCTGATCGTAAACACCGCCGCATCCGGTGTCTTCACTCTTGCGCTCCTCGCCGTGGCCCAACGCAGCGGCGCGAGCGAAGCGCTGCTGCTTGGCGTCGGCGGCATCGCAATGACGGTGGTCCTGCTCATCTTCTGTGAAGTCACACCCAAGGTTACGGCGAGCCGCAATCCGGGCTCCTTCGCGCCTTGGGTCGCCGGACCTGTCCGAGTAGCACAGGTAGTGCTGCTGCCCTTCACGGCGTTACTCATGAGGGCCAGTCACCGCCTGATTCCGAAGCAACACGAGCCGACCATGCTGTCCGACGACGAACTCCACACGATGATTGACGTCGGCAAGCAGCGCGAGGTGATCTTCGGGTCGGAAGAGGAGATCCTGACCAATCTCGTCGGGCTCGAGAAACGAACCGTATCCGAAGTCATGACCCCGCGCATTGATATCGTCGCCGTGCCCGAGAACATGACCATCCGCGAGGCGACTGCCACCTGTCGCGACGCCGGCTTTTCCCGCGTCCCGGTCTACCGCGAAACGATTGACCATATCAGCGGCACCGTCTATGCCAAGGACCTGCTCGGAGCCTCTGACCCGAGCGCGCCGGTCTGCACCCTTTGCCGCCCGGCGTTCTTCGTGCCGGAGGTGAAACACCTGCCCCCACTGCTTGACGAACTGCGCCGCAAGGGCTCACACATCGCGGTCGTGGTTGATGAGTTCGGCCAGACCTCGGGACTGGTTACACTTGAAGACCTCCTCGAAGCCGTGTTCGGCGAGATCATCGACGAGCACGACGTGATCGAGGAACTGCCCTATTCCAAACTCGACGAGCGCAGCTACCTGGTTGACGGTGAAATCGACCTGGCCACGCTCAATCGGCTGTTCCGCCGTGCTTTCACCGGACTCGGTCACGAACGTCTGTCGGCGTTCGTCCAAGATCGACTCGGCCGGCTCCCGCGCGAGGGCGACACCATCACCCACCGCATGCTGGAAATCACCGTGGAAGAGACCGTCGGGCCCAAGCTCGAAAAGGTCCTGATAAAGAAGAAGAGATGAGGACAATGGCCGAACGATCAAGTAGTCAAGTGGTCAAGTGCCGACGTCAGAACGTCACCGGCCTGCACTGCATCACCTGGGCACTGGATCGCTTGACCACTGCCAACTGATGGAACTACTGCTCGGCCTCCTGCTGATTCTCGCCAGCGGCTTCTACTCCGGTTCCGAGACTGCGCTCTATCGGGCCAACTGGATTCGTCTGACCAACTGGGCGAGCCACAACATCGCCGGCGCCAAGGTGGCACTCCAGTTTCTCGACCGGCGCGAGTCCACGGTCGTCGATACGCTCGTCGGCGCCAATCTCTGCAACGTCTTTGCCGCTGTGCTCTTCTCGCGCTTCTTCGCGGCGCGCTACGGACCGGCCTACGCCACCGTCGCCGTCGTCCTGGTCGTCGGCCTCACGATCATCCTCGGGGATTACGTACCCAAGGCTATCGCCCAGGCGTTTCCCGACCGCTGGTTGCGGCAGACCGTGCTGCCGCTGTCCTTCAGCCGCGTCGCGTTCGCCCCCGCTGGTCTCATCCTCTCCGGCATCGCCCGGCTCCTTCTCGGTCCGGTAACCCGCACCGGCCAGCGATTCACTCTCACCCGGCAGGATTTCCTCGCCGCCCTGCGGAAGCGCGACGCCGAGTCCGGCTCGGCCAAGCTTGTCACCGAAATGGTCTCCCGGCTCTTCCGCTTCTCGGCCATGAGAGTCTCGGAAGTCAGCATCCCCCTTGCACGGGTCGAAGCCGTGCCTCACGACGCAGGCCTGAACGACGTGCTCGCGGTCATCAACCAGCATGGCTTCTCGCGCATCCCGGTATTCCAGGGAACGCTCGCCAACATCACCGGCGTCATCGTGGCGAAGGACCTGCTCGCGGCACCGGCCTGGCGCGTCCGCAAGATACCGCGGGTCGGCGAAAACGACCGCGCAATGGAAGTCCTGCGCCTGATGCAGCGCCGCGGCGAACATCTCGCGGTCGTCGAGGGCGCAGGCAACCAGGTTACCGGCATCGTCTCGCTCGAAGACCTGCTCGAAGAACTCGTTGGCGAAATCCGCTCCGAAGACTAACGGATATCCACCACAAAGACACCAAGACACCAAGTCCGAGACAGAGCAGAGGACTGAGCGACTCCTTTTCCGGACCTTTGTGCCTTTGTGTCTTAGTGGTAGGAACTCCAGTCTGACCCTATGCGACGAATCGTTAGGTCCGAGGCCATCTGCCTCCGGGTCCGCGATTACCACGAGTCGTCCAAACTCGTAACCTTCTTCACGCTCGAACGCGGCAAAGTCAATTGCCTCGCCAAGGGCGCGCGCCGGCTCCGAAGCAGGTTCGGGGCGGCGATCGACATCTTCGTGCAGTCGCGCATCATCTACTACCTCCGTGAAACGCGCGACCTGTACACTCTCTCCGATGCCGAACTGGTCCACTCCTACTCGGCGCTCGTACAGCAGACCGAACGGTTCCTTGCCGCGGAGCAGATGTCCGAGTTCGTCCTGCGCGTCACCCAACCCCACGACCCCAGCCCACAGCTCTACCGGCTCCTGCTCAACTACCTGTCAACTCTCGAGTCCTTCCCCCCGGGTCCTCCCTCCTCAGACCTCACCCCTCCCTCCTCCCACTACCCTTCTCCCTACTCCGCGCTTGTCTGCTCCTTCTTGCTCAAGGCCGCAAGCTTCCTCGGATTCCGGCCCGAACTTCGCCGCTGTCTTATCTGCCGCCGCCCAATTGAGAGCCAGCGCCCGTCCTACTTCGACTCAGGCCGCGGCGGCATCATCTGCCCGCGCTGCGCCGACGAACAAAAGGACACCAGGAAAACGGGGACTGTCCCGCGCGTGGAGCGCTCCGAGGGACTGTCCCCGGTTTCCGCAAGCCTGACTCGCCTCGAACCCGCCGCCCTCGACACCCTCGCCTTCCTGCTCTACACCCCCGCCGCCGAAATCGCCACGCTCGCCCCGCCTCCTTCTTCCTCCCTCCTCGCTCCTCCCTCCTCCCTCCTCGACCTTGTCCTCGGCTTCCTCGGCCACCACTTCGACCCGCTCGTGCTCAACTCCTTTCACTGGCACGCTCGTCTCGAACGCGACGCCTGACCGCCCGCCTCTTGACCTTCGACCCGCTGACTCCCGTGCCGTTCCGCCAATCGTAGTTCGGCAATCGGGAATCCGAAGCACCTCAGGAGGCTCTCGGGGAAGCTCTCGGCAGAGTTGCGGGAGGAGTTCTCTACAGAGCGTATCCGGTAGCCGCTCACCGAGCGCCGGCCGGAGCGCCCTGCTCCGCGCATCGCCCGGCTTCGGCCCAAGCTCCCGTCCCCACTCCTCCCCTCGCTCCTGACGGAGTTCCTCTGGAGACCATCGACGGCGGACCTCCCGGGACGGCTTTGGAGACTGGTTGGACGGCAACTTCCGGGGCCACCTCCACGGCAAACTCGGAGATAGTCCGGTAGGCTGCTCCCGGGGTGCGGGGTCGAGTTCGCCTCTTTGCGCCCAAGTCCCCAAGCCACAAGCAGATACGTCCGAAAACCTGCCCGGCGGCTTGGATACGACCACGTATCCAGCCTTGAGGCGCAGCACGATTGCCGGGGCGGGCTCTCGCCCGCCCCGGAGGTCTCGTTCTACTTTCTGTCTCTCTACCTCAACCTCTACCTTTGCCTTTCTCCAGCGCCTACCTCGTCACCACCGCCTTCTTCACCGACCGGAAGCCCGGCGTGTCGAGGCGATAGAAGTAGACACCGCGCGGCACCTGACGGCCACGGTTGTCTCTTGAGTCCCAGGACACTGAGTAGGAACCCGCCTTCTGGTGCCCGCTCGCGAGCGTCCTTACGGTCCGGCCCGTAGCGTCGTATACCCGCAGGCTGACGTTACCTGCGGTCGGCAACGCGTAGTTGATCTGGGTCCGGTCCCGGAACGGGTTGGGCCGGCAGGCAGCCAGCGACGCCTTCGCCGGTACCGGCGTCGAGCTTGCGCTCTGCTGCCCTTCGCCCGAGGCCTGCTTCAGGTTGAGCTTGTTGTAGGCGACCTCGTAATACTCGGCTTCCGGCGCCTCAGAGAAGACTGTATGCAGGTAGGGTATGCACGTGTCGCCCGAAGCCTTGTTCTGGAAGAGGACGTGCGGGTAGCTGGATACGGTCGCGTTGTCCGCGATGTTCAGAGTGTCGCCGAAGTCGATGCAGGCGAGGATGTCGAAGTCGGAGCCGCCGGTGCGGGCTTCCTGCCAAGCCACCACAACCGTGTCGCCCAGCGCGATGACGGGCCAGTCCGACGCATCGCTTGCCGTATTGCTCAGGTTGAGCGCTGCTTCCCAGTTGTTGTAGGTGCTGTCGGTCGAGCGCTGGCGGGCGTAGATGTCGGCGGTAGCGCCCTGCGCCCAGGCCGCGACGATCCGGTCGCGGTCGGCGCTGATGACCGGATGATGCGACGTCGCCTGGGCATCGGACAGCGTGACCACTGCGGTCCAGTTGTTGGCGATGGCCGAACTCCGGCCGTCGGTATCCATGCGGTACTTGATGACGCCTGCGTCCTCCCAGGTCACGTGCACGTGGTCGGAATCCGCTGTGTAGGGCTCGACCGTAACCGCTGGGTCACCGAAGCCCGAGCCGGTGGCAAGCGTACACGCGGCTACGTTCGTCCCGTCGAATTTGGTGAGGACGATGAGCTCCGACACGTCGAGAACCTTGAAAGCGGCATAAGCGATGCCGGTCGTCGTGGACGAGGCCCCGGCCAGGCTGGCCGGACCGAGCGGGGCGAAGACAGAATACAAGGTCTGCGGGGTCCACGACCCGCCGCTCTGGTAGTAGAGATACTGCGCCATGGGCATGGAACCGCCGCCCGTCTGCGCAACGACCCAGCGCTTGCCGGTCGAATCCGTGGCAATCGCCGGATAGCTCCGGTCGGTGGCCACTATCTCCCGTATCCAGGAGTCACCCGCTGCTGATGAGGCGTACATCACCGAGCCGTCAGCGTCCGTGTACGTGGCAAAGAGCGAATCCGACCCCTCCTTGCGCATTAGCTTCGCTCCGTTGTTGGCCTGGGTCGCGTCGCTCCCGGCATTGGAGACGTCGAAGTCGAACTGCGAATACCTGGTTTCACCAGTATCGTAGACGCCCGAATCTACCTCGAACGTAACTCCGGCTGTGTAAAGAAGATGGAGACGAATACGATCTATCGAAGGGCTTGCGGCCGATGATTCGGCTACGGCGTGCGGGTGATAGGCATCGGTGTCATTGGCAACAAGCGTTGTCTCTTCACCCCGCACAAACGCCTTGATTGTCCACTTGCCGCTGCCGCTCATCTGCTGCCAAACGGAGCATCCGGCCGACCCGCAGTACACAGGATTGGCCTTTTCCACGTTGCTGGTCACGCTCGGCGGAGTCATGGCGACCCAGCTCGGGAACATGCCCCCGGAGGACAGGTCGCAGGTAGCTCGCTGGATAGAGCAACCGCCGTTCTGCTGCGTATAGCAGCAATTCACGACGTTGCCGTTTTCCATAACACTCATTCCATGGTACCCGTTTGCGGTCACGAGGTTCACGCTGGACCAAGCCGGAGGCTGGCCTTGCGTGCTCGGCCCGTAGTCAGCCAGCAGCTTGGACAGGACCGAATCGCCCCTGGAGTAGACTATCACCAGGCTATCGCTCCGGAACACGTTGATCGAAGGCAAGCTATCGCGCAAGTTGGCGACGGTCTCGACCGTGTCGAGCACCACGCCGCTCGTATCAACTCTGGCCCAGAGCACCATCGAAGCACCCTGAACCGTGTCGTAGCAGGCGAACGTGACTGCACCAACGTAGACGCCATTCGCCTGCCCAGGATAGCAGACGATGCTCGGCTGCCCCGGCACTGCTGAGCTCGAGCCGCCAAAGACCGCCTCATAGCTCCCGTCGCCCGTCACGACCCAGACGGTGTCGCTGCAGACGTAGGCTATCCACTGCTCGCCGTCGCCGTCCAGCGCCAGTCCGGGCTGACTACCCGGCGCCACAAGCATGGGCGGAATATCGGCGTCAGTTGGACCGGACACAACGTGTGGTCGGATTACGGATGCGTACTGAATGGAGCCGTCGCTCGCCCGTGCAATCCGCCTGCCGGTGGACGTGGAGACCGCGTCCCGTGGCCAAGGGCCATTGTCGTCCGGCACCCATCCTACAACACCGCTCCGAAGGTAAAAACCACGCTTGTGACCATCGATCGGCGCATTGAAGATCCAACGCCCGCCACTTCCAGCAGTCGCTAGGCCGGGACGGAGACTGTCCCTGTCCGGGTCCGCTGTGATGATATCCGAGAGACGCACGTTCAGCTGCCAGGCGATATGGGGCGTCGTGCCATGCACAAGGGCTCCAAACCCATAGAACACGAACCCCCTTTCTGTGGTCGAATACTGGCTCACCACGAGTATCGCCGTATCCGCCGGACTGCCGTATGTGAGCACTGCAGCGGAGGTGTGGTCGCAGATACCGGTTCTCGCTGTCCTAATCGTATCCGGATCGCTCCAGTGGATACCGGCATCGCGGGAAAACACGTAGGCGATTCTGTTCGCCTTGTGCCAGCATACGACTACGAACCGACCTGCAGCAGCAAGGCAGGGACGTAGGCCATGCCCAAGAGTCACAGGTGAATCCCAAGACTCGGAAGCCCCGTACTCGTCCGACTTCTTGAATACAATCTCGGGATCTGCATCATCGGCGCCCAGCTGATAGGCCACGTACACTTCGCCAGCCGTGGTGGAGTTCACCGCCAGCGACGGCGACCCGGGCTGATCATCTTCGATATAGGTGTCGGGCAGGATCTGCACGGAGTCGCTCCAGTTCTGTCCGTGGTTATCCGAGGTCTTATCATGAAGACCCCAAAATGCTCGATCGTTGTCTGCGTAGTTGTCCGTATAGGCCGCAACCATCAGCTGGGCGGGGTACTCCGCGGGATAACACAAGCCTGCGACGTCGTGATCGACGCAGACGTGATTCGTTCCGGTGAGACTACGGTGGAAGTCAACATCCTGCCCCGTAAGTGCATCAGTCGCCACCAAGGCTCTGTTCTTATACACGCCCCCGATATCGTTCTCTGAGCACAGCCATTGCTTCCAGTAGCTGTTCACCGCAACGCTTGCGTCGCCTGGCAGATGATACAGGCCGCCGTCCTCCCAGACATGGTACGGCCACGGCGTTCCTTGGTGCGCCTGGACCTGCCACTCAAATGCACTGACGCTATTGCGGTCCCCGTCTGGACCACGAATCTCGGCGGCAACACTCGTCCATGCGCCGCTGATGGCCACGGCCTGAGAACCATTGTTTGTGGTGAGCCAATAATCTGACGCGTACTCGATTGGTTCTGTGGGGTCGTACACAATCTCGTTTAACCCCCATTGGTCCCACTGCCAAGCGTAGTACCCAAGGGCAGACGTACATAACGCGACCAAGGCGCAAAGCGCGCCAACTCTTGTTCGTTTCATGTCAATCGCTTCCTTTCGATTCGGTCATTGCTTCCTTGACT
>Ga0172371_10013152_pt1 | contig 10811 bp, 5 predicted proteins | sample Lak12m_FD_114543 | JGI IMG/M metagenome (GOLD analysis project Ga0172371, IMG submission 114543) | Freshwater microbial communities from Kabuno Bay, South-Kivu, Congo - kab_022012_12m | ecosystem: Environmental > Aquatic > Freshwater > Lake | place: Democratic Republic of the Congo: South-Kivu... | reverse complement strand
CTGCGCATGACGGAAATCGTGCCAGATTTCAGGGCCTACTGCAAGCAAGACAAACAGCCGTCCTACAACGACTTGGGCCAAATCACCCCGTCAAACTACCCACACGAATGCGCGAAGAGCCCAGATGGGGAAACCCTGGTTCTGTAACAGGTTGCCCACACGGTCATACGCCCGGACCTGTTCATTCCACCTTTCTGTGTGTATGTATGATGTCACAATCTCGCTGTGGCCGTCTCCGTTCATGTCCGCCACGATGGGCCCGGCCCGAAGTCCGTGTGACGTGTCTGCGGGTATGATGGGGTAGAACTCTCCGTTGCTGAACCCCCATGCCTTCAGCGTCTCATCCACAGTCAGTATGTCCGGATTGCCGTTGTCATCCAGGTCTGCCAAAGCGGGACTGCCGAAGCACGCGCCACTTAGCTGACCCAGCAATTGGCCATCCCACGTGAACACGTACAGATTGGGAGACGCCGCCACCGGTGCGACTACCTCCAGAAGCCCGTCGCCGTCCAGGTCGCCGACCACGGGCGACGAAAGATCCGGCGCCCAGGGCACGCCGACCTGGAGGCCGGCTCTCCAAAGAACGCTGCCGGCCTGGCCCATGACAACGAGACAGGCGCCGACGTCGGGATCCGCCTTCCTTGCCAGGAAGACCATCTCCAGACCGGGCTCGGCCGGGTCGATGTCGGCGATTGCCGGCGCGCCGTGGATGGTGCACAAGCTGCCATCCAAGTCAAGCAGTGGCTGCGGCCAAGGCGAAACGACATTCCCCGCCGGATTCCACACGTACACCTGGCAGCCTGCAACGCCTACAATCTCCACAACCCCGTCCTGGTTCACGTCGCCGATTGCGACTGAACCGGTGAACTGCGGCGGTGTCTGGACCGGCCACACACCGGGAAGGTTCGAGCCGGCGCCGTCCCACGCATAGACCCATTGCGTATCACTGACTCCGAGGGTGATTTCGTTGTAGCCGTCTCCGTCCAAGTCCGCGAGCGCAGGGCACGAGTGCGGAGCGATTCCCAGCCCCTTTGGCCATCCCGCTACCCTCTGGCCGTCCGCCGTCCAGACGTAAATGCTGCATCCCATTACCGCGACCACCTCCAGCCTGTCGTCGCCAATGACGTTCCCGCACACGCCCGACGTTCGCTGCTGGAAACCACTCGCTGTCTTTGCCGGCCATCCGGCCTGATACGGTGGGTTTGTCCAGACCTCCACTGCCGTGCTGCAGAGCGGTCCCTCGTTGCCGGAGAAGTCGACAGCCGTCACGTTGTAGTAGTACCGCGTGTACGGCGTTAGACCTTCATCCGTGTACGTGGCGTTCGAGTCAACGATGAACTCATTCACCCGCTCGAACGGCCCGCCGGAGCTGCCGCTCCGATATACCTGGTAGCCCCTCAGGTCGGCAACCGGGACCGAGTTCCACGTCACCTGTATGTAGTCGTCGCCCACGTCGCGGTACGAAATCGAGGCCGGGGCCGGCGGGGCCACCATGTCTATCTCGCGCTGCCAGGTCCGTCCGTACCTGTCGCGTATCGTGAGCAGAAACGACTCCGGCGGGCGATAAGGATCCTGTCCTACGTAGCGGTAGACGAACGAGTCGAAACTGACTGCCGTGCTGCCGGCGCTGATGTCGCCTATGGCCGAGAGGCTGTCATCTACGACGTACAAGGAGTCCTGCGGAGTCAGAACCGCCTCGACACCGGCCGCTGCGCCCCATCCGTAGTTAGTGATGGCCAACGAATCAAGCGTGAATGTGCCCTGCGGTCCCTCCACAAGGCGGCTTCCGCCTATAGCCGCGCTGTCGGCCAGCATCGGCAGCCGGAACTCGTCCGTCCAGATGATGCCGCCGGACCCCTCAATTACCAGAGTGAACTCGATATCCGGCAGCGATTCCGGGCGGCACGAGTCTACCTTGAAAACGTAGGGGGGAGTTCCGATCGCGGATGATTCAGCAGCGATGTCGCCGAACTCGCCGCTATCCTGTAGCACAGTCACATAAGCATCCGCCGTTGAAAGGTCGGCGGTGACTTCTGCGGCCGTGCCGACGCCCGTGTTCTGAAGCTCAACCGTCAGTTCCAACGTCTCACCAGGATTGACAATGTGATCCGCATTTCCGTTGCTCAGATCGAAAGTGTCGTCGTCGATGAGCAGGCACGAGCCGAACCTGACGTAGGGATCGCCGCCTGAGACGACGCTACACGTGCTCTCAGCCGGGAGGTAGTTGTATGCCGTCGCCACGACCGACATCTCGCCCGCGGTCTCGGGCCGAATCCAGAGCGTCACCGATCCGCTGTTGTCGGTGCTGTCTCGCGCGTAGACCTCAATCTGGCCGTCATCGACCGTCTTGTAGACGCACACCAGCGCCGAGCACACCAGCACCGAATTTGACGTCACTGTGACCTCAAGGCCCTGCTCGCCGAGCGGGATGGTGCCCGAGAACGCCACCTGGAGCGGCTGCGGGTGTCCGACCGTCCAGAATCGAAGCTCAGGGTCGCCGAGCAACTGCTTGTTCTTGAACCTGGCGAGGCAGTTGCCTCCTGACTGAGAACGGACGAACGCTGCGCCAAGCGTGGGGAGGCTGTCCTCGAAGATAGCCCTGAAGAACTCCTTGTCCATGTTCTCCTGAACCCAAAGCTCCGGCCGCGCGTTGCCGATGAAGGCAACGGCTCCGCCAGAGGGGTTGTTCATGAAGGCCTCGCCGATGCACTCATGGTCGATAGCACAGGGAGAGCAGCCGCCGGACCAGACTATTGAGTAGCGAGGGCCGTTGGCAAGGCCCCGGACCTGCGCCTGCGTCAGCACATCGTCATGCGCCGGGTCCGGACAGTCTCCCCACGCGGCGAGTGACCACGGCGAGCCATGGTCGTAGTGATTCACGAAGTGATACCCGCTATCCAGTGCGCGCTCAAAGGACGCAGAGGAGAGCGTATCGTTGCCGAACCACTCATAGGGAGGATTCTGCGGGTAACACTGCGGTCCGTACAGCTCCCACGTCTGCTTGTCGGGCCAGTACAGGTCCAGGATCTCGCTGATGATGCCCTCTTTCACGATGCAGCCGTCGCCGGGGTCGTAATCAGGGCCCGCGGCGGCCATCAGGATTCTGGACAGGTAGTCCGTGCTGCAAGGCGGGGTCTTCGAGTAGGTCAGATTCTTGTCCAGAAAGACGGCCACCTCAGTGGATTCCTCGACCGGAGCACGGCCGAGTTCGACGTCGGCTTCCCGGTCCGGATCGTCGGAGTCCTCGCCAAAGATGTCGTTGCCGTTTGCATTCCAGTTGTCGTCCAGACATTCGAAATACATGTCTGTTGGACCGGGGCGGCCACTGCCAATGGACGAAGTCCATCGAGATGGAATAAAGCGCGTGTCTGCGCCCAGCAGCACCCAGGCTGTACCCCAAGAAGACCAGGCGTCTCTGATGAAGTTGCGGATGCGTTCCTGGCGGTCGCACCCGGTGTAGTGCTCGTCTATCCAACTGACCGTTCTTGTCGCCGTCACAACGCCCTTCCTGGTCTTCCAGTCTTGCAGGGGTCTGAACGCATCGGCCAGCTCATCGGTCGTTATCAACACGTAGTCAACGCAGTTCCCTTGGAGCGACGGCAGGTCGGTGATGACGAGCCGCTTCGGTTCGCCGGACCCGCCTTCCAGCCGGAACTCCCTGCCCAGGAAGTACCCTTCTACGTCCTCCGGGTTGGAGATAGTCCCGGAAATGACCCGCTCTATGTGTCCTTGCGCGACCGAGCTGCGCCGCAGCACCGGGACGGCCGTGTTCTCGCAGGCCTCCAAGTCCAGGGAGAGACGTATCTCGCTGTAGAACGTCAACTCTCGGCTGGCCGGTCGGTACGTGAGCGGATAGACACGGACCGTCACGAGCTTGTATCCGTATCTGTACCCCTCACGCCACGGGGATGCCGCGGCCCGCGGAAACGCGGAGTCTGACTCGTAGATGGCGGAGTCCGGCTCAACGAATGGCCCGGGTTCCTCGCCGATTGTGACCGGCGTCTGGGTCGGGTAGACATAGTAGTCCCCATCCAAGACTTGCGATTTCGCATATGTGACGCGTACGCCGGTGCACGTCCGGTCCTGAGGAACGAGCAGCACGACCGTCTTGAACGGCAGGTGCGGTGCACCGAACGAGTCCGTCCTGAGCGACGCGCCCACAACGTGCGGAATCTGGAACGTGTCGTTCCCGTGTAAAAGCTGCTCGAACGCAAGGTCATCCATCGAGAACGTCACGGTCGTGACTGGAGATGCGTGCAGCAACGATGCAGCGACCATCACTGCTACCGAGACTGATACTACTCTGTACATCCTTCCTCCTTGTGCCTACGGATTCACAACCACCGCTCTTCCAAGCGACGTGCGGCTTTCGCGCAGCCTGAAGACATACACGCCGGCAGGGACCCTGGACCCATTCACGTCCCGCAGATCCCAAGTCGTGCTCAGGACCCCATGCGGCACGCGCAATTCCCGCACAATCCTGCCGAGCGCGTCCGCAACGACCACGCTCACTGCCGGCCGGGGTAGGGAGACCTCGACCGCGCTGCGTGCCGGACTCGGGCGCGGTCGAGTGGCGGTCTGGGGCCGAGTTCTGGATACTGGTCCGGCAATCCCTGTGACGTCCCCGACTCTCTGCACGCTAAGCCCCACATGCCCGCCGAAGTATGAGTATCCCCAAGTGACGATGGCTCCCTCCCGTGTATCTGTCACCACGCACGGCTCCCAGCACTGTCTTCCGCTATCGGTCGCGATGCCCAGCCCTGGGTCTCCCCAGAGCAGTTGTCCGGCCGCGTTCACGTGCTGGGCATAGATGTCCCAATCGGTAGGCCCGTCGGAGTTGCGCGGCCACGAGACGATGAACCCGTCTCTGCCACCTGCGACGCAACCGAAGTACTGGTCTTGGTCCGCGTTCGTCGAGCCGACGTCTATCCCAAGGCTGTCCCAGTGCCGCTCACCCGTGCCACTCACAGACTGTGCATATACATCCGTCGTGTCGTTGCGTTCCTCTGTCCAGATCACAAAGCTGGAACTATCGGGCCCGGGAACGACGCGCGCAAACATGAGTACCCCGCCCGGTGTTGTGCGATAGACAGTGCTCCCATCCGGTCCCCAGAGAAGCTGGCCTTGGTCGTCTATTCGCTGACCACTGATACCGGCCGTGGATACGCCGACGACCACGTATCCGCCGGGCACGTGCATTATGTCAATCGGCGAGAGATGCGACGTGAAGGATAGAACGCCACCGCCCGGCCACGTTGGGCATCCAGCACTATCTACCTGCTGCACGATGGTCTGCGGGTACGATCTGGAGCAGTTCCAGGTGACACACGCGCCCCCGGCGTTGTCTGAACATAAGTAGGGAGAATGCCATGTCTGAAGCAGGGAATCCGTCGCCAACACGAACCCCGGATTGCCCCAGCAGAGGTCTCCGAGGCTGTCAATCCGCTGCACGACCAGCGAGTCAACCCCCGTTGAGTCCCTCGCCACAACCTTCCACCCCACTATCGCCCCACCGCGACCGTCCGACACCGCCGCCACCTTGTACCTGAAGCCTGAGTCAGCGCCAGCAACGACCACGCCACCTGAGTCCCAGAGCCCCGTACCAGTCGCATCAAGGCGCTGCGCCGTGACCTCGTGTCGCCCATATGGGTTATAGTCACTTCCCCTGTGCCAAACCGCAATCAGCCCGCCCCGGCCATCGGAGATTGCCGAGAGCTGGTTGACATCGCGGGCGTCGCCGTCTCCGACGAACACGCCGTTGTGTTGCCACACCGTGTTCCCATCTCGGTCCACGTGTTGAGCTCTGACGCTCCCGTTCTCTCCCCGGGTATCATACCAGACCACAAAGACGCCGCCGGAGTCGTCGGACGCAGCAGCCTGCTCAATCGCCCACGTGCTCTCGCAGACCACCACTCCGCCCTCCTGCCAGAAAACCTGCCCCTCGGCAAAGAGCGACGCCGCTCCCAGCGCGACACCGAGGGCTATGAGTGACAGATATCTCGTCATCGTCACCTCACTTCCACATGCTTACGGATTAGCAACGACCACTCTTCCCAGCGACGTGCCGCTTTCCGGCTGCCGGAAGACATACACTCCCGCAGGGACCCTGGACCCATTCACGTCCTTCAGATCCCAGATTGCCCTCTGGCCCCTTGGCGACAAGGGCAAGACCCGAACGACCCTGCCGAGCGCGTCCGCTATGGTCACGCACTCGGATTCTCGGGACAGGAGTATCTCGACCGCTGTCCGCGCCGGACACGGGCTCACACGCACGGCCCGGCCTGGCGGCGTGGACACTAGGCTGACAACCCCGGTGACGTCCCCAGCCCTCTGTACGCTCAGCCCCACATGCCCGCCGAAATATGAGTATCCCCAAGTGACGATGGCTCCCTCTCGTGTATCCGTCACCACGCACGGCTCCCAGCACTGCATGCCGCTGTCGGTCGCGATCCCCAAGCCGGGGTCGCCCCAGAGTAGCCGCCCGGCAGTATCGACGTGTTGAGCGTAGATATCAAAGCGTGTGGGCCCACCGGAGTTGCGGGGCCACGAGGCTATGAAGCCGGCTCCGGCCGGTACGCACCCGAATCTGTAGGACTCGTTATCGTGGGTGGTGCCGACTTCTACTCCAAGACTATCCCACTGCCGCTCGCCCAGGCCGCTCAAGAGCTGTGTGTATATGCTGATTACCCCGACGGCACGTTCCTCTGCCCAGACCACGCAAGTCGAACTGTCAGGCCCGGGAAAGACATATGTGGTGCGCGGTGTCCCATGGCGATAGACGGAATAGCCGACGGGGCCCCAGATAATCTGGCCCTGCTCGTCTAGGCGCTGCACGTTCATGCTGTCCGCCTGGGTGGCTGCAACCAGGTACCCGTCCGACTTATGAGTTATGTCCCGTATGTACCAGCCCGGTGGGAAAAGCGACGCGCCAACACCTGGCCAAATGGCAAGTCCGGCGCTGTCCACATGCTGAGCGACCGCGTGCCAGTTCGAGCCACGTAGGTTGATGCCAAAGCACGCGCCACCCGCCCCGTCCGAGCACATCATGAATCCATAGAGCGAGTCCCTGGCAATCACGATCCCAGGATTACCCCAGCAGAAGTCTCCAAGGCTGTCAATCCGCTGCACGACCAGCGAGTCAACCCCCGTTGAGTCCCTCGCCACAACCTTCCACCCCACTAGCGCCCCACCGCGACCGTCGGACACCGCCGCCACCTCGTACCTGAAGCCTGAGTCAGCACCGGCCACGACCACGCCACCTGAGTCCCAGAGACCCGTACCAGTCGCATCAAGGCGCTGCGCCGCGACCTCGTGTCGCCCATATGGGCTATAGTCACTTCCCCTGTGCCAAACCGCAATCAGCCCGCCCCGGCCGTCGGAGATTGCCGAGAGCTGGTTGACATCGCGGGCGTCGCCGTCTCCGACGAACACGCCGTTGTGTTGCCACACCGTGTTCCCATCTCGGTCCACATGCTGAGCCATCACACTGCCGTTCTCGCCCCGGGTGTCATACCAGATGACAAAAACGCCTCCGGAGTCGTCGGACGCAGCAGCCTGCTCAATTGCCCAGGTGCTTTCGCAGACCACCACTCCGCCCTCCTGCCAGAAAGTCTGCCCCTCGGCAAAGAGCGACCCCGCCCCCAGCGCGAGGGCAAGCAGAATCACGGCCCGCAGGGTCTTGGTTTTGGGGATGTGGATTACGGACAGACAGTACATGCTCATGTGCCGATCCTCCTAGTGGACGTCCACACATTACCACTTGCCCGCCGCCCGTCAAGCGTCTTCTCGGCTCGGCTCGCGCAGTAGACCCTGCTGCCGGTCGGGTCGGTGCACAGAGCGGCCGCGCCGCTTCCGACGCTCAGCGTCTTGATGCTGCTGTCGCCGACCTCATCGATGACTGCCAAGTCGGAACCAAGAGAATCGGCGCAGTAGACCTTGTTTCGGACCGTGTCGCTGAAGAGGACCGGGTCGTAACACCCCACCGATATCCTCGCGCAGACCGTGTCGCCGGATCCGTCGATGGCCACGACCTGATTCCAGGTCCCTACGTACACCTTGTTCACGACGGGATCGCAACATATCGCACCGGCGTATACGCCGGTCTCATCACCTTCTGTCTCCTGCCGGTGGCACCGTCGAGTGCCAGAACGTTGAGGCCGGAGCCGCCGACGTACACGGTCTGATTGGCTCGATTGTACACGACATTCCTCGGTCCGGGCACCGCGCAGAGCGAATCCGGCAGGTAGATGGTTCTCTCCAACCATTGGCCGCTGACTGACGACAGGCAGCAGACAATGCACAGAACTACGCTTGCAGTTTTCACAATTCGTCCCTACCTCGTCACCACGACCTTTCGGATTCCTGCTCCTCCCTCCTCACTCCTCTCTCCTCCCTCCTTTACGAAGTACACCCCCGGCGCCAGGGCCCGTACGTCATTCGCGCCGGGCACGAGATCCATGACCTTCCGGCCGCTAATGTCGAGTAGCGAGAGCCTTGGGACACGATCCGAAACCTCGGCGGTTTCAGTCATGTCCCGCGGCAGGTAGAGCATGCCGCGGACAATGGTTGGCGCCGGCCTCGTGATAGCCGGCAGACCATCGGGCGCCTCGACCCAGGCTGTCACCGAGTCCCGGATGACTGACAGACTCGAACCATATCTGCTTGCCACGTACGTCCGGCGGAAGTCAAAGGCGCACGCCGCCGCGACCGGCCGGGACCCGACGCCGAGCAGCTTGACCATGATGTCGCGCTGGCAGTCCACGATTGCTACGTAGTTGATGCTTGTGCCCAGGCAGTAGAGCCGGTCGCCGACCGAATCGTAGGCCAGGGCCGACGGCGACACTTGGACGTTGATGGTGGCCACGGGCGTCTCCGTGCTGCAGTCGATTGCCGTAACGGTCTTGTCGTTGCTGTAGTAGCCATTCGCGCAGTAGAGCTTGTTGTGACGCTCGTTGTAGAACAACGCCGCGGGATCTGTCCCGACCGGGATGATGTTGACGACTCGGAGAGCCATGCCGTCGATGACGGCAACCCCATCGTTGTCGCGGGTAGCGCAGTAAACAAGATTGGCGTCGGGATTCAGACTCAAGGCCTGCGCCGGACCGCCGACCGGGACGCTCGCGATTGTGCTGTCGCCCTCGGCGTCGAGCACCGCGACGTGTGCATCATACCCGGTCGCGCAGTATACCCGCGCCCGGGCCTCGTCCGCGAGCAAATCTCCCGTGTCCGCAACCGGTATGATTGCGGTCAGGCTCTCGGCCTGGATATCAACAACCGCGACCGCGCCGGCGATGTTGCACCACACTTTGTGCAGGATGGTGTCTACGCAGAGCCGTCCCGGACCGGGCCCGACCCGGACAGTCCCGACCACGCTGTCCCCGTTGCAGGCGATGATGCTGACCGTGGAGTCCCGGTTGTTCGCGCAGCAGACGAGTCCCAGCGGCCGGTCGTAGGCCAGCGCCACCGGGTCACGACCCACCGGAATCGGGCCCAGCACCTGGTTCGAACTGGTGATGACCTCGACCGCAGCCTCGCCCCGACCCGCGCAGTAGATCCTGCGCGGTGACTTGGCCCAGCACACCGCCACCGGCTCGAAGCCGAGCAGAATGCGCTCATCAACCTGCCTCGCGGCCGGATTGAAGACCGTCACGTGTCCATCCTGCAGATACAGGCGGTTGCGGGTAGGGTTGTAGCACATCGCCGAAGGTACGTTTCCGACCGCGACCTGGGCGCAGAGAGAGTCGCCCTGGCCGTCAATGGCAACTATGGTATCAGAGTCGAAGCTGCACCACGTCAGGTTGTCGGCCGAGTCGACCAAGACTGTCCTCGGGTTCCTCGGCAGCGGCACGCGACCAAGCAACGTGTCGCCCTGCCCACAGATGATGCTGATACCCGCGCCGTCATCGCAGTAGAGCTTGTTGGCTACCGGGTTGTACACGGCCGTCTCGACTCCTCCGGGCAGCTCAATGTGCCGCAGGACCGTGTCGCCGCTGCAGTCGATGACCGCCACGGAAGCGCCCCAGCTGCAGCAGTACAGCTTGTTGCTGACGCGGTTGTAGACAAGTTGCGATGACAAGCCGCCGACCGGGATGGAGTCGATGATGCTGTCAGTACCACAATCAACAACGAAGACTGTGCCGTCGAGGAACGACTGCACGTAGACCTTGTTGTCGACCGGGTCGCACGCGACCCGCGGTTGATACGCGTACCCGAAGCTCAGCCTGCGGACGACCGAATCGTTTGCGGCATTGACTACCACGAGGTAACCACCGGATGTATCGTAGGCCGCCACATACACGCGGTTCACGGTCGGGTTGTAGCAGATCTCGGCGGCATTCGAAGTAGATATGTGGTTGAGTTCCTGACCGGTAGCACCGTCAAGCACAAAGGTGGTGCCGCCGGAGCTACCGCCGAGCCAGTAGAGCTTGTTGACAAGTGAGGCATAACAGGCACCGCCACTCCTCACGTATCGCGTGGGAGTATGTGCTATCAACTGATTCGAGAACCCGTCGATAATCGCGACCCCGTAGTCACAGCCGACGAACAGAAAGTTGTTGCCCGTGTTGTAGACCATCGTGCCCGGACTGCCGAATCCAGACATAGGGTCCGGCAGGACGATGGTCGTCTCCAGCCACTGGCCGGGCACAACCGTAGCAATGCTGGTGATGACTAGCAGAGCAACAATGAGTTGTCGAGTAGAAACCATATGTTACCTCCTTCGGGCTATAGGTTCCCCTCACAGAACCGAACGTGACCGTTTCGGTCATTCGGCTCTTCATGAATACTTCCGCTAAGTAGTGCGTAACGCCGAT
>Ga0172371_10013151_pt1 | contig 10812 bp, 11 predicted proteins | sample Lak12m_FD_114543 | JGI IMG/M metagenome (GOLD analysis project Ga0172371, IMG submission 114543) | Freshwater microbial communities from Kabuno Bay, South-Kivu, Congo - kab_022012_12m | ecosystem: Environmental > Aquatic > Freshwater > Lake | place: Democratic Republic of the Congo: South-Kivu... | reverse complement strand
TTATCCTTTGCCAGCGCGATAGGATTGATATTAGCAACAGCTAAACAAAAGGCAATGAAAATAGTAGCGATAATAACCATAGAAATGAAAACAAATTATCCTAAATAAATTCCGATACATTGTAATACAACTGCTGTTTCGTTGCCACGAAATTCGTTGTCTCGTAATCGAAATTAGAAAAACGAATTTCGATTATCGATTTTCAAAACGAATTTCGAATTTCTGGGCAACGAGATAACGAATAATTCTTTAGGTCAATTAGAAATTAGAATAATTAAAAATTTTTATTGTTCTCCTTTAAGAAACTTCTCAATATTTTCATTATTCCTTAAACTTTCATAGTCCGGCAGTTGGGTCGCGTCCGAAATTCCCAAATATTTCAAAAAATCTAAGGTAACCGTATAATAATTTTCTTTCTTTTTGCTGTCAACGCGCTCCTCCACCAGCCCGCGCAGCATTAAATTGCGCAAAATAAGCGAACAGTTAATGCCGCGGATGCGCTCCAATTCCCATTTGGCAATGGGACCGCGGTAAGCGATAATCGTCAGCGCCTCAATGGAAGGTTTGGTTAATTCCCCTGTCGTCTCTTCTTTAATGAAATTTTGCACGACCGGCGCGTTGCTGCCGCTTGTCACCATTTGTACCGCGCTCGCGCTTTTGATAATCTGCACTCCTCGGTTTTGCTCCTGATATTCTTTGATTAACTCATCAATTGCCGCATTAACATCTTTAGCCGCAACTTTCTCATCTACGAGTCCAGCGATTTCTTTAGGCGCAAACGGTTTGCCCGCAATAAATAGTAAAGATTCTATTTGGGATTTTAGATTCATGAAGATATTAATTAATTTATTAGTTTACTAATTTATTACTAACTTAAAAAGCATCGTGTCCTTCTGCCGGCAAATAATAAACCAATAAATTAATAAACTAATAAATTTATACTTTCAAAATAGTAATATCCGTAAATAACTCTGCTTGATTAACAACCACCGCCCTCTGTTTAATAAGCTCCAGCATGGCTAAAAAACTAACGACGATTTCCATCCGGCTTTTCGCCTGTTCTAAAAGATGGCTGAATTTTAAATTCTCCAGCCGTTTTAGCAAAGATTGTATCAGCGACATTTTTTCTTCAATGTTAACTACTTTGGTTAAAGTTTCTTCTTCCAACTCTTCTTCCGCTTGCAAACGCCCCGCTAACTCTTTAAACGCCTGCCGCAAAACATGTGCCGTCACGTTTTTAGGCGGGTAAAAAAATTTTTCCTCCAGTAGCGACTTTTTGTTAAACTCGCGCGCAAACATAAAATGCCGCTCGCGCAATAGACTCTCCACTTTTTTTGCCGCTTCCAAAAAATCTTTATAAACTTTCAGCTGATTCTCAAAATCCTTAATTTCCTGCTCTTCTTCATCGTGAATTAAATAAGGCAGAAGCGTTTTTGATTTTATCAATAATAACTTTGCCGCAATTACCAAAAAATCCGCGAGCTCTTCCGGCTCAATGCCGTTTTGCCGGATGCGTTCCACGTATTGGTCAGCGACCGTTGCCAAACTCACCTCCGTAATGTCCATTTTCTGCTCTTCAATCATTTGCAATAGCAAATCCAGCGGACCTTCAAATTGTTTGATTTTTATATCCATGTTAGATTGCATTATTTTTCCTATCTATCCTATATCATAATATCCTAATGTACCAAATCTTTTATTGTACTCTTAATGGCATTTTTCCACTCAAATCATCCTGCGCTGTCTTTACTATACATTGATATCCGGCATCATGCTGCCATTGCTCGCCTAAATAATAATCATAATTTGTTTTGTCCATATTCTTGTTGGCAGTTTGGAAATCGGTGCAAAGCTCGTATTTTTTCCCGCCGCGAATTTTATATTCAAACTGTTTGCGCGTTACCGGGTTTATTGTATTGCGCTCAATCACATACAAATTATCCGCCAATAGAACCGATAAGTCAGCCGGCAATTTTTGGTTATCGTTATAATAAGCGTCAATGCCGCCGGCCAAACTGGATAAGCGGTTTAGAACTTCGCTGTCCTGCCGCAAGCGGCGCGCCTGCGCCGGCGATTCCACAAAGAAAAAGCTGGAAATAAAAACTATTAAAACCGCCGCCGAGGTGGCGTAAAAATAAATTTTCACAATTTTGCTTTTTGTATTTTCCACCTGTTCCCGTTTGATGTCATAGAAATAATAAGAAAATACAACGGCTGATATCAGCAGCACTGTTAATGTTTTTAAACCAAACTTCAGCGTCAATTCACCGCTCAAAAAAACATTGATTAAACCTATCAAATAGCCGATAACGACGACCGCGGCTATAAACATGATAAAATAAGTCAGCCAGCGCCGGATGCCGGACGCTTTATCCAAAGCGCCGGAAAATAAACTTTTATTTATCTGCCAGACGCTTACATAATATACCGGAGCGGCGACAATCACCGCCGACATGGCAAAGCGCAGGGCTTCCAGATTATAAACCATGTTCCAATTTTCCACGAGGTCGGTAATGTTTTTATTGATAATCTGGAAAATTATCATGCCGGTCGCGGTAGCTAGAAAGCCCAAAGAAACTAAGGAGAGCAAATAAAAGAAGGCGAATTTGGCGGGGTTGTTTTGGTTGAACATAAGTTTAAGATTAGTAGTTTATTTGACTTAAGTATAGCAAAGACTTAGTGAACAGTGAATAGTATGTAATAATTAATAAATAGTAAACAGTAATTAGTAATAATTTTTATGTTTACTATTTACTAATTACTATTTACTGTCTGCCTTGCCTGCCTTGACACCCACTTGACATAATTATGGGCTGTGGATAAAATAAGAACATCGTATTGAGGAGGGGGGTTGGCCTTCCTAAACATAGCAGGCTTTTGCCTGCAATAAGGCCCTAAAGGCCAAAAAAAGAAAGTCCGTGGACTTTAAAAAGCCGCCTATTAAAAATAAAAAAGCGGCGCGTAAAGCCAAAGGGGGAATTCCCGCCTCCTAGAAACCAAAAGGGATATGTTTCCTGAGCAGAAAAACAGGCTAGACATCTTGTTATGTCATAAGAAGCGTCATCCCGAAAATCGGGAGACAAAACGTTCATTTTTTTTCTTAGACTAATAAACGGAGAAGAAGCTTATGAATGTGTCCCAGAATAACAATTGGAATAACTTGAACCGGAACAACAACGCCGCCGCCAACAGCTAAACGATCATCGGCGACTCCACCGTCCCAACACACGTGTCGGGACAAACAGGGAGAATGTCTATGAAAAACAGACTCTAAATCTTTTTTCTAGCAAATCCCGTTGTAACCCCAAGCTGGGGAGGAAAAACAGAGAACACGAAAGCCAAAGGGCGCGACTCATTGAGTCCCGCCCTTATTTTATTTAACAAATATGAGCCTCTATTCACTACAGTAAAATTTCTGTTTAATTTCTTTTAATTTCTGTTTAATTATTAAATAATGACAATAAATTTTGTTTTAATGTTTTAATGCTCTGGTGTTTTAATGTCTCTAGAATTCCGCGTTCCCCGGCGTCCGCGGAAACGGCAATACATCGCGGATGTTAGCGATACCGGATAAATACATTATCGCGCGCTCAAAACCCAAACCAAAACCCGCGTGCTTTACTCCGCCGTAGCGGCGCAGGTCCAAATACCAGGAATAATCTTCCGGTTTCAAACCCACTTCTTTCATTCTTTGCTCCAGCAAATCCAGTCTCTCTTCGCGCTGCGAACCGCCGATAATTTCACCAACGCCCGGCACTAATAAATCCATCGCCGCCACAGTTTCTCTCGCTTGCCCGCCTAACTGCGTAGCTGTTGGCGGGTCATTTTGCCGCATATAAAATGCCTTAATCGCTTTCGGGTAATCAGTAACAAACACCGGCTTTTTAAATATTTTTTCCGTTAAATACCGCTCATGTTCGGTCTGCAGGTCAATTCCCCAAGAAACCGGAAATTCAAATTTTTGCCCTGATTTTAAAAGCATCTCCACCGCTTCCGTATAAGTAACATGTTCAAATTTAGAATTTCTAATATTTTCCAAACGCTCTAAAACGGTTTTATCAATCCGTTCGTTAAAAAAAGCCATCTCTTCCGGCAAATTTTCCAAAATGTAATTAATCAAATATTTCATCATCTCTTCAGCTAAAAGCATGTCGTCTTTAAGTTCGGCAAAAGCGATTTCCGGCTCAATCATCCAAAACTCAGACGCGTGGCGCGCGGTGTTAGAATTTTCCGCCCGAAATGTCGGGCCAAAGGTATAAATATTGCGGAAAGCGAGCGCACAGGCCTCGCCTTCCAGCTGGCCGCTGACGGTCAGACCGGTTTTTTTGCCGAAAAAATCCTGCGTAAAATCAACTTCTCCCTTGTCGTTTTTGGGCATATTAGCAAGCGGCAAAGTCGTAACCGCAAACATCTCCCCCGCCCCTTCGCAGTCGCTTCCGGTAATAATCGGCGTCTGCACGTAAACGAAGCCGCGCTCCTGAAAAAATTTATGGATGGCAAAGCTTAAAACCGAACGCAGGCGCAAAACCGCCTGAAAAGTATTGGTGCGCGGCCGCAAATGCGCCACCGTGCGCAAAAATTCAAACGAATGGTTTTTTTTCTGCAAAGGATAGCCGGCCGCCATTTCTCCAAGCACGGTAATTTTATCGGCTTTGATTTCAAACGGCTGGCCGGCCGCGGGTGATGGCACGAGTGTGCCTTCAACTTCCAGCGCCGTTCCCAAAGCTACCTTGCTCATAGCGGAAAAATTTTCTAAACTTTCGTCAAACACGATCTGCACCCGCTTAAAAAACGTCCCGTCGTTTAATTCAATAAAACTGGTCGCACCGCTGGAGCGCGCTGTCCGGACCCAGCCGCTAACGGTAACGGGTTTGTTTAAAAATCTTTCAGTTTCGCGGTAGAGTTGTTTGACAGTAGCAGACAGCATAATGCACTTTGTTTATTAATTTATTAGTTTATTAATTTATTGTTTTATTTTTAGGTTTTCTTTGTTTATGCGGACTCTTTTTATTAATTTATTTAACTCAAACGGCAACTGTTCCAATAAGGACTGAATTTTTGTAATTTCCTCTTGGGATAATAATTTCCTTTCTTTTGCTTTGCCAAACCAATCACATGATTCAAACAACGAACGGCGGCTGTAGTAGTAAAATTTTATCGTATCGTTGAAAAAATATGCGCCATAACCTTCAGCTATATTTGCAGTAATGGAATCTGTCGCCTCTGTCCATTGGCAACCTATCGTCTTTTTGGCAAACCATTGCCATTGTTCTGTTGCATCCCAAACTAGCTTTGCCAACTGCCGCGACATAACATACGCTTGTATTTTCTTTAGATTTTGCACGCTAGCATAAGATCCGTTATTATCTTCAACATTCATAATTCCGACCAATAAACTAATAAATGAATAAATTAATAAACCTAATTTACTGTTCACTATTCACTGTTCACTTAATCTTAATATGCAACTCCCGCAACTGCCTCTCCTCCACCTCGCTCGGCGCACCCAGCATCACGTCGCGGCCGGCGCTGTCCTTGGGGAAAGCATAAATATCGCGGATTGAATTCCACTCGTTTAGCACCATCAGCAGCCGGTCAATGCCGGGGGCGTTGCCGCCGTGCGGCGGCGCTCCATATTCAAAGGCGCGGATCATATGTCCGAATTTTTTATCCACCTGCTCTTTGGTATAGCCGGCTATTTCAAAAGCTTTATACATGATTTTCGGGTCGTGGTTGCGGATGGCGCCGCTCGTAATCTCAAAGCCGTTTAAGACAAAATCGTACTGGTACGCTAAAATTTCCAGCGGATTTTTTGTTTCCAATGCTTCTAATCCGCCTTGCGGCATAGAAAACGGATTGTGGCCGAAGTCAATTCTTCCCTCTTCAATTTCGGAATAATCGTACATCGGGAAATCCGTTACCCACAGCCAAGCTGCCTTGTTTGGGTCTTTTAAATGCAGCCGCGCGCCGCACTCGTTGCGCACCGCGCCCAAACTCTCGCAAACAGTCCGCCAGGCTCCGGCGCCAAAAAAGATAATATCGCCTTTGGCAGTTTTCATCTCTTTAAGCAGCGCGTGGACAATCTCCGGCTTTAAAAATTTAAGAACCGGGGATTTAGGTTCATCTTCCAAAGCAATATAAGCCAAGCCGTTTGCTCCCTTTGCTTTGGCCACTTCAGTTATTTCGTCAATTTCTTTACGCGAAAATTTTGCTCCGCCAGTAACATTTAGGGCATGCACGACTCCCTTGGCTTTAATTGCCTCCTCAAAAACGCTGAAGCCGCAATTTTTCACTATCTCTGTTACCGGCTTAATTTCCATTTCAAAGCGCAAATCAGGCTTGTCTGAACCGTATTTTTCCATGGCCGTATGCCAGGAAATGCGCGGAAATGGCTGCCATATCACTTTTTTAGAACTGAATTTCTGCGTCAACTCCACCATTAACGGCTCCATAATGTTAAAAATATCTTCCTGCTCCACAAAGCTCATCTCCATGTCCAACTGGTAAAACTCCCCGTAGTGCCGGTCCATGCGCGGGTCTTCGTCGCGGAAACAGGGCGCAATCTGAAAATAGCGGTCCAGGCCGGCCACCATCAACAGCTGCTTGAATTGCTGCGGCGCCTGCGGCAGAGCGTAAAATTTTCCCGGATAAAGCCGCGAAGGCACTAACCAGTCGCGCGCGCCTTCCGGTGAAGAGTTGGCTAAAATCGGAGTTTGCACCTCAATGAAATTTTCTTTGTGGAAATAATCGCGAATATAGCGGATCATCTCGTCGCGGATACGCAGCATCTCCTGTAGTTTCGGCCGGCGCAAATCAATAAAACGGTACTGCAGGCGTAGCTGCTCGTTTGCCTCGCCCTGCTTTTCTTCGTCAATTTGAAACGGCGGCGTTTTTGATTCGCTTAAAGTTTCCGCCTGTTCCACGGCTACTTCAATTTCGCCAGTCGGCATTTTGTCATTAACCATTTCTTTCGGGCGTAATATGACCGTGCCGGCAACACTCACTACCCATTCGCTGCGCCAGGCATCGGCAGTTTCATAAGCCGCCTTATTTTTGTTCGGGTCAAAGGTAATCTGCGTCAGGCCGTAGCGGTCGCGCAAATCAATAAAAAGCAAGCTGCCATGATTGCGCCGCCGGTGCACCCAGCCACAAAGCGTTACCTTTTTTCCTTTTTGTTTGGCGGTAAGTTCACCGCAAGTGTTGGTACGAAGCATATGCACATTGTCATCGCGAGGCCGAAGGCCGTGGCGATCCCGTCAATAATCTACTTACCACTATTAACGAGATTGCTTCGCTTCGCTCGCAATGACATCAATAAATAAAAGCTCGTCTCTAAATACCACAAAAGTGATATTAAGGGACGAGCTTTAACGCCCGCGGTGCCACCCTATTTGCCTGCCGTAGCCTTGGCGAAGGTTGGTTCCCCGCTTTCCCAAGACAGACAGGCCGCTTATTTATAGCTATGACGGGCTTACCCGCTGCCTCCCCCGGTGTCAGACGGGGTACGAACGGCTTATGTGAATTTTCTCGCTGTTACTTTATAAATATCTTTTCTATGACCGATTAGGAGTAATTGAATTGCCTCAACACTGTTAAATTGAAAAATTACTCGCCAATCTCTTGTGATCCGAAATGAATAGAAACCTGTCAATACACCTGACAATGGCTTAGTATGTAACACACTATGATAGCAATTTTGGGATAATATTATTAATAAACTTGCCAACTTTTTTTGCTGCGCTCCCGGCAATTTTTTAGCTGATTTAACAAAATCCTTCCCAAAAACTACTTGAATCATAGTTTAACTTTTTAATATCTGTAAAAAATTTATTTTATTCTTAAAGCTATACATTGGCTTTTCTGTGCTGACTTTTAAAATTTTTTTTATAAACCGTGGATTATAAGCTCCCTCTGAATCTTTCCCTACCCAACCAATCACCGCTGAACGCAATGTCTTGACTTCTTGCAATAAAATGTTTATTTGATTTTTAGTGGCAATTTGAGTGTTATACATATATATTGATTATATTATTTTCATAATAAACAAAAAATAAAAATCAGTCAAATACGTACTGCTGATACTGTTTTATTACATTTACCGACTGTTTTATCGTATCATCAGACAAATTTAATTCCATAACCTCGCTTAATTTCATATTTAGCAGGCGCGGCATCACATCAGCCAAATTTTTATTAATTTTTATTTCGCCCATCAATCCGCTGTGAAAATCAGGCGCATAACCGAGCAAGGCTAAAAATTTTAAAATAAAAATGGATTTTATTATCTCCGCATTTTGTCCGCTTTCATTTAAAACATCTAAAAATTCCTCCAGCAATAAAAATATCTGTTCGTCCGCCTGTTTTTCTTTTACCGCGCCGTTTATTAAACCTAAAATTTCTCCGGCTGTTTTAATTTTATTATAATCGCTTTTAACGCCGCTAAAAATATTTTCACTAATGGCGCTGCCTAAATAATCGTATTGCTTGCCGCGCACAATCATGATTTCGCACAGATTCAACGGTTCCAGATGGGCGGAAAGTTTGGAAGAAATTTTTTGCGTCCCCCGCGCTATCAGTTCTAATTTGCCAAAATCTTTGGTATAGACAAAAACGCGAGAGTCATTTTCGTTGTATGGCTCCCGCTGCAAAATGATGCCTTGAGTTTTGGAGGTAACTTCCATTGCATTTAAATTATTGTTAAATTGCTAAATTGCTCACTAATTTTAAAGTTACGCCAACAATTTAACAATTAAGCAATTTAACAATTTATATTAAGGCAATATTCTGTAAGCTTATTAGGAAATCCTGTCTAGATATCCTTGCAATATAGAAACGGCCGCAATTTCATCTCTCCCCGCTTTTGTTTTTTTGTTTCCCGCCAAAGAATCGGCGTATTTAGACGATAATCGTTCGTCTTCCAAAAGAATTTCCGTTTCCGGCAAAAGAGTTTTTAATTCAGCTAAAAATTTTTGAAAATTCTCCGGTAATTCATGGCGGACATCCGCTATTGAGTACGGCGCGCCAATAATTATTGTATCAATATTTTCTTCTGCTGCAATTCTTTTTACTTCAGCTAAATCAGCCGCGGTGCCAAAAACAACGGCGGTTCTGGCGACACTATCGCCAATGGCTAAACCGATGCGCTTGGTGCCGTAATCTATACCAAGATATTTCATAAATATCAAATCACAAATAACAAATAGCAAACAAGATCCAAATATAAAATATTAATGACCAAAAAAAGGAAGTTTAGTATTTTAAATTTGATATTTTGTATTTGTTTGTTATTTGCTTTTTGTTATTTGTTATTTTTCAGTTATGACTATATTCCCCTCCTCCGTCACCGCCACCGTATGCTCAAAGTGCGCGGCTAAACTTTTGTCTTTGGTTAAAATCGTAAAGCCGTCTTTGCCGGTTTTCACATGCCAATCTCCGATCGTTAACATTGGCTCAATTGCTATTACTAATCCCGGCTGTAATACTAAATCCAGCTCTTCGTCCTGGCCATCGTAAAAATTCGGCACCTGCGGCTCTTCATGCACCGCGTGGCCGACGCCATGCCCGACCAGTTCGCGCACTACGCCAAAGCCGTTTGCTTCCGCGTTAATCTGCACGGCTCTTGCTATATCTAACAGTTTATTCCCCGGTTTCGCATGTTGAATGGCAACTTCTAAGCATTGCCTGGTAATATTAATTAATTTTTCTGCGTGTTCATCAATATCGCCAACCGGCACCGTTACCGCCATGTCTGTATATAATTTTTGATAGCGCATGCCTATATCCAAACAGATAATGTCACCTTGCTTTAAGTAGCGCGCCGGGCTTGACGGCCCGTGCACCACCTCATCATTGATTGAAGTGCATAGGGCGGTAGGATATGGTTTGTCTTTTTTATTAGCAGCATAACCTTTAAAAGACGGCTGGCCGCCGGCTTTTTTTATCAAAGCCAGCGCTTTATTTTCCAACTCCAAAGTATGCGCGCCCGGCATAACCAAATCCGCAATGGCGGATAATATATCTGCTAATTTTTTTCCTCCTTCGCGCAACGTGGTTATTTCGGCTTGGGTTTTTAAATTGATCATATGTTATGCTAATATGCAAATTTATGCTAATCCGCTAATTGCGAATGCCACGAGTGTATTTATTCGCAATTCGCAGATTAGCCCAGGATTAGCTGATTGGCATCACATTTTTACTAATGTCTTCTGCCACCTGCTCAATAGATTGTTCGCCGTTGATAGCTATAACTTTATCCTGATAATAATCTAGCAGCGGCTTTGCCTCCTGGTGATAGCGCGCCAACCGCTTTTTAACCGCCTCCTCTGTATCATCGTCGCGCTGTATTAATTTAACCTGGCAACAGTCGCATAATTCATCGGTTTTCGGCTTGGGCGCTGTATAGAGATTATAAATTGCGCCGCAACGCGGGCATTGGCGCCGGTTAATCAAACGCTTTAATGATTCTTTATCGGAAACTCTTATTTCTAAAACTTTATTAACCTCCGCGACTCCTGCGAGCATATCCGCCTGCGGCACTGTGCGCGGATAACCGTCTAAAATAAATCCGCGGCCGCAATCGCTTTCCGCCACGCGCTCCCGCAATAAATTAAAGGTTAGTTCATCCGATACCAGCTGGCCGCTATTAATAATTTTTTCCACCTGTCGCCCAAGCTCTGTTTGTCCGGCTATAGCGGCGCGAAAAATATCGCCGGTTGAAATATGCGGCAAATTTAATTTTTTACTTAATATTTTTGCCTGCGTACCTTTGCCCGAACCTTGCGGGCCGAACAAACAAATAACTGCCGGTTTAAT
>Ga0172371_10013149_pt1 | contig 10813 bp, 11 predicted proteins | sample Lak12m_FD_114543 | JGI IMG/M metagenome (GOLD analysis project Ga0172371, IMG submission 114543) | Freshwater microbial communities from Kabuno Bay, South-Kivu, Congo - kab_022012_12m | ecosystem: Environmental > Aquatic > Freshwater > Lake | place: Democratic Republic of the Congo: South-Kivu... | reverse complement strand
TCGTTGACCAGCACCACCATGGGCTTGGTGGTGAGGGCCTGGCCGGTGGCCCGCTTCACGTCCTGGATCCCGTCGCGGGTCTTGGTGGAGACGATGATGCCCTCGTTGATACACTGGCGGCCGACCTCGACGCTCGCCACCAGCAGGCCGCCCGGGTTGCTGCGCAGATCGAGCACGTAGCCCTGCACCCCCTGGGCCTCCAGGTCGCGCACCGCCGCCCGCATGTCCTTGGTGGCGGTGGCGCTGAACTGCTTGAGGCGGATGTAGCCGATCCTGGTGCCGTCCGGCGCCGTGTTCACCTGGTGGGTGACGGCATGGATCTCGATCAGCTCCCGGGTCAGGGGGGTGTCGATGTTCTGGCCCTTGCGGCGCAGCACCAGGTTCACCGTGGTGCCCGCCTTGCCCCGGATGAGCTTGACCGCGTCCTCGGTGCTCATCCCCTTGGTGCTCTTGCCGTCGATCGAGACGATCACGTCCTTGGGCTGCACCCCGGCCCGCGAGGCCGGTGAACCCTCGATCGGCGAGATCACGACCAGTTCCTTGGTCTCCTTGTCGACGCTGAGCTGGATGCCCACCCCGGAGAGCTCCCCGGAGGTGTCGATCTGCATCTCCTTGAACTCCCGCGGGTCCAGGAAGCGGGTGTAGGGATCGTCGAGGGTGCTGAGCATGCCGCGGATGCCCTCGTAGGCATCCTTCGGGGTGCTGTAGCTCTTGGAGAGCACGCTCCGGCGCAGCTTGCGCCACTGCTCAGGCGTGTACTTGCCCGTGGTGTCCAGGAAGTCGCGGAAGACGATCTGCCACGCCTGGTCCATCACCTCCTTGGGGCTGTCGCTGATCGACACGGTTCCGGTGGGGGTCAGCACCATCTCCCGGGCCATGACCGCCGTGGCGGCACAGGCACCGAGACCAACCAGCACCACGACGGTGGCGCGAGCTCTGCCCATGGTGGGGATCCTCAAGGAGTCTGAAACGTGGTTCCAACGTAGCGCCGATGCCAGGGGTGGGCTCCCCGCTCAGGGGTCGACCCAGCGACCGTCCTCCTTGATCAGGGCGATCAGCGCCGCCACCCCTTCGGCCTCGGGAACCCGGCGGATCTCCTCCCGCCCCCGGTAGAGGGAAATGGTGCCGGGGGTCTTGCCGACGTAGCCGTAGTCGGCGTCGGCCATCTCGCCCGGGCCGTTGACGATGCAGCCCATCACGGCGATGTCCAGGCCGGTGAGGTGGGCGGTGGCGTTGCGCACCGTGTGCAGCACCTCCTCCAGGTTGAACAGGGTGCGGCCGCAGCTGGGGCAGGCCACGTACTCCACCATCGTCTTGCGGAGGCCCATGGCCTGCAGGATCGAATAGCAGACCGGGATCTCCTTCTCCGGCGCCTCGGTGAGCGAGACCCGGATCGTGTCCCCGAGGCCCTCGGCCAGCAGGGTGGCGATGCCGGCGGTGCTCTTGATGCGGCCGTAGTCGCCGTCGCCCGCCTCGGTGACCCCCAGGTGCAGGGGGTAGTGGAAGCCCTCGGCGTCCATGCGGAAGGCCATCATCCGGTAGGCCGCCAGCATCACCGGGGCCCGCGAGGCCTTCATCGACACGACGATGTTGTGGAAATCGAGGCGGTCGCAGATGTGGATGAACTCCATGGCGCTCTCCACCATCCCCAGCGGGGTGTCGCCGTAGGTGAACAGCATCCGCTCCGCCAGGGAGCCGTGGTTCACGCCGATCCGCAGCCCCTTGTCCTGTTCCTTGAGCAGGCTCACCAGGGGTTCGAGGGTGGCCTGGATGCGCTCACCGATCGCGGCCACTTCCTCCGGGGTGAACTCCGTGCGGTTGGGGTCGGGCTTGTCGAACACGTAGAGGCCCGGATTGATCCGCACCTTGTCGACATGCTGGGCCACCTCCAGGGCGATCTTCATGCCGTTGTGGTGCACGTCCGCCACCAGCGGCACCGGCCGGTAGGTGTCCTCCAGCCGCTGGCGGATCTCCTTCACCGCCTTGGCATGGGCCAGGCTCGGCACCGTCAGCCGCACGATCTCGCAGCCCGCCTCGTGCAGGCGGCGGATGCCGGCGGTGGCCCCCTCGATGTCGAGGGTGTCCTCGTTGATCATCGACTGCACCACCACAGGGTGCTCGCTGCCCACCCACACATCGCCGACCCGCACGCTGCGCGTCCGGCGCCGCCGGATCACCGTGTCGAAGCGGGGGTCACTGGCCCAGTCGGCCGGGAGGGGGGAGGTCCCCGGGGCGGTGGTGGAGGGTGTGGCCAGGGTGCCGGTCATCTCGCGTGGGCCGGTGGTGGCCAAAGCCTGTCACAAAGAAGGTGTCGGCGGTCGGTCCTCCTGCAGGCGCCGCCGCACCTCCTGCAGGTCCTGCCAGGTGAGCCACTTGGGTGAACCCTTCTCCCGCGAGGGATTGCGCAGCAGGTAGGAGGGATGGAACACGGGCATCACCCAGCGGCCCCGCCAGGGGTGCCAGCGGCCCCGCAGCCGGGAGATCCCCCCCTTGATCCCCAGCACCCCCTCCAGGGCGGTGGCGCCGGCCAGCAGCACCACAGGCGGATCGACGGCGGCGATCTGGGCGGCCAGCCAGGGGGCGCAGGCGGCGATCTCCTGCGGCGTGGGCCGGCGGTTGTCCGGCGGACGGCACTTCACCACGTTGCAGACGTAGGCGTCGCGCTCGCTGTCCAGCCCCACGCTGGCGAGCATCTGGTCGAGCAGCTGGCCGGCCCGGCCCACGAACGGCCGGCCGCAGGCGTCCTCCTGGGCGCCGGGTCCCTCGCCGATCACCATCAGCCGGGCCGCCGGATCGCCGCGGCTCACCACCACCGTCTGGCGGCCCTCCGCCAGGCCGCAGCGGCGGCACTCCCGGCACTCCCGCTCCAGGACCGCCAGGTCGGGTGTCCCCGCAGTGGCAGGCTCCACGGTGGCGGGGTCCTCACCCAGAAGGGACGGTTGCAGGGGAGACGGTTGCAGAGGGTCGGGGGCCATCGCCCCATTCTTCGCCATGGTCGCGGGCGTAGGGCAAGATGGCGGGATTGCCGAATCGCGCCCTCCAGACGGCGCGCGCTGCCATGCCGGCCCCGTTGCCGCTCTCTGCTCGGGCGCAGGCGTTGCAGCCATCGCTCACCCTCGCCATCACCGCCAAGGCCCGCGAGCTGCGCGGTGAGGGCAAGGACATCTGCAGCCTCAGCGCCGGGGAGCCCGACTTCGACACCCCCGCCTTCATCCGCCAGGCGGCCGTCGAGGCCCTGGAGGCCGGCCACACCCGCTACGGGCCGGTGGCGGGCGAACCCGAACTGCGCCAGGCGATTGCCACCAAGCTGAGCCAGGAGAACGGCGTTCCCACCCGGCCTGACCAGGTGCTGGTGACCAACGGTGGCAAGCAGGCCCTCTACAACCTCTTCCAGGTCCTGCTTGACCCCGGTGACGAGGTGCTGCTGCCGGCTCCGTACTGGCTGAGCTACCCGGAGATGGCCCACCTGGCCGGGGCCAGCGTCCGCTGCCTCACCACCGATGCCAGCGGCGGGTTCCGCTTCAGCCCCGAGCAGCTGGAGGCGGCGATCACCCCGGCCAGCCGGCTGCTGGTGCTCAACAGCCCCTCCAATCCCACCGGCATGGTGCTCAGCCGCTCCGAGCTGGAGGGCATCGCCGCCGTGCTGCGCCGCCACCCGGCCGTGGCGGTGGTCTGCGACGAGATCTACGAGCTGCTGCTCTCCCCCGGCCACGTGCACCACAGCCTGGCGGCGGTGGCACCCGACATCGCTGAGAGGATCTTCATCGTCAACGGCTTCGCCAAGGGCTGGGCGATGACCGGCTGGCGCATCGGCTGGTTGGCGGGCGCCCGCCATGTGGTGGCCGCCGCCAGCGCCCTGCAGAGCCAGAGCACCAGCAACGTCTGCAGCTTCGCCCAGTTCGGCGCCCTGGCGGCCGTGAGCGGATCCCGCGACTGCGTCCAGGAGATGGCGGCCGAATTCAGCCGTCGCCGCTCCCGGCTCAGCGACGGCCTGATGGCGATCAGCGGCCTCGAGCTGCTGCCCCCCGAGGGGGCCTTCTATGCCTTCCCCGATGTCAGCGCCTGGGGCCTGGATTCGATGACCCTGTGCGGCCGGCTGCTGGACGAGGTGGGGCTGGCGGTGGTGCCCGGTGCCGCCTTCGGCGACGACCGCTGCATCCGCCTGTCCTGCGCGGCGTCCCCGGCCACGATCGACGACGGCCTGGAGCGGCTGCGCCGCTTCGGCGCCAGCCTCTGAGCGCCCTGCCCATGCAGGTGCCCAAGAAGCTGGTGGTGCTCGGTGACAGCGGCGTCTATGGCTGGGGGGATCCGGAGCAGGGCGGCTGGTGCGAGCGGCTGCGGCGCCACTGGATGGAGCTGCCCCGGGGCCCGGTGCTCTACGGCCTCGGGGTGCGGGGGGATGGGCTGGAGCGGCTGGCCGCCCGTGCCGAGGCGGAGGTGGGCCACCGGGGTGAACTGCGCCGCCAGCGGCCCCAGGGGATCCTGCTGTCGATCGGCCTCAACGACACGGCCCGGGTGGGGCGGCCCGACGGGCGCCACCAGCTGGCCCCCGACGCCTTCCTGTTCGGCCTGCGGCAGCTGCTGCCCCGGCTGACGTCCATCGCCCCGGTGTTCGTGCTCGGCCTCACTCCGGTGGATGAGGTCGTGATGCCCTTCGCCGAGATGCTCTGGTACGACCTGGCGACGGTGCGCCGCTACGAGGGCCTGCTGGAGGAGGCCTGCATGGAGGCCGACGTGCCCTTCCTGCCGCTGCTCGACGGTCTGCTGGCCGACCCCCACTGGCTGCAGTGGCTGTGCAGCGACGGCCTGCACCTTAACAGCGACGGCCACGGCCAGCTCTACCGGCGCCTGCGCAGCTGGGGCGCCCTGCTGGAGTGGGCCGGGCTCGATCCCCACAGCAGCGTGACGGCCGGCTTCTGAAGCGCAGCCAGAGGCCATTCTCCCCCGGGTCGCTGCCCCTGGCATCACCCGATCGGATGAGCGTCGCTCCCCCCGCTGGGTGAACCGCCGCCCGAGGTCGACGGCGACCCTGAAGGGATGGCCCCCGCTGGACCCACCGCCATGGATCGCCCCCCGCCCCCCTCGCCCTCGCCACCGGCGGCCGTGGTGCTGAGCACCCGCCGGGTGCCGGCGCCGGACCTCTGCCCGGGCTGCCGCGAGATCCCGGAAGCGATTGTCGATCGCCGCACCCGCAACCGTCGCCGGCTCAAGGCGTTCGCCGAGGCCACCGATCCGGTCAGCCGGTTGCGCTGGCGCAATCTGCTGGTGGAGGACAACCTGCCGCTGGTGCTCAGCATCGCCGGGCGCCAGGGTGCCGACCCGGGGATGGCCTTCGAGGACCTCGCCCAGGTGGGCAGCCTCGGCCTGATCCGCGCCGTCGAAGCCTTCGACCCCGACCGCAACGTCAGCCTCAGCAGCTTTGCTGTGCCGTATATCCAGGGGGCGATGCGCCGTGAACGGCGGGATCGCCAACCCCTGGTGCGTCCGCCCCGGCCCCTGTGGGACCTGCACCAGCAGGTGCTGGGCCTGCAGGAGGCCCGCCGCCGCCAGGGGCTCGATCCGCTGCCGCCCGCCGCTCTCGCCGATCGTCTGGCCTGCGATCCAGCCCGGCTTGAAGAGGCCCTGGCGATCCGCCGGACCGCCCGGGTGCGCAGCCTGGATGCGCCCCTCGGCCCAGGGGGCGGCGAGCTTGAGGCGCCCAGCTGCCTGCTGGACCTGCTGGCCGCCCCCGCCGGCCCCTGCGGCGATGAGCCGGCGGTGGACGAGAGCGAAGCCCGCGGCGCTGAGCGTCGATGGCTGCGGCGGCAGCTGGCCGATCTCGATCCCCGGGAGCGGGAGCTGCTGGTGGGCCGCCTTGATGGGGGCTGCACCTGGGTGGAGCTGGGCCGGCAGCTTGGCATGCCGGCCCGCCAGGCCCAGCGTCGCCACGACGCCGCCCTCGACCGGCTCAGGCGTGCCGCCCTCGCCTGGCGCCAGGAGGCCCTCATCCCAGCGGCGGCGACAGCCACGGCACCAGCGCCATCGCCAGCAGGGCCGCCAGCAGGGTCTGGAGCCCGTTGACGACTTCGTTGCTCAGCCAGCGCCAGTGATGCTGCAGGCTGGCGCCCACCACGCTCTCGGCCAGGGTGGCCACCAGCCCGACGCCGCCCACCAGGGCTGCCAGCGGCCAGCCGCGGATCACCCCCAGCCCTGCCATGGCCAGGGTCATCAGGGTGCTGCCCAGGAGGCTGGCGGCGGTGCCCTCGAGGCTGATGGCCCCCTCGGTGCCGGGGGGTACCGGCCGCAGGCTGGTGATCAGCACGGTGTGGCGGCCCCAGCGCTTGCCGATCTCGCTGCCGAAGGTGTCGGCGAGCTTGGCGGCGAAGCTGGCGGCGAAGCCGGCCAGCAGCAGGGGCTGCAGGGCCGCCGGTGCGCGGCAGGCCAGCAGGGCCAGGACCGTGCCCACCAGGGCGGAGCCCCACACGTTCTCCGGCCCCCGGCGCCCCTCCCGGCCCTCGGCCAGCCCCAGCTCCCGTTTGCGCCGGAAGCCCAGCTTCGTCACCCCGCTCCCCAGCGCCAGATACACCACCACCGCCAGCCAGCCGCGCCAGCCCAGGCTTCCCCAGAGCAGGGTGCCGAGCACCCCGGCATGGACCCAGCCCGCCGGGGTGAGCAGGGGCAGGCGCTGGGCCAGGCCGATCAGCAGCCCGTTGATCGCCAGGGCCGCCAGCCAGTGCAGGGCGTCCTGGGGCGGCAGCGGCAGCATGGCGGTGGCCCGGTTGTGTTGCACAGATCTAAGCCAGGCGCTGCGGGTCGCCGGCTTCGGCGGATAATCGCTGCATCCGGCGGTGCTCCGAATGGTCTTCAAACGACCCAAGTTCTTCCTCGATCTGGGTGGCGGCGAAGGCAACCAGCCCCCGGCGGTGGTGGCGCCCCCCAGGGCCGAAGCCAAGCCGGCCGCCAAGGCCGCTCCCCAGGCAGCCGAGGCCCGGGGCGATGCGTCCGCGGCCGCCCCGGCGGCAGTGGAGGCCACCCCTCAGCCTGTTTCCGGTCTCACCACCGCCGAGGCGATCGCCGCCGAACTGGCCGCCGCCGAGGCTCTGCGTCCGGCCCCGTCGCTGGCCACCTTCGCCCCTGAGTGCGTCACCGCCGGGGGGGCCACCCCGATGAAACGCCGCACGCCTGGGGCCAATCTGGGCGTGTTCAAGGAGATGGCCGCCGGCATGATGCGCTCCTGAGCGCCCGCCAGTCGGCCAGCAGGGCCAGTCCGGCCACCGCGGCGGTGGCCGTGCGCAGGATCGTCGGTCCCAGAGTCACCGGCTGCCACCCCGCGGCTTCGGCCCGCTCCTCCTCCTGGGGGCTCCAGCCCCCTTCCGGGCCGATCGCCAGTCGGAGGCCGGCCGCCAGGTCCGCTGCGCCAGCCCCCTCCACCAGCTCCCGCAGCCGCTGGCTGCAGAGGGGCAGCCCCTCCCGCCGGGTGGTGGCCAGCAGGGCGATCCCGGCCGCGGGCCGGGCCAGCCACTCCCCGGCCGGCCGGGGGGATTCCAGAACCGGATGCCACAGCCGTTCGCACTGCTCGGTGGCCTCCCGCACGATCCCCTGCCAGCGCTCGATCGGACAGCGCTCCCCCGGGGCGCCCCGCTCGGCCAGCAGGGGCTGCAGTCGGTCGGCCCCCAACTCGGTGGCCATGCGCCAGACCAGATCCGCCTCCCGCCGGGGCACGGCCATGGCCAGCTCCAGGGGCGGCCCCGGGGGCGCCTCCCGCAGCAGGGGTAGGCCGGGTTCCTGCTCCAGCCGCAGGCTCCGCTCCGGGTCGAGCACCGCCGTCCAGAGTCCGCCGATGCCGTCGACCAGCGCCAGCCGGTCGCCGGGGCGGTAGCGCAGCACCCGCTCCAGGTAGTGGCGTTCCTGGGGCTCCAGGGCCAGCCGGCCCGGCGCCGGGCCCCCGGTCGCCAGGGCGGTGATCCGCTCCGGGGTGATCAGCAGCCGGCGCAGCTCCCGCCCCATCAGTCCCTGGAGAACGGGCTTTCGGGCTCCTCGTCGATCGGCCAGTCCTCGTTGAGGCCGCCGATCACCAGTTCGGTGATCTCGAGAACGTCGTTGTCCAGCTGGCGCAGGGCGTTGATCAGCACATCGAGGGCCAGGGCATCGCTGGTGCCCAGGTCGACCCAGCAGCGGGCCCAGTCGTCCTGGTACTCCATCGGCCCCATGTTGTGCATCAGCGCCGGCAGGCAGCGTTCGGCGGACTCGGTGTCGTAGGGGAGCCAGCCCAGGTCCACACCCCCCTCGTGGGTCTGCAGGTTCTCGGCATTGAAGCCGCCCAGCTTGCCGAGAAAGAACCAGCTGTCGAAGGCCGTCTCGACGTAGCCCCGCTCGGCACCGCCGGGCTGGTCGGCGAAGTGCAGCCAGATCCAGCAGTTGAACGGATCCACCTCACGAAAACGGACATCCATGGAGAAGAGGCAGGCGGCGCGCGTGTCACCCCATCCAACACGTTCCCGGGCGCCAGCGCCGCAGCGCCGGACGGCATGCTGGTGGGATGCTCGACGTCATCGGTCTGCGCTACCACCCGGCCACGGCGGCCGCGCCGGTGCTGCGTGACGTCTCGCTGCAGCTGTCGGTGGGAGCCCCGGCCCTGGTGGCCGGCCGCAGCGGCAGCGGAAAGACCACCCTGCTGGAGGTGCTCTGCGGCCTGGCCGAAGCTGAGGCCGGCCGCATCCTCTGGCAGGGGGAGGCCCTCAGCAGCCGCCAGCGCCGCTGGCTGTGCGGCCTGGTGTTCCAGTTCCCGGAACGCCATTTTCTCGGCCTGACGGTGGGCCAGGAGCTGAAGCTGGGCCAGCGCCGCCTCACCGCCGAGAAGGCCGAGGCGGTGCTGGAGCAGGTGGGTCTCGGCCACCTCTCCCTGCAGCAGGCTCCCGAGCGGCTCAGCGGCGGCCAGCAGCGGCGGCTGGCGCTGGCCGTGCAGCTGGTGCGGGACGCCCGGGTGCTGCTGCTGGATGAGCCCACCGCCGGCCTCGACTGGACCGTGCGGGAGGAGGTGCTGCAGCTGCTGGCCGACCTGGCCCGGGAGCGGGCCCTGCTGGTGGTGACCCACGAACCCGAGCTGTTCCGGGGTGTGATCGACCACGGCTGGCGGCTGGAGGGCGGCAGCCTGAGCCCCCTGGAGGCGTCCCGGTCCGCCTCCTTACGATGACCAGCTGATGGTGGGGGATCGGTTCATGGGTGACAGCCTGCTGAGGGCCACCGGCGCCGGCGGCGGCATCCGCATGGTCGCGGTCACCACCACCGCGGCCAGCCGTGTGGCCCGGGAACGCCACGGGCTTTCCTTTCTCACCACCGCCCTGCTGGGCCGCGCCATGACGGCGGCCCTGCTGCTGGCCAGCTCGATGAAGGTGGCCCACGGGCGTGTGAACCTGCGCATCCAGTCCGACGGACCTCTGCGGGGCCTGATGGTGGATGCGGGCCGGGACGGCAGCGTGCGGGGTTACGTGGGCCGGCCCGACCTGGAGCTCGATCTGCTGCCCGACGCGGCCGGCGGGTACCGCTTCGACTTCCGCCGCGCCACCGGCACCGGCTACCTGCACGTGGTGCGGGACCGGGGGCAGGGGGAACCCTTCAGCAGCACCGTCGAGCTGGTCAGCGGCGGGATCGGCGAGGACGTGGCCTCCTACCTGCTGCACTCCGAGCAGACCCCCTCGGCCCTGTTCGTGGGCGAGACGATCGACAGTTCCGGGGTGCGCTGCGCCGGGGGGGTGCTGGTGCAGGTGCTGCCAAAGGCGGCGCGGGAGCCAGCCCTGGTGGCCCTGCTGGAGGAGCGCTGCCGGGAGATCACCGGCTTCAGTGAGCGGCTCGCCGCCAATGCACACCAGCTCCATGCCCTGTTCGAGGACATCTTTCCGGATCTCGATCCCCAGCCCCTCGAGGCGGCGCCGATCGAGCAGCCGGTGCGCTTCCACTGCCCCTGCAGCCGCCACCGCAGCGTCAGCGCCCTCCGCCTCCTTGGCCGCGATGAACTCAGCGCCATGCTCAGCGAGGACGGCCAGGCGGAACTGACCTGCCACTTCTGCAGCGAGGTCTACCGGGTGGGGCCCGAGGAACTGCAGGAGCTGATCGACGAGCTGGCTGCCGTGGCGTGAGCGGCCGGTCAGCAGGGCTGGCCCTAGGCGATCAGCAGGGCTCCGAGCAGCAGCAGCAGGATCGCGGGGATGCTCTGGAGCTGGAGGGTGGTGACGGGGAGGGCCGAGCTGAGGGAGGCCCCCAGGCCGCCGGCCAGCAGGCCGCCGAGGATCAGGCCCAGGCAGAGCAGGGCGAAGGACCAGCCCACCGACGCCAGGAAGCGTCCGTTGCGGCGCTGCAGGTTGAGCAGGGTGACGCCGGTGGCCAGGGCCGTGAGCAGCTCGGGGGCGGCGCCGGGCATCAGCACCAGCAGCACCAGCAGGACCCCGTCGGCCGCCAGGGGGAACCAAAGCTCCCGGCCGCTGGCCAGCTGCAGCCGCGGCAGCGAGAAGCTGGGGCGCGGCAGGCGGGAAGGGGGAAGCTGGGGAAGGCTGGGCAGGGCCGACAGGGCCGGTCGGCTCGGGGGTGGTGAGGCCTGCTCCCGCTGGGAAGCGGAACGTGCGGCGCTGCTGACCCGGCCCTGCTGGCGTTCCTTGAGCCGATCCATCAACACGGCGTCGTAGGCGGCCTCGATACGGGCCTTCTCGAGCGGCGCCTCGCCCACCTCGGCCAGACGCGCCTGCTTGGCAGACTGCACCTCTTCGAAGCTGGCGTCTGCCGAGACGCCGAGCAGGGCATAGGGCTGCGACGGGTCTGCCGCTGGCTGGGGCTGGTCAGG
>Ga0172371_10013148_pt1 | contig 10813 bp, 11 predicted proteins | sample Lak12m_FD_114543 | JGI IMG/M metagenome (GOLD analysis project Ga0172371, IMG submission 114543) | Freshwater microbial communities from Kabuno Bay, South-Kivu, Congo - kab_022012_12m | ecosystem: Environmental > Aquatic > Freshwater > Lake | place: Democratic Republic of the Congo: South-Kivu... | reverse complement strand
TCTTTAAGGATCCCGGAGAGAATAAGAATTCCCTTTTTCTTCAAATGGTTCGCCAGAGAATTTCGCATTCGCCATAAATTCTTAAAATCGAGGTTGGCAACAATGATATCAAATTTTTTCCGGATATTCCCAATCCTTCCCTCTCTTATCCTGACCTTCTCTGATACACGATTCTGTTTGATATTCTTTCCTGCTATCTCTACAGCCACCGGATCCACATCCACACCCCAGACCTCTCTTGCACCCAACCGTGCAGCCGCAATCGCGAGTATACCTGACCCTGTTCCTACATCCAGGACGGATTGAGCCTCACTCTTGATCCTTTTTTCCAATGCCTCCATACAGAGCCGTGTCGTGGCGTGAGTCCCTGTGCCGAAGGCCATTCCGGGAGTGATCTCAATGAGGATCTCATCCTTTTTTAACCTGACTCTGGCCCAGGGTGGCTTTATCAAAAGCCTCCTTCCTACCCTCAGTGGTTTAAAAAACCTCTTCCAGTTTTCGCTCCAATCCTCCTCGGGGAGAGAGGTCATCTCAATTTGGACGGGAGAAAGTCTCGGATCAATACTTTTAAGGGACTCCAGATACCGGTGAAGAGCCTGAAGAATTCCCTTCTCCCTTCCATTCTGAAGAAAATAGGTCCTCAGCCTCTGCCGGTTTGAATCCTCTTCAACCTCCTCGACTCCTGTTGCCCCCCGCTCTATGACGAAATTAGAGATGGCTTCCGAATACTCCTTCGGGACAAGAAGAGAGAGAACCTTCCAGCGTCTCATGGAAATAACCCTACCATCGGTCATCCCTGTTGTCAATTGAACCTTTCTTGCAATTACCTTATGGAAGGAGTAAATTAACGGGCAGTTGCCAGGAGGGAAAAATTGGCCCTCTCCCTTCGCCATCTCTTGGGAAATAGCAATTTCATCTTCTTCATCGCCTTTCTCCTCGGGCTTATTTTCGGAGACTATGCCTCTCCCCTTAAAGGATACATTTTACCTGCCCTCGTCCTGATCATGTCTCTCTCCACCACCCGGATCACCCTTTCTGAACTCATTCATATTAAAAATTATCTTCGGGATATCCTGTTCGTCTTTCTGATCAACTATATCTTCCTGAGCGGCCTGATCCTCCTGGCCAACCACATCCTTGTCAAAGACCATGACCTCTATGTGGGCTTTGTGGTGATGGCAGCCATCCCCTCAGCCGTGGCCATAATACCTTTTACCTATCTGTTGAAAGGTGAGATGACGGTTTCCTTAATCGGCTCAGCCGGTCTCTACCTTCTCGCACTGGGGATGGCCCCCCTCATCTCATTTCAATTATTAGATATGGGAAGGATAGAACCTTTAAAATTGATCTCCGCTCTCACCCAGTTGATCCTCATCCCCTTTTTCGTATCAAGAGGACTTCTCAAATGGAGGATTTTCCATCGGATCAAAGAAAATACCAATCACCTGATCAATTGTGCTTTTTTCCTCGTCATCTTCACCGTCATCGGGATCAATCGTTCCACCTTTTTGGGTCACTTCGATATTCTTCTCCTGGTCTCTTTGATCGCATTTCTGAGGACCTTTGTGAGCGGTCACCTCATTTATTTTGTTTCAAAGATTACAGGGACGGACCGACAGAGGAGGATGAGTTATGTCCTCTTCGGGTCATTTAAAAACCTCGGCTTGGCTGCTGCGATCGCCATCGTCCTCTTCAATGAGAGGGCGGCTATCCCTGCGGCAGTCACCATCCCCTTCGAGATTCTCTTCTTCATCTGGTTTAATTACTTTCAGAAAAGGTGGGACTCAGAATAAATTCCATGATCTTCTGATTGAAGGCCGAAGCGGATTCCATCATCACCATATGACCCGCATGGGGAAGGATTTCCATTCTTGAACCTTTGATTCGATCCCTGAGGAATTGAGAATACTTCACCGGTGTCAGCTCATCCTCATCTCCGCAGAGGATGAGCGAGGGGAGGTCAATCCTCTCCACTTCCTTCATCACGTCGAACCGGTCACAGGCTAAAAAATCGCCATAGAGGACTTCGGGCCGACAACGGAGCATATCGGAAATGCCCCGTTCGATAAACAGCGGTGGAGTCTTTCGAGAGTAGGATAACTGATTTATCTTTCGAACTGTCTCCTCAAAGTTATCCTTAATTCCATTCAGGATCAAAGGAAGAACCTTTAACCTCGCTCCTGTTCCTACTAATACGATTCCTTTAATCACTTCCGGATATCTCAAGGCCATCGTCTGGACGATCGCGCCTCCCATGGAGTGGCCAATGAGAAAGACCTTTGAAAGACGGAGGGCCTTTAAGAACCCATAGACATGCTCAGCATATTTGCCGATCTCTTCTTCTCCCCGACCCACGGACTCCCCATGGCCGGGAAGTTCGATGATGATGGGATTGAAATCCCTTTCAAAAAAACCCTTCTGGCAACTCCAGGTATACTGTCCTCCCCCTGCTCCATGGATGAAGAGGACAAATTCCCTCCCCTCCACGAATCCTTTTCTTCCTATCCAGTAGCCGAGCGGGTCTCCTCCGGTGCTGACCGTTGGCATGGTTCTCTCCTTTCAATCGATTCAAAATAGGACTGAATCGCCTCGAACAGCGTCTCCTTCCTCTTCAAATTTGACAACCCTGAATGAAAAGAGGTGCAGTTGGGAAGCCCCTTCGTATACCAGTAGAGGTGTTTACGGATCTGATGGACCGAATGCTCCTCTCCGTAAAAATTCTGGATAAGGGAGAAATGATGATGGATCACCTTCTTCCTCTCGTTCAGAGAGAGGGAAGGTGATCTTGGATTAAAGATCCATGGATTTCCCAAGGCCCCCCTTCCAATCATCACCCCATCACAACCCGTCTCATCTAACATCTTCTTCGCCAGAAACGGCGTCGTCACATCTCCATTCCCGATGACAGGAATATAGACCGATCTTTTCACCTCTCTTATTAGATTCCAATCTGCCCGACCATGAAACCCCTGATCCTTTGTTCGAGGGTGAATAGAGATCGCATCGACACCGCAGGCCTCAGCGATTTCAGAAATTTTAACAGCATTGATGTATTTTTCATCCCATCCAGAACGGATTTTAATGGTCAAAGGGCACTTCACTTTCTTTCTCACTTCAACCAATATCCCTTCCACTTTTCCTGGAAACCGCATCAGATCCGCGCCCGCTCCGGCTTTGACCACCTGTTTTGCCGGGCATCCCATATTGAGATCAATGGCATCTGCCCCCATTGTTTCGGCCCTTTCTGCAGCTTCGGTCAAGACCTCTGGATTGGAACCGAAGAGTTGAACAGAAACCGGATGCTCATCCCTCTCGATCTTTAAAAAAGCCTCCCCTTTTCGTAGCAGTCCCTCTGCGCTGACCATCTCCGTAAAGGTGAGACCGCACCCCTGTTCCCTCGCTATCTGCCTGAAGGGATAATCCGTAATCCCTGACATGGGAGCCAGAACCAGGGGATTTTCCAGTTGAAGATTCCCAAGCCTCATAACAATTCCAAAATGGAGAAATGAAATAGTGGAATCCCGGGATGATGGTTTTCAGTCATGGTTCCATCATTCCAGCCCGAATCATTTCTTTGCGTCACTCCAGTTCCTTTTAATTACACCAATAGCATCATCCACAAGAAGGGGAGCTCCAAAATCCAGCCCTTCCTCCTTCAATCCTCTGAACAGTCTTATCAGGGTGGGCTCCTCCAGATTGAAACTCTCTAAGTCCTTAAGCCTCCCGAAGATCTCTTCAGGTGTCCCCCTCTCGCTGAGATCTCCATGGCCGTGCATGAGGTAAAGAACATCCGCCACCTGCGATACAAGGTCAACCTCATGGAGGGTCATGATGAAAGTAATCTCTTTCTCTCTGTTCAGATCATTCAGAATCTGGATGAAATCTCTCCTCGATCTCGGATCCAGCCCTGTAAACGGCTCATCCAGAATCAATAACTCCGGCTCCATGACCAGGGCGCCTGCCAGGGCAACCTTCTTTTTCTCGCCGCCCGACAGGTAATTGACGATCTTCTTTTGGACCGATTTCAGATTCAACTTCTCAATCACAGCCCCGGCCATGGCCTCTGCCTTTTTCCTTTCAATGCCATAGTTCAAGGGAGCGAAGAGAATATCGTCATAGACGGTTGGGCCGAGGATCTGTTCATCCACATCCTGCATGACCACACCAATCCTCTGCCTGATCTTTGAATACTCCTTCCCCGGATCAATCCCAAAGACCCTGACGCTTCCATCCTTCGGGACAAGGATCCCCATAAGATGTTTCAGCAGGGTCGTCTTCCCGCAGCCGTTCGATCCCAGAATAGAAACCCTTTCTCCCCGGTTGACCACAAAGTCGAGGCCGCAGATCTGGACCTTGGTCTTATCCGGATAGACATGGGTGATGCAATCCACTTCCACAAGCCTTTCCTCATGGTGCATAGCCTTATTCTCCCTCGTAATGGATCTTATTTTTAAACCCCCTAAGCCTCATCGCTTCATACATCCTTTCACTGGCATCCATTCCGGTAATGATCAAATGCCCGAAGGCATTTGAAATATTGACGAGGCTCCTCCAGGGGTTTCTCCATTGAAAGCCTCCGCGTAGGTGGAGGGCGTGCTGCGTCTCTTCGAGGATATTGAGCAGAATAAAAATGGATCGGTAGGTCAAAAAAAGAGCCGTTACAAAAGTGGAGGGAAGGACTCTCCCCAGGGCTGAAAAGATGGAGGGGTAGGGAGTGGTAGCCAAAAGCAGAACGACCCCTGTTGAGCCGCAGAGAACCTTCAAGAAGATGAGAAGAATAAAATGGACTTGAAATCCCGAAATAAAGATGAAAAGAAAGGCAAAGATGAGAGGATAAAACGTTAAAGAAAATATTTTAATCGGGATTCGTGATAGGAAAAAAAGAGTCAGGAGGATTCCGTAAAGGAAAAGGAGCCCCGGAAGGTTTTTCAGCGTGACCATACCCAATAAAACGAGTCCCATCCCGATCATTTTCACTCTTGGCGAAAGCCGGTGAAGGAAACTCTTCTTCTCCACAGCGATATAATCTAAATAAGAAAGTTGAATCACCGGGTTTCCTCCTCCAGATGTAATAAATCTGGCCTCAATCTATGGATATATCGAGCGGTCAGAGTTGTGATCACGCCTTCCAGTATCCATCCAATAAAACCTAATGGAAGGATAATGGCAATGAATCGTCTTAAATTTATTTCAGCCCCCCTCTTATCCCCCTCAGGATGATCATTCTTTTCCTTCAAAAGGTGAAATTCAAAAACCCCCTCCCCTTCGCGGTGAATCAACTCTTCATAATGAGTTGTCCCCAGACCGACCACTCCGATCATCGCAGAGGTTGAGAAGAATAGAGCTGCAAAGGTGGCTAAAAAAATGGCAGGGGTTAACCTTTTTAATGCCTTCCAGAAAAGGTGGTAAAAAAAATATCCCAATACCCCTTCGATCGAGAGGGTGAGTGTATTCAGCCCGATGACCGTAATTCCACCATGACCGAAAAGAGCCAGGATCACATTGACAACAAAGGTCTCAAGAAAGATGAGAGAAGGTCCCAATAAAATCCCGGAAATGACGGCCAGGTTGACATGGTAAGCAAAGGGAATAATCTCAACGGAGGCGCCCAAGATCATAGCCGCTGACATCATTCCCAGCAGAGGAAGCCTTCGGGTTAATTCTTCCTTTTTGATCAATCGGAGAAGAATTCCCCCCACCGCAATGGTGACGATCAATCCAGAAGCCCAAAGCCAAACAGGTAAAACTCCGTCGGGGAGATGAATATGGGACATGGCTTCCTCTCAAAGTTTCATGATCTTTCAGTCATATCGCCATAGGGTCGGCTAAAAGACGACCTGGTTAACAACACTCAGAATCCGTTTTTGAAGCCTTACACGCTTTGCAAAACCCGTAAAAATTCAATTGGTGATCCGTCACCTGATAACCTGTAGAGTCGGCTACCTTTTTGGACCAATTCGAGATATCGCAAAAGTTCAATATCCCCACTTTACCGCATGACTTACAGATGATATGGTGATGGTGGTCTTTTATTTCACAGAGTATATATTTGACACTTGGACCATTGATAATTTTAAAGACCATGTTTAGAGATTCGAAAAGATCGAGAGACCGGTAGATTGAGGTCAACCCAATCTTTTTCTGTTTTTTTAAGAGGCTTTGATAAAGCTCCTGGGGACTCAAAGGAATTCGGGCGCCCAAGAGCTCCTGATAAATCAAAAGTCTCGGAAGGCTCATCCTGAGTTTTTTGTCCCTAAACAGCCTTTTAAAAAGCCCTGTATTCATAAAAAGTTAAGATAAGATTGAAAATATTTTCAATAATAAATTTAATCTGATATTTAACGGATGTCAAGGTCCCCCGGACACCCCTCATCTATTTCCCTATTTTTAACTCAAGAGCTTCTTTAATTCCTTCTCATCTTTAACAGGAGGCAGGCAGGTGAAACCTTTGCAGACATAGGCTGTTGGAGCGTCTGTTACTCCTTTTCCGATGAGAAAGGGGAGCCAATTTTTTTCGACAGACTCCCCCGGTTCTCTCAGACTGAGGATTTTATCGGGAAGGTAGTTCAGATAAATTTCTCTAAGCATGGAGTGCACCCGGGGGTCGTCCTTCGAACCGATGATTCCGACCTCTTCCGGGCTCATAAAAAATGAGGCGCCCGCCAACAGATGGCTGAAACCTGAAGGATGTTCGGAAAGGAAGTTATAAAAAAGACGGAGGATCTGCCCGGCTTTCTGTTTCAGGGACTCCTCTCCGACGAGATACCCGAGACGCAGTAAATTAAATACCCCCACTGAATTGGCCGATGGGAGGACATGATCATAAGGGTTCTTCGATCGGACGATCAGGGATTCGTTCTCTTTCCCGGTAAAGAAAAATCCTCCGCCTCGATCATCCCAGAACTGAACGATCATCCTCTCATTCAACTCATAGGCCTTTTTAAGATAATCCAGGTCAAAAGTCGCCTCATAAAGATCGAGGAGCGCCTGAATGAGAAAGGCAAAGTCTTCTGAATAACCCTTTACCTGGCTTCTTCCCTTATGAAATACTCTCATCAGATCACCCTTTTTCATCATCCCCTTAAGGATAAACTGAATGGCCCCTTCCGCTCCCCTGAGATACTCTTCATTCCCGGTCACTTCAAACCCATGAACGAAACTCGTGATCATCAATCCATTCCAGGAGGTGAGAATCTTTTCATCCCTGCCCGGTTTCACCCTTTTCTCTCTTTCGTTAAAGAGTATCTTTCGCCCCTCTTCCAGCAATCTTTCCAATTCTGAAACAGGAATGCCATAGAGCTCCGACACCTTCTCCAAGGAAGAGGCAACCTGAAGCACACTCCTTCCGCCTTCGAAATTTCCCCGGGGGGTCACCCCAAAGTAGGCGGAAAAAGGAGTCCCCTGATCTTTCCCCAGCAATCCCTTAATCTGATCTCTTGTCCAGAGATAAAACCTTCCCTCCTCCCCTTCACTATCTGCATCCTCTGCGGAATAGAATCCGCCTTCAGGACCTCTCATCTCCCGAAGGACATAGCGGAGGATCTCTTCCCCCACAACCAGATATCTCTCTTTTCGGGTGGCCTGATAGGCATCGAAATAGAGGTGAGAGAGGAGGGCATTGTCATTGAGCATCTTCTCAAAATGGGGAATGAGCCACCGATCATCCACCGAATACCGGTGAAATCCTCCTCCCAGATGGTCATAGATTCCGCCGTTCGCCATCTTTTCCAGTGTCATCTCGACCATTTTTAAGGCCTCTTTCTCATGGGTTCTCCTCCAGTATCGCAGGAGAAAAGAGAGGACCATGCTGTTCGGAAATTTAGGGGCCTTGCCAAATCCCCCATGAACAGGATCGAATTGACGCTCAAAGTGACCGAAGGCTTTCGGCAGGATGATCGGATCGAATGTCACCTCCGGGGAAACAACCTCAACAATCTGACGGAGGGCCTCTCTCATCTGTGTCTCCATCTTGCTGATCTCGCTTCGATGGGTTCTGTAATAGCTGGAAACCGTCATGAGGATTTTTGGAAACCCGGGTATCCCCATCCGGTCTTCAGGGGGGAAATAAGTTCCCGCATGAAAGGGAATGAGGTCAGGAGTTAAAAAGAGAGTCATCGGCCATCCGCCGCTTCCTGTCATTACCTGGACCGCATTCATATAGATTTCATCAAGATCTGGCCTCTCCTCTCGGTCAACCTTGATGCTGATAAAATTTTCGTTCAGAATCTTGGCAATGGCCTCATTCTCAAAAGACTCCTTCTCCATCACATGACACCAGTGGCAGGAGGAGTAACCAATACTGAGGAGAATGGGTTTATCCTCCTTCCTGGCACGTGAGAGGGCTTCTTCTCCCCAGGGATACCAATCCACCGGGTTATGAGCATGTTGTAAAAGATACGGGCTGGTCTCATGAATCAGTCGGTTGGTATATTTTTGTTCCATTCTTATTCTCCTGCTCTCCTGTATGGATCCTGGCGAGGAATCAGGATAGGGGAAGATCTCACGACCTTCGCCCTCCTACACCACCGTGCGTACGGGTCCGTACACGGCGGTTCATGTAGCCTTACCTAACTGTTCCATACTGATGTAATAAGCTAAGAAGCCCTTGGTCTGCAAAGAATTGGTTCGGCATCGCTACTTTTAACGGTTTCGCATTGGACAAGGCCCATGGCCCTTTCCGTGACGCTGCCATGGCAAGAGCATCTTTCACGTTGACTCCCATCACCACGAGCCTCTTGTACCGGGTGTGACAGTTATTGATCCAGCGCTTTACCATGAAACACCGTAACCGCCTTCGTATCCAACTGTCTAAATCTCTTATCGCCGTATGAGTCTCTACCAAACGGTAATACCCGATCCAGCCTCTTAAGAACGTGTTGAGTTCCTCAATCACCTGACCAAATGATACCCCTCGGGACCGTCTCGTAATAGATTTCACTTGCCCTTTCACCCGTCGGAGTGATTTGGCAGAGAATCGAATCTTCAACTCCCGCCCCTGCGTAAAGCTGAATCCCAAGAAGCTTCGCTCTGGATAATGTGCCACCGCGCTCTTGTCTCGGTTCACCCGAAGCTTCAACCGCTTCCATAAGAACCGCTCGATTGACTCGAACACTCGCTCCCCAGCTCGCTTCGTCTTCACATAAATATTCCCATCATCAGCGTACCTGCAGAAACGGTGCCCTCGCCTCTCTAATTCCTTGTCCAACTCGTCAAGCAAGAGATTACTGAGCAGAGGGGATAAGGGACCTCCTTGCGGTGTTCCTTCCCACCTCTCCTGCACCACCCCATGAACCATAATTCCTGCCTGTAAATACCTACGGATCAGCTTCAGCACCCTCTTGTCCTCAATCCGCTTCGCCAACCTCCCCATCAGAATGTCGTGGTTGACCCGATCGAAGAACTTCTCAAGGTCTATATCCACCACCCATTCATACCCCTCGGCTATGTATTTCTTTGCCTGACGCACCGCTTCGTGTGCGTTTCGGCCAGGTCGAAATCCATAACTGTAAGGCGAGAACGTTGAATCGAAGATCGGAGTAAGTACCTGCAACAACGCCTGCTGAATAAATCGATCCAATACCGTCGGTATCCCAAGCCGCCTGATCCCTCCTTCCGGCTTCGGTATGGAGACCTCTTCCACCAGTTGGGGTTGGTAGTCTCCTCTTAACAGCTCCTCCCGTATCCGTGGCCATTGCTCCCTCAGATAGCCCCCTAATTCCTCTACAGTCATCCCATCGATCCCAGGACTACCCTTGTTCGCCCGAACTCGCTTCAGTGCAGCTATCAAGTTCTCTCTTCGAACCACCTTCTCCATCAGCGTGGTTGTTATGGGATCGGGTCTCTCAGATGCCGCCGTCACTTGACGCGCCATGGCAGCCCTTTCGGAAGCTTCACTTCCAGAGGGCTTGTCTTGGCCCTCCCTCGTCGGTTGGTATTTCTGCGCCCCCATGACCACGAATCCTTGAACCTCTCCTCCGTCTACATGTTCGGCCCTTCAGGCTGGTTCGCAGCCCTATTACGGCCTTTGCTGACTTCTGCAAGCCCTTCACGATTCCTTACGAAATCCTTAGTCTCATGGAGACGGGCTTACAGACCTCCTCGGGTAAGAATAGCTGCCTTCACCCCACATCTGCCGCATCTACTACGTCATCCCTTGATGGCCATGGGCTTCGCTTTGACACGTAAGCTCGCCCGAATGCCGCAGCCTTCTATGCGATTCGTGTTCCTCAGATCGGGACTTTGCCTCCGGCTTCCTTCAGACCCTATCTCACGATAGGCGCCCTTGCCCTTGGCTAACAGTTTCCACCATCAAGACCTGTAGGGGACTTTCACCCCCAAGCCGCTATCCATGCCGAGCACACGTGAAGCTCCCCGCCCACAGGGCGGGGCTTCCCGGAAAGGAAATCTCATTTATATTGTGCCCCTTGACCCCGCCTACAAGGCGGGGCTTACGGGGCACTTGCCGGTCAACCATCATTCCGACTCTCAACTTGATTTCAGCTGGAAGAGAGCGAAACTCTTTAGCCGCTGAGGCAACGAATTCAACGCTGTACTCAGCCACCTTTCCGAACTCCCTGCTCCATTTCGGCTTTCAGCTCGCTCCATGGTACCGTGGGCTCATTTTTTCTGGACTCAGAGACCAGGAAATCATAAAAATCTTCCCAGAGGTCTCCCCACTGTTCAAGGTCAATAAGCACTGCTTTCTTTTTCCCAGAATTATCCACGACAAACTCAACACCTTTCATCGAACGCTCCTTACTCTTGATTGCGCGATAACTTCATGCATTCTTCAGATGATCCCATGACGTGTAAG
>Ga0172371_10013144_pt1 | contig 10814 bp, 9 predicted proteins | sample Lak12m_FD_114543 | JGI IMG/M metagenome (GOLD analysis project Ga0172371, IMG submission 114543) | Freshwater microbial communities from Kabuno Bay, South-Kivu, Congo - kab_022012_12m | ecosystem: Environmental > Aquatic > Freshwater > Lake | place: Democratic Republic of the Congo: South-Kivu... | reverse complement strand
GGATGCCGAGGCGCCCTGCCGGCAAGGCGCGATGACGAGGCATACCAGAGGTATGGCGAGGAAGAGCAACGACGCCGGAAGGGATGCTTCGGCGTCCGAATTCATCGGGGTATTTTGCGACGGCCCCTACGGTCTTGGCAGGGTTTCCCACACGGGGGAGAAGTAGAGCCCGTCGTCCTCGATGAGGCGGCGCTTGTTGGAGCCGTCCGGGTTCATCACGTACACGGTCCGCCCTTTCCCCTGCGCCCAGGAGAACGCGATCAGGCGCCCGTCCGGCGACCAATCCGGGTCTTCGCAGTCGCCCGGGCCGTAGGTGAGCTGCCGCGATTCCCGTGTGTCGACGTTGAACAAGTAGACCTGGAAGGTGCTTCCCCACCTGCCGCTGTACACGACGTAGGGGCCGAACGGATGCCAGTCCGGTGCGGTGTTGTAGATGCCGTCGTACGTGAGACGTTCCTTGCCGGAGCCGTCGGAGCCCATCACGAATAGCTGCGGGGTCCCGTCCCTGTCCGACACGAACACTATTTCCGAGCCGTCCGGCGACAAGGTCGGGCTTGTGTCGATCCCCGGATCGTGCGTGAGCCTCGCCCGGACCTCGCCCGTGGTCCCTTCGAGGATGTAGATCTCGGGGTTCCCGTCCTTGGACAAGGTCACGACCGCGGACGAGCCGTCCCTGGACCACTCCAGCCCCGTGTTCATCCCTTCGTAGGCAGTGAACGGCCGGTCGACGCCTTGCAGCAGGATCTTCGGCTCACCGTCCCGGTAGCTGGTGTACGCGACACGGCCGTCGACGCTCCAGGACGGCAGTAGAGCAAGCGTCCTGTCGAAGGTGATCTGCTCGAGATCGTTGGTTCCATAGGTGAGGATGAAGACCTCCTTGACTCCCTGCTCGAACTTGCGGATGCAGGCAAGACGCGCTCCCAGGATTCCGGGCCTGCCGGTGAAGTACCTGACGAAATCGTTCACCCACCGCTCCAGGGCCTGGTCGAGGGTCGCACACGAGAAGGCAAGCTCTCCGTCGAGCCCGGGAACCGTGACTCCGAGGGGAGCGTCGATCACGCTGAGACGCAGCACTCCGGAGTAGCCGTCGAACACGGACAGCTCGCCTGCAACAACGTACGCGGAGCCTGCGTTCATGGCCGAGAAGAGTGTCTGCGTGTCCAGCGGGTAGGCCCCCGCCTGTCTCCGCACCAGGAAGAAGCCCGTCCCCTCCATGAGCTTCGCCAGCCTGTCCGCTGCGCGCTTGCGCAGCCAGCGGGTGCCGATGCCCGAGGATCTGTCCGGGATTCCAAGCACGGAGACCTGGAACAGCGTGCCGGACGGCGGCGTCATCGCGCCGACGCATACTCCCCAGTTGCACGTTGTCCCTTCGGGACAGTCCTGGGGCTGGAAGCACGGGACGAGGTCCTTGGCGCCGGCCACAGGGGCAAAGAGAAGCAGCACGCCGAGGCCCAGCACCGCACTGCAGAAGCGGATCGTGCCAGCCCGTTTGCCGGAAGGGATGCAACGGCGTCCGAATCCATCGGGACATCTTGCGACGGCCCCTGAGGGTCCGTCAAGAAACAACCCGATCGAACCGAGGATGCCGAGGCGCCCTGCCGGCAAGGCGCGATGACGAGGCATACCAGAGGTATGGCGAGGAAGAGCAACGACGCCGGAATGGATGCATCGGCGTCCGAATTCATCGGGTTGTTTCGCGACGGACCCTGAGCTTGCCCGGTCCAGGCCCAGGGCGTCCCGCAACCCGCGGAGTGCGATCATTGCAGTTTCTTCCCTTCGAGACGCACCAGGATTCCACGTTTATTGACGTACGCGAGCATCTGAGCTTCCGGGGTTGGCATGTTCTCGTCGCCGCCCTCCTCGGCCACGAAGCGCTTGACTGCTTCTATGGCAGCGGAGTCGAATGCGGGGGAACCTGACTTCCTGCGGATGGACCACGAGGTGATCCGGCCGGCTGCATCCATCTGCTTGATCTCGATCTCAACCACGAGCGACTTCAGCTCTTCCCGCGAGATGAACACCGGCACATGGAACTGCTGGCGCAGCGCGTTCTCGACCTTGGCCAGATAGACGTCGCCTTCCCTCCCCTCGCTGCCCACTCCCCAGACCTGGCCCTCCGACGAGCCGACGATGTCCTCGAGCATGGTGGCGCGCTTCCTGGGATCGTCGTCATCCGGAGCGTCGATCAGGTCGTCCAGCGACAGGGACTTCATCCGCTTCCGGTCGACCTGCGCCTTCTTCGGGTCGAATTCTTTGAACCTGAGGTCTGAGCCGTCCGGGTTCTCGTGGGAGATATTGATCCCGGCTTCCATCTTCTCTGGCTGCTCGTACTTGGTGAGCTTGGGAAGCTTGTGAGGGTCCGCCTTGGCAAGGCCCAGCCGTGGCACCAGCATGGCCTGGAGCGGCTGGATGTCAGAGGGACCGTAGTCGATGCCCCGCATTTTCATTGCGATCGGCTTGGCTCCGGGTTTTCTGCCCTTGGCAATCTCCACGAACCGGAACGGCCTCTGGCCATAGTCCGCCGCGCTGCGACGCCCCGCGGCGGAGAGGATCGGGCGCCTGGAGAAGCTGTTCTCCGGAAGCGGCTCGATGCGGGGCTGGAACCCTTCGCTCAACCGTCGGTCGAAGCTTGTGATCGGCTGTGCGGGCGGTCTCCTGCGGCCGGCTGAAGCTCCGGCTGACTTGGATGCGACGTCCGCTGCGGAGAAGCCGGCGGTCAGCAGGAGCGAGATCAGTGCCACGTGGAAGACAGCGGTGACCACCGCGCCGGCAACGAATGCGCGCAAATCCCGCTTGTCCTGCTTCTCCGCTGGTCTTTCTTCCGCTTCCACCATGGCACCACTAATGCCCACGGCGCTGCGGCCTTCCGCCTCTTGGGCATCCAGCTTGCCTGCGCCGGCGATTCAGACTCCTGCACGAAGACTCAGGTGCGGCGCCACGCCCGCGGCGCACCTGGACTCCCAGTCTACGGCTTTACCGCCTCCGCGGTCTCTTCTTCTTCCGACACGAGGCCGAACTTGGTGACCCCGGCCTTGCGTATCGTCGCCATGAGTGCCAGGACGCGGCCGTAGTCGAGCTTTCGGTCGGCCCTGAGATAGCACTCGCGTTCCCCCTTCAGTTTCTCGTTTGCCACCATCTTCTTCTCGATCGCGGCCAGGCACGCGGCAAACGCAGCGTCGGAGACTTCGCCGGGCTCGACTTCCGCCTGGGGCTTTCCGGCCACGCCGAGAGCGAGGGCAGCGCTGCCCGCCGCGGAAAACTCCGGGGCCCTGCAATCGACCACGAGGGTATCTCCGATGTAGTAGGCCAACTCCCGAGTAAGCGTTACCACCAGCTTCTTGTGCTCTGCCAGGTTGACTGCTTCGGAGTTGGCTTTGGGAAGCTCGATGGGGACGTTCTGGCTGCGGTCTTCCAGCTTCTCTTCGATCTCCTTCAGCTTCTCCTGCTGGATTTCCATGAACTGCATGCGGCGCTCTTCCCGGTTCTTCAGCTCGATTCTCTCCTCTTCCTTTTCCTTCATCTTGTCGAGGCGAGCGACGAGAGCGAGGCGCTCCACTTCCTCCTTCCGTTCCTTGAGCAGTTTCTCTCTTTCGGCCGCGACCTGTATCGTCTCTACCGAGGAAGCGACCATGAAGATCGTCAGGAGGACGAGCATCACGTCCACCAGGGGCGTCACGTTGATTTCGGACAGCGTGGTGTGCCCTGATGGGTCCATGGAGTGGCCGGTCATTCCCATGGCGGTCGTCTCCTACTTGAAGAGGTTCCGGCGCACGATATTCAGGAAGTCCGCGCTGAACGAGTCGACCTCCGAGACCGAAAGTCGGATGGTCCGCACGAACCAGTTGTAAGCCATGACGGCGGGGATCGCGGCCAGCAGGCCGACCGCTGTAGCGATCAGGGCGTGGGCCATGGGTCCTGCGACTTTGTCGAGGATGACTCCGCCGCTCTGCTTGGGTATCCGGTCGAACGCTTCGACGATGCCCCAGACGGTTCCGAACAGGCCGATGAACGGGGCGGTGCTGCCCGTTGTGGCGAGGAACGGGACCATGCGCTCCAGCTTGGTGACCTCTTCCTGGGTCGCCTTGCGTACGACTCTTTCGACGTTCTCGAAGCCGACACTCAGGGTTTTTGCTTCGGGGTTTTCCTCGTTCTTCTTCAGCTTGCCCATCTCGATGTATGCGTCCCGAAAGACTCTGGCTGCGGGCGATTCGGGGATTTTCTCGGCAGCGTCGAAGATGGTGTCGAGGCGCTTGGAGTTCCAGAACTCGGCGAAGAAGCGGCGGTTACTGGCGTGCGCCCTTCGGAAGTACCACCACTTATAGCCGATGATGAACCAGCACGCGGCAGACATGGCTGCCAACAGGTACAGGACGGCCTGGACCATTGCGGATGCGTTGAGCAGGACATCCAGGATGTCTACGGCGTAGGTCTCGGCCGGTGCGGTGCCGAAAATGAGGAAGCTCATGAACGACTCCCGGTATGTGGAAGGGCGTTTCCCTCCTGCGGTCTCCGGGGCCGGGCATCCTTCCGGGGGATTCAGCCCTGCCGGCCGATTGCGTCGGACCGGCGAGGGCGGCGGGGCTTGATACGTGGGCGCCATGTGACGCCCAGTCTCATGAGCAAATCAAGAACCTACACTTCTGACCTGCCCTGACCCCTGGAGCCGCATTGCCAATTTGCACCGGGAAAGCTGCGTCGGAATCGGGTCTCTGCCACTCGATCACTGAGCCGCCGTCCCGGTGCAACCGCCATGATAACACCGCTAGGGGTGTTGTCAAGCAGTTGGCACTTGCTAACAACAGGTGAATCCTGGTAGTTATTCCACGTCTTACGGCGACCCTTCTTTCGGAGGCTTGGAAGATGATCCGGTTCAATTGGTTTCACGGGACGGCAGTGGCTGCGACGTTGCTTGTGAATCTTGCGCTGTGCTCTCAGGCCGGGGCGTACGAGGTGCGCGCCTTTTCGCAGTCGAGCCGCAAGGCGACGGTGGCGGACTTCGCGCCCAAGGTCGACCGGGCGGAGAACAAGAACAACAAATTCTATGCGGAGCAGTACTCGTTCGCTTTCGAAGTCGAGGACGGGTACAAGTTCTGGTTCCAGCTCGTTGTGACCAACATGGGCCTGTCGAACGGCAAGGCCGCGGTCCTGGCGCATTTCACGCCCAAAGGCGCGGACAAGATCAAGTCCGAAACGTCGTTCAAGCGGGAGGACTGGTCGTACGACACGGACGGCAGCAAGCTGAGCATGAAGTTTGGAAGCAACGTGTTCTCGGGAGACGGCAAGACGTGGACCGCGCATTTCTCCAACGACAAGTTCGACGCTGACTGCGTAGTTACCAACCTGGTTCCTGCCTGGCGACCGGGCGGCGGATCAGCGTACTACGGTGGCGGCAGCGCGTCATACTACGACATGACGATCCTGACCCCGAGAGGCACGTTTGAGGCCGATGTGACAGTAAAGGCGACCGGGGAGAAGCACCACATCAAGGGGCTTTCGTTCGGGGACAACTCGGCCATCAACGTGGCGCCGAACCTGCAGGCGCATAGCTGGATTCGGATGCGCACGGTCACGGGCAAGTACACATTGTCGATCACGGCATTCAAGACCACGGAGCAGTACGAGAGCAAGTGGGTCGGCTTCTTCTTCCTCGCCTCGGACAGGCGGATGGTCGCATCGGGGACCAACCCGGGAATAGAGACTGGAGAAGCTGAGCGGGACGACAAGTCGGGGTACGAGGTGCCGAAGGTCATCCTGATGTCCGGTGCCCAGGGGGTGAGCGACTTCGTTGCCGGCATCAAGGCGTCGAAGCGGACCAAGAGACAGGATCGCCTGGAGGGGCTGGACCGGATAGAGGCCGCGGTCGCCAGCAAGCTGGTGAAGCCGGTGGTGTTCACGTATGACTCGTCGTTCGAGCTGCAGTTCAAGGACGGGGAAGACGTGCGTTCCTACAAGGGCAAGGCGTCGTACTCGTATGAGCAGATGAACAAGTAGCGTCCCCGGGGGCCGACTTGAGCGGACAGGTATATGTCTTGTGCCGGGAGTCCGGCGGCGTTTCTTCGCTCCCGTTGCTTGGGCTGAGGCCTCTGGACAGGGTGCTTGTCGAGCTTTCCCGTGGGGGAGTGACTTCGGTCACGCTGATGGTGGCGGACGGGGCATTGGCGCCGGAATTCGGCGCGCCTGCGGGAATGGGGGTTGCGTTCCGGGGAGTGGGCCGGGGTGCGGGCCTGGAAGATGCTGCGCGGGCCGTCGGGATGGAGACCGGGGGACCGGTCACCGTCGTGGACGGCGCGGCGGTATTCCGAAAAGGGCTGGTAGGAGATCTGGTCGCGCTTCCCGTCGCTGGTGGGGAAGGGCTCATGGTGAGGGGCGGGGCGCCGGCCATGGTGAGGCTGGGGCGGGGAGTATCGGCCGAGACATTGCTCCGTGAGGAGGACGCGGCGGGCCGAGCCTGGGTGCTGAGGACCGCTGAAGACGTTCGCACGGCCAAGTGGGTGCTGCTCAACGGCTTGCGGAAGCCCATGCTCATCGACGGCGTGGTCGGGTACTACTTCATGCGCCCGATTACCTTGCGGATCACGTCCGTGCTTGCTGACACCCGGGTCACGCCGAACTGCGTAACGGCCTTCTGCTTCGTGCTGGGCCTGGCGGGGGCAGCGCTGGTGGGGCTGGCATCCGCGCCTTGGATGATGGCGCTCGGGGTCGTGCTTTACTTCGCCGGGGCCACCCTGGACTGCGTGGACGGCGAGATGGCGCGGGTGAAGTACCTTGCCAGCTACACCGGAGCGTGGTTCGACACTCTGTCGGACGACATTTCCACCGCGGCGCTCCTGGCCGCGCTGGGGATCTACCTGCATCGGACGACGGGGCAGGATTGGCCGCTGTGGCTGGGACTCGCCGCGTCAGGCGGCTTCATGGCCGGCGAGATCTACGTCTATTACTATCTGGCCACTGTGTTCAAGAGCGGCGACGTGCTCGATTTTGTCTGGGTGTTTGCCGAAGGCAAGGGGAAGAGGCCGGCGGCGCAGCAAGGCGGTATCGTCCCGTACCTGCTGCTGTTTGCGAAGCGAGACTTCTTCTCCGCGTTCCTTGCGCTGTGTGCGTTGAGCGGCTTGATTGCGGTCGGGGCCGCAGTTGTTTCGGCCGCGTGCGTGTGCTATACAGGCGTCGTTTTCTACGATGCCGCGGTGGTCTTGAGCCGCGGAGGCCGGGAGAGACCGGCCTGAGAGCTTGAGAGAGCTTCCCCGGGGGTGCCCGGGTCGTCAGCGGAGAGAGATATGAAGGCCTTGATCCTGGCCGCAGGGATTGGCAAGCGGCTGAAGCCGTTCACGCAGACCAGTGCGAAGTGCCTGGTGAAGATCGGGGGCAGGACGCTGCTGGACCGGTACATCGAGTCACTTGGGAAGCTCGGCGTGAGTGAAGCGGTGGTAGTCGTCGGGCATTTCAAGGACAAGGTGATGGCCGAGGCGGGGACCGGGAAATACGGCGTTAGCGTGAGGTACATCGACAATCCCCGCTATACGGAGGGGAACATCTACAGCGTCTATCTCGCGTCGAGGGAATTCGACGACGACGTTCTGATGATGGATGCGGACGTGCTGTTTCACCACGGGCTTCTGGAGCGGCTGGTCCGGTCATCGAACAAGAGCTGCTACCTGATGGACGAGGGGTTCATCGAGGAGATGGGCGAGGAGTGCAAGGTTGCAGCGCTCAACGGCCGGGTGGTGGCGAACAACCGCGTCATCAAGAAAGAATTCGACCGGGTCGGGGAGGGACTGGGCTTCCTGAAGCTGTCGAAGGACGCCGCGGTCGAGCTCAGGAAGATCCTGGAAGATTTCGTGAGATCGGGAGGTACGGAGAAGGAATACGAGGACGCCCTGGAGGTGCTTCTGGAACGGAAGGTAGTCGGGTTCGAGCCCGTCGGCGACCTTCCGTGGACCGAGATCGATTTCCCTGAAGACATCGCCAAGGCCGAGGAGCTGGCGGCCAGGCACGGATTGTGACGCTGCGCCATGTCAGGAGGATTCCGCAAGCGCTGGCAGGCCATGCGGCCTGGGATATCGGTCGGAGAGAAGGCGAACAACCTCGACTTCTGGGGTATCGTTTTCGGAAGACCGTCGGCGTTCCTGTTTCTCGTGGCATTCGGCGACATCAAGTGTGTGACCCCGGACCGTTTGACCTGGCTCTCCTTTTTCATGGTGGTCGCGGCCTCGTGGATGATGGCATTCATGGGGCCGGAATATTGGCTTGTTGCGGCAGTATTGTTGAACCTTAACTTGACCTTGGATTGCGCGGACGGGCAGCTTGCGAGGTACAGGCGAACGTCGTCGCCGTATGGCTCGTACCTGGACAAGGTGACCGACTACCTGGGGTTCCTGGTGATGTTTTCCGGGCTTGCCCATCTGAGCTTCAAGCTGACCGGCGAGATCTACTACATATACTTTGCGATGCTCGGCCTTTTCTCGCAGGTCGTCGTGGGCTATGTGAAATGGCTGTCGGTAGCCGACCGCCTCGGCAAAGGCAAGGCGCTGCTGGAGCTGCCTGGCAAGCCATGGGGGACGGGGCCGGGGTTCTGGTGGAAGTTGTTTCTGAAGATGTTCGAGTTCCGGGAGCCGGACCTCTACCTGTGGACCGGGCTGGCGCTCTTGCTGGGGTATCCCCATTGGGCGCTGTGGCTCATCGTGGCGACCCAGCCTGCGGTGATGCTGGCAGCGGTGTTTGTGCGCGGCTGGCAGATGACCAGGCCGTAGATGCGGAGGAAGGACATGAGTGACAACGTAAGGGCGATCGTGCTTTGTGCAGGCGCAGGGCTCCGCATGGCAGAGGTGACCAAGGGGCGCCCGAAGAGTTTCCTTCCGGTGGGAGACGAAACTCTGGTCGAGAGGCAGGTGCGGCTGTTGCGGCAGTCGGGCGTCTCGGACGTGACTCTTGTCGTGGGATTCATGGCGGAGTTGTTCGAAGGCCGGTTTGAAGAATGCAGTTTCGTGCACAACCGGGACTTCCGGACTACCAACACCGCGCATTCGCTCATGCTTGCGCTTGTCGGTAAGGAGGCCAAGACCGTGTTCGTGCTCAACGCCGACGTGTTCTTTGCCGAGGACGTAATCCCCGGGATGCTCAAGAACACTGCGGGGACGGTCGCCGCGCTGGACCGCAAACGGAACGGCGAAGAAGAGATAAAGGTCTTCATCGACGGGCCCAGGGTAACGGCGATCGGAAAGTACCTGAGTGAGCACAAGAGCGCGGGCGAGGCGTTCGGCGTGTACAAGCTGTCGCCGATGTTCGCGCGCTACCTGGCTCGGGAGCTGACGCTCCAGAACAACCCCAGGCTCTTCTACGAAAGCGCAATGGACCAGCTTCTTCGGGGTGGCCACGAGATGGGGTTTCACGATATCGGCGACGGGCTCGCCATGGAAGTCGATACGCCGCAGGATTATGAAGAGCTGTTGGCGCACCTCAAGCGGAACAAATGATCTCAAGACTGTTCGAGAGCTTCACCCGAAGGCCGGCTGCGCTTCGATTCGTCTGGGTCCTTCTGCTTGCGCTGGGGACCGCGTACTTCGTGGATCAGAGACTTCGGTCGAGAAGACCCCCGCCCCACCCCTACGTCGCGGCAGCGGGTGAAGTTCAGAAGTCGTTGTCAGAGGGGCCGGTGCCGTCACCGAACAGGCTGTTCATCCTGTTCATCGACGCGTTCAGGTTCGACTATGCGGTGGACCCCGAGCTGATGCCCGTGCTGAACAGCCTTCTGCCGGAGTCCACGTGGGGCAAGGTGAAGCCGTGCACCAGCAACATGACGGTGCATTGCGTGGAGACGACGTTCTCGGGCTTCGACGGCTCGTCCCTGCTCTCTTTTGCGGAGGACTTCCATCCGCAGCAGTCGTCCGACGCGCAGGCCTGGCCCTTTATGCTCAAGCGGTTGGGCTACCGGGTGAAGGTCGTCTGCAACTACGTGCTGTATCGCCTGTACAAGGATGCGCTGGCGGACGTCCACTTCTACGAGCGGGGCCAGGACAAGATAGACGCCATGAGCCTGGCGGACGTAGCTCTGAAGTACTACGAGGCCCCGGACACCGACGTGACGCTGCTGTACATAATCGATCCGCACGATTCGGGCCACAAGTACGGAACCACCGGGCCCGAGTACAAGCAGTCGCTCCGCACCGCCGACGCTGTCCTGAAGCGGATCCTGGACGCTTCGCGTCCTCCCGACACGATCCTCGTTTACGGCGACCACGGGATAAACGACCTTGGGCAGCACAACTACTCGCAGGACGTGCCGACTTTCTACCTGTACCGCGGTCCCGATTTTGCCCGCGGTCACCGGCAAGACATCTCCATGTTCTCCCACAGGTTCTTCCTGAATGTCCTTTTCCGCCTGCCGTTCTCGGAGACCTACCAGGGCGAGACGTATTTCGAGACCGTGTCACCAGATGTACGCAAGCTGTACGGCGACGAGAAGCTTCTCTCGCTCAAGCGATCGAACGCGGAAACGGGAAGCGCCCTGTCCTGGGTGGACGTGGCGTTCGCTGCCGCGGTGCTGGCAGCGATGGCGGGAAGCGTGATCGCGTTGGTGCGGGGCAAGAAGCGTGGGCCGCAGACCCCCTCCCCCGGCGGAGCCGGGGACTCCCCCGCCGGGGGCGGGGGAGGGGACTCTCCTGCGAAGGTGGGTGGGGGAGGGGACGCTGGGAAGAGTCCCCCTCCCCGCGTGCGGGGAGGTGGCCGCCCGGAGCGGCCGGAGGGGTCCGAGTTGCGGCCAGCACTTGCGAAGGTGGGCGGGGGAGGGGACTCTCCTGCGAAGGTGGGTGGGGGAGGGG
>Ga0172371_10013143_pt1 | contig 10814 bp, 7 predicted proteins | sample Lak12m_FD_114543 | JGI IMG/M metagenome (GOLD analysis project Ga0172371, IMG submission 114543) | Freshwater microbial communities from Kabuno Bay, South-Kivu, Congo - kab_022012_12m | ecosystem: Environmental > Aquatic > Freshwater > Lake | place: Democratic Republic of the Congo: South-Kivu... | reverse complement strand
GTTTCAGGTTGTTTGATGAAGCGGAACTGGTAGTTGGAATCAACGTCTTGGGTTGCGGTGACTACTCGCGCAAACAACTTGATGAACTAACGGAATTCGTGAGAAAACCACAAGTTGGCGCTACCGGATTGGTTTATATCAAATATCAGGCGGATGATTCCGTGAAATCTTCCGTAGATACGTTTTTTTCACCGGATGATCTGAAACAGGTTCTTCAGACCCTTCAGGCCGGGCCCGGAGATCTGGCGTTAATCCTGGCCGGAAAAATGGATAAAACAAGATCAGCGATGGGCGCTTTGAGGTTGGAAATGGGTACCCGGTTAAATCTGAGGGACCGCGCTGATTTCAAGCCTGTGTGGGTGACTGATTTTCCGCTTCTTGAGTGGGATGAAGAAACGAACCGTTTTTATGCGAAACATCATCCTTTTACCTCCCCCAGACCGGAAGATATTTTCCTGCTCGATACCGATCCCGTAGCGGTGAGGGCTAATGCTTACGACCTCGTGATCAATGGAGTAGAGATCGGCGGCGGCTCTATCAGGATCCACAACAAAGAGCTTCAGCAGAAAATGTTCAGCGTGCTTGGATTTACAGAAGAAGAGGCCGGCGGCCAATTCGGCTTTTTAATGAACGCTTTCGAATACGGCGCTCCGCCCCACGGCGGGATTGCGTTCGGATTCGACCGCTGGGTAACTATTTTCGGCGGCGGTGATTCCATCCGCGATTTCATTGCTTTCCCAAAAAACAATGCCGGAAGAGATGTGATGATCGATACTCCGTCGGCGGTCAGCGAAGAACAACTGAAAGAGCTTGGAATACAGCAAATTATAAAACAAAAACAATCCGATTGAACCGGGGGTTCCGGTTTTATCGTGATCCGCTCCTATTTGACATCTCCTTCCATACGGTCCCGGTCTTCGGGAGACAGGTGGGGACAATTGATCAGGGCCTTGTTCATGGCTTTTTTAAACTTCTTTCCGAACTCCTGGTCTGTTATTTTTTCACCGTATTTTGCCTGAAATTCCTGATTCTGGATGGTCATTTCGATCTGCAGCTGTTGCTGCTCTTTCTGGTATTTCACGATGTTCAGCGTATCATGTTCCGAGAGTGCCTTCTTAAGGTTATTCTGAAGTTCAATGTAATGACACATGCTCTCCGCAAGTGGTTCCACATCTTTTGCCAGTTGATCACTGCAACTTGTAAATCCAATGACTCCGGCTGCCAGTCCGCCAATTACCAGGGTTGTTATTTTCATCGATTTTTTTTTGAGCAAAAGTAGCGGTTTTTCTTATTGGTAGTTTATGTCTATTTTTATCCGCATATTTTGATTTCCGAAAAACTGTCAGCATGAAAACCAGGATGATGAATACCGGGCTCTTTATTCAGCCGGTTATTCCCTGATCAGCTGTTCCAGCCCTGCGATTTTAAATACCCGTTTGATATCGGGTTTGGGATTCCGGATCCAAAAGTTGTTCTCTCCAAATTCTTTCCATTTTTTCAGGCAAATACGTAAAAAAGAGGAAGAAATGTATTCAACTTCCGAGAAATCAAAGATAAGTTGCTTGCCTGGCTGCGAGGCTTCTTCGATCTGCGGTTCCAGCTGAATGGAGATATTTGTATCCAGTCTGTGCGAGAAATAACAGACTGTTGACCGGTCATCGGAATTGGTTTTCATTTGAGCTCCTTCATTAATAATATTTATTAAACTCACGTTCAAGTGTATCCGCATCAAGCGATTCATTGAGATAATTATCAAAACCAAACCGGATAGTACGCACATTGAGTCTTGGTTTTGCAATACGTTGAATATTCAATAAATGCCTGGCAGTGACATTATCTGTCGTAATGTTTTTTCCGGCAGTTCCGCAACCGAGCGTCATGGAAGGTTCCAGCGTATTGAAGATCCCGCCCACGCCTCCCTGGGAGGAAGGCATGTTCACCAGGATCCGCCCGGCATTCATCACCAACGCAAACTGCCTGATCTTGTTCTCGTCTGATGAAAAAACAGATACCGTATGACCAATTCCCCCGTGATAATTCAGGTCGATGCATAACCTTATAGCATCTTCATAATCATTCACTTCATAATAGGCGAGAATCGGGGCAAGTATTTCGGAAGAGAGCGGATATTCCTTTCCTACTTTTTTAAGAGGCGCCAGCAAAATCCGGGTTCCTTCGGGAATATCGATACCGGCCATCCGGGCAATCCGTTCAACCGGTTGTCCGACAATTTCCGGATTCATGGATCTGGTTCCTTCAAAGTAAGCTACTTTTTCAACCGCTTTTGTTTGTTCGGGATTTAAAAAATAGCCTTTTTGCCTGATGATCTCATCGATGACCTGTTGGGAGATGATACGTTCCACTACCAGGGCTTGTTCGCTGGCGCAGATGGTGCCATTGTCAAAGGTTTTCGACTGTAAGATCTTTTCCACCGCATAGGGAATATCCGCCGATTTTTCAATGAATACGGGAACATTCCCTGCTCCGACTCCCAGGGCGGGCGTGCCTGAACTGTAGGCTTCATGAACCAGTCCGGAACCCCCGGTAGCCAGGATCAGCGCCAGTTTCGGATGTTGCATCAGAGCCTGGGTTTCTTCCCTTGTTTTATGGGTTGTCCATTGGATGCAATCTTCTGGAGCATCGGCCGACAAAGCCGCTTCATAGCATAAACGCGCAGTTTCACTACAACATGCTGCAGATTTGCGGTGCGGACTGATGATGATCGGATTTCTGGTTTTCATCGCAATCAACACCTTGAACAAAATGGTAGAGGTGGGATTTGTTACCGGGGTAATAGCCAGGATCGGACCAATAGGTTGCGCAATTTCGATGATCCCTGTTTGTTCATTCTCGGAAATGATCCCAACTGTTTTCTGGTTCCTGATATCTTCATAAACATATTGAGTGGCAAATGCATTTTTCTTGACTTTGTCTTCCCAATTCCCCATCTGGGTCTCTTCTGCGGCCATTTTGGCTAACCGGATCCGGTTGTTTAATCCGGCCCTGTAAACAGCTTTCACAATCCGGTCAACTTGTTCCTGATCATATTGATTGAAAATTGCCGCAGCATAAGTGGCTTTTTCAATGATTTCGTCAATACTTATTTGTCGGAATTCTTCCATGATCACTTAATGCTTTTTCCGGCTCAAAGATACGATTTCTGTCAGCCGTTTGTTTTTCTTCCTTCCATGCCACCCGGTGTACCAGAAGTGGTTCAATATAAATCGCCCGCGTAGGACGGATGGGGCATATATTTTCACAATGCCCGCATCCGATACACCGCTTTTCCGAAATTACCGGGATTTTCAATCCGCCCAGGAAAGGAGTGGCTTCTATGGCTTTTGTCGGGCAATGATCGGCACAAAGTGAACAGGGTTTTCTTTCGGCAAAGGGAAGGCACAGGTTGCGGATCAACGTAGAGGTACCGATTTGGATTCGTTGTTTCTGATCTAAAGATACCGGTAACAGGGCGCCGGCCGGACAAATTTCCATACATTTTCGGCAGGTATAATCACAAAAGCCTTTTTCATAATCCATTTTGGGCTGTAAAATACCGGTCAATCCAAACTCAAGCAAAGAGGGTTGCAGAATATGAGTGTGGCAAACGCTGATACACAAGTGACACGCAACACACCTTCGGGTATAGTCCCAGTAACTGAGAGATCCGGGCGGTGTCGCCGGATAAGGATCAGCTGAAGTCGGTGACTCTTCAGATGTCTGCGGGAAGAAGGATTCCGGTAAAGCCAGTAAAGAAGTTGTTAATAAGGCTGTTTTCAGAAACTTCCTCCGGGAATTAAAATCAGTATCTTCCTTATCCTGTATCGCGGATCCGGTATCCCGGACCCCAAATCCCAGACCCCAACTCCCGGCACTATATGTTATCGCCTTATCGCTGCATACCGACAGGCAATTAAAACACACCACGCATCGTGAAAAATCAATTTTCCGGCTTGCGATGTCAACGCATCCCGATTTACAGATTTTATTGCATTTCCCGCAAGCGGTACATGTTTCGCAATGAATCCGGATCCGGAACAGGGCAACTTTTGAGAGCAGTCCCAGAAGCATTCCTACCGGACAAATAACCGTGCAGTACCACCGCTCTCTGAATACAGCCAAAAGAGCGATCATGGTGAAAAGGCTTCCCGAAACCAGGAGCGATGCGAGAGACGGTAAATTCTCCCATGTGAGGTATGGCCATAACAGGCCGGCAAAGAATTTTCCGGCCATACTGAACGGATCCAGGAAGGTTAATAAAAATATATTTCCGAAAAGAAAAGAAATAACCGTAAGGCTTAATATCCCATAGCCAATCCAGGGAAGTGGTTTCCGATACCCGAATGAGTCTTTTTTACGTATCAGGGAGTGGAGTTCAATGCAGATATCCATCAGCGTTCCAAGCGGGCAAACCGAAGAACAATAGATGCGTCCGAAAAGCCATGTCACGGCCAGCACAACAAAGATTCCCGCGGTACTCAATGTCAGATACGTGAGAAACTCAAGCAGCGACGGAACTGCTTGTAGAAAAAGAAATTGGTGGATAAAACGAGCCGAAAAAATAACGGTTATATCGGCAAATATCAACAGCGTCAACAGGAAAAAAGTAAGGGAGATAATTACACGGATATATTTGAGGATAGTCCAGTTCATCTCTTTTTAACCGGAGGTAAATTTGTCGATAAAAATACGTATTTTCGCTTCAGGCTACCTGTTTTCAGTGATCCCACGCGATACCATCGATAGTATCTTTTCCGCCGCCCGCATTGAAGAGGTGATTGGAGATTTTGTCAGCCTCCGCCGGCGGGGTGTGAATTTGACCGGACTGTGTCCTTTTCATAACGAAAAAACGCCTTCCTTCACCGTATCACCCGTCAAAGGAATTTACAAGTGTTTTGGCTGCGGAAAGGCAGGAAATGTGGTTAATTTCCTGATGGAACACGAACATCTCTCCTACCCAGATGCCTTACGGTACCTCGCCCAAAAATATACTATCGCTATCGAAGAAGAAGTCCTGACGCCCGAAAAGCAACAGGAGCTCGGAGAACGGGAAAGTCTGTTCAATCTGAATCAATTTGCCTGCGATTATTTTTATAGTACGCTTCACAGTACAGAAGAAGGGAAAGCCATTGGATTAAGTTATCTGAAAGAACGTGGCATCCGCGATGATATCATTACGAAGTTCCGGCTTGGCTACTCTCCCGATAACCGGGAAGCGTTTACGCTATATGCCCTTAAAAACGGATACAAGGAAGAGTACCTGGTAAAAAGCGGACTTTCAATTCCCAGGGAAGGCCGGATCTATGATCGTTTTTATGCCCGGATCATTTTTCCGGTCCACGGTATATCGGGAAGAGTGACCGGTTTTGGCGGCCGGATCCTGAGCGCGGATAAAAACCGGCCGAAATACATCAATTCTCCCGAATCGGAAATTTACAGGAAAAGTCAGTCTCTTTACGGTATCTTTTTAGCCCGGAATTCAATTGCCGCAAAAGATAATTGTTTTTTGGTGGAAGGATATACAGATGTACTGTCCCTTTTTCAGGCAGGTATAGAAAACGTGGTTGCTTCCTCAGGCACTTCCCTGACACACGAACAGGTACGGATGATCCGCCGGTACACTAAACATATTACCATTCTTTATGACGGAGATCCCGCCGGTATTAAAGCATCATTCAGGGGAACCGACCTGGTTGTGGAAGAAGGCATGCATGTAAAAATCGTCCTTTTTCCCGACGGAGAAGATCCCGATTCTTTTTCACGGAAACATCATCCTTCGGATGTTGAGAAATTTATATCTACCCATTCCGACAATTTTATCCTTTTTAAAACCAAACTTCTTCTCGGTGAAACCCAGGGAGACCCGATAAGGAAAGCTTCCCTTATAAAAGAAATCGTTGGCACCATTGGCCTGATCCCCGATGGAATAACCCGTACGCTTTACATTAAGGAATGTTCGTCAATCATGAATGTTTCGGAACAGATTCTGATGAATGAACTCCGGAAGGTCCTGCACGGTAAGGTCAGAAAAACGGTTCCCGAAGCTGAAAGAACCGAAGAGGCCGGTTGGACAGAGGAAATATCTGATTCTTCTCAACAAACATATGATATTGATTCCGACGAATATCAGGAACGGGAAATTATCCGTTTGTTGCTGCTTTACGGAAATGAAACGGTTTCGTTGATTTCGAAGGATGAAAACAACAAGGAGGGTGAGTTTTCAGTGAAAGTGGCTGATTTTATTCTGATAGATATTCTCAGGGATGAACTGGGATTTGATAATCCTCTCTATGCCCGTATTTTTTCTTCCTATGTGACGGCTCACGAACAACAGACGGTACCCGATCGTCATACATTCTTGTCTCACGCCGATCCGGAAATTACCCGGATTGCGGTTGATCTGGTTTTTACTCCGTATGAGTTAAGCGAAAACTGGGAAACGAATAATATTCTTGTCGAAGAAGAAGATAAACGCATAAAAGAGCTGGTGATTACTGCTTTGCTTTCCTTTAAAGTTAAAAAGCTGGATAAAATTATCGCGGCAAAACAGAAAGAGATCCTGAATACAGCCGACCCCAAAGAACAGGAATTTCTTTTACATGAATTAAAAAACTTAAAGCAAAGCAGTATTCTGGTAAATAAAGAGTTGGGAAGAATTATCACCCGTTAATCTATCCTGAAAATCAATTCCCTGTTCTGCCGCAGATTCCAGTTGTCCATCAAATCTTTGAAATCAGCATAGCTCCCGGGTGAAAAGAGGGCTTCTTTCAAATGGAGTTCTTTCGTCACTTCAATGATTCCGGTGTTGAAATCTACCTTGAAAAGAAAAGAGCCGGCATTATTTGTAATATTGATATCAATACCATAGGTGAGCGGGATCAGATCTTCCGGAATATGTATTGAATAGCAATAGGTTTCATCAAGTTTGGCCGGAAGCTCAAAAGGGACCGATCTTTCGGCAACCAGGTAAGTGACTGCCTGGTTGTCGATTCCGCTTTTCAGAAAAGGAAGTTGGAAAAACAGGAAACATGAATCGCTTTTCATAGCATTAATCTTCGATACATCACAGTCAAAATCAGTTTCCTTTGACTGTGAAAGATCGAGCCGGATCTCTTTTACTTCAGCCGAAGCAAGTCCGCCTCCCAGGTAATATTTCAGTTTGCTTGAATCCCGGAGCAATGCCAGTCGTGGATTACAACTTCCTGCAAGGCTTCCTGCGATCTTTCCCGAGAACACAAAATCAGGTTTTATTTCAAAATTTCCTGTCAGCCTGATTGTTCCCTTTCCTTCTCCTATTTTAAAAAATTCAACTGTACTATCCTGATTCAGTTCGAGTAATTGCTGGCCGGGCAGAAGTTCTGTCATGTTATATGCATTTACCTGTTTTACGGAGAGAAACAGGGGATCGCCCGATTTATCTTCCACTTTTACCAGCCAATCATCCAATTCTGATAGCGAAACGATCCGTTCATCAAGGTGGCTTCCGTTGAAAACGAGTACAGGTTTGGCGTTGATTCCGCTGTTTTTCAATATCACTGTCAGCAGGATAGCTTTTTCGGCTGTTGTTCCTCCGTTACCGGTCCATACTCTTGCGGGTTTACGTAACCGGTATCCGTTATATTCATCCGGGATATCATAATGCCGAAGCTCGTTGACTATCGTTTCCTGGAAAGCAAAGGTTCTTTTTTCGTTATTCTTGTTCTCCGCCATTCGTTGACTGATAAGATCTTCCAGGGACCCGGGAAGAGAATCGGGATTGGCAATCTGTCGCGCATACCACAAGGCCAGATCCTTCCAGTTATTCTTCGTGCTGAAAACCAGGAAAGGATCGTTGGTATTGTGAGCAGGCTTATGATCATCAGGAGGGATTGCCTGAATTTCCGGTTGTGTCCAGCTGTAAATCCTGAATCCGTTTTTAACCGTGATAACCGGTTTCAGTTTCGAATTGAAGAGGCGATAATACAACTTGAAGTTTTCCGGAATTTTAATGATAACCGTAAGCTCCTGAACAGGTTCTGTCCCGGCCAGAATTTCATTCCCCGAAAAAAAGGGGAAAAAATCCGGGTCTGTATGAATTTCATAGTCCAGATGTATCGTTGCGCCTATTTCCAGTCCGGTGTGTGTGATGACCATTTCGCGCAGGCAGTTGAAATCAGGTGCAAAAGCTGCTAACCGTGGCAATACTTCATTAAATCCATTGCGGGGAGTGTCTATCCTTTTCCCGTTGTCCATGATCGTGTAAGAATCGTTGATTTTGAGTTGCTGATGTTCAGGATTATAAACGATAAATGTTTCGCCGAAAAGCCGGTGGAAGGATTGATAATTCTGCAACCGTTGCACTTTTGCATAATGATAATCCATACTTCCGTCAGGATTCAGGGTATATTCCTTGACCAGCGAAAGATAGACTGCGTCATAACGGTCGGTTTGAAGTCCCTGGGAAAACGTATTCAGATGGGCAAGGATCAACAAGAAGAAACAGGGTTTTTTCATTGGTTCGGTTTTCCGTTAACGAATTAATTTTGAAGAGTAAAGATAACCGGCTGGTTTGCAAAACGGTTTTGGGCTTCAACTACTGCTCTGAAATCAGGCCATTCACTGGCCTCATATATTCGTTTTCCGAGAATTGCTTTTTCGTTGAAGGTCAACAGATTTCCTTTCAACTGATATCCTCCTTCGAAATTCAGATAATCAGCCTTTTTTTTCACATTTGCAGGAATCCGAATGATTTCCCCTGATGCGGGCATTTGAATTGTTTCGGTAATGACAACTTCGCGTGAACAACGGTCTCTGAATGGGAAATTCCGTTCTTTGGGGTCGGATTCAAAGGAGAGATGTCCCTGGGCAAATTTAAATATCTGGGCGGCGGTCAACGGAGTAAAGAACACCTGATTCCCTGCGACAACAGCATAGTTGGGAATGGTGTATCCGATTTCAATATGGATGGGGCCCGACAGATAATCCATCGGTTTGCCGTATTCGAGTTTCGTGATCCTGGCTTTTGGATGGATTCGCAGAAATTCCCGTTCCAGGTTTTGATTCCATTGAGTTTGATTGGAATATTTAAAGAGGGTCCTGACCGAGCCGTCCGATTGTCCTTCAGCCTTGATCACCAGTGTTCCGGTCAATGTTCCGTTTTTTGAAAGCGTAGAATTGGCTGAAATCCTCAGGTAGTGGTTTTCGGGTTCCGATATCGGAGTGGTGGCCAGATCAGCGCCTTCAGGTAGGCCCATCAGGTATTGTTGTTGCTGTTCGGCGCTTGACCATAGTTCGCGTAAAAAAGGAACCCAAGTGGGATCGAGCAGACGGTATTTGCCATCACTCGTTTTTACCACTGTAACGCAATGGTTGAATTGGTCGGCAGGAATGTAATCAATACGTGAACCGGCCATGGTCATTGCCGGGTATGATTCAAATCCGGCGGCCCTGAGCATGGTAATCAGCATGCCGGCTTTGTCTTTGCAAACCCCGCAACGGTCGGTGAATGTCATTTCGCCTTTGTGAAGCGTAAATCCTTCCCCCTCCCCCATCGATAATCCCGAATACCTGATTTCATCGGCGCACCAATGCGTAAGGAGAGAAATTGAATCCATTTCTGTGGAGGCATTCCGGAGAATTTCAATGACTTTGGCTTTAATATCAGGAGTTGACTTAAAACTGCCGTAATCCTCATTGACGTTAAAGAACCAAATGGATTTGGTATTCCAGTCGGGGCTGGTCGATAACAATAATTTTGGTCCTACATCCGATTGGGCGACCATACGGGGTTCGGTCTTGACCGGCATATTGTTGGATCTCGAAAATGTATAGACGAATTTGTTTCCGTCAATCCATGCCGAAACCTGCGCTTCCCCATGATAGAATTCAAATTGAAGCATTTTCTCGCGGGGAACGCTTACCTGATAAACTTTCAGGAGACTTGGATTTGATCCGAAAAATTCAACAATATCATAAAAATGCCCTTTCATTGGCGGAATATACCGGTTGTCTTCGTCTTCCAGCAATGCATATGTAAATCCTTTTCTGAAAAGAATGACCTCCACTGCATCCCCCGGTTCCAGGCGGCCGATATCAATCATTTTTTCACGCGAACCCCAGTATATCGCCCGTGCCGGTGCGGGGTAATCAAATGTCTTTGAAAGATCAAGCTGAACCGTTTCCCCGTTTTTCCGGAAAATTGCCGCTTTCTTTATTTCTATAAAAGCTGATTGCGGATCATATCCAAAAGTAAGAGCGCTTAGTTCCCTGGCTCCTCCGCTTGTCAGAACTTTATATAAAACATGGTTTGTTACCAAACTTAATCCTGATGCTTGCACGTCTGTCCGGGTACTATCGAACAAGATCAGGATATCATGGCCGGGGTATTTTCCCGCGTCACCCGTTTTGTTGATCAATTCTCTGATGGGATCGGCAGCGCGACACAGAACAGAGAGAACCAGGAGGAAAAGAATGAAATAAATTTTTCGCATAGGTTTTTATGATCTTTCAGCATGAATCATTTTTAACATAGTAATCTCTGCCTCATTTAAAAATCTCCATTTTCCGCGGGGTAGGTTTTTCTTAGTCAGCCCGGCAAAATAAACCCGGTCGAGTTTTTCGACTTTATACCCTATTTTTTCGAAAATCCTTCTGACAACCCGGTTTTTTCCCGAATGAAGTTCAAGACCTATTTCTCTTTTATCTTTTCCTTCTCCTGCATATTCAATCCTGTCAACTTTGATAAATCCATCCTCCAGCTCAATTCCTTCCCTGATTTCCAGCAGATCTTTCTTAGTAAGCGGCTGATCCAGGAAAACATGGTATATTTTTTTGATCCC
>Ga0172371_10013142_pt1 | contig 10814 bp, 8 predicted proteins | sample Lak12m_FD_114543 | JGI IMG/M metagenome (GOLD analysis project Ga0172371, IMG submission 114543) | Freshwater microbial communities from Kabuno Bay, South-Kivu, Congo - kab_022012_12m | ecosystem: Environmental > Aquatic > Freshwater > Lake | place: Democratic Republic of the Congo: South-Kivu... | reverse complement strand
GACCCTGCCGGCGTCACGGGTCACCTGGCGCGCCGCCATGGTGCCGAAGGTGATGATCTGGGCCACGTTCTCGCGGCCGTAGCGCTCGGTTACATAAGCCAGCACCTTCTCGCGGTCGACCGGCGAGAAATCGATGTCGATATCGGGCATGCTCTTGCGGCCCGGATTGAGGAAACGCTCGAAGAGCAGATCGTATCTGAGGGGATCGATGTCGGTGATACCCAGGCAGTAGGACACCAGGCTGCCCGCGGCCGAGCCGCGACCCGGTCCTACAGCGATGTCGTTATCCTTGGCGAACCTCACGAAATCCCAGACGATGAGGAAGTAGGAGGCGAAGCCCATGTCCGCTATCGTCGCGAGCTCGAACTCCAGCCTGGCCCGGGCTTCTTCGGGCTCTCCGCCAGGGAAGCGCCGCGCCAGACCCTCTTCGGACAGCCGTCGCAAATAGGCGTCGCCTTCGCTGCCGTCAGGGGTGTCGAAGCCCGGAATCAGCAGCTTGCTGAAATCCATGGTCACGTCGCAGCGCGCGGCGATCTCGGCGCTGCTCGCAAGCGCCTGCGGCAGATCCGGGAACGACTCGGCCATCTCGGCCGCGCTTTTTAGATAGAACTGGTCTCCCTGGAATTTCAGGCGGTCGGTCTCCAGCAACTTGCTGCCGGTCTGGATACACAGCAGCGCATCGTGGGATGAGGCGTCCTCATGCCGCAGATAATGGACGTCGTTGGTGGCGACCAGCGGCCGGCCGACCTCGGCGGCCAGTTCCCTGACCAGTGGATTGACCTTGTCCTGCTCGGCCAGACCCTGATACTGGATCTCGATATAGACGTTCTCCGGGCCGAAAATGTCCTGCAAAGCGCGTACTTCCGCGACTGCTCCCTCGCGGTCGCCGGTGAAAAGCAGATGCGACAGCCGGCCGTTCAGGCAGCCAGTCAGGCAAATTATGCCCTCGCAATTCTGGCGCAGCACCTCCAGGTCGATCCGCGGCTTGTAATAGTAGCCTTCGAGGAAACCGCGCGAGCAGATGCGCACCAGGTTCTGGTAGCCGGTGTTGTTCTCGGCCAGCAGCGTCAGGTGGCGGCGGCCCTCGCTCATGCTGCTTTTCTCCAGATAATCTTCGACAACGTAGGCCTCAAAACCGATGATGGGCTTGATGCCGCGCTTGGTGGCCTCGCTGTAGAATTCGATGGCGCTGGAAAGGACGCCGTGATCGGTTATGGCGACGGCGGACATGCCGAGTTCCTGGCAGCGTTCCAGCAACGGCACCACGCGTACGGCGCCATCGAGGACTGAATACTCGCTGTGTACATGCAGGTGGACAAAGTCCGGCGCCGGCGGGGATGCCGGTGAATCGCCAACGGGATTGGCGTATGACTTGCTCAAGAATTCTCCCTTACCCTCACGACGAAAGATTCTACTCCCGCCGTCCCACCGGTTCAACAGATCAGCCTGATCTTACCCTGATTCTGTCGTCCGCGCGGGCGACAGCCCGCGCGGACGGCTCATGCCCTAAAAAATTATCCCTGGCCCTGCGCCCCCATCGGCCTCGTCATCGCCAGCATCATCACGCCGATGAAAAACGAGACGATAGCCAGCCCGGTGCAGCCGATCTGCATGCCGACGTGCTCGGACCTGGCGGCCAGGCCTATGTGACAGATGCCTACGATCAGGATGGGCAGGCCCATGATCTCCTGGGTAGCGAACCAGTAGATCGCGAGCAGGATTCCTCCCGCCCCCAGAAGATAGCAGACGGTTTTCATGGTGTCGTGCTCGTTCATGGCCAGGAACAGACAGATGTAACTCAGGCCACCATATAACGAAGCCAGAGCTCCGTTGACGACTCCTCCCTTGAATCGCATCCTTCCTCCTCTTGAGTGGGTTTAGCGGTTCCGGTGACGGACGCCGGACAGCAGCGCCTCAGGGGAGAAATTCGACGAAGCGAGGGTTATTTCCTGTAATCTGCGGCGGTGTTGACCAGCTCGCCGACGCCCTCGACCCGGACCTTGACCTCATCGCCCGCCGCGAGGGGTCCGACGCCCGGCGGCGTACCGGTGAGGATGACATCGCCGGCCTCCAGGGTCATGATTTCCGATATGAAGGCCACCAGCTCCAGAGGCGGGAAGATCATGTCGGAAACAGGCGCGCTCTGCCTGACTTCGCCGTTCAGCACCAGCTCCACCAGCGCCTCCGGGGCGGGAGCTTCGGTCTCGATCCACGGCCCCAGTGGGCAGAAGGTATCGAAACTCTTGGAGCGCGTCCACTGGCCGTCGCTTTTTTGCAGGTCCCGGGCGGTGACGTCGTTGGCGCAGGTGTAGCCTAGCACGTGGCCGGCGGCCTCATCCTCATCGACATGGCTGCAGGTGTTGCCGATGACCACGGCCAGTTCGGCCTCGTAATCGACCTGTGCCGACTGCGGCGGCATGACGATGTCCTGGCCGGGACCGATCACGGATGACGGCGGCTTCATGAAGAGGACTGGTTCGGGAGAGAGTTCCATCCCCAGCTCGGCGGCGTGCGAACGGTAATTGAGACCGACGGCGATGATCTTCCCCGGACGACCGAGTTCGATCCGGGCCATCGGCTAACGGCGCCGGCGGCGTTTGATCAAGCCGTATTCGATGCTGTCCACCAGGGCCTCCCAGCTGGCCTCGATGATGTTCTCCGAGACGCCTATGGTGCCCCAGGTGTCGTGCCCGTCGCTCGAGTCGAGCAGCACGCGGGTGACCGCGCCGGTGCCCTTGTGCTCGTTGAGGATGCGCACCTTGTAGTTGACCAGGTGGATATGGGAAAGCTCCTCGACCAGCTTGGGATAACGCGCCGGCAGCAGCTTCCTGAGGGCTATATCGAGCGCGTTGACCGGACCGTTCCCCTCGGAGAAGGCTATCGGCAGCTCGCCGCCGCCGTTTCCCTTGAGGACGATCTTGGCCTCGCTGATGACGGCGCTCTTGCGCTTCTGTACGATGACGCGGAAATTATCCAGCTCGATGAGCGGCTTGTGCATTCCCAGCTCCCGGCGCAGGAACAGCTCCAGCGAGGCGTCGGCCACCTCGTAATGGTAGCCTGCGTGCTCCTTCTCCTTGAGCCTCTTGAGCAGCCGGTTGAGCGTCTCCTTCTCCTGCTCGCCGGACAGGTCGATGCCCATCTCGGCAGCCTTCTTCAGCACGGTCGCCCTTCCGGCCAGTTCGCTCACCAGGATGCGCTGCTGGTTGCCCACGAGCGCCGGATCGACGTGTTCGAAGGTCCTGGCGTCGCGCAGGGCCGCGCTCACGTGCAGGCCCCCCTTATGCGCGAAGGCGTTCTCGCCTACGTAGGGCTGGTGGGTCTCCGGACTGACGTTGGACACCTCGGCCACGTAATGGGAGACTTCGGTCAGCTCGGCCAGGCGCCTGTCGCTGACACAGTCGAGCCCCATCTTCAGCTTGAGGGCCGGTATAATCGATATGAGGTTGGCGTTGCCGCAGCGCTCGCCGTACCCGTTGATGGTCCCCTGCACCTGGGCCGCCCCCGCCTCGACCGCGCCCAGCGATACGGCGACGGCGCAATCGGAGTCGTTGTGGGCATGGATGCCGACCGGCACTCCGGCCTCGGCCACGACTTTGCTGACTATCTCCGCCGCCAGGGACGGCAGGGTGGCGCCATTGGTGTCGCACAGGACGACACGGGTCGCGCCCGCTTCCTCAGCGGCCCGTAGCGTGCGCATGGCATAGTCCGGGTCATCGATAAAGCCGTCGAAGAAATGCTCGGCGTCATAGAAGACCTCGCGCCCCTTGCCGGTCAGGTAGGCCACCGTGCCTTCGATCATGCGCAGGTTCTCCTCCAGGCCTACGCGCAATACCTTCTGCGTGTGCAACTTCCAGCTCTTGCCGACGATGGTGACCACGGGAGTATCGACCTTGAGTAGCTGCCTGAGTAGAGGATCCTGGTGCGGCCTGGCGCCGCGTTTGTGAGTCATGCCGAAAGCAGCCAGCCGGGCAGTGCGCAGTTTGCGCGCCGCCATCTTCTGGTAGAACTCCACATCCTTGGGATTGGAGCCGGGGAAACCACCCTCGATATAGTGCACGCCGAGACGGTCCAGCCGCAGGGCGATCTGGACTTTCTCGTCCACCGAGACGCTCATGCCTTCCCGCTGCATGCCGTCGCGCAGGGTCGTGTCGTAGATTTCGATGCGCTTGCTCAAAACAGTTCCTGGTTCCTGGTTCCTGACTCCTGGAGATCTATACCCACTCGAGGTAATCAGCGTACCTGTCGTCCTCGCCTTTGATGATGCCGTAGAAGATCTCCTGGATCCGTTTGGTGACCGGGCCCGGCTCGCCGATGACGCGGTCGTCCACCTCACGCAGGGGCACGATCTCCGCCGCCGTGCCGCTCAGAAACGCCTCGTCAGCGCCATAGAGCTCCGACCGGACCATGACCTTCTCCACCATGGAGATGCCCTCATCGGCCGCGATGCTGAAGATGGCGTCCCGGGTGATGCCCTCCAGCACGTCGCAGGATGCCGGCGGTGTATGGATGACCCCGTTCTTGACCACGTAAAGGTTCTCTCCCGAGCCTTCCGACAGGTTGCCGTTGTGATCCAGCAGCAGCGCTTCCTCGTACCCGGCCTTGACCGCCTCGACCTTGGCCAGGATCGAGTTGATGTACTGGCCGGTGGCCTTGGCCGCCGGCGGCAGGCTGTTGGGCCCGAATCGGCAGAACGAGGATATCTTCGCCCTGATGCCGTGCTCGATGCCGTCGTCGCCGAGATAGGTGCCCCAGGGCCAGACAGCTATGGCCACGTCAACGGGAGCGTGTAGCGGGAACAGGCCCATCTCGCCGTAGCCGCGGTAGACTATCGGCCGGATATAGCAGCTCTCCATCTCGTTGACCTTGACAACATCCTTGGTTGCCTGCACCAGCTCTTCGACGCTGAAGGGCAGGTCCATGTGATAGATCTGCGCCGAGCGCTCGAGCCGCCTGATGTGATCCGTCAGCCGGAATACATGGGTTCCCTTGCTGGTGCCGTAAGCGCGGATGCCCTCGAAGACGCCGGAGCCGTAATGCAGCGCATGGGTTAGCAGATGGACCTTGGCGTCCGCCCAGTCCACCATCTCCCCGTTCATCCAGATTTTTGAGACCTCTGTTATTGGCATGAGACTCCTTTCAGCCTTTCTGGCGCCAACAGCGCCCCGCGTGGCGCGCTAGCCGCGCGAGACCCGCTCGGCCACCAGGTCGCCGATCTCGGTGGTCGAATAGCCGGTCTTGCCCACTGCCAGGCTCTTGAGCTTGTTGGCCGTCACATCGGTTATGGCCGCCTCCACTGCGGCGCCGGCCTCGTTCTCTCCCAGGAACTCCAGCATCATCTGCACGGCGCCGATGGCCGCCAGCGGGTTGATCACATTCTGGCCCGTGTACTTGGGAGCCGAACCGCCGATGGGCTCGAACATGGATACGCCCTCAGGGTTTATGTTGCCGCCCGCGGCTATGCCCATGCCGCCCTGGATCATCGCCCCCAGGTCGGTGATGATGTCGCCGAAGATATTATCGGTGACGATCACGTCGAACCACTCCGGGTTCTTCACGAACCACATGCAAATGGCGTCGACGTGCGCGTAATCGTGCGTGATGCCCGGATAATCCGGCGCCACCTCGTTGAACGTGCGCTGCCAGAGGTCCTGTGAATAATTGAGCACGTTGGTCTTGCCGCACAGGGTCAGCTTGTTTTCCTTGTTGCGCTTCCGGCAGTAATCGAAAGCATAGCGGACGCAGCGCTCGACACCCTTGCGTGTGTTGATGCTCTCCTGGATGGCCACTTCATCCGGCCTTCCTTTCTTGAGGAAACCGCCGGCGCCCACATACAGGCCCTCGGTATTCTCGCGCACGACCACAAAGTCTATGTCTTCGGGACCCTTGTCCTTGACGGGGGTCTCGACGCCGGGAAACAGCTTCACCGGCCTCAGATTGATGTACTGGTCGAGCTCGAAGCGCGCCTTTAGCAGGATGCCCTGCTCCAGGATGCCCGGCTTCACGTCGGGATGCCCGATAGCTCCCAGGAAGATGGCGTCGTGGCCCTTCAGTTCATCCAGGGCTGAATCCGGCAGGGTCTCGCCGGTCTTCAGGTACCGGTCGCCACCAAAGTCGTAGTCGGTGGTCTCGTACTCGAAGCCGAAGCGCGCCGCGGCCGCGGCCAGCACTTTCAACCCCTCGCGCACCACTTCGGGCCCGGTGCCATCACCGGGCATGACAGCTATGTTATGCATTCGCTCCTCCACCTTGTTTTCGTTTTTTAACGTGCGCCATCAAGCCCCCCGCCGTCACAATCTCCTGCATGAACTCCGGGAAGCGGTCAGCCTGGTAAGTCCTGTCTTTCGTCAGGTTGACGACCTCGCCCTTGTCGAGGTCGACCCGCAACCGGTCGCCGCTCTCGACATCGGCAGCCGCCTCCGGACAGACCAGGATCGGCAAACCTATGTTGATGGCGTTGCGATAGAAGATGCGCGCGAACGACGCCGCCACCACACAGGCGACCCCGGCGGCCTTGATCGCTACCGGCGCCTGCTCGCGAGACGAGCCGCAGCCGAAGTTCTCCGCGGCGACGATGATGTCGCCGGGCTGCACCCGCTCGATGAAGTCCGCGTCTATGTCTTCCATGCAATGCGCCGCCAGCTCCTTCGGGTCGTGCGTGTTCAGATAGCGCGCCGGTATGATGACGTCGGTGTCGACGTCACGCCCGTACCTGTGCGCCGTGCCTTCGAAGATCATGCCAGCACCTCCTCGGGGACCGCCACCGTGCCGGCGACAGCCGTCGCGGCGGCAACATACGGCCCCGCCAGGTAGACTTCACTCTCGGTGTGGCCCATGCGCCCGACAAAGTTCCTGTTAGTCGTCGAGACGCAGCGCTCACCGGCGGCCAGGATGCCCATGTGCCCTCCCAGGCAAGGTCCGCAGGTCGGCGTGCTGACCGCTACCTCGGCATCGATGAATATATCTATCAGCCCTTCGCGCATCGCCTGCTGGTAGACCAGCTGGCTCCCGGGGAACACCAGCGTGCGCACGCCGGGATGCACTTTCCTTCCCTTCAGCACTTCCGCGGCCATCCGCAGGTCCTCGATGCGGCCGTTAGTACAGGAGCCGATGACGACCTGGTCGATCTTCAGGTCCGCCAGCTCCGACGCCGCCACCGTGTTGGACGGCAGGTGCGGCTTGGCCACCTGCGGCTCGATCGAGCCGACGTCGATATCGATGACGCGCGCGTAGGCGGCGCCCTGGTCACTCTTCATCATCACCGGTTCGCGCAGCGCGCGTCCGCGGCAATACTCCGCCGTAGTCTCGTCCGGCTCGACGATGCCGCTCTTGCCGCCCGCCTCGATGGCCATGTTGCACATGGTGAAGCGGCCGTCCATCGACAGCGCCTCGATGGCGCCGCCGCCGAATTCCATCGCCTGGTAGAGCGCCCCGTCGACGCCGATCAGGCCGATGGTGTACAGGATGTAATCCTTGCCGGTGATGAAACGCCCCGGCTCACCCTCGTAGTTGAATCTGATCGTCTCCGGCACCCGCAGCCAGACCTCACCACTAGCCATGCCGGCCGCCAGATCGGTGCTGCCCACGCCAGTTGCGAAAGCCCCCAGCGCCCCGTAAGTGCAGGTATGCGAATCGGCGCCGATAACCACGTCTCCCGGAACCACCAGTCCCTTCTCCGGCAGGATCACGTGCTCGATGCCCATGCGCCCGACGTCGAAGAAATTGGTCAGGCCCTGGCGGCGCGCGAAATCGCGCACCAGTTTGACCTGCTCGGCCGACTTGATGTCCTTGTTGGGAACGAAATGATCGCAGACCAGCACGACCTTCTCCGGATCCCAGACGCTGGTCATGCCGGCCGCCTCGAACTCTTTGATGGCCAGCGGCGCCGTGATGTCATTGGCCAGCGCCAGGTCCAGCCGGGCGTTCACAAAATCGCCCGCCTTGACCCGATCCTGGCCGCAGGCTCTCGCCAGTATCTTCTCGGTTATGTTCATCATTTCTGTCATCTATTTCACCGTCCCGGCTCTGTATGCGTTGTTCAGCGCGCGCACGTATGCCTTGGCGCTCGCCTCGACCACGTCGATCGAGAGCGCCGTGCCCGCGTATGTCTTGCCTGCCACTTCCACCACCACACGCACCTCTCCGAGCGAGTCCTTGCCCTCGGTGACGGAACGCACCTGATAGTCCTTCAGTTTGCCCTTGGTACCGACCGCGTCGTCGATGGCTTTGAAGATCGATTCCATCGAACCGCCGGAGAAGCTCTTGCCCTTGAGCTCCTCGCCTTCCTTCTCGACAATCACCTGGCAGGTCGGCGTGAATTCCGAGCTCGAACTGACCTCGTACGACTTCAGCTCGTAGATGTCGGTCTGTTCTCGCACCTCTTCACTGACCAGCGCTTCCAGATCCGCCGCCGTTATCTGTTTCTTCTTGTCCGCCACCTTCTTAAAGTGGATGAAGGCCTGGTTGAGCTCTTCCTCGCCCAGGCTGTAGCCCAGCTCCTCCATAGCGGCCCCCAGCGCGTGGCGCCCGGAGTGCTTACCCAGCACCAGATCGCTCTGGCCCCGGCCGACGCTCTCGGCGCTCATGATCTCGTAGGTAGTGCGTTCCTTCAGCACGCCGTCCTGGTGGATGCCGGACTCATGGGCGAAGGCGTTCTTGCCCACGATCGCCTTGTTGGGCTGCACCTCGTAGCCGGTCAGCTGGCTCACCAGCCGGCTGGTGCGGGCGATCTCGACAGTCTTCACGCCGGTCGCCCGGCCCAGAGAGCGCTTGCGCGTCTCCAGGATCATTACGATCTCCTCCAGCGAGGCATTGCCGGCTCGCTCACCCAACCCGTTGATGGCGCACTCGACCTGCGAGGCGCCGTTCTCCACGGCGGCCAGCGAATTGGCGACCGCCAGACCCAAGTCGTTGTGGCAGTGGACGCTGACGACCACATCCTTCAACCCCGGCGCCTTCTTGAACTGCTCCCAGATGAACTCGCCGAACTCGGTCGGTATGGCATACCCGACTGTATCAGGGATGTTGATGGTCGTGGCGCCCTCGTCGATGGCCGCCTGCAGCACCTGCGCCAGATAATCCGGATCGCTGCGGGTTGCGTCCATGGCCGAGAACTCCACGTCGTCACACAGGCTCTTCGCCAGCGCGACCATGCGCTTGGCCGTCTCCAGCACCTCTTCGCGTGTCTTGCGCAGCTGATGCTCCAGATGCACGTCGCTGGTCGAGATAAAGGTGTGGATGCGCGGCCGCTCAGCTTCCTTGATGGCGTCCCAGGCGGTGCGGACATCGTTTTCGATAGCGCGGGCCAGAGCGCAGACGGTCACGCCCGAGACCCCCCGTGCGATCTTCTCGACGCCCTCGAAGTCGCCGGGAGACGAGATCGGGAACCCGGCCTCGATCACGTCGACGCCCAGACGCGCCAGCTGCTCGGCTATCTCCAGTTTTTCAAATGAGTTGAGACTGATCCCGGGGGACTGTTCGCCGTCCCGCAGGGTCGTGTCGAATATGATCACGCGATGAGGATCCATTGCTTCTCCTAAAACCATCCAAGGTTGGATAAAACAGAAAAAAGATGGCAGGTTTGCCGCACGGGCAAACTACTAGATAATCTCCCCCGCCAGGGGGAGGAGAAGCAAGCTCAGGAGAGAGATGGCGGGCAGCACAAAACTGCCTCCCGCGGGGGAGGCCGGTTCCTGCGCGACAATCAGCTTGTCCACAAAAACTGAGGCCATTAGAGGAACATGATATTGAAGTCCGCGAGAGATTTCAACTGAAGAGGCTGCTCCGCGAGATCAGCCGGCGCGGCGGAGTTCATGCGCTTCGACCTCGGAGGCGGCCGATATGAACATGTCCACCAGCCGGGGATCGAACTGGGTGCCGGCCCCCTTGCGCAGCTCTTCGAGAGCGCGCTCGGAACTGAGAGCTTTGCGGTAGGGCCGGTCACCCATCATGGCCCGGTAAGCATCCATGATTCCGATCACACGAGCCATCACGGGAATCTCCTCGCCCTTGAGCTGCTCGGGATAACCCTTGCCGTCCCAGCGCTCGTGATGATACAGGATCGCCTGGATCAGTTCCTGCAATTGCCTGGCTTCCTGCAGAAGCCTCTGTCCGATCGCCGGATGCTGCTGCACCTGAGTGAGCTCGGCGGCGGAAAGTTTGTCGGTCTTCCTCAGGATCGACCCGGGAACCCCGACCTTGCCGATGTCGTGCAACTTGGTCGCCAGGGCCAGGGCGTCGGCATCCTCATCCTCCATCCCCAACCTTCGGGCCATAGACGCGGCGATGTGCGCCATCCTGGCGGTATCAGCGGCGTCATAATCATCACTGGAGTCGACCGCTTCCGCCAGGGCCCGGATGGTCTGCAGGCTGGCTCCCTCGAGCCGGCTGTGCAACTTTTCCAGATCGCCTTCGCGCAGCTCGGTGTCAGAGAGATCGCGGAAGTAAGCCACCCGGTCCCGGCCCTTGCGCTTGGCGAACAGCAGCGCCGCATCCGATGCTGAGATGAGGCTCCTCGCGTCACTGGCGCACAGCGGCATGTCCGCCACGCCGAAGCTGCCTCCGACAAAACCGGTCGGCAGATTGACATCGTCTTCCATCAGCTTGAGCTTGCGGCGCAGTTCTTCAGCAAACTTGATGGCTTTTTGCGCATCTGTGCCCGGAAGGACGATAACGAACTCCTCGCCTCCATAACGGGCCCCATAGCCACCGGAGCCGACTTGCCGGCGGATCAGTTCGCCCGCCCTCTTGAGCACTTCATCACCTTTCTGGTGGCCGAACTCGTCGTTAACCAGCTTGAAGTGATCGAGGTCGAGCAT
>Ga0172371_10013141_pt1 | contig 10814 bp, 13 predicted proteins | sample Lak12m_FD_114543 | JGI IMG/M metagenome (GOLD analysis project Ga0172371, IMG submission 114543) | Freshwater microbial communities from Kabuno Bay, South-Kivu, Congo - kab_022012_12m | ecosystem: Environmental > Aquatic > Freshwater > Lake | place: Democratic Republic of the Congo: South-Kivu... | reverse complement strand
CTTGTCGCTTTTTCAAGCTATATCTTAATAAGATTTGTAGTTGAAATAATCATAGGAAGTGTGCAATAATAAAAGAATAAGAATTTTATAAATTATAATCATCAAATAAGTAATAACTATGAATACAAAAATTCAAAAAATCATGATTGCGATGGGGTTTTTGTTCGCCGCTATCCCGGCGATTGCTTTTGCTCAAGACTGCAGAAGAACTGGATGCTCGGTGGCAGGAGAAATTTGCGACAAAGTTCAAGGAGCATGGAATTGCGTCAATATAAAAGGAACCTATGGAATGGAAAACGCTGGTTTTAGGCAAGTTGGTATAAACAAATCCAGCAATCTTAAAGGATCAATTGCGAATATCATAAACATAATACTCGGGTTCTTGGGGATAGCCGCTGTTATAATAATACTTGTTGGCGGATTCAAATGGATGACAGCAGCAGGAAATGACGAGCAAGTCGGGGAAGCGAAAAAAATGATAACACAAGGCATTATAGGGCTTGTAATCATATTCTCGGCTTGGGCAATAGCAAGCTTTGTGATAACGCAAATGGGAACTGTAGTTTCGCCAGCAGCATCGACAGCAGCATCGACAGCAACACCGACAGCATCATCGACACCAGCCGAGATTCCATAAAAATAAGTCACACAAGTTCAAACAAAAACCGCCAAAAACCTAGGCGGTTTTTGTTTTGTAAAATTTGAACAAAAATCCCAAGCCATAAAAAATTTAGATATAATTATACTAGAGTTATCAACAACCCTTTTTTGTTAAGTATTAAAAAATATTGTATAATGTAATTGTATTTAAAAAATAAATTTTAAATTTAATTAATAAAGGATAAATAAATATATATGAAGAAAAAAATACTTGGTTCAATTTTATCTTTGGCAACCATTGCCATGTTCGCGATGCCGGCAATAGTCGCGGCTCAAGCCGACCCTACTGAAAACTACGGACTTGAATCAAATTTTACAGATGTGGCAATAGGACAAAACGATGACCTCAAAGGATCAATCGCCAATATCATAAACATAATACTCGGATTTTTGGGAATAATCGCTGTTATAATAATACTTGCCGGAGGATTCAAATGGATGACAGCCGGAGGAAGCGATGAAAAAGTCGGAGAAGCAAGACAAATGATAATACAAGGAGTTATCGGACTTGTGATTATATTCGCCGCGTGGGCGATAGCAAGCTTTGTCATAGGACAAATGCAATCTGTGACCGCATAACAAAATCCAAAAAACACAACCATAAAACAAACCCGCTTTTTGCGGGTTTGTTTTATAATGCTTATTTTGATATAATTTACGCATAAAAGACAAATTAATCAATATGAAGAAAAATAAACAAATCAAAAAAGTCATTGCCTTAACCATTGTGTTCTTGTGCTCTATTTCCATAATGTCGCCATCCAAAGCATTTGCGGAAATTGAAGCCCCTCAAAGCACCAATTATGGGCTTGATGAAATAACATCAATAGGAATAGGCACCCAAGAAACGGATCTTGAAGATATCATAGCCAGAATCATTAACATAATTTTGGGGTTCTTGGGAATAATCGCTGTTATAATAATACTTGTTGGCGGATTCAAATGGATGACAGCCGCAGGCAATGACGAACAAGTTGGAGAAGCGAAAAAAATGATAATACAAGCGGTTGTCGGGCTTGCCATAATATTTTTGGCATGGGTTATAGCCGCTTTTGTCATAGACAAAATGAAAGACATTACCGATGTTTAATATCAAATCTATGAAAATCAAAATAAAAAAAATATTATATAAATCATTCACCTGCCTTTTATTGCTTTTCGCTCCTTATAAAGCATCCGCGCAAACCTCAGGACAAGAAGCTCTAAAATTTTTGGATGACACAGCCCAAAAATCAGGATTAAATGTTGTGCAAAGCGGAGAGGCGGGTACACTAAACCTTATTGGAAACATCATAAACGCCCTGCTTGGGCTTATTGGAATAATATTTTTTGTGCAAGTGTTTTGGGCCGGATTCAGATGGATGACAGCTCAAGGCAATGACGAAATAATAAAAGAATCAAAAGATACGATAAAAACAGCTGTGATAGGAATAGTTGTTGTGTTTTTGGCTTTTGTGATAACAAATTTCACAATGAACCAAATTCAAAAAATAACCAGTCAAGGAACCAATGTGAACCATGGTCAAACAAATACAATATACTGTCAATACACGGATGAGGTTGGGACAACACAGTGCGTAGAAATAAACAGTGCGAGCGAGTGCAATCAATATTCGCAAGGTAATGTTGTAGAAAATTGTACTTATTAAAAATATGAACAAATCATCAAAAAAAATATTATTCTGTTTTCTTTTCACTCTAATACTCTTACCTGTTTTATCTCAACAAACAAGCGCCCAAGAGACTCAAACACCGGCCACAACAGGATCAATGGAAAAAAGCATAAATAATTTAAATATAATAGGGAATATAACAGGATTAGGTCAAGCAAATAAGGCGCCTGACGCTGGGCTTTATTCCAAAGCCGCGGCAATAGTGAACATAATGCTTGGTTTTGCGGGAATAATATCAATGATAATAATAATATATGCCGGATTCAAATGGATAACCGCGCAAGGCAACGACGAACAAGTTGGAGAAGCGAAAAAATCAATACGCGACGCAACAATAGGTCTTACTGTGATTTTTTTGGCTTACGTGCTTGTAAATTTTGTAATAACAAAACTAATTCAAATATTTCAATAAATATGTTTAAAAAAATCATTACATTTGGGCTGATGATGTTTTTCTTTATTTCGCCTTTGGCGGTCCACGCATCCGGCCTTACGGACATGAAAACCAATTTAACGCAATTCGGCGGAAACATGGGTTATAGAAACGAGGACAACCTCGCTCAAAAAATAGCATCAATAATAAACATAGTTTTAGGATTTTTGGGAATAATAGCTGTTGTATATATAATGTACGCCGGGTTCAAGTGGATGACAGCCGGCGGAAATGATGAAGAAATAGGAAAAGCCAAATCAACAATAAAAAACGCTGTAATAGGAATAGGAGTTATTTTCTTATCATACGCGATAGTGAATTTCGCTGTTTCTCGCCTCTCGGACGCCACAGGAGCGCAAGGAGGTGGAACAAGTTCGTCACAAAGCGGAGCTTCAACAGGAAACGCTGCTCCTGAGGGTCCACTTGGAATCTGCACTTACAAAGAAAGAAACTGGAGGGCTGCTTGCAACCAAGACAAAACCGCACAAAATATAACACAAGAAGAGTGTATGAATTACAGAGGAACTTGCGGCAAACCAAATATTTGGGTACCAAATCCATAAACAAATTAATGACGCCCTCTGATCAAAGATCAGAGGGCGTTTTTTACAACCTATTTCCAACGAGGTTTATTATCCTTGCCTCTCCAGCAGGCGCCGGAGAGACAAACAGAGTGAAACTTCTCTGCCTGTCGGAGATCAATCTGCCCCTTCTAAAGAGCAGATAAGAAAACGAGACAAGGCCTGTGTTACAACTGAAAGCCGATGATGCCACCTGTGTCACTGGCGCGTTGTTGTACCCCATCTGCGACATTGCTCGCGCGATTCCGCTTTGTTCCGCGCTCGCGGCGCCTGCCCCTTGAGTAGGTACATAGACCCACAAACCGCTTCCAAAAGCGGAGGTAGACGGTACGAACACCAGATATTCGTACTCGTGATCAAGGTTGCAAAACACCACGCGCGTTACGCTTCCGGACCCGCCTCTTTCTCCGGTAACGTAAACAGGTGGACGCGAACAAGAAAGCACAAACAACACAACAAAAAATGAAACAACCAGAGTACGAACCATCACACATCTCCTTTTCCTTTTGAATGAACGCATATCCTGAAAATACTTTAATCAAATCTATACCACAAAAATAGAACAAAGTCAATATAAACAATTGATTTATTTAATTGTTTCTGTTATGATATTTTTATGTCAGGACACTCAAAATGGCACTCAATCAAGCACCAAAAAGCGGCTTCAGACGCAAAAAAAGGCGCTGTTTTTACGCGCATGGCAAGGAACATTACAATGGCAGCCAAACAAGGTGGTGGCGATCCTGCTACGAATTTTAAGCTAAGATTAGCCATAGACCAAGCAAAAGCCGCGAATGTGCCAAAAGAAAACGTTGAAAGAGCCATAAAAAGAGGCACCGGTGAAGGCCAAGAAGCGCAACTTCAAGAAAATTTTTATGAAGGATACGGCCCAAAAGGCGTTGCCATTATAATAAAAACAATAACAGACAACACAAATAGGACAGTCTCTGACCTAAGACACGCGCTTACAAAAAACGGCGGCTCTCTCGCGGAAAGCGGCTCTGTTTTGTGGAATTTTGAATTCAAAGGCGTAATAAGAATAGAAACATCCGGCAACAACAAAGACGAAATGTCTCTTTACGCCATTGAAGTCGGGGCCGAAGATATAATAGATGAAGAAGAAGGACTTACAATCAAAACAGATATAAAAAATCTGCAAAAGACAAAGCAAGCGCTTGAAAGCATGGGCGCGAAAATAGCGACAGCAGGGATTGAATATATAGCTAAAAACAAAGTTGACTTGGATGAAGACGGCAAAAGAAAACTGGAAAACCTAACAGATGATCTTGATAATTTGGAAGATATAAGCGATTATTTTACGAACGACGCGTAAAACCGGATTATGATAATACTAGGAATAGACCCCGGAATAGCTGACATGGGATTCGGCGTGATAAAAAAAGAAAAAGATGTTTACAGCGCGATTGAGTACGGCAGCTTAAAAACAAACAAAACGCAAAATTTAACACAAAGAATTAAAATTCTCTACTCCGAGCTTTGCGTAATAATCAAAAAACACAGCCCTGATAAAATAGCTGTAGAAGAATTGTTTTTTGCCAAAAATACCAAAACCGCGATTACGGTCGCGCACGCGAGAGGCATTGCTCTTTTGGCCGCGAGCCAAAGCAAAGCCCAAACAGTTGAATTCACTCCCCTGCAAATAAAACAAGCTCTAACAGGCTATGGAGCAGCCGATAAAACGCAAATGCAAAAAATGGTTAAAAACATACTCAACTTAAAAGAAATACCAAAGCCGGACGACGCGGCGGACGCGCTTGCCTGCGCCATATGCGCCGGGCAAACAAAAATATTTGAATAATGTTTAACCGTCATTGTGCCTGCCCGCCCAGGGCGGACGATAGAATCTTCTTATTTGACAATGAGATCCTATCGGCCAGAGTACTGGCCTCCGGGATGACAACAGAACACAAGAAACAGACAACAATTTAACAATCATAAATAGTCAAGAATTTCAATTTTGCAAATTAACTATAAAATTCTGTATCCAAAATAAACATGAACAAACTAAACATAATAACAATTTCCGCCGAAGTAGATCCGTTTTCAAAAGCCGGTGGACTTGGAGATGTGGCAAGATCTCTGCCTAAAGCTCTTAAAAGAAAGGGCCATAATGTTGCGGTGATAACTCCGCTTCATGGGGTTGTTGATATAAAAAAACATAACTTGAAAAAGATCGGCAATGACATACCTTTTGAAATTGAAAAAAACAAAACCCTTTGTTTTGATTACTGGAAAGGATATTTAATGCACAATCTTCCTGTCTATTTCATAGATAAAAAAGAATATTTCTCAGGCCTAAAAACAATATACAAAGCAAAAAACACAAATCAAAGATTTTTCTTTTTTGACATAGCCTCTCTTAAATTGATGGAGCTTTTGGACATGAAACCGGACATAATCCATTGCAACGATTGGCACACCGGTCTTATTCCGCATTTTGTCAAAAAAAGATTCAAAAAAACGGAACAATTCAAGTCAACCGCCTTGGTTTATACCATACACAACCTGGCGTTTCAAAAAGGTCATAATGACGAACCAACAGGAGATGACGACGGTCATTCAAAACTCCCCTCTTTTTTTGACGAACAAGGAATCAAAAAAATAAACTTCGCCAAAAGAGCGATTATAAACTCAGATATTATAAACACGGTGTCAGAACAATACGCAAAAGAAATAATGACTCCCAAATTTGGAGAAGACCTAAACAGGATACTAAAAAACAGACAAGACAGAGTTTTTGGAATAGTAAACGGAATAGATTACGACATTTTCAATCCTAAAAAAGACCCTGAAATAAAACAAAATTACGACCATAGATCCTTGGATAAAAAAGCAATAAATAAAACTGAACTTCAAAAAATATTTTCTCTTCCGCAAGACAAAAATATTCCTATTCTTGGAATGGTGACAAGGATAACCGAACAAAAAGGGTTTGACCTGCTTATGCAGATAGCAGACGATCTAATGAAACAAGACATCCAGCTCGTAATAGCCGGAACAGGTGAAAAAAGATACGAATCATTCTTCAAAAAGCTCCAAAAAAAATACCCACAAAAAGTCGGGGCTCATCTTGAATTTTCAACCAAAAAAGCGGTTGAAATATATGCCGGATCTGACATATTTTTAATGCCTTCAAGATTTGAACCGTGCGGACTCGGGCAACTTATAAGCCTAAGATACGGGTCCGTTCCGGTTGTGCACTCGGTCGGAGGACTTGCGGACACAGTAACCGACTATAATCCTCAAACATGGGAAGGCAATGGATTTGTGTTCAAAGAATACAGCTCAAAACAATTTTTAATATCAATAATAAGAGCTCTTGAAACATATAGGCACGAAAACTCTTGGAAAAAACTCGTGCAAACAGGAATGAGACAATCAAACTCATGGGAAATACCCGCGCAAAAATACGAGGAGCTTTTCAAAAAAGCCATAAAGATTAAAAAAGAAAACCAATAAATATGGAAACTCCAATAGAGAAAATTAAAAAACTTTTTGAACCAAACTTCGTAAAGAATTATATCACCGAAAAAGCGCCGGCTTTTGCAAGAGAAAATGATTTAAGTGAAATCTCCATTCATCCAATCAAAAAAAACATAGGCGAAAAATTTTACCATATTGTTATAAAATTTGATTTGAAAGACAACGCAGGAAGAAGTATTTTTTGTTCCGCGCACCTAAACGAGAACAGAAAAAACGCGTTTTTAGCGCTTGAATATATAAAAAACAATTCCACCAAAGATGACGAATTTTTAACACCTAGTCCGCTTTTTTACGACCAGGAAATGAATGCCTTTTTTTATTTTGGGTACGAAGGAAAAAATCTTCTAAACAACATAAAAGACACCGGTCAAGATATTTCGGAAATATTAAAAAAAACAGCAAAATGGACGCTCACGCTCCACTCAACGCCGATAATCGGCGCTGAAAATTTTAACAAAGAAAACAGCAGAATTAAAACAATAATCCCGGGCCCGAAAAAATTTCTTGAAAAAATAGAAAATATTTTTCCTGAATTTTTGGAAGAAGTAAAAACAGCGTTTGAAAAAATATCAAAAAAAGAAGAGGAAATTCTTGAAAAAATGGATAAAAAATTCTTGATACACGGCGATCTTCACCCTGAAAACGTGATAATAACAAAAAACGGAAAAATTTCTGTCATAGATTTTACTGATGTATGCGTCTCCGACTGGGCAAGAGATATAGGAAACTTCATGCAACAAATAGGATACATGTCGCGCGGATACACAGCCGAAGAAGAAATAGAAAAAAACAAAAATATATTTCTTGAAGAATATCTAACTTTATCCGGAATACAAAAAACACCCGAGATAATGGAAAGAATAACATTGTATGAATCTTGGTCAGCGCTAAGAAGCGCGATATATTTCCTTATAAAAGGAAAACCCGAAAAAGAAAACGCGATGATACTGCTTAAAGAATTAAAAGGAAAATTATGAAAATATTATATTTATACGATTTTCCGATGTGGGGCAACGGATCAGCCACATACCTAAGAAATCTAATAGAAAAAGTAAGCAAAAAACACACAGTCGCGCTTGTCTCTCCGGAAAGAAGACAAATTCAAAACATAAAACAATTCTATGTTAAGTCGCCGTTCCAACTCCCTGTTTTTGTAGGACACCCGGAACTGCAAGGATCAAAAAGATACAAAGATTTAAGCGCGACAGAGCTTACAAAAATACACAGGGCTTTCACATTCGCGACAATAAGAGCGATTGAAAAATTCAAACCCGACATAATGCACTTTCATCATCTTGGACTACTATCTTCCGTGGCAAGCTACGCCAAATCAATAACAGGCGTTGATTATATCGGAACAACGCACGGAAGCGACTTAAAACACATAAAAGAAGATTCAAGATTTTGGAGAATGACAGTGAATACCCTTCGCGATGCCAAAAGAATAACAGCAGTGTCAGGACATACAAGAAGATGGTTTTTGGAAATGTTCAACCACAACATAAATCCCGGGATTTACAGAAAAACAAATATAATAACAGGTGGAATAAATACAAACGAGCATAAAGAAAAACAAGAAACAAAATCAATAGATTCAAAATTTAAAACGCACGATAAAAAGATAGCGCTTTTTGTTGGGAGGCTTACCGAAGAAAAAGGCGTGCACTACATAATAAAAGCCGCTGAAAGAATAAAAGGCGACATAATCATAGCCGGGGACGGGCCGGCCATGGCTGAAATTGAAAAAATAAAAAAACAAAGCAAGCTTGAAAATGTCCACCTTACAGGATATATCGGCAAAGACAAATCTTCTTTTCTTAAAAAACTATACACAAGAGCAGATGTAATAATCGCGCCATCCGTGATTGACGAAGCCCTCGGATTAGTAATTTTGGAAGCGATGTATTATTCAAAACCTGTGATAGCAACAAAAAAAGGAGGCATTCCTCTTGCTGTAAAAGAAAACGAAACAGGCCTTTTTGTTAATCCGCGAAATGCGACCGACATAGCGGAAAAAGTGAACTTGATTTTTAGCGACCAAGAAAAGGCTAAAAAAATGGGTGAATCGGCAAAAAAAATAATAGAAGAAAAATTCACCTGGGAAAAAATAGCTGAAAAATTCATAAATATTTATCAGCAAACAATAATGCAGAACGGGCAAAACAAAAAAACAATTCAAAATAATGTCTAAACAATAAATTGTGTTATAATAAACAGGTAAGGCCTGTTTATTATAATTTAAAAACATGAAGAAAAAATTAAAAATAGCAATGTTCACGCCATACGAGCACACCGCGCCACCTCCTAAAAACGTAATAAGAGCGCCACAGGAGCTATGGGCAAAGCTTGCTGATAAACTGGTTGAAAAAGGCCACAAAGTGACACTTTTTGCTCCAAAAGGAAGCGAAACAAAAGCAAAATCCCCAAAAAACAACCTTGACCCGCTATCAAAAGACAAAGAATACCAAAAAACCTTAAAGGAAGACGTCACAATGTCAAACGTGAAACTCCAAAGAACGATTTACAACGAAATCGCTTTTGCCAAGTTCGCTGAAGAATTCAACAATTTTGACATACTACACTCTGTTTTTATAGCCGAGCTTATTCCAATAACCGCGCTTTGCGTTAAAACAAAAGCCCTGTTCACTTTTCATGACCCACTAAACAATTACAAAAAACAATCAATAAATCATTTTCAAAAAAACAATATAAACTACAACTACATAAGCAATTCGCAGATGAAAATCAGCGGAGAAAAAAACGGAAACATAGTATATAACGGAATAGATTGCGACAAAAAAAACTTTTCGGAAAAAGAAAAAGGTTATTTGTTTTTTGCCGGAAGAATGAGAAAAATAAAAGGACCTGACACAGCCGCGAGGCTCGCAAAAAAACTCAATCTACCTCTATTGATGGCCGGAGAAACTTATCTTGATGAAAAAAAATACATAGAAGAAGAAGTGTTGCCAAATTTGACCGAAAAAATAAAATTCATAGGAATGGCGTCAAGAGAAAAAATGAAAAAATTATACAAAAATGCGAAAATCACTCTTATGCCAATAAACGCGCCGGAACCATTTGGTCTTGTAATGATAGAATCAATGGCTTGCGGAACCCCTGTGGTGGCATTTGACAACGGATCGCCTCGCGAAATAATAAAACACGGAGAAACCGGATTTGTTGTGAAAGATGAAAAAGAAATGGAAGACGCGATAAAAAAAATCTACTCAATGCCGCAAGACGAATATGTAAAAATGCGACTTGCGTGCAGAAGGCATGTTGAAGAAAATTTTTCAATAGAAAAAATGGCTGACGAATATGAAAAACTTTACTATAAAATACTAAACAAATAAAAATATGCCGCAAGAAAACAAAAATCTAAAAAACGAACTGCGAAAAGACTACATACAAGACAAATACGTTATAATAGCCCCGAGGCGCGCCAAAAAGCCTCATGATATAGAAATTCCTCACAGAATAAAAACATACGACAATCCGGAAGACTCGGTTTTTCATCCTAAAAATGTTCTAAATAAAAAAGCCACTCTAACAATAGGAAGAGAATCTAACTGGAGAATAAAAGTAATACCAAACGAATTTCCGGCCGTCACTCTTGATAATAAAGAAGCATACGGAATCCAAGAAGTCGTGATAGAGACGCCGGACCCCAATCTGGAGCTTGAAGATTTCTCTGAAAAGCAGATAGCCGAGCTTTTGGATGTTTACGCGAAAAGGACGGAACAAATACAGCAAACAAAAAACATACAATACATAATAATTTTCAAAAACGACGGAGGCAAAGCCGGCGCGTCCATAAGCCACGCGCACTCACAAATTTTTGCGACTGATTTTATACCTCCGCACCTAATGGACAAATCGCACAAGCAACTTTCTTACATACTTAAAAACGGAACCTGCGTTTATTGCGACATAATCAAAAAAGAAATGGCCGGCCCCAGGGCG
>Ga0172371_10013140_pt1 | contig 10815 bp, 7 predicted proteins | sample Lak12m_FD_114543 | JGI IMG/M metagenome (GOLD analysis project Ga0172371, IMG submission 114543) | Freshwater microbial communities from Kabuno Bay, South-Kivu, Congo - kab_022012_12m | ecosystem: Environmental > Aquatic > Freshwater > Lake | place: Democratic Republic of the Congo: South-Kivu... | reverse complement strand
CTATCCTTAAAGGCGCGCGCTTGTTGTAAGGCATTTTGACCAGTAGTAGCATCCATAACCAACCAAACAGCATGAGGAGCGTCATCCATCGCCTTACCGGTTACTCGATAAACCTTCTTCAATTCTTCCATAAGATTAAAACGAGTATGCAAACGACCAGCTGTGTCGATCAAAACAATATCGACTTGACGCGCGATAGCTGCTTTGACTGTATCATAGGCTACAGCGCCAGCATCACCGCCTTGCTGTCCCGAGATGATCGGGATATCCAAGCGGTCTGCCCATACCTTTAGTTGATCAACCGCAGCGGCTCGAAAAGTATCCGCTGCGCCAAACATCACTTGCTTCCCTTCCTGCTTAAATCGTTGACCCAATTTTGCAATACTGGTGGTCTTTCCTGACCCATTGACGCCTACGACGAGTATGATCGTGGGCTTCTCATGGAAAGAAATGTGTGGCGTTTCTGGCAATTGTTTCAGCAATTCCTCTCTAAGACCAGCTTTCAAATCTTGTGCCTTGATCAGACCTTCTTGGTCGACACGCGCTTCTAAAGCATCTAAGATAATATCGCTGGTTTCCATACCGAGGTCAGCCTGAATCAACAACGCTTCCAGGTCATCCCAAGTTTCAGGTGTGATCTCACTCGCCCCAAGAATCGTTGCGATTTGACCAAAAGCGGCTTTACTGGATTTCTGTAATCCATTCTTCCATTTTGATAAAAGGTTGCTCATAGTATCCTTTCCAACGGGCGCAATTATATCATGAGGAAAACCAGAATAATTACCTTGAAAAGCCCAATATGACACCCGATTTTACGCAAAACTATTATAATTCGATTATGAAAAAGACATTATCTCATCTCGACGAAAACGGCATTCTTCATATGGTGGATGTAGGACAAAAACCTGATACAGAACGGATTGCTATTGCGAAGGGGGAAGTGAAGATGAAACCTGAAACATTACGATTAATTCGCGCCGGGAATATGAAAAAAGGTGACGTTATTAGTGTTGCAAAAGTAGCTGGCGTGATGGCTGCTAAACGAACATCCGAATTGATTCCCCTTTGCCATCCGCTCGCATTGAACCATATTGATGTAGAACTTAAACTTGACGACCAAATTCCAGGTGTTCAGATACAAGCGACCGCACGTACCAATGGGAAGACAGGTGTAGAAATGGAAGCATTAACCGCTGTATCGGTGGCTGGATTAACGATCTATGATATGGTAAAAGCGGTCGAAAAAACGATGGTTATTCAAAATATCCGACTTGTTGAAAAACACGGCGGTCAGAGTGGGGATGTTTACAATGAATAAAATGAGCAATAAAAAAACTGTACCCCATGGTAATCATATCCGATGATTCAAATTACAATTTTATTTTTCGCGATTTATAAAGATATCGTTGGTAAAAAAAAGATTTCGCTCGAGATACCTGATAATACAAAAGTATCCGATCTTCGAAAGCATCTCACTCAGGAATATCCAAACTTGAAGGCAACTATAGAATCTGCGGTGATTTCAATCGACCGATCGTTTGCATTCGACGAAAATATCCTTAATGATGGCGTTGAGGTTGCAGTCTTCCCTCCAGTTAGCGGAGGAGGACTAACAGACTACCCAACCATTTGTGAAATCACAGAGGATGAGTTAGATATTAACGAACTTATTCAAGAAATCACCTTACCAAGCACTGGAGCAGTATGCTCATTCACAGGGGTTGTAAGAGCTAATACTCAGCGAGATCACCCCCATCAAACAGAATATTTGGAATATGAAGCATACGAAGACATGGCGCGCGAAAAACTTCATCAGATTGCTTATGAAATTCGTGAGAAATGGAACACTGTTGAAGGGATAGTTCTCGTTCAGCGTATCGGTCGTCTTGAAGCCGGTACTGTTACTGTTTTGATTGCCTGCGCCGCTGCACATCGGGACACGGGTGTATTCGAAGCTGCTCGTTATGGAATCGATCGCATAAAAGAAATCGTTCCAATCTGGAAAAAAGAAATCACCCCACAAGGCGAAAAGTGGGTCGAAGGAGAATATCAACCCAAACATGACGATTGAAATTCGATGTTCAAACTGCAAAACACCCTATCCGGAAAAAGGGGCGCCATTCCGCTGCCCTAAATGCGGCGGTTTATATGATTTTAGCAAACCGCTTATCTACCAAGAATCTAAAATTATCCCTTCAAAACCAGGAATATGGCGTTATCGGCACAGCTTCGGGTTACCAGAAAAAGCGCCAGAAGTCACCCTAGGTGAAGGGAATACACCCCTCCTATGGCGGGAGATCTCCGGAAGAAAAATAGCCTTTAAACTTGAATATATGAATCCAACCGGATCATTCAAAGATCGAGGAACCGCTTTATTAGTAAGTTTCTTGCTTTCGCGCGGCATCCATAGTGCAGTCGAAGACTCATCCGGGAATGCGGGTGCATCCTTTGCGGCGTATGCGGCTGAAACAGGGATCAAAGCCAATGTCTTCGTGCCTGCTTATGCATCAGGACCAAAACGATCACAAATTGAAGCTTATGGCGCAAAGATATATGAGATTAATGGTCAACGATCGAAAGCAACAGAAGCAGTTCTTGATGCTGCAGCCAATGGAGAAAACTACGCCAGCCATGCCTTCATGCCATTTGGACTTCCAGGGATGGCGACCACAGCCTATGAAATCTACGATCAAATTGGCAGCGCTCCAGGAGCTGTGATCTCACCTGCCGGGCAAGGCAGTTTATTATTGGGCATTGGAAGGGGATTTGAAGCATTAATGTCAGCAGGATTAATCGAGACATTTCCCAAGCTTGTCGGCGTGCAAGCCTTAGCATGCGCGCCACTATGGGCAGTTCACATGTATGGTCCTTCGGGATTAAATTGGGTCTCAGAAGGAGAGACATTGGCTGAAGGAGTAAGAACAAAAAATCCCTTACGTGGTGATACCATTTTGGAGTTAATAAATCGAAGAGAAGGCGACCTAGTTGCTGTTGGAGAAGAGGAAATACTGCCAGGACGCGACGAATTAAACAAATTGGGGTTTTCTGTAGAACCAACATCAGCGATTGTCTGGAATGGATTACAACAAATCATCGATGAATTATCTGACCCAATTGTCGTCATCTTAACTGGGGCAGGGTATAAATCTGCAATATAATCATCAACGTGAATAGCTATTCTTAGACACGCTGAATTCAAAACGGTATGAGGAAAAGAAAATGGATGAGCGTGTTGTCATTACTGGCTTAGGGACAATCAATCCTGTTGGTCATTCCACACAAGAAACCTGGGAGAATATTACCAAAGGAATTTCAGGTGTAGGTCGAATTACACTTTTCGATGCATCCGATTTGAATGTGCAGATTGCATGCGAAGTAAAGTCCTATAACCCTTTAGACCATATGTCTGTGCGTGAAGCTAGACATCGTGATCGTTTTGAACAATTTGCTGTCATCGCAGCTAATCAAGCGATCGCACAATCTGGTTTGGACGAGCAACAAATCGCAGCGGATAGAGTAGGAGTCATAATTTCCACTGCGATTGGAGGCATTGAAACCACCCAAGAAGGGATTATCGATCTCATTGAGAAAGGACCTCGATCTATATCTCCGATGTCTATGCCCAAATTGATGGTCAATGGTGCAGCCGGTAACGTAGCGATCGATCATCATTTCCAAGGTCCAAGTTACTCAGTTAGTTCCGCATGCGCCTCTGGCAGTGATGCGATTGGAACTGGTTGGATGTTAATCAAGGCTGGATTGATTGATGCTGCCGTAGTTGGGGCATCCGATGCCACTATTACTCGAATTGGCATTGCAACGTTTGATAGGGTTGGGGCAATGTCTCGGCGTAACCAAGATTTTTCGATGACACCACAACCATTTGATATCCATCGAGATGGATTAGTAATGGGAGAAGGCGCTGCTATCCTCATCCTAGAAAAAGAAAGCTTAGCTCGTAAACACGGTACGCATATTCTGGCGGAATTAACTGGTTATAGTTCTACGACAGATGCCAATCATATCACCGCCCCAATAGAAGATGGCTCTATCGCTGCCAAGGCGATCCAAAATGCGCTTATCTCAGCCAAGATCAATTCAGAGGAGGTTGATTATATCAATGCACATGGGACAGCAACAATTCTTAATGATGTCGCTGAAAGCAAAGCGATTAAAAAAGTATTTGGGAATGATTATCGATCAGCGCTTGTCTCTTCAACTAAATCAATGACCGGACATATGATGGGAGCCACAGGCGCGCTTGAGACAATAATCTCTATTCTTTCCATTCAAGACAATCTCGTTCCTCCAACAATTCACTTACAAGAACTCGATCCGGAATGCGATTTGAATATTGTTGCCAATCATCCAATAGAAAAAAATATCAACATCGTAGTAAATAACGCTTTCGGATTTGGAGGACATAATTCAGTACTAGTTATTCGAAAATATGTATAGAATTACTAAGGCAGGAAATATAATAATTTACCAAAAAAAGAGGGTATAATAAATTATAGTGGAAATACTATCAAAAGGTTTTCAGTCATAAACAAAATCATTTGCTGGAACCGACGAAACGCCAGCTACTGACCTATGTGGGTGTTTGGCGCTCCTTTGGTTCCAAAAGGAGAATAAAGTGAATCCCATTAAAACGAGGGAAATTCAGCTAGAATCACCCGCTGAATTTACAAAGCGTATTAACCTGTCCTTTTCAAATCCATTACTATTAAGCCGTGCCTTAACCCATACGTCCTATTTAAATGAGCATCCTGAGGCAATCGAAGACAATGAACGTCTAGAGTTCCTTGGAGATGCTGTATTAGATTTTCTTGTCGGCTCCTGGCTGTATAATCATTATCCCGAGATGCGTGAAGGTGAACTAACTCGAATGCGTGCAGCGCTGGTAAAGACTGAACAATTAGCAGAATTCGCTATGCAAATTGACTTAGGCGCTGCTATACGATTAGGTAAAGGAGAAGCCCAAGCAGGTGGCAGAAAGAGGAAGGCATTATTATGCGCTGGTTTTGAGGCATTGATCGGTGCGCTTTACTTAGATGCTGGATTAGTAAAAGTTTTAGATTTTATCCAACCTATGTTAGTGGAAGCCTCTCGACAAATTTTGCTAGAACATAAAGACCGAGACCCAAAAAGCATTTTGCAGGAGATCGTACAAGCCAATGGGGATGATCCTCCAGAATACCGGATTGTCTCCACGACTGGGCCTGAACATATGAAGACATTTGTCGTGGATGTAATCGTAAATGGTAAAAAGTACGGTAGCGGAGAAGGTCATAGCAAACAAGCAGCCACAAAATCCGCAGCACGTGCGGCATTGGAAAACCTGGGGATGGATTGATCGATCAGCGCTGATCAAAGAGAATCCTTGATTAGGAATTAATTCATTGAGTGAAGAAAAAAAACCGCGACTAAAATCCCTTGAAATGCAAGGATATAAAACTTTTGCGAATCGAACACCTTTCGAGTTCGCAAACGCTATTACCGCTATTGTAGGTCCAAATGGAAGTGGCAAGTCGAATATCACAGACAGTATCCGCTGGGTTTTAGGGGAACAATCCTTCGGCTTGTTGAGAGCAAAAAAATCAGAAGATATGATTTTCTCCGGTTCAGAAGTGCGAACAAGATCCGGAATGGCATCCGCTACGATTACCTTTGATAATAGCGATGGATGGCTTCCAATCGACTTTAGCGAAGTAGCCATCAACCGCCGTGCCTATCGCGATGGACAAAACGAATACCGTATTAATGGACAACGCGTCCGACTGCGAGACGTTTCGGAATTACTAGCTCAATCAGGTTTGGCAGAGCGGACATACACGATCATTGGACAAGGACTGGTTGACGCAGCATTATCATTGCGAGCTGACGAACGACGTCGATTGTTCGAAGAGGCTGCCGGGATTGGATTATTTCGTTCCAGACGCGAAGAAGCTCTGCGTCGGCTAGAAAACACAAATCGCAACTTAGATCGAGTTCAAGACATCCTCGCTGAAATAAATCCGCGCTTGAAAAGCTTAGAACGTCAGGCAAGGCGCGCTTCTGAGTATGAACAAATCCGATTAGATTTACAGGTACTGTTACGTGAATGGTATGGCTATCACTGGCATCGTGTTCAAATGAAATTGGCAAGCTCAAGAGAAACAGCTCAAACCCAAGAAAAGAAATTGGAAGAAGCGAGACAAAATTTAACGGAAAAAGAAAAAGAGACTGAGGTAATACGACTTAAATTACAGTCTTTACGGGTTGACGTCAACAACTGGCATCGTGAATTATCTAATCTTCATAGAGAGCGTGAGTCGGTCAATCAAGAAATTGCAGTCCTTGAAGAAAGAAAACGATCCTTGATCTTACAAGAGAATAGCATTAAGAACGAACAAATAAAATCCCAAGAAGAGAAAGAATTCTATCGAGAACAATTAACATACAATCAAAAAGATATTCAACAACTGGAAGAAGATTTATCTCAAGCAAAACAAGAATATCATTTAGCGGAGAATAAACTCCACTCTCGTCAAAAAGAGAGGCAAGAGCTGGAAAGCAAGCTCAATCAACTTCGTAGACAACTAGAAGATCTACGATCTCAACAAGTGAAATTGAACACGCACATAATTGAACGCAATAAGCAAGTCGAAAGAATCCATCAGACTCTTGCTGTAACCGAAAAAAAACTTATCGAGGTTAACGCGGAACATCAATCAGCGATAGAAAAACTAGCCAAGCTAGAGAGTATAAAAAAAGAAGATCAAAAAGAGGTTCAAGAGGCAGAAAGCAATTTAGAAGAGCAACGAAAACAGTTACAGAAAAACGAATCTATACGTAGGGAGCTTCATGAAAAGCGATCGAATATTTTATCCGAGATCGCAGGAATTAATACTCAACTTAATATCTTAGAACAAGCAGAACAGGCTCTTACTGGTTATGGAAAAGGCACTCAAATCTTGATCAAAGCAGCCCGAGAAAAACGGTTGAAAGGTACTCCAGGCGCGTTAAGTAATTATATTGAGGTGCCACCTGAACTAGAAAAGGCGATTTCATCCGTTTTGGGAGAATTTCTTGAGGCTGTAATTTTACAAGAAGAACCCTTAGAAGCTCTTGCACTACTCGATAATAAAGTCGGACGTGCAGCGATCATACCGATCTTGGGTATCTCGCGACCAAAGGCTAGAATCAACTTAGAAAAATCAGCGGATATTATTGGAATTGCCGCCGACTATGTAAAACTTGATCATGCCTATCAACCAATTATAGAACTTCTCCTTGGTCAAGTGATCATTGTACGCAATCGTTCTGTAGCTCGCCAGGTCTTGGAAGGAAAGGACTCATCTTATAAAGCTGTCACATTGAAAGGAGAGGTTTTCTTTGCCAATGGACCTGTACTGACCAGTGGAGAAACAGGGCTATCTGACGATCAAAGCCTACTAGGAAGAGCAAGAAATATTAGAGACTTGAAAACAAGGCAAAAAGGAAAACAAACGGAAGCCGAAAAAATAAACAAGCAATTAGATCAAATTGAGGTAGAAAGAGAGAAGCTACTAGAGAAAGAGAAATCAGCGGTTGTCTATCGTAATTCAAGTCGGTCAAGATTAGAACAAAGCAAAGCCTCTATCATGCGAGCTGAAGCATATTTGCAAGGGGTGGAAAAACAAGTCGAATGGCAAAAAGAACAACTTTCCCATATGAAAATAGAAATACAGGATGCTAAGCAACAAATTGCAGATTTCACAACTAATTTAGAATCGTTAGACAAAGAGATTACGAATATCCAACAGGACTTAAATCAAAAATCAACTGCTTTATCGCTTCTATCCACGGATGAACTTCAATCTGAAGCAAGCCATTGGAAAACAATGCTCGCGGTTGCCGAAAGCTCGCTTAAGGATGCACAAAATCATTATCAAGAAAAAGCTGATTCCATATCAAAGGTAGAAGATCATCTGTCTAATTTACAAATTAGCAGTCAAAGCATAGAAGATGAGCAATTTGAGATTGACAAGAAATTGAGTGGGAATAAGCAAATCCAATCTCATCTTCAAGACCAAATCATTGAAATCCAAAAACAAGTCGATCCTGCTGAACAAACCATAAACCAAATCGAGCAAAAAACACAAGAATCTCAGAAGGAAGAAACATCTATACGGCAGTTTGTAAGCGCTGCAGAACATCATCACGCCCAATCTCGTATTGCTGTCGCCAAACATCAAGAAGCGCTTGAGACTTTACGGAATCGCATCGAAGACGATTTTGGATTAGTTTCTTTCGAATACGTAGAGCAGATATCAGGACCCAATCCCTTACCATTCCAAGGAATGGTGGAAGAATTACCATTTATTGAAGAGCTTAATGTGGGTATCGAAGAGACAATTAAAAGACAACGTGCCCAATTAAAACGCATGGGGGCGATCAATCCAGAAGCACAATCTGAATATTCTGAAGTCACAGAACGATATCAATTTCTCACCAACCAATTAGAGGATTTGAAAGCTGCGCAGGAGGACGTTCGACAAGTGATCAAGGAATTAGAAGATGCAATGGAGAAGGAATTCCAACGAACTTTTGATTCAGTTGCTGAGGTGTTCGGAGATATCTTTCTACGGTTGTTCGGAGGTGGTACTGCGAAACTGGTTCTTACAAACCCGGACGACTTAACAAATTCAGGAATCGATATTGAGGCACGCTTACCAGGAAGACGAGCACAGGGATTAGCTTTGTTGTCAGGTGGAGAACGATCATTAACTGCAACAGCGCTAATTTTTTCACTGCTGAAAATATCGCCTACACCCTTCTGCGTCCTTGATGAAGTCGATGCAATGTTAGACGAAGTCAATGTAGGCAGATTCAGAGAGCTTCTTCGTGAATTAAGTCAAAATACACAATTTGTGATCGTCACCCACAACCGTAACACAGTACAAGTTGCTGATATTATCTATGGCGTGACAATGGGGCGTGATTCAGTCAGTCAAGTCCTAAGTCTTAAACTCGATCAGGTACCCGAAATAATATAAAAAAAAAGCTGTTTGTTTTCAAACAGCCTTTCTCTTTAATTTTTCTAAATTTCTAAGACCGCAAACTTATTGACTCGGTGATGAATTCGATTGAGGCGTGACAAGTGAGTTAATAATAGATGTCAAATCTTCTGGCATCGCGGGCAATAAAGGTACATTCTCTTGCCAATCTTCTTTTATGTCAATCTCGGAAGCGTCACGGATTTCTTTCAGCCAGTTCTGAAATTCAGAATTCTTGAGTTCGGTGCAGGCAGTAGCTGACAAAGGACGGTCTTCATGACCTAACACTCGGATAATATGCCATCCATAATCGGTTTGAACGGGACCACTAACTTGTCCGACTTGGAGTGAAAAAGCAATATCTTCAAAGGATTGCACCATCTGTCCTCTACCAAACCAGTCTAAATCACCACTATTATTCTTATTACTCTCATCTGTTGAGTATGTGGCTGCCATCAATGACCAATCTTCTCCATCTTTGAGTCTTTGCTGAATATCTTTAGCTATATCTTCTTCATCCACAAGGATATGTTGCGCCCATACTTGTTCTTGGGTGCATTCCAGATCACCAATAACCTCTTCGAATAATTTCTTTTGGTATAGTTGAGCTTCTAATATAAATCTAAATGTCTCTTCAGGAATCTCATAATCCTCTTTGAAACTTTTTATCGTTTCATCATAGTTTTCCTTAAAGGCATCAAATGAATATTGGGTAGCTGTAGCAGTTGGTGTTAATACTTGGGTAGCTGTAGCAGTTGGTGTTAATACTTGGGTAGCTGTAGGAGCAACTTCTTGCATAGGCGTTGCAGCGGATTCATCTACTGTATTTGTAATCACCTCGGTTGGAGAAGCAGTAGCGGTGGGTGGTAACATAGTCTCCTGCAAGGCTGATAAAGTGGAAGTCGGTACTAATTCTGGTGTTGCAGAGGGTGTAGGTGTACCATCCGGGAAATAACCAAATACTTCCTGGGCATACTCATCTATTTCTTCCTGGCTTACTGTGATACCTTTCTTTATTGCTTCTTGGCGAATTAAGGTGGAATCCACTAATTGATCAATCGCAATTTGCCCTGAACGGAACGGATCAAGGCTATCCTGAATTTGCGTCAATTGACTCGTAAAACTCTGCGACATTTCAGGACCGAACATTTGGATAAGGTTCAATGTATTTTCTGCCTGCTTGATAAGTGTATAGCGATAATATTTCGTAAAAGAGCGAAATTGATTGACGCTGATCTCCTCATCATTGACAGTAATCACCGCTCGTCTCCCCGTGAGAACTTGTTGATCAAGGTACCCATAAGCTAAGACACCGACCACCAACAAAATCACAACGATGGAGGTAATAACGATTATCTTTACTTGGCGTTCTTCACGTTGTTTCCTGGCAAGATGTTTTTTTGACAAACCAACTGTCTTCTTTCTTGTTTCTTTAGCCATTTTTTGCCTCTCAATACCCGTAATAGGGGATTTAATTTTAATGCGATTCGGGGCATGGATGATCATCTATGCCCCAAATGATCACACTAGTTTATTAGCGTAATACTTCTCCCGAAAAAGGTAAAAGAGCAATATGGCGAGCTCGTTTAATTGCTCGAGCCAACTCACGTTGATGTCTTGCGCAAGTGCCTGTTTGGCGACGTGGGCGGATCTTTCCGTCATCAAGGATAAAACGCTTTAAAAAATTATAATCTTTATAATCAATTTTTAGATTTTTATCAGTACAGAATTGACAATCTCGGGGTCTTGAAAAATAACGAAAAGATTGTCTTTTGCCTGAGTGGTTATTCGAATT
>Ga0172371_10013137_pt1 | contig 10816 bp, 8 predicted proteins | sample Lak12m_FD_114543 | JGI IMG/M metagenome (GOLD analysis project Ga0172371, IMG submission 114543) | Freshwater microbial communities from Kabuno Bay, South-Kivu, Congo - kab_022012_12m | ecosystem: Environmental > Aquatic > Freshwater > Lake | place: Democratic Republic of the Congo: South-Kivu... | reverse complement strand
GGCAGGGGAGGGAACATAGTCTTTACGGTGAATACGGGGCTGTATGAGCTATCCAGGTTGAAACAGAAGAAAGAGTTTTCCGCATTGCCGGGGGGCAGAGGATTGCCGAATAACAAACAAGGTAAAGACGCGCCGGCGCTGTTTGTCGAAGTCCCTTTGGGCACCTTGATAAAAGACAGCCGGGGCGCTCTCCTTGCAGATCTGAATGAGCCGGCAAAGAATTTCTTAGGAGCGCAGGGAGGCGAGGGCGGGTTAGGGAATTATAAAAGAGCGAAAGAGTTCGTATCGTATCCAAGAAAGGGAGAAACGGTAGCCTATATTCTTGACTTACGGCTTATGAACGATATTGCGCTCATCGGGCCTCCGAACACCGGCAAGACCACTTTGTTGAACGCGGTCTCGGCGAAAGACTTTAAAACTTCGCCGTTCCCGTTTACTACCGCGCTTCCGCTCTGTTCCACAGTCGAGGTAGATTTCAGGACATTTACAATTATGGAATTACCTGCTATGATAAGGGCTTCCAAGCAGGAATTGGTGAATACGCAATGGCTGAAACACCTTTACCGCAGCAAAGTAATACTGGCGGTGTCGGATGTCACCCGCGATTACGAGGGCGATTTTAAGTTCCTTACCGGGTATCTTAAAGAAGCATTGGCTGAAGAGTATTCGAAGAAAAAGATCAACCTTCTGGTAAACAAAGCCGACCTGAAAGGCAAGCGCAGTTTAATTAAGCAGAAGCAGGCGACATTTATTTCAGCCCAAGATCCCGGGCAGACTGAGCGGATAAAGAAATTACTGGTAGCATTCTTATGATAATTTCCAGAAGACAGACAACAGAGGACAGAAAACAGATTTCCAAGGGAATCCGGGTATCCGGTAATCAGGGACTAGGGGATCAGGATATCGGGGTATCCGGGATTCCTTGTCCCGGATCTCCTGATCACCGGATTATCTAGTCCCAGGTCACCGGATCACCCGATAACCGTGTCTGTCATCTGACATCTGTCTTCTGTGTTCTGAAAAATGAGACTATGAAGCGTATCGTCATCAAGATCGGCAGCAGCGTGATTGCCCCTCAAGGGCAGATCAATGAAGCTTTTTTCCACCGCTTCATCGGGGATGTTGATTCCGTGCTCAAAAAGCATATTCAGGTGATCGTTGTCAGTTCGGGCGCAATAGCTTCAGGGGTCAAAACCGCAGGGCTTTCATCGCGTCCGTCGAAACTTGACGACCTGCAGGCGCTTGCCTCAGTAGGGCAGATCGTGTTGATGAACCATTTCTTAAAAGCCTTCGGAAGCCATGAGCGGATATGCGCCCAGCTTTTACTGACCTGGGAAGACTTCGAAGAGCGGGACCGGTATCTCAACGTAAAAGCAACGCTGTTAACGTTGCTGAAGCGGGGAATCGTACCGGTCATCAACGAGAACGACGCGGTCTCTACCGATGAGATTAAGTTCGGCGATAATGATAAACTCTCGGCCTTGGTCGCGAACCTGGTGGAAGCGGACATGCTGATTATCCTTTCGGATGTAGAAGGGTTATTCTCGGGAGACCGGCTGGTGCGGGAAGTGCACGATATCGACAGAGAGGCAATACCGCATCTTAAGCCGCATCAGGACCGCAGTCTTACGAAGGGAGGGATGCAGTCTAAACTTGATGCCGCGCGTATTACGACTGCCGCAGGGATTCCTACGGTGATTGCTTCAGGGCTGACCAAGGGCATCGTGAGCAGGATCGTTGCCGGGGAAGAACCGGCCGGTACGGTTTTCTGCGCACGAGCCAGGAATGCCGGCGCGCGGAAGCGCTGGATCGTGTTCGGAAAAAAAGAACGAGGCAGATTGGCGATAGACGAGGGTGCAGAGTATGCTATTGTACATAAAGGAAAAAGCTTGCTCCTGCCGGGAATCCGCTCGGTAGAAGGAAGCTTCCATAAAGGAGATGCGGTCACGCTTCTTAATCAACAGGGCGAATGCATTGCCAAAGGAATTGTCTGCTACAGCGCAGAACAGATACGCGCGAGACAAGGGGTCAAAGATGAAGTGATCCACCGGGACAGCCTGGTGGTGTTGGAGTGATGAAAGTTTGCCTTATCGAAAAATATCAAATAGCAAAAATCAAAAAGCAAAATGGCAGATAAAAATGTAAATGTTTTAGTTATTTTGAATTTTACACTGTCATTTTGCTATTTGCCTGCCTGCCGGCAGGCAGGCATTTTGATTTTTGATATAAAACACTTTGAGAAACCATGTTAAACGATATTCTTAAGCAATTGACCGCACGGGCGAAAAAATCTTCCCGGCAGCTCATCAATCTCTCTACCGACAAAAAGAACGCGGCGCTTTTAAAGATGGCCGAGAGCTTGCTTGAACAGGAGCGGTATATCCTTCAGGAAAATGCCAAAGATGTGGCGGCGGGCAAAAAAAGCGGGATGGTCGAGAGCTTGATTGACCGCCTTACTTTGAATGAACGGCGCATCCGGTCAATGGCCGATTCGCTCCGCCAGATCGCTCAACTGGAAGACCCGGTGTATCAGACCATCGAGGGCTATCTCAGGCCGAACGGTATGTATATCCAGAAGAGAAGAGTGCCGATCGGCGTGATCCTGATCGTCTATGAAGCCCGGCCGAATGTGACGAGCGACTGTGTCGGGTTATGTTTTAAAAGCGGTAACGCGGCTATCTTACGGGGAGGGAGTAACGCCCTCAATTCCAACCGGGCGATCTTTAACCTGCTTCAAGAAGCCTGTGCCTCCGAAGGAGTGAAGGAGGCATTCTTTTTTATAGACAGCGCGGATAAAGAAGCAGTGGATATTCTCGTCAGGGATTGCGCTTCCAACATAGATTTAGTCATCCCGCGCGGCGGCCAATCGCTCATCGAGAAGATCGTTTCGATCTCGCGTGTACCGGTCATCAAACACTATAAAGGAGTCTGTCATATCTACGTGGATAAGGAACTCCCCGACCGGGAACAGGCGTTGAGCATATGCCTGAACGCCAAAGTGCAGCGTCCTGCGGTCTGCAATGCCATGGAAACACTGCTGGTGCACGAACAGATCGCCGGCGATTTCCTGCCGCGTTTTAAGAAAGCAGCGGATGCCCATGCGGTAGAACTGCGGGGATGCGCACGGACCCGGCAGATCCTTAAAGGGGTTAAAGCGGCAGCGGAAGATGATTGGTATGCAGAATACTTGGATCTTATCCTGGCGGTGCGCGTGGTGGATTCGGTAGAACAGGCGATCGAACACATCAATACGTACGGTTCCGGACATACCGAGAGCATTCTTTCCAGCAATACGTTTACGATTGAGAAGTTCCTGAAAGAAGTGGATTCGGCCTGCGTGTTTTCCAATATCTCGACGCGGTTCAGCGACGGCTACGAATTCGGCCTTGGAGCTGAGATCGGTATTTCCACGGATAAACTTCATGCCCGCGGGCCTATGGGCTTGCGCGATCTGACGACGTATAAGTATATTGTGACGGGGAACGGGCAAATTCGGGAGTAATTACACAGTACCGATTAAATCAGGATGGACGACCGCCCGTACGGGCTCGGACGATCGTACCCTTCGGGTACTCGGACGAGTAAAAATATGGACGAATCAAAATAGTCCTTCGTCCATCGTCCCAGCGAGTGAAGCGAGCGATCGTCCCTCGTAACGTAGATGTAAAAAAATAATAGACATGAGAATAGGCATTCTCGGCGGAAGCTTCAATCCCACCCACATCGGGCATCTGATTATTGCCGAGTGTGCCAGAGAAGTCTTGGGCCTGGATAAAGTGTTCTTTATTCCCTGTAACCAGCCTCCGCATAAAAGCAATCAGACCCTGGCCAGCGTCAAAGACCGGTTGAACATGCTGAAGCTTTCGCTAAAGGGTAATCCTTATTTTGAAGCATTGGATAATGAACTGCGCCGGGGAGGTATTTCCTACACGGTAGATACGCTCAGGGAAATAAAACGCGATTTCCCCCGTGCCAGGCTCTTTTTGATCATTGGTGCGGATTTAGCCAGGCAATTTCATAGTTGGGAAAAGCCAGGCTCGATTAAAGACCTATCCAGGATCGTAGTGGTAAACCGGGATAAAGAAAAGAACCTTGGGGCTCTTAGTGTGCCGCGTATGGATATATCGTCTTCGCTGATACGGCTGCGCATCAAACGTAAACAGTCCATTCGTTACCTCGTGACCGACAGAGTGAGGGAGTATATTGAAAAAAGGGGTTTATATGTACATCTGTGATCATCGGTGGCTCTGCATCCGTGATCATCTGTGTAAAACAGGAGTTATCCAATGATTCACTTCGGTACTGACGGTTGGAGGGCTCTTATTGCCGATGAGTTCACGTTTGCGAACGTGAAGATAGTGGCGCAGGCGATAAGCGACTACCTGCGTTCCTTATATGCCTCGGGAAGAGAAGAAATAACGGTGGCGGTGGGATATGATGCGCGGTTCCTTTCCCGGGAATTTGCCCGGACAACTGCTTGCGTGCTGGCAGCCAACGGCATGCGCGCAATACTTTCGTCCGGGTATATACCCAGCCCGCTGGTAAGTTTTGTAACGCGCGAGAGAAAATGCAGGCTGGGAATAATGATTACCGCCTCGCATAATCCGTATCAATTCAACGGTCTTAAGATCAAGACGCCCGACGGCGGAGCCGCTGATACGGCGATCACCGGTGCGGTGGAGCAATGGTTCTCAAAGACAGAGCCGAAAGAACTCCTCTTCGAAGACGCCGTGAATAAAAAACTTGTCGGCGTTGAGGATTTTTCTGCGGGATACCTGGCGTTCTTGAGGCAATTCGTTGACTCTGCGGCGTTAAAAACGTTGAAGGTGCGGGTGCTGGTTGACCTGATGTATGGGAGCGGAGGGGAGTACCTCGCGCGGGTACTCGCAGGCACCGCAGTCAACATCGAGTATATGCACGGTGAATTCAACCCTTCTTTTGGAGGGAGAAACCCCGAGCCGTTGCCTGAAACGCTCCCCGAACTTATTCAGGCCATGAAACGGGGGACATACGAGCTCGGCGTCGCCTTAGACGGCGACGGTGACCGGGTAGCTCTGGTGACTCCGCAGGGCGAATTCATCAGCGCGCAGGTCATCTTGCCGCTCCTGTCCCAGCATATGATTCAGAACAGAAGAGAGACCGGCGGCATTGCCAAGACCGTGGTCGGCAGTAATGTGATCGACCGCGTCGCCCATTCCCTCAAGGTAGAGCTCTTTGAAACCGCCGTGGGATTTAAATATATCTCCAATCTGTTTAAGCAAGGTGCGATTGCCATAGGCGGAGAAGAAGCCGGCGGCCTGGGGTACAAGGGATTCATCCCTGAGCGCGACGGGAATATGAGCGCTCTGTTGGTATTGGAAATGATGGGTATGACGGGGAAAAGTTTCTCATCCCTGGTCCAGTCCCTGTGGGGTACCTACGGCAAGTGGTATTACGATAAAATAAAGATTTCCGTAAAGCATAAGAGATTAAATCTGGCTGCGCTGACGATCCCCGATACCCTCTTCGGAGAGGCCGTGCTTTCCGTAAACCGCGTTGACGGCATTAAGGTTATAACACCGGAAAGCTGGCTTATGTTCAGGCAGTCAGGTACCGAGCCTATCGTGCGTATCTATGCGGAGAGCATGAGCTCGGAGAAGACCGCGCAACTGCTTGCATTGGGAAAAGAGATGGTCGAGGCGCTACTCTAAGTCGGGATACGGGTTACGGGAAGAGGGATACGGAGGATACAGAAAACCCGTAACCCGAACCCCGTTACCCGTAACCCGAATTTGCCATGTTTTACAAATTCTGCCAGTGTGCATTCTTTACCCTCTTCAAACTGCTTTTCCGGTTTGAAATAAAAGGGGTACGTAATATTCCGCGTGGAAAAGCGGTGATTCTTGCTTGCAACCATATGAGCAATCTCGATCCTATAGTCGTGGGAACAGCGTTCCCCAGAAGCCTGTGGTATATGGCAAAAGAAGAGTTATTCAGGAATAAACTCTTCGGCGCGCTGCTCAGATCCGTAGGCGCGTTCCCTTTAAAACGGGACGGCTCGGATGTCGGCTCCATGAGGGAATGCCTGCGGCACCTGCGGGAAGAGAGATCCGTCCTGGTTTTCCCTCAAGGGACCAGAGCGGTTCACCCTACCGATGCAGTGCAGGGCGGCGTAGGATTCATTGCCGCAAAGTCAAACCGGTCCGTGATCCCCACGCGCGTCTTCGGTACGGAGACCGTGCTGCCGCGCCATGCCGTGTTCTTCAAGGGAGGGAAACTGAGAGTGGTTTTCGGAAAACCGGTCGCATTTGAACCGAACGACGATTACCAGGGTTTTAGCCGGCGGGTCGTGGAAGAAATATTTAATTTGTATTGACAAATAAGGCGCTTTGGGAGATAATCTTAAAAATTTTTTAAAGGAGGTGCCCTATCGTGGCACAATTAACCGCACAGGAAAAACAGGAGATACAGGACCGGTATTTCTCCCTGATTAAGGGCGTCAAGAACGGCGAGATCCTTAAGGGAAAGATCGTGGAGGTCGGCGTCAAAGACGTCATCGTCGATGTCGGCTATAAATCCGAGGGGATCATCCCCATCTATGAGTTTGCCAACGCTCCAGCGTTACAGGTCGGAGAACAGATTGAAGTCATTGTCGAGAATGTCGAGGACGAAGAAGGCAGGATTTCCATTTCGTTCAATAAAGCCCAGAAGATAAAGGGGTGGAAACAGCTGTCCGGCGGCTATAATGAAGGCGACATCGTTGAAGGCCGGGTGACCAAACAGGTAAAAGGCGGCTACATGGTCGAGGTGTTCGGCGTGGAGGGGTTCCTTCCCCAGAGCCTGTCCTCGTTTAGGAACATGTTTTTCCGGGACGGTGAGCACATCGTGGGAGAACGTTTCAGTTTCCAGATCATAAAGATGAACCGCATCAAGCAGAATTTTATTCTTTCCCGCAGAGACGCCTTGAAACTCGAGCGGGAAGAGAAGCGTAAGAAAGTATGGGAAGAAATCGCCATAGGACAGCTGCGTAAGGGGAAGGTAAAGAGCATTACCAACTTCGGCGCCTTTATCGACCTCGGAGGCATCGAGGGCCTGTTGCATATTGCGGACATGAGCTGGAAGAAGATCAACCACCCTTCCGAGATAGTCGCGGTGGGAGACGAGCTTACCGTCAAAGTGCTGAATTTCGACAAAGAATCAGGGAAGATTTCCCTGGGGTTAAAACAGACCATGCCTGACCCATGGGTGGACATCGAGAAGAAGTATCCGGTCGGCACCAAAGTCAACGGCAAGATCGTGAACATGCTGAGCTACGGCATCTTCGTGGAAGTCGAGAAAGGCATCGAAGGACTGGTGCACGTCTCGGAAATCTCTTGGATGCGCAAGAACGTGAACGTCAACGAACTGTTTGCAGTGGGAGATATCGTGGAAGTAAAAGTCATCAGCGTGGACGTAGAGAAAAAGAAGATGTCCTTAAGCATCCGCCAACTGGAGAAGGATCCCTGGGAAGAGGTTGACGGGAAGATCGCCGCCGACGAAGTAGTACGGGGAAAAGTCATAGGCTTCGGCGAAAACTTCGGGATCATCGAGCTTGACGCCGGGGTGGAAGGCATCGTGTATAGCGCGGACCTTTCCTGGACCAGGAAAATCAACCGGCCGCAGGAGATGTTAAAGCGGGGTTCGTACCACGATTTTAAGGTCTTGCGGATTGACGATGAGAGCCGGATGATCGTTCTCGGCCTGAAGCAGTTGAAAACGGACCCGTGGCCTGAGATTGTGGAGAAATACCCCTTGGGCAGCGTGGTCGATTCGGAAGTGGTGAAAGTGACTAATTTCGGGGTATTTGTCAAACTCGAGGAGGAGCTTGAAGGGTTGGTCTTTTCCGACGAGATCGAAGCGGACGTTTTGCAGAGCCTCAAACCGCAGGATCGGTTGAAGGTAAAAGTTATCAAGTTAGATGCCAAGAACGCCAAAATAGGGTTATCGTCGAAAATAGATGAAATTCCCGCCCCAGAAGCAGCTTGAGCTCATCAAGCGGAATGCGGCCGAGATCGTTTCGGAGGTAGAGCTTCTTAAGAAACTGACGGTATCATCTCAGACCGGGAAACCCCTTACCGTAAAAGCCGGTTTTGACCCGACTGCGTGCGATATCCATCTGGGTCATACCGTGCTCCTGGATAAACTTAAGGTATTTCAAGACCTGGGGCACCGGATTCTTTTCTTGGTAGGCGATTTCACCGCCAAGATAGGGGACCCTTCAGGAAAGACCCAACAGCGGCCGGTCCTTTCCGAAGCGCAGATCAAAGAGAATGCCGCTACCTACACCCGCCAGGCATTTAAAATCCTCGATAAAGACAAGACCGTTATCGTCTATAACAGCCAGTGGTATGAAGAGATGGGTTTATCCGGTTTGATGACGATCCTCTCCCGCTATACGGTCGCGCGTTTATTGGAGCGGGACGATTTTTCCTTACGCTTGAAGCAAAACAAGCCGCTTTCCATGCTCGAATTGATCTATCCCTTGATCCAAGGGTACGATTCAGTGAAGTTAGGCGCGGACGTGGAGATCGGCGGGACCGACCAGAAATTCAACCTCATCGTGGGCAGGCATTTACAGGAGAGTTTCGGAGAATCCCCTCAGGTGGTCATTACCATGCCGCTGTTGGTTGGTTTGGACGGCAAAGAGAAGATGAGCAAGAGCCTCAATAACTATATCGGGATCACCGAATCGCCTTCCGAAATATTTGGCAAAGCCATGTCCGTTTCGGATGAAAGTATGTACACCTACTTTACCGTATTGTTTCCGTCTATCCCCAAAGGCGACGTCGAGAAGATGCATCCGAAAGAAGCCAAGCTGTACTTGGCGTCTCTGCTCGTAGAAAAGTACTATTCAAAAGAAGCCGCGGGAAAAGAGAGGGAACGTTTTAATGCGGTATTTTCGAAGAAAGATATTCCCGGCGATATCCCGGTTTATGCTGTTTCGACGGCAGGTCCTTCCGTCGTCGATGTTCTGGTAGACAGTTCGGCAGTCCCTTCCAGGAATGAGGCCCGCAGGCTGCTTGGGCAGAACGCACTTACCTTTTATTCGGGGACGCTGAAAGATAACCGCATCGTTTTCAGCGGCAACGAAGCGGTACTGCGGATCGGGAAGAAGAAATTTCTCAAAGTCGTCTATAGGCCGTAATCCGAGTGCGCACTCCAGGGTGGTCAGAAGAGTTTTGACAACTTACGGAGAGAGGCTATAATACTATTCTGCTTTCATGCACCGTTTAGTATCGGAATGATTCCTTGGTGACGGGTTTTTTAGTCAAGAAGGAGGAATACATGAAAGAAGAATTGGAGCAGAGTGAGGCAAAGATGAAAGGATCTGATGAAAAGAGGAAAGTACTGGAGCTGGCGCTTTCCCAGATAGAACGACAGTTCGGGAAAGGCTCCATCATGAGGTTGGGTGATTCAGTGAGGCTTGACGTGGAGGCTATCTCCACCGGCATTGTATCGCTGGATAGAGCGCTGGGAGTAGGGGGAGTTCCCCGCGGACGAGTGATAGAAGTATTTGGGCCTGAATCTTCAGGGAAAACCACCTTGACCTTAAGTATTATTGCCGAAGTACAGAGCAGTCAGGGAGTCGCGGCGTTCATTGACGCAGAGCACGCATTTGACCCTACCTATGCCAAGATGCTGGGGGTTAAATTGGATGACCTTCTGGTCTCACAGCCGGATACCGGAGAACAGGCGCTTGAGATCGCCGAGACGCTGATCCGTTCCAATGCGGTTGATCTGGTGGTCGTTGATTCGGTCGCGGCATTGGTACCGAAAGCCGAGATCGAAGGGAATATGGGCGATGCCCAGATGGGATTACAGGCGCGCTTGATGTCGCAGGCGCTGCGCAAACTCACTGCCGCAATCAGCAAGTCCAAGACGTGTGTGATCTTCATTAACCAGATCCGGGAGAAGATCGGGGTGATGTTCGGCAATCCGGAGACTACCCCCGGCGGCCGGGCATTGAAGTTCTATTCGTCGGTACGCATCGACCTGCGCAAAACCGGGCCGATTGCCCAGGCGGGCCAGAATGTCGGCACAAAAGTACGGGCGAAGATCGTGAAGAATAAGGTCGCCCCGCCGTTTCGGGAGACCGAGTTTGAGATCCTCTATAACGAAGGGATATCGAAGTTGGGCGATCTGATCGAGGTCGCTTCGGAACTGAACGTGATCAATAAAGCCGGGAGCTGGTTTGCGTTTAAGGACAAGAAGCTTGGTCAGGGAAAGGACCAGGTGAAGAAACTGTTAGCCGAAGATAAGAAACTCTGTCTTGAGATACGCAAGCTTACCGAACAAGAAGTGTACGCGCAGGGCAAGAAGGCGCCGGCAGTCGCGGCAACTAAGTAACGAAGAAGGGTAACGGGTTACGGGAAACGGGATACGCTGGAAATATCAAAAATCAAGGTGCAAATAGTAAAATGACAATGTAAAGTTCAAAATGATCAACATTTTACTTTTTATATGCCATTTTGCTTTTTGATTTTTGCTATTTGATATTCTTGACGTTACCCGTTCACCGTTACCCGTATCCCCTGCCTGCCGGCAGGCAGGCATTACCCGTTACCCGAATTAAGAAACGTGCCTACCAACATATCTGATTTTGAACATGCGCTGCGGTATTGCTTTTTATTGTTGAAATACCGCAAACGCAGTGAAGCGGAGTTACAGAAGCGATTACGTCTGAAAAAATGTCCGCTGCCGGTTCAGGATAAGGTGGTTGCCTATTTAAAGGAAAGCAACCTTATCCCCAGCGATACGGACTTTGCCCTGGAGTGGGCGGAGTATAAATTATCCGGCG
>Ga0172371_10013135_pt1 | contig 10816 bp, 7 predicted proteins | sample Lak12m_FD_114543 | JGI IMG/M metagenome (GOLD analysis project Ga0172371, IMG submission 114543) | Freshwater microbial communities from Kabuno Bay, South-Kivu, Congo - kab_022012_12m | ecosystem: Environmental > Aquatic > Freshwater > Lake | place: Democratic Republic of the Congo: South-Kivu... | reverse complement strand
TTCAGCTTTAAATTCTGTGGTGTAAGTCTTGTGTTTCTTGCTCATGGTAAACTCCTGATGAGTGTGTTTAGTTTACCAAGTTAAAACCTCCTGTTTTTTCAGCACACATCACATTTGATGGTGACGGAAAAACTTCAAATAAAGAATTTGATAAAAGAATGAAGACTCAGGTCAATATTTTAAATTCTTATTATTCGGACAAACTTAAAGCTAAACAAAATTTAAATGAGCAACTTCAAGTTGAATGTGACTATCTTACTGATGCAAAAAATCTTCTTGCTGTGTATCTGAATCGATATCCCAAATTGTTGCAACAACCAGAAGCCAAAATTCTTTTTTATAAATCGCGCGAATACTATGATCACTTCGAGGAAAACGACTCAAAATGTAACACTTTGGGATAGGATAATCAGTAAATGAAAACCAAGTTTTCGTCACGCATGGAAGTGCAGTAACTTTTGCATTGTGCCGCTACAAGAATGCTACGAACCAAAATACATCAATGGTAAGCATCACTGGTACATCATCAAACGTACAGATGATCAACCTTTTACTGTCGCAGGGATCTATGATGTGGTGGTGATGGAATAGCTGAATAACCCATTGATGTTAAATAATAAACTCACGATACGGGAAAACCTGAGGGACTTCCGGATTGACTCCTTATTAAATATTTTTATCTAAATCAATATCTTATAGTCTAAAAACTTCCATTGCTTACAGTTCCTTGTATAGACATTTTATGGGACTTAACAGTTTTTATCTTCTACTGCCATCAAACGTACTTTGTTATGAATCAAATTTGAAGAAAGATAAATATCAACTAGAAGTCCCCAGCCCCCTTATGCTGTAAAATATAATTTGGCACTTGAGGATGCTTTTTTATCTTAAATCACTTATCCAACTGCTCAATAACGCCGTCCAAATCGTCCTATTCTTCGAACATATCTAATTGCCCGATCTTGTATTTGTATAATCCCCATCACATGGAAAACACTGAATGCCTGTTTATGAACGCCAAAGCTCAATAAGTGCATATTGTTTTATAAATACACAGTCATCAGATAGATATCATTTAACGAAATGAGACTTTCCAGAGTTATGAAATATTCAATTACAAACAAGTGAAAATAAACATGAGTACACGGAGCAAGACTTTATTATTTAAAACATATAAATTACAATAACTTACAATGAGAAAATGGTGCGCTCAGCGCGCACCATAAACAGAACATATGATATTGATTTTTATAAATAAAAAATTGAACCAAAATAGCTGTTACCGTAAAAAATACCGTATAAATACTATTCATTTTTTCAAATTGATAATTTGAAATTTAGTAACGTAATTTGGACCTACATCAAATTCAGTCTATTGAATCAGTTGGAGATAACATTCAAATCCGCAATGAACTTTTGAAATGATATATAGGTTCTCACGTCCTTACAATCCCATAAAACGTCATGATATAACATCACTTTTTTGTAATCGCTTTTTTTCATGTATCATTCAAGAGTACAACTTCAGGGGTTAGGTTATGTTTGAAAATATTGATGCTTTAAAGAAAAAATTAGATGAGCATCGTCCTCTTTCTCCTGCTATTATAAAAAACCTTCAAGAAGATCTTATTCTACGTTGGACATATCACTCAAATGCAATTGAAGGCAATACGCTTACATTGCTAGAAACAAAAGTAGTTTTGGAAGGCATAACTGTTGGTGGAAAAGCTTTACGAGAACATTTCGAAGCAATCAACCATAGAAATGCTATCTACTATGTTGAAGATATTATCCGCAAAGAAGAGCCATTTTCTGAATGGCAGATTCGCAATATCCATCAACTCATTCTAAAAAACATCGATGATGAAAATGCAGGTCGCTATCGCCAGCAAAATGTATTGATTTCAGGTGCAACGACTACTCCACCCGACTATACATTATTGAATGACAAGATGGCTCAGCTCGTGGATTGGTATAATTCGGAAGCACATACGCTACATCCTATTGAACGTGCTGCTAAAGTACATGCGGATTTTGTAGGTATTCATCCATTTATTGATGGCAATGGGCGTACATCGCGTCTTTTGATGAACCTTGAGTTACTCAAAGCTGGATATCCGCCTTGCGTTATTACAGTCGAAAATCGCCTAGCCTACTATGAAGCTCTAGATCAGTGGATGGCTTATGGAAAAACTGAGCCTTTCATTCAGTTGGTTGCTGAAGCTGTGCTAGAGGGGTTTAAACCATATCAATTAATTTTAGGAATCTAAAAATTCCCTATTATTTTTTCAGAATGATGATAGGGAAAATATTAGGTTATTAGCAACTCTGATATTTTATACAATCACACTAGTCTATTAATTGCATTAACTCTTTACTCACATCCGTTTTCGGTTGAAGCATATCTGTTGCAAGTACGCGTTTACTCCCTAAAAGTCTATCCAATTTCACTTCAAAAGTTTCTAATTCCTCCCAATCAGGTGCAGAGATCGTTGGATAATACACATAAACTTCTTTCTGCTGACCGATACGATAAGCGCGGTCAGTTGCTTGATCTTCTTTAGCAGGATTCCAGCTACGCGTATAATGAATAACATGATTTGCCGCTTGGATATTTACCCCGAACCCTACTGCTGTAGTGGAAAGAAGAATTACATTAAATCCTGGCTTTTCTTGAAACTTATCAATTAAATTTTGTCTAGTTAACCCACTTTTACTGCTTGTATTGGTATCCCCATTCACAGTCGTAACATTTAAACCAAAACGTTCCATTAAAATACGTTTCAGAAAGACTTGAATTTCTCTAAACTCCGTAAAAATAATGGCCTTTTCATTTCTTTGCTGAATCATTTGTAAGGTATTGAACAACCAATCTACTTTGGGTGAATCTTTTAGTGTTGCCATTGGATCTTCTGCTAAAGGATGTGCACAAATCATTCTCAATTTGTGTAAGCTACTTAGCATGGCACCACGATTTCCCTCAGCCGACAACTTATGAAAATGTTGAGCCACATCGGCATATAATTTTCTTTGTAAGTTAGAAATATGAATTTTTTTACAACTATTTACTTCAGTTTTAGGTGGTAAATCAGCCACCTCATTTTTCATTCGTCTTAGGACTTGAGGATCAATCAATGCTCTCAGCTCATTTAAGACTTTCTCATCACTGACTTCAGCATCTTCTATTGGTCTACGATATTTTTTCCCAAACTCATTTAACGGACCAAGTAAATTTTCCTGAATAAAATCGAATAAACACCATAAATCTGTCAAAGAGTTTTCCACAGGTGTACCGGTACAAGCAATTTTAAAATCCGCTTTTTGCGCTTTAGCTGCTTTAGTCACCATTGAAGTTGGCACTTTAATTTTTTGTGCTTCATCACATACCATGATCCCCCAATCTTCCCGTGCCAAAGAGAATTCTAAATCACGTAAGGTTTCATAAGTTGTTAACACGATCTCTGCATCACCACGCCAGTCTTCTTCTAACAGATGCGTAATACCATGATTTTCACGCAACTGGGCGGATATCAAATGTTTAGGAATTTTTCTTGTTTTAAGGTGATCGCCATATAAGCTTAAAATTTTAGGGAATTGGCGACTAAAAAAACGATTCGCTTCTGCTTCCCAGTTTTCAAGTAATGAAACAGGTGCAACCACGAGTACAGGCTTTTTATTTTTGGCATTTTCCAAATATTCGCCAATAAAACATAACAGCTGTAAGGTTTTACCTAAACCCATATCATCCGCCAATAGACATCCACTGACCTGTTCAGGCGCATATTGATGCAGATGCTGTAGCCACGCAACACCATAACGTTGATGTTGTTTTAAACTAAATTCGCTTTGCCTAAAACTTGTTGGCAATCTTGGTGCAGGAAAATTGTTTCGATCAAATGCAAGTTGTGCTGCGCGTTGTTTACTATACTCAGCCTCATCAATGTTGTTGGCAATTAACAGCGTATCTCTCTTTTTTTTCTGAGCAGAGTTTTCTTCTTGCCTCACTTCTTTGTTATTCAGTGCATGATGTTTTTGACGTAATTCTTCTAAAAGTTGTTTGCTTTGCTCAATTGACAACTTTTGATCCGCATCTGGCAAAGCCACTTCTGTTAAACCATCCTGTTCTGCAGCTTGAATACACTTTTCAATTGCAGTAATCATGTCATATAGTTGAGCATCAGTATCAGTCTGATCATATAGATCAATTAAATGCTGTGGTAACCAACCTGATTCTCCACTGTTTCTCTGAATAAATTCTGAATTAAGCTTTGGTGCTTCACCAATGCCAATGACTCGATCACTATAGTTCGATAAATCCAAAACTTGCTGTGCTTGTGCTGCATCCTGATATTTTTGGATGGTCTCTAAGTCTTGCTTGAGTGTTTTTATCTCTTGGTCTAAAACACTTGTACGTTCAATTTCATAGCCCGCCCACACAAAAAATGGCGTATTTCGTTCATATGCCTGAATGAAATATGCGCTTTGTTCTAGATTACTCAGCGCCAAGACAATTGGGTTTGTCTCTCTTTCAGAATTTTCTAGTAAGTTGAGCGTTGCTGAGGTATAGAGATTTAATTCATTGTAATTTTTGTGAATACTTAAGGTGTAGCTATAAATTTCAGCTTGTTGTTTGGCTGCTTCAAAACTTTCTGGTGTCACCACATCTAGGGCATCTTCGCCCAATTGTGCAAAGGGATTATGTAAAAATGCCTGAGCTTGCTCACCTGCCACACGCCGATTGGGCATTTTTTTAATTTCTTGCAGTACATGTTTTACCTCTGGCTCAATCACCACATGAGCAATGCCACCATCTGGTAAACCAATACTGTACTGATCCTGAACCTGCAGATATTGATCAAACGTTGTTAACCAATCATTTGGCGCTTCATCGAATACCGGCTGTACTTCGACTACCGCTTCTTGGCTAATCAGATTTTTTCTTAAATTTAATTGTAACTTTTCAGGTGCCAATACAATGGTTTTTCTTAAAAAATCATCTAAATTGGCATTGGCTTTATGTGCTAAATTTCTAATTTTGGCCCAATATTTTTGATTTAATGCTTTATCTTTATTTTGTAGTCTTGAAAATTCTTTTAGCTGCTCTACGACTTTAAAATTGTGTTCATTCAACAAGTATTCTTGACCATCTATTATTAAGATGGCACCAATACGCTCAGGCTGATTTTTGAGTTTAATATTTTGTTCATTCAGCCAACCATCTAAAATGATTTTAAAAGTCGAATCGCTTAAACCACCTTCACTTTTAATGATCGGACGTACATTGGCTTGACTAGGTAAATGTAATAAATGAATCACACTTGCATGATCTTCATCATTTAAGATCTGGAATAGTTCTTCCCAAGGTAAGACATAGCCCTCATCCGTCAAATATGCTAAAGCTTCTTCTTCAAGACTTTGCCAATAGAAATCTGCGTCCGTCATAGCATTTTGTAAAGTCGGATACGTAATACCTAAGTCATTGTAGGTTAAGGGCTGTGTTGGCGCTTGTGGCACTTGCACTTCAATAACCTCAGCAGACTTCTTTCTTTTCCAAAATGCTAATTTCATAGTCTATAGCTCTTTACCTTCTATTTCTCGAAAAAATTCCAAGACGTGCTAAAGCATTATCAAAACGAGGTTGCCAGTTACCATTTCGTGTCTGACGATCTATACAGGTTTCCTGATTCCTCAATGATTTAATATCTATTCTTCCAACATAATCTTTATAAGGCAATCTATTATAGAAGTAACATGCATGACCTTTTTCTGAAAAATCGACAATATAGATATTGCCTATTTTTAAAAGAAACGCATTATTTGTTGATGTTGTTGACCCACTTAGCTCTTTCAGTCTCCCCCTATTCATTTTTCTAAAATTAAGATGTTGGTGTCGTGTAGAGTTTAATGCGCTAGTTCCTAGGAATATTTGAGAGAAGCTAATTTGGTCAATATATCTCATCCAATATTCAAATCTTTGAACATCTGCTTTTTCACTAAATAGATTAAAGAACGCTTCCAAGTCGGCTTTGACAAACCATTGAACCACCATACGTTTTGTATCAGGATTTACATTATTCCAACCTGCTGAAGAATCATATTGTGGATTCCCCCATTGATCTAATGCCATTTGCTTGAGTGTTTCATGTACCTTGTCACGTTCAGATGTTTTTGCATAACGCTGTAACAACGCCGCTAGAATATCTCGACGATATAAGCTATTCTGCTCTGACAGCGTAATAAAACGTGCAATAGATTTGAAATAGTCTTTTTCATTCATCTGTCGAATGGACTGAATAGAAGACTTGATTAAATCATCCCAAAACCAACTATTCGGTGCAATTCTTAGACTTTCGAGTTCCTTTTGAATCCCACTCGCATCATTGTCTTGTAAGAACTGTTTCACAAATGCTTTGGTTGGTGTATCAGATAAAATGTCTGCATGATCAATTAAAGTTGTCATCCATTGTTTTGGACGTTGCGTACTTTTATAAACATTCGACTTATGACGATTCAATATATCTCGCAATGTCAACCAAACCGCTGGCTTCGCTGCAATATCTTCTTTCGCTAAAGCAAAATAACTATACATTAATGGAAAATAAACCAAGTTAATGATGCTCTGTTCTGCTTGATTAAAATGCTGAACAATACGTTTGCCAATATCATTAAAAATAAGTTTTTCTTGGGTATCCGGCAAAACCTTACTTAATGCCCAAGCTAAATTTTTCCAATCTCTTCGAGTAAATTGTTCAAATCCTGAATGCTCAAGTTTCGAAATCGTTTTGAATATTTTGGCGTCTACTGGAATTGCATTTTCAAGATCATCAAATTTTCGCTCCAATACCTGTAAGGTTTTCGTTAAACGTACAGGTTGAACAAACTTACTATATCTAGTTTCTTTAGGGAAAAGCTGGCTTAAACTATGTTCTAACCGACGTTGCAAACGTTCTATTGTCATCGCATTACCTCGCCAACTGACAAGTTTCAACAGGAGATGAGACGAAATGTGGCTGTGGTTCAGCATTTTCCTTTTCTTTTAAGCCATAAAACTGCATTCTTAATTCCACACGCCGCGAGGCTTCTTTACTGTCCTTTGCTGAGTTAAATGAAACACCACCTGCTAAGAAAAGCTGTTTCACTTGCTGTTTTTCCTGTTCAGTTAAAGACAAACCTGAACTAAACTTTGGATCAAGTAAGCTACACATCACCCATTCTGAACGTCTTAAACTTAAATTAAGATTGTATAAATAAGAGCCATCCGTATCAGTAAAACCCTCAATGACAATTTGTTTAAACCATTTTTCACCTAAAGGATTATTCGCTTCCTCAAGAATAATCGGCACGATGGTATTGAGGCGGTGACGCCCCACCTCATTTAAACGATAGTCATTATGTGCAAAACGTCCAGCTTCCCCAAAATTGATACGGTTGTTTTTACAGTCCACTTCAATGCCAGCATCTTTTAAACGTGCACTGTTCTGAATATTTTGGCAAATATTTAAAATATCCGCCTTACGCTGATCTTCTGCTTGCGTCGCTTCATTAATTTTCTTGGTCACAATCATTAAAGACACAGCCATAACCACAAGAAACAAGGTCATTAAGGCCGTCATCAGATCGGCAAAAGAAATCCAAAATGGCTTTTCACCTTCATCTTTAGATCGTGAGGTATTAGAGTACCGATTACCAAACATGACTTAAGTACTCCAATATTAATGTTTCTTCTGAGTCACAAGCTCTTCAAGATCTTCAACAAACTTACTTAATCCTTCAATCCCTACTGACAAGCGTTGAACTGCTTGATCAAGTGTATTGTCATAAACTTTAAGCGAGTGATTCAGGCTAGTTTCAACAGAAGTACCAAAGCTTTGAAAACTTTTCTCCATCACGTCGCCAATTTGATCAAGATAATCCTGCATTTCTTTCTTCACTTGATTTAATGCAGAAGTCATGTGATTCATATCTTCAAGCATTTTGCTACTCATACCAACTTCTGTCTGTGCTTGTTGAATAAGCCCTTCAAGTGTCGCGATTGCCTTATTCACACTGTCTTGTGAGTTTTTATAATCACCGAGCAAGGAAATCAGATTGCTGCTTGCACTTGTCAAATGGGTTGATGTTGTCGTGACCTCTGAAATCAGTTGTGATGTTTTATCTGTAACCGTCATTAACGATGAACCTGCTGTATTAAATTGATCTGCAGCAAGACGCATTTTTTCTGCACCAGTATTCATTCCTGAAATACTTTCTGTGGTCACTTGTGTCAGTTTATCCATATTGTTTTTATATGCATTTACAGCATGTTGGCTATGCACAATCAATTCTTTGATTTCTGTACCCAAGTGATCAATCAATGCTGAGGATTGCTCATGCAATTTTTGCTGGTTGCTAGCAACTAATTCATCTTGTTCCATACGTTGTTTTGCAATATCTGACATTACATTCGACATGGTGCCACCCATATGGCCAATTAACTCAGATACCTTGCCATTTAACTGCTCAATTGCATATTGTCCCTGCTCACTAATTTTTTCAGCACCTTGCGATAAATGTTCCACCATTTGATTCATTTGCTCAGACATCGCATTTTGCTTCGCCTGAATATCTTCAATCATTTTAGTGATCTGTATTTCCAAGTTTTGCGATGCACTTTCACTATTGAGTTTCATATCTGTAATGAGCTGACTAAACCCCACTTGCATTTCTTTCATCGCAGATACAGATTGGGTCATCATTTCGCCCATACCCTGCATTTGTGTACCAAAAGTAGATTCCAGTTTGGACATAAACCCTGTTAAAACATCGGTAATTAACTCTTGTACCCGACTACCCTGATCTCCACTAACCTGTTGTACACTTGATGCAATCTTGTCTAACGGTGCTTGCAAAGTATCTGTAATGGATTGACCAATTTGCGTCGCCATATCCTGACTTGTTTTGGCATAACTCTCGGTGAGTTGGCTCGCAAATGCGAGTTGATTCTTTTTATTTTCCTCGACTAAGTTTGTCATCATTACTTTTAAATCATTGACCAAACTGTCTTTTAATTGACGTGCATTGGTTTCATTCGCTTGGCTAGATCTTAGCAGTTGCGCCAAATACTCTTCACCTGTTTCATCTGGTTCAAATTTCGAATCGATGACGCTAGTCAGTTTTTCGAGCTTGGCATAGCATTCTCTTAGCCAATACTTTTCTTTCCAAGTAATGAACATTGCAATACAGATCGCAAGCCCAGATGCCATAAATGCCTCACCAACACCACCTAAAAGTAAGGCAAGACTGTTCTGGACTTTGGATGGATCGCCAGCTGGATCAAAAGCCAGCAAACCAAATAGCAATCCAACAAAGGTAGCAATAATACCAACACCAGTAATAATGCCCGGAATGTGTTTATAGAAATCAACTTTCAGTGGCGTATCAATAATCGCGATATGAGAAAAAAAAACATCGCTTGAAACAGTTGATCGGGAGGCAATAATTTTTGACTCACCATCGACTTCTTCACGAATATCATGTAGCGAGTTCTTATAATTCTCCCAAGCATGTTTCAGTTCACCATCTTCTGAAAAAATTTCGTCAAGCACATGTTTAGCTTTATGTGACTGCTGATCTTCTTTCAATTTTTGAATAATTTCATCAAAATTCTGCGCTAACCTCTTTGCAGGAAACCAATATTGTTTGACAAAGAAATACATTACAAAGGAGACGAAAATCGCCATTACAATCGGTATAACATAATAACTTTGTAAAAGTTCTGCTATTGTCAAAAAACTCACTGCATACCCCATAGTATTTTTATAAATTACAATTAGAAAATTATATCGTAAGCGTCCGCTGAACCCCATGCCTATTTTTTAATTTGAGTTGGATTTCCAGCGGTGTGGCAGTAATTCTTCAATTTATATTATTTTTGAGGTGGTGGAAGTTTAACTAGCAATTGAAACTATTGTAACTATTAAAGAACGTCCATGTTCTTTAACCCAGATTTACCCAAGCTTGATCAAATTATCTTGTGAATGCTCTTCAGCATCATCAACTCTTTCGAATTCTTCTTTTGCCATAACAACGTCCTCTTTAATAAGTGACATTAAAACTTCATGATTGATGAATTTCATAGCAGAAATAATTGCTACTAAGACTCCAACTATTAAGATAGCAAATTGAGAAAAAATATATGTATTTTCATCGACAAAAAACAAGTCCCATCCTAAATATTTAAACAACAAAGTTAAGAGAGTATTTGATATAAAAATTGGTACTGATGATACGTATAAAAGGAAATAAATTATTGGTTTAAATTTAATGCCTTAGATCTATCGATTGAAATGAATACATCTTCCTGCCCAAATTTTTTAACTTCTATCTTATGTCTAATTTTTTTTATTTTATTGACCATTGAAAAAAAGTTATTAGGGGATTTTAGCTTAAGAATATTCACTTCCTTAAAGCCTAGTTTTTCAGTGGCAATCATTGCCTGTGCAAAGGCACTCTTTTCATAATCAGTGATATCAGCTCGCTTAATTTCTTCTTCATATTTTTTAACAGATACCGCCCTATCTGCATAAAATTTTGCACTATAGGTAAAGCGTTTTCTGCTATCTAACCAAGATAAAATTGGGTAAATAAAAATGATAAGAGGTAAATATTTTAAGATTACATCCAATGATTACTACTCCAAATGGCTAGTTAAACCTGTGGGATGAAATAGCACCCCACTCTATTCACTACTTCGAATTTGACCACTAATTAATGCTACTTACAATTTCCAATGCTTTAGCTTGGATCAAATAATGTTGATCTGTTTCATGTGGATCAT
>Ga0172371_10013134_pt1 | contig 10817 bp, 11 predicted proteins | sample Lak12m_FD_114543 | JGI IMG/M metagenome (GOLD analysis project Ga0172371, IMG submission 114543) | Freshwater microbial communities from Kabuno Bay, South-Kivu, Congo - kab_022012_12m | ecosystem: Environmental > Aquatic > Freshwater > Lake | place: Democratic Republic of the Congo: South-Kivu... | reverse complement strand
TCTTCGCTTCACAACCACTCCTCTTCTCTCTGCATTGCAACCTGCAAATTGGTCACTGGTCACTCGCGGCTTCACCGCGTCTGCGTCCATCTGCGGTTCGTCCGCCATTTTGACCTTTGCATTTTGCCTTTTGCATTTTGACTTCGTCCTTATTCTCATTAGAGCTTTCTCTCACTCCAAATCTGACGCAGAAAATGCGGCCGCCCTGGTCCGCTGCCCGGGCTCCGCAAGTCTGTGCCATTTGCGCAATCTGAGGTCGCCCTTCCGCTTCGTGCTCTTCGTGTTTTCGTGGCATCCCTCGTCCGGCAATTCTGCACTCTGGACTCTGCATTCTGGTCTATCTGGCACCGGACCTGCGCCATCTGCGTAATCTGCGGATGCTCCTCTGCCTTTACCTTGACCGTAACCTCAACCTATTCCTCCATCTGTGTCATCCGCGTTTATCTGCGTCCATCGGCGGTTTCATCTTCTCCGGTTCCCAGCTCTGGATTCTGGACTCTGCATTCTGGTCTGTCTGGTCCCAGATTCGCATCATCTTCGTTCCTCTTTCCCGCGTGCTCTCAGGTGGCCCGCCGTTGCCAATTGACACGTCAGTAACAGCTATCTATCATTCTCAGTGACCTCGCTGCAGGCCATCCGAGACAAGGTGCGCCGGCGACAATACGAGTTCTCCAAGCACGCCGTCGACCAGAGCATCCTGCGTGACATCGGAGTGGCTGAAGTGGAAGAAGCAATGATCGGACAAAGCGAGTTGATCGAGGACTATCCCGCCGACAAGCGGGGCCCGTCCTGTCTGGTTCTGGGTTTCACGAAGGCGGGACGTCCCCTGCACATGCAGGTGAGCTACGCTGATCGCCCCCTGATCAAGGTCATCATCTTGTACGAACCGGACCCGGAATACTGGTTCGACTTCAGGCAGAGGAAGGACGAAGGCTGAGGCAAGCAAATGAAAGAAACGATGATTGAGACTGAGGCGACTTACACCCTCTTCTACGAAGGCAGATTCTACGTTATTGAGCACGTGCCGGCGCGTGTGTGCAAAGAGACCGGGGAGGAGTTCTTTGCTCCCGAGGCAGTCGAACGCATTCGTGCCCTTGTCAAAGGCAACAGAGCGCCGGACCGGATGGTCAGTACCCCGGTCTACGAATACGCCTAGCCGGTAGTCACGCCCGGTCCTTCCCCGCTCTGCCTTCTGTGTGCAGCCCTTTGTCTTCGACTGCCGCCTCGGACAGCTCACATTCCTCATCCGGTTTTGTCTGACCTGACCGATCTACTCGGTCCCTCGTTCTCGATCCCGCTCCAGTCTGTTATCTGCGTAGTCTGCGTAATCTGCGGATGCTCCTCTGCCTCTACCTTGACCTTAACCTCATTCTGTTTCTCCATCTGTGTCATCCGCGCTCATCTGTGGTTCTCTGCTCCGGGTTTCGGGTTCTGGCCGAAGTATCTGCGTAATCTGTGTAATCTGCGGATGCTCCTCTGCCTCTACTTTAACCTCAACCTCAACCTCAACCTTAACCTTAACCTTAACCTATTCCTCCATCTGCGGTTATGTCGTTCCGCTCCGCAATTCTGAATTCTGGTTTCTGGACTCTGGATTCTGAACTATCCGTTTCACCCTAAGATTCTCCATCCCCTGGACGGTCCGGTACGCTCTATCCCTTGCTGCAACCTGCGCAGCCTGACGCGCTCCCGGTGCCGCTCCGCTCCTCGCGGCAACCTCCTGAGCCTCCGCCGCTTCGTCCCTTGCTCCGACCGGCGCTGCAACCTCCGCCGCAACTCGCGCTATGTCTTCTGCTGCCTGTTCCGTTCCAACCCACATTCCCTGTTCCAGAGCGACGTCCGCAACGACTCAGGCTCAGGGTCACGTTCCGAGCTACACTGCGACCTCTGCTCCTTCTACCGCTGCGTGAGCGGCTGCAATCCACACTCCCTATTCCGTAGCGAGAATGGTTCCGGCCCGCATTCCAGAGCCCATACCGTCTCCGGCCGCGACTTCCCCTCTGCGTCCAGCCCGGCTTGGTCCATCAATCTGCAATCTGAAATCTGCAATCTGCAATGCCGCCGCGCCGTCGGCCGCAAGCCACCAGCCGGCAGAAGTTCCCGTCGTTCATCTACCGCCCGATCGCGGCCCAGTTCATGGAGGGTGATGTCATTGCGCTCTTCGAGTTTGAGCAGGGCGACGAAGGCGGGGGTATCGCCGGCAGAAGGCACTGCAGACTCGTACCGCCGGACGAAGTCACCGAAGCTGACCTGGCCGCATACCGCCAAAGGCAGTCGGACTGACTCGTCGGCCGCCTCACCCCGCGACGGGGCCCGTTCTTCCACCAGCTCCTGGACCGCTTTTTGTCTCGAGTGTTGGATGGACTCCCGGCCCTAGCCCTGTCTCCACTTCTGCCCCAGCTCTTCCACCCACCCTCGTGCCAGCCCGCCGCCGCCCCAAACCGGGCCGCCCTTCGGCCGGGCGTTTCTGGGAGCGGGCTGCCGTTGAACCAGGTGCTTTTGCGCGAACAGGGCATCCTTGACCGTCCGCAAAGGTAAGGTACGTCTTACTTCGTAAGTCTGGGATTCCTCTGAGCCGTAGACCACCTGCAGAGGCTGTCGTCGTAAGACATTATTCTGCAAGAACTTAGACAACCAAGCAGGTTTGGCACGATGCGTGCCGTAGTGTCGAACATGAGGACGAAGCCACACACTCAAGCCGTGGGTGGCCAGGCCTCCCGTTCAGAAAGGAGCCTGTTGCTTGTGATGCCTCCGCAGGCGGGGCTGCTTGGTGGTTTTGCCACGGGGCTTATCAGCCTCGCGAACTATGTCACTTCGAAGATGCCGGAGGTCAGAACGGAAATCGCCGACTTCAGTCTCCGTCTTTTGACCGACGTGCGTCAGCAACTCACAGCTTGGGTCAAGAATAACCAGGACAGACGACTCTTCATCGGGATAACGACAACTACTGCCTCCTACCAGTCCTCTCTCGATGTTGCTGAGTTGGCGAAGAAGGTCACCCCGGACTGCTGCGTGGTACTAGGCGGCCATCACGCGAGCGCTGACGCAGAGACAGTGCTTCGACATCACGGGGGAATCGTCGACGTAGTTGTGGTTGGAGAGGGCGAAAAGGCGCTCTGCGAACTAGTGAAATGCCATCCAGACTTGGACTCCGTGCCAGGCGTGGCACATGTGCGCGGAGGCGCGTACCAACCGCCGAAGTGTCCGACGCTCTTGTCTGAGGAGGAACTTGACGCACTCCCACTGACATTCCGAGACATGGGCTTAGTCGGAACGCCAGGGAAGTTTGACCACGCAACCTATGTTTCGGCCCGGGGTTGTCCCCTGACTTGTAGTTTCTGTGCTGTCGGGAAGGAAGGCATCCGAGCTAAGAGTATACCGGCTGTGGTTCGTGACATCGAGCAGATGCTGGACATGGGTCTGTCTCGCATAGCCATAGAGGATAACTTCTTCGCGCATTCGCCGGACAGAACGCGGGCGGTATGCCTTGCGCTTGTGGAGCTTAGAAAGAAGCGTAAGGACGGGTTTCGCTGGGACTGTCAGACGAGGGTGGAATCACTGGCTAGAACAGACACAATCCGCTTGCTCAGCGATGCGGGATGCGAGGCGGTTTATGTAGGTGTTGAGTCGTTCAACCCAGACCAACTGCTCTATCTGAACAAGACGCTATCACCCGGAGAGTACGTCGAGGAGTTGGTTGGTCTGGTGGTCCCCGCGCTTCTGGAGACCCCTATCGAGTGCTACTTGAACCTGCAGTTTGGCCTCAGACGCGAATCCAAGAAGCACCACGAGTTTACGATTGAGCAACTGGGCAAGATCGGCGAACTTGCGGCTGCCAAAGGTAAGCTCATCACCGTGTTTCCTCAGCTACACGTTGTCTACCCAGGAACCACGAACTTCCGTGCTGGCGTGCAGGACAGGCGTTTTCCCGCAGACGTCTTTGAGTCATTCACAGTCTGGGAGAAGAAGCAGACTCCGGTCTTTGTATGGCTGGGCGAGCATTTCGCTCATGGCGCCGGCGGACTTCCGGAGGGGATACTCAGGCCCGAGCTGCTCAGAAGAGGACGGTACAAAGTCGATAACGAAGCAGTGGACCGAATCACCGCAGTGCTGCGGCAAGTGGATCGTCTCCCCGGCATCAGGACCTTCAAGTATGGGAGCTATCTGGTGTCCGGTTCGACGGCATTCCGAGGCACAGGAGACAGTCGCGCAAGAGAAGGATCCGATCCGCAGAAAAGGAGTACAGTGTGAACAACTGCAAATGGCGCATGACTATGGCAATCACTGCAGCGGTCATTGTCGCCGCAGGTCTCACGACAGGCTGCAACGTGAGCAAGCGCGGGACGAAGACTGTGGCGATTGCGACCTTGATGTCGCACCCAGCACTCGACGCCGTGCAGGAGAACCTCAAGAAGGAACTCGGGCGGCAGGGCTATGTCGAAGGTAAGAACCTCCGCTACATCATTAGGAACGCGAATAGCCAGGTCCAACTGGCCGCCAATATCGCAAGTGAACTCGCGGCACAGAAGCCAGACGTGACCGTGGCAATTGCGACTCCAATGGCACAGGCCGTGGCCAAGGTGGCGCGAGGCCCCGTGGTTTTCGCGGCAGTCACCGACCCCGTAGGGGCCGGACTCGTTACGTCAGTAGACAAGGGCGAGAAGATGATCACCGGCACCAGTGACGCGTGGCCCTACGAGGACCAGATGAAGCTCATTCGCAAGATCACGCCTTCGGTCAAGCGACTGGGTGTGCTCTATAATCCAGGAGAGGCGGCTTCGCAGTACGGGATAAAGGAGATACGTCGGTTCGCCCCAGGCCTCGGGTTTGATCTTGTCGAGGGTGCAGCCAGCACCACCAACGACGTTTATCCGGTAGCTCAGAACCTTGCGAGCAGGGTTGACGCCCTTTTCTTGTCGAGTGACAACACCGTCATCGCCGGAGTGGCCGGGGCTTTGAAGGTCGCAGTCGAGCATAAGATGCCCATGTACGTTGGTGATGGCGGAACCGTAGAGAAAGGTGGTCTCGCTGCGGTCTCAGTCGGCTACGCGGACCTCGGTACCGAAACTGGGAAGCTTGTCGCGCGGATGCTGAAGGGCGAACGCGATATCCCCACCGTCGTTGCGCACGGCTCTGAGATCTACGTGAATGCCAAGGCAGCAAAGATGATGGGCGTGAATATTCCGGCAGACGTGTTGCAGAACGCAACCAAAGTGTACCAGGACGTCAAGCAGTGAGTTGGATCGCCCCACTGGACATCGGTCTTGTGATGGGTCTGCTGCTGGCGTGGGCAGTTCTAGGCCTAGCACTCGCTTTTCGATTGCTGGACTTCCCAGACCTTACCGTCGAGGGTTCTCTGCCTTTGGGGGCGGCGACCTTCGCTGTGCTTCACAAGGCCGGCGTGCCGTTGGGCGTCTCGATCCTCGGAGCGCTGCTCGCGGGTGGATTGTGTGGCGCGTTGACGGGGCTCATTTTCGTACGTTTCAGGCTGAACAAGTTCTTGGCTGGTATCGTCGTCGTTGCCATTTCCTATTCACTTAGCCTTCGCATCATGAGCGCGTCGAACATTGGCCTGCTACAGGCCTCCACCGTCTTCAACTTTGTGGAGCCCTTGGACCGGGCACTTGGTGGCGGCATCCACATTGGCTCAATACTCCTGCTTCTGGGCTTCGCGATTGTCGGTTCGATCCTGATTCTGCGCGGCCTGTCAACGCGCAGCGGCATCCGGCTGCGCACTGCCGGTTCGAACCCCGACTACGCGAGGTCACTTGGCATCAACGTCTCTCTGAGCGTCATCGTTGGGCTTGCCGCTACCAATAGCCTGGCCGCACTGTCCGGCGTCCTGCTTGCGATGCGTCAGGGATTCGCAGACGTGGGTATGGGGCAGGGAGTACTCATTCTCGCCCTCGCCGCCATGACGATTGGCGAACGGCTTCTGCCTAAAAAGCACCTGCCCTTTCACACGTTCGTGTTCTTGGCAGCTGTGGTCGGCAGCGTAGCGTATCAGGTTCTTGTCTCCTACGCGGTACGCGCAGGGCTGGCGCCCACAGACCTTAAGTTGGCAACCGCGGTCTTGGTATTGACGGTGGTTGCGCTTCGCGTTTCGCGCAACGGGGACTTGGTGACGGACGTGACAAGATGACGGCCGAAATCAACAAGATCAGGATAGAAGGACTCACCGTCACCTTTTCGAGGTGGGGGCAGACCGTGTCGGCCCTGAATGACCTGAACCTCGCCGTTCCGAGTGGCCAATGGGTCATGCTTGTGGGTCCGAACGGATCGGGTAAGTCCACATTGCTGGGGATACTGAGCGGCAGACTGCGACCCGACCTCGGAAATGCGCAAATCGATGGGCGGTCTGTTCTCAAGATGGCTACCTCCGAAATGGCTGCCCACGTGTTTTGCGTTCGCCAAGACCCACTGCTGGGAACGGCTCCTACCTTGACCCTGTTCGAGAACTTGCTCGTGGCGGACCACGACAACCGTAGTCGGAAGGAACCGCGGTCTGAGCTGATGGACAAGTACGACGAGCTCCTGCGACCCCTTGGACTAGCTGGGCGGCTCAAGCAGTTGGCGCTGAATCTCTCCGGGGGAGAACGACAACTGCTGGCCATCTTGATTGCACGCTTACGTCCGTCAGGTATAATGCTACTAGATGAGCCGTTTGCTGCGTTGGACCCCGCCAAGACAGAGCTTTGTCTGGAACAAGTCAGACTGATGCAAACCGCCGGAAAGACCATACTGCAGGTTACGCACGACCCTGACCTCATGGTCCGAGGCGGGGACCGCACCGTTGTGCTAGTCGACGGCACGATTGTCTCTGACGTTTGTGGCCAGGGACGCGACCTCCACGATTTGGGGGGATATCTGTCTGCGTGGCGCTTGCCCAAGGAATGACAGGCGCGGCGTTGCCGGATACGACGGAGCTCGATTTCCGCATTGAGTTGATTCGGGACGCGCTGAACGGCATCACCTACCATCTTCCCCGCCCGAAGCTTTTTGTCCTGCCGTTCGTTGACTATCTTTACCTGCTGTTCCAGCGCCCGCTGGTGTTCAACTTCTGGGAGGGTGCAGAGTGCGTGTTCACGTCGCTAGAAGATCAGTACTTCAGAGAGTTGCTCGGTGAAGGGTGGCCTCGGAAGCCATCCCGAGTGGCCTGCATACCGAAGACGAACCTCGAAGTCAGCGTGCACAGCTTCGACTCGCCGGCCATCAACAACGCGTATGTCCGTCGGCAACGCAGCGCTTCCTCAACAGAGCACAACACAGAAGGACTTCCCGTAGATGAAGACGCGACGGCAATTGTCGAACGCCTGTGCGCCGCGGAGCTATCGCCGAAGCTGCTCCCCGAGATGTTCAAGATTCTAGCCGAGTCCGTACGTGTGCCCCGGCATGGCGTCGGGAAATGTGTAATCGATGGTGCGAAAGAGGCCGACTACCGAAACCAGCTCTTGCCTTTGCTGGACCCGATGCGCCGTGTCCTGAAGTCGGCGTTCGGCGACGCCTTGGATTCGCCAGGCATACGCCAGCGCGAAGGTGGGTTCTGTCGGACCAACATTTACGCGGTGGTGAGAACTATCGCGTACCCGCAGCGGCGATATCGCCATGCGTTTCCGTATACGGCAGGGCTTCTGTTGATGGATGACCAGCGAGACGAAGCTCGTGAGCGATGTCGACACTTGGCCGCTCGCCGCGGCGAAATGTGCCATGCAAGTAGGACTTCCGATTTCGACTGTTGTCGGCAACTGGAACAGCCTCTAGGGTTGGACGCAAGGTCGGTCTCCGACTTGGTCTTCTGCTCTGGCACTGTCGACTTCGGAAGGTCAGCCGGCGAAGCAGACTGGGATGTTGCCGGTGGGGAGGTTGACAAGCTGAGACAGATCTGCGAGCGATGCGTGTACCCGCCAGGTAGAGGGTTGTTCTACGTACCGGTCCACGTGTGCGGGACGCCGTGGATAGCGGTGTTCACTTTTGCGGACAAATGGTCCCACAACTACACCCTCTACCGCGATGTGCTTCACAAGACCGCGGCGCTCATCCGGCAGAACGCCTGGCGGGAGTACATCACGCTTGTAACGGACAAGCTCATCCTGAGACTCAGGGACCCAGCTGCTCCATCTGCCACAGTCGTAAAGGAGGTCAATAGAGACTGGCGGCTCCTGGCACAGACCTACCCATTTCCATCAGCAGAGCTACACCAAAGCCGTGGTGAAGAGAGTGCAATGCGCGTACCGGGACGCGGTCCGCTCACGGTGACGGCGAGGGAAAACCCCTTCTTCAACCGCCAGGTCGACTGGGGCATCGTAGGCGAGGCTAGTGTTGTCGACGCATGTGGGGAAGCCGTTGCCCGGTTCGCAGCCGGTGCCGCACTAGTGGAGATTAGCGCAGTAGCTCACACATCGCACGTTCTGAAAGTCCCGCTGCGAGTTCTGCAGGCCATTTGTGCTACCGAAATGGACCGTGCGACGCAAATGCGAGTCATGCAGCAGCAGGTCGACAGGATACTGGGTTTGCATAGCTTCGCCCTCGCGTGCATTGATTCCCGTAAGAGAGCCGCTGTTGTGGCTGAGATGACCTCCTTGGATGAGTTCCAGGACGTGGTTCGTCGGGCAGTCGTCAACACGACCGAGTTCCTGTCAGTTCCGCAAGTGTCCGGTAATCGCGCGGCACGGATAAGGGACATTGTGCGCAGAGACTCCATCGGGATCGGAGCGAGGGGTGAGGTTGTGGCTCCGGAGGCGAGAGTCAGGTATTACCCATCGCTTGTCAGCTTGGCTTTGGATGGACTGATAAGCAACGCCCTCGACTATATGGACGAACTCGCTCCGAACATTGGCGTATTCTTGTCGACAAAAGCCGTTGCCGGGCGGACTTTCGTGCAGCTCGATGTTGAGAACTCGACAGACCTCGCACCAGACGTTCTAGCCGACACAATTGAGCGAATGAACGCGGCGTCACCAGGCATGGTTGGGATAACAGTCCTGTTCTGGGCATGTCGCATATGGGCGCCTCCTGCTACGGATGAGTACTACGACTACCAACCGGTCTGGACGAAGTCAACTTCGAGTTGCCCTACACTAATCGTCGCGTCGCTCCCCATCGCGGAGGTAGTAGGATGAAACTGCGGGTGCTCTGTCTCGACGATCACCTGGAGTCGCTGCAGCCCATCCTCCAGAGAGCGTTCGCCCTTCTCGGGGGCAACCCAGTTAAGGTCCCCGTGCTTGAGGGCGGCTGTGCGCCAACCTTCAGCGTTTCGGGAGGTGACCGTGACCCTTTGACAGTCGAGATTTGCTCGAACTCCGATAACCGACTCGACAAGGTGATCGAGCAGATAGAGCAGTTAGGCGAGAACGGATTCGATCTCGTGCTGGTTGACGATGACTGGGGTACGGGGGGGTCCTATGCCGGGCAGGAACGGTTGATTAGCGTCGTGAAGCGGTCGGTCGTCGGCGCCAGCCCGTATCTTCCCGCTGTGGTGCTGTTCACTCAGCACTGGGGCGATTCCACTAGAGCGAAGCGCTTCGTCGAAATACACCAATCGACGGCGTCTGATCGGCGGCGCGTAACCGGTCTCTGGAAAGAAGACGCGTCCGGTCTCTATCTTCTATTGCGGCGCGTCGTCGGCGAGAAGAGGTCATTGGACAACGCCTCGGGCCTCGCCGGTCGCGCGACCGGAAGGCATCGCTCAACCCTTCTTTCGCACTTCAATGGCCTGGTCGGCATGGACGCCCAACTCACCGAACTTGGCGATGGGATGGAGATCTTCTTCCGGTGGCTGAGAGGCGAATACGACCGTGCTCTTCCACGGCTGGCTAGGGGCGCAGCTGGCCGAAGAAGAGATTTCCCGCACTGTTTCCTGCTGCGGGGCGAACCCGGGAATGGAAAGACTACGATCTGTGATGCCATATCGGCAGCCTTCGGAAGTGATGCTAGACTACCCAAGGACCTTGCGCCAGACCGGAGTCCTGCAATGTGGCGCGAGACTCTGGAAGCCTGCCTCGTCGAGTACTACAAGAGGGCTTGTGTCCCGTGCGTTACCGTAATCGTCTCAGACGACCTGCCGTGGCCAGCGATCACCGGGATGGAGCCCGGTCTGGCTGCAGACTGGCATAGGCTTATGCACACGGTGCGCGAGTGCATAGATGATGCCGGGCGGATCAACAACGGCATCCCACCGACGAGCGAGATTGTCAAGAAAGCCAAGGTATCTAAGTTTCACGGGAAGCTGCTGTGGTTGATGTGCCGTAACACGGAGCTTGACGTCCAGTCCATGTACGGCCCCATAGTGGACAAGGCGATTCCCATAGAGCTGAGATTCCCCATGGACGTCGCGTCTCGCCGGCGGATTCTAGAAGAGAACGCCGGACGCTGGGGCTACACTTTCGCGCCCGAAGCGCTGGATTTGGCGGCGCGCGACACGCTGGCCTATCGGAGTGGCAGGGATTTGGTGGGTGACGCGACGACGTACAATGGTCTTCTATACTACGCAATGAGAGAGGTCGACTGGCCGGTGTACGAGTCGGAGTACGAGTCGCCTGAGAAGGACGTGGGAGTGATCCCTGCCGTGAACTCGGAGATAACGGAAGACATCATAAGAGCCTGGTTGGCCGGCCCGCAACACCAAGCCATAATGGCCAAGGCCACCCGGCCGGCGCAGGTTCCCGTCCCGTCCATCGAGAACATGCAGCCAAGCTCGACCGACCAACAGCCCGCGTCATGCGTGCCGCACTACTTCAGGGGGAAGTCCTACTGGCGGCCGACAGAAGTGAAGTCCGCGACCTTCGAGAACATGCTCGTCAGGCTACTCGTCCTCGCTG
>Ga0172371_10013132_pt1 | contig 10818 bp, 13 predicted proteins | sample Lak12m_FD_114543 | JGI IMG/M metagenome (GOLD analysis project Ga0172371, IMG submission 114543) | Freshwater microbial communities from Kabuno Bay, South-Kivu, Congo - kab_022012_12m | ecosystem: Environmental > Aquatic > Freshwater > Lake | place: Democratic Republic of the Congo: South-Kivu... | reverse complement strand
TTATCTCATTAATAGGGCTTCCCGTAACTAAACCCAGCATAAAACCTTGACCTTTTAATTCAACCAACAACTCGCAGGCGCCATGGAATATATGGCGTTTAAAATAACGCCTGAATATCTTCTGGCGAAGGCTGAATATATCTCTTAAAATCTTTTTCGTGGGTTTTATCTTTTCGCGTTTGAGCAGGCCTTTTAAAGTAGTTTCCCAGCGCTCCCCCTCCTGGACATAAACTTCAAAACAACTCACCCGCACGCCCCATGGCCGTAAGGCCTCATACCAGGCGATAAAATGATACGGCATGGAGTCAACAATCACCCCATCCATATCAAAGATAACCGCCTTTGGCCGGGTTTTTAGTTTTTTCATATTTTATAATTAATCAGAAGATAAAAAAGAAAGGTTGCGCTCGATAAACTCAATCAATTCCTGTTGCACTCCGGCAGAGATATTGCGGAATTCCACGCCAAACCCCGGATATTCATGCGGCTGGACTTGCTTATCCGGGACCCAGACAACAGCTGCCTCAATTACTAACTCTTGCTTATTTGGCGCCAGCCTCATTTTAAGTATTACTTCATCCCCCAGCTTAAAACTATCGCAGCCGAATATAAAAGCCCCCACCGCGCTTAAATTCAGTATATCAACCTTAAGGCAGCTTGGCGAAACTGAAGACTTGGATTTTAATTCTACCTTCAAATCAATGGGCAGGCGTTTAAACCTCCGGCGCAGCTGCATCTTTTTAATGTTCTCAATCGCCTTGTCTTCCTTGAAGCTATTTACCGCCAGGTCCTCTGTGGCGTAAACCTCAATGACCCTATCCATTCCGGAAACCGTAAACACCCCCCTAAGATGGGCCGGGATATTCAAAAACTTCATCCTCCCCTGGCTGTTGATTACCTCTTTATAGGCGATAACTACAACCGAAATACCCATATAATCAATACCCTCAACATCCTCTAAGTTACAGAGTATGTCCGTATACCCGTCACGCAGGCACTGGCCGACCACCTCAACAAGATTGGCGGAATTCACGTCTATGCTTCCGGATAAATCCATAATAATTACGTAATCTTTCTGCCTTAATTTTATCTCTAGCATATTAATTAATCCGCGTTTTAAATAGCAATTCTCCAGATACCCTCAAGCCCTGATTGTGAACAAACTTTATCCTATACATTTATCCCCCGATTTTTAAAGTATACTAACACGTCCGGTTTAATATTACAAGAAGGTTAATAAACCCTGGACTTTGCCTGCTTCTTCCAGAACTCAAAAAGCTCTATATTTTCCTTTATTAATACTGCCGGGGTAAGCTTAATCTTATTTTTTGCCAGCTTCTTTAATTTCAGATTAGAAATTTTTAATTCGTTAAAATCGTATTTCTTGGCGTCCTTAATCACGCAGCCAAAAACAATCCGCGAGATCCTTGCCCAGTGGCAGGCGGCAAAACACATCGGGCAAGGCTCACAGGTGGAATAGATAACGCAACCCGATAAATCAATTGTTTTAAGCCTTTTGCATGCCTGGCGGATCGCGGTTATTTCAGCATGCGCGGTGATGTCTGCATTCTTCCAGACAAGATTATGGCTGCAACTAACCACTTTATTGCCCTTTACAATACAGGCGCCAAAAGGGGTTTGGCCTTTACCTACCCCCTGCCTGGCTTTTTCTATAGCCAGGCGCATAAATTTTTCATCGTTTTTGTTCAATATTCTTCCCTATTTTATTTTACCTAAAAATAATCCTAATATGCATGATAAAGAAGTCCCTAAATTAACCAGGATAGTCATTGCACACATACCCTGAAGCAGCATCCTGTCTTTATACCCGCCCTTAAGCATCAAAGAAGCCAAAATTACAGCGCTGATTAATACCGGAAAATAAAAAAACAAACTGACTATAGGCAACCCCCTGGCTAAAACCAGGAAAAAACTTACCCCCGCGCAAATCACAAGCAAGGCATAAATAAAAGCGCCTTTTTTCTTGCCTGTCCTGACCAATAAATTATTCTTCCCCGCTTCTTTGTCCGCTTCGTAATCAGGGTATTCATTAATCAGGATTATATTTAGCACTGCGCAGGCAACCGGCAGCGATACAAAAAAAGCTAATCCATCAAACCTGGATGCCTGTATATAGAAACCGGCGTTTACAGCCAGGAAACCAAAACTATAAGCAATAAAAAGTTCGCCTAATCCCCGGCTCACCCAGCGTAAAGGAGGCTTAGAATAAAATAACCCGCAGATTACCCCTGAAACGCCTAAGAGTATAGTCCAGGTTCCGGTTTTAAAATAAAACTGCAAAACCGCCCCCACCGCCAGGGCCAGCAAAACAACCGTATAAACCAGGATTTTCACTCTGTCCTCGGGAATCAGCCTACGGACCAATACCTGGCTTCCGCCGCTAAAATGGTTTTTACCTAAAACCGCTGAGCGGCTATCTTCTCTAATATCATGAATCTCGCCGCTATAATGAGCCCCCAGCTGGATGAGAATAGAACCTGATAAACCCAATAAGAATACCGCCAGGTTAAATTCGCCTGTAAGCCGCTGCGCTAATAGCGTGCCCAGGAAATACGGCAGGATTACTACGCTTAAAAACGGGATACGCGAAAGCATAATCCAGTATCTTATTCTCATTTCTTTATAAAATCCTGATAAATAGCCAGGATCATCACAATAGCTGAACTGCTGAAAATAAAGAAATAATTTATGGCGTCTTTGTTTGAACGCATCCGGCAGAGCATCGTACGCAGGAATTCCCTGTCGCTGGCATCTAAATCCTGGCTGTTTGAAATTTTCTTATGAATCTGGTATTTTTCTAATTCCCGGCGCAACAGTTTATCCTGTTTAAATTTATAGAGAAAGTATAAAAAGAATCCGGCCACGCCTATATACCAGAAAAACTTCGGCCAGAATAAACCGAAAGATAAAACAAGGTTTACCACCCTCACCGAAATCGTAGCGATTACCCCGATAAAAAGAAATACCCAGGAGGCGGCAGAGTCCCGGCAACTGGCGGCAGCTTTACAGTTCAGGCATTGTTTTTTAGTCTTAAACATTATCTTTATCAGCAGTCATTTCTTTATTATTGCTTCGGCGTAAAGCTTTAACCATCCGCTCATACGCCTCAGCAGCGGAAGCACCTTCAGTAAGATGGTCAAAACAAACCGCCGCATATCCCCTGCGGTTCTTTATCTTAAAAATCTGCACTTTCAGGTGGCCTATTTTATCAGACTCCATTGCCTAATTTCCTATATCCTCATTCCATAATTTCGGCTTATTTTTAATAAATTGCCGCATCAACTGTTTGCAATCTGCCGAATCCAGGTTTACTATTTTTACCCCTCTTCTCCTGGCATAATTCTCAGGGCCTTTAAAAGTTTTATTTTCGCCAATTACCACCTTCGGTATTTTGTAAAGCAGGATTGCCCCCATACACATATCGCAGGGAGAAAGCGTGGAATAAATAACGCACTTTTTATAATCCGCATTTTTTAACCTTCCGGCATTCTCCAGGCAATCCATCTCCGCGTGCAAAACAGCCGAACCTTTTTGCATACGCCGGTTATGCCCTTTGGCAATTATTGATCCGCCTTTAACCAGTACCGCGCCGATCGGGATTCCTCCCTCAGCCAAACCCTTCTTCGCCTCCCTGATTGCCTCCTGCATAAACTTATCCATCATCAACACCTATCGGGATATCTTGATTATTTTATATTTCAACAAGCCAGCCGGCACTTTGATCTCGGCGACCTCCCCCTCTTTACGGCCCAATAAACCCTCGCCCACAGGAGAAGTCACTGAAATTTTGTTCTGGTTATAATCCGCTTCAAGCTCCGAAACCAATGTATACTCCATCTCTTCCTCAGTATCCATATCCATTAATTTTACTTTCGCCCCAATTAAAACCTGATCCTGGGGCATATCCTTATCCAGTATGCGCACCCGCGAAAGTTTTTCTTCAAGCTCCGAGATATATTTTTCATTATGCCCCTGAGCATCCTTGGCCGCGTCATACTCGGCATTCTCGCTGATATCGCCGTGCGAACGGGCTTCGCCTACCGCCTTGGAAAGCTGCCGGCGCTTAACCGTTTTCAAATACTCCAGCTCACCGACTAACTTCTCATAACCTTCCTGAGTTAAATAAATATCTCCGCTCATATTAAACTCCCCTAAACTGATATTAACTGTTTAATAACCTCTATATTCTTTTTGGTTGCCCCCTTGTTATTAATAATCAATTCATAAGCCCGTTCAACCAATTGTTTAGCCAGCAGATTACCGGCTAATATTTCTTTTGTTTTAATAACCAGCTCCCGGGAATCAGCCGCCATAATACCCGCCTTGTTCTTAAGGAACAATTTTGCAATATCCCGGAAGTTAAACATATACGGCCCGAAGATTACCGGCTTTTTCAGGCTTGCCGGTTCAAGTATATTGTGACCTCCGGTCTTAACCAGGCTGCCGCCAACAAAAACAATATCAGCGGCGGAATAATAATTCAACAGCTCACCCATAAGATCAAGGATAAACACCGGGTTATTAATACAAGTAGGGCAGGCCCCTGATATTCCGGAAATAAAAACCGGCATAAAAGAATTTTCTGAAAGCAGCCTGGCGATATCCTTGCTCCGCTCCGGATGCCGCGGGGCGATAAGCAGCTTTAAATCCGGAAAACTAAACAAAAGCTCTTTGTATGCCTTTATGATTATTTCTTCCTCGCCGGGGTGCGTGCTTCCGCAAACCCACAATTTATCATCTAAGCCCAGCCAAAGATCCTTGCGGCAGGCTAAAGCCCTCTGCCCCATCTGCTCATCTAAATTTAAATCAATATCAAACTTAACATTGCCGCTGAGCTGGATATTTTCTTTAGCCACACCCAGGCTGTTCAGGCGCAAGGCATCAGTATCTGACTGAACGCAGAATTTATTCACTTTTCTTAAAATCGGCCGGATGAGGAATTTTATCGCGCGGTATCCGGAATAAGAACTATCGGATATCCTTCCGTTAACCGTAACTACAGGTATCAGCTGTTTATGCAAACAGCTGATCAAGTTCGGCCAGATTTCTGTTTCGGCGATAATAAACAAACAGGGATTAATTTTCTTCATTACCTTCTTAATAATAAAACTAAAATCCAGGGGAAGATAAGTTAAGAGGTCGCCGTCGTTAATTAAGCCCCGGGCAATTTTATTACCGGTAGCGGTCACGGTAGAAATAACTAATTTTTTATGCGGATAGGCCTTTCTTAGTTCACTGACCAGGCCCTTTATTGAAACAGCTTCACCCACGCTTACCGCGTGTATCCAGATTGGCCTGTCCAGGTTTAAATTATCCGGCAAAAATCCAAAACGCCTGAGGAACCCCTGGTGGAATTTACCCTTAAGTAAATACACCGGCAGATAAACCAGCGTGAAGATTAAAATTATTAAGTCATAAAGTATAAACATGCTGCTGCTCTCCTAAGCATGCGGATGCGCCTTATCATAAACACTCTTAAGTTTCTCGGTTGTTAAATGGGTATAAATCTGCGTAGTGGATAAATTAGCATGGCCCAAAAGCTCCTGTACCGTGCGCAGGTCTGCCCCCCGGTTTAAAAGATGCGTGGCAAATGAATGCCGGAAGGTATGCGCGGAAACCCCCGGCTTTATTTCAGCCAAACGCAGGTAGCCAACCAGGATATAGCGTACCCCGCGCGTAGTTATGCGCGATGAATTTTTATTTAAGAATACTGCGGTAGATTGCTTTTTCCTTTTATCCAAATATTTTCTTATCGCTGAAAGCGCGGCCTCGCCGATCGGGACAACCCTCTCCTTCTTCCCTTTTCCCCTGACCTTCAGGATACCGCTGATAAAATCAATATCATCTAAGTTCAGCCCTACCAGCTCGGAAATACGTAGGCCGCTGGAATAAAATGCCTCCAGGATTGCCCTGTCGCGTAAACCCAGGATATCCGTTTGGCTCTTGGCAAAGGCCGATTCAATAAGCTTTTTAACCTCCTCCTCCGTCATAAATGAAGGAAGGTGTTTGTCCAGCTTGGGGCTGGAAAGCATAAGAATAGGATTTGTTTTTATGTAACCCTCGCGGGATAAGAACCTGAAAAAACTGCGCAAGGCAGAAAGCCGGCGTCCGACTGTGCGGTTGCCTAAATTCTTTTCTTTTAAAACAGCCAGGTATTTCCTGAGCGCCAGATAATCAACCTTCTCCAGCTCTGCCGTGCCGAGGAATTTCCCGAAATCCTGAAGGTCCAATTTATAGTTGAGGATGGTGTGGACGGAATAATTCTTCTCTATCTCTAAATAGCGGATAAACTTCTCAATATATTTTTCCATATTTTACTTATCCTGTATTAACGCGTCTGTCTTGTCTTGTTTCCCGCAGGGACGCTCGTTTGCCCCTGCGAGGCAAACTTCGCTCGGGTTTCGCCTCGCTCTACCTACTTCGCATATAGCCGGGTAACCTTGCCCGCTCGGCCTGCAAAAGCCCTGCCGGGAAACAATCCAAGCCATACGCTAATATTATAGATATTTTGCTCAAGGGATATTGTGTAGCGTGCATTAGAAAATTTTCGGCAAATGAGTGCGAGGAATTACGACGAATGGAGGACTTTCTCAAAAGCGTAAGTCAGTCCGGGAGTGAGTCGTAAACCGTAGCACTCGGCGAAAATTTTCGCACGCGAACAATATCCCGAAGAACAAAATATCAAAGATCATTATTGTTTAGCTTCTTCCTTATTCTGATCTTCCGGTAAGGTGCGCGAGGTGAATGTACACTTGGGAAAATTTGAACAGCCGTAGAAGAACCCGCGCTTTGAGCGCCGCTCAATTAATTCTCCGCCGCAATTCTCCGCAGGGCACTTAACGCCGGAGGTAATGGATTTTGAGTTCTTGCACGTGGGGAAACCCGAGCAGCTTAAGAATTTACCCCGCCTGCCCCACTTTACAATTAAAGGCTTTCCGCATTTATCGCAAACCTGGTCAGTAGTTATAACTTCTTTTTTAATATTCGCCTGTGCAAAATCCAGGCTTTCTTTAAAAGGCGCATAAAACTCTTCTAAAACTTTAAGCCGTTTAAGTTTTCCCTCTTCAACCTGATCCAGTTCTTCTTCCATAAGCGCGGTGAACTTAACATCAATGATCTTGGGGAAATATTCTACCAGCATATCGCTTACCTTAAAACCCAGCTCCGTAGGATTAAGATAACCTTTAATCCGGCGCACATAGTCGCGTAAAATAAGAGTATAAATAATCGGCGCGTAAGTTGAGGGGCGACCGATACCCTCTTCTTCCAGGGCCTTAACTAAAGAGCTGTCCGAAAATCTGGCAGGAGGCTTGGTAAAATGCTGCGAAGGAGTAAGCGTGTTTAAAGCAAGCACCTCTCCCTGCGCAAGGGGCGGTATCACATTCTTATTTTTATCCTTCTCATCTTCCTCGCCTTCTTTTTCCTCTTCTTCAGTCTTATTATAAGCAGCTAAAAATCCTTCAAAAAGTAAATGGCTGCCATTAGCTGCAAATAAATATTTATCCGCCGCGATATCCACCGCGGTAGCCAAGAACTCCGCCGGTTTCATCTGGCTGGCCAAAAAACGGTTATAGATTAATTCATACAGGCGAAACTGTTCAGGAGTAAGAAAATCTTTCATACTCTCCGGAGAGCGCGAGATATAACTCGGCCGTATTGCCTCATGCGCCTGCTGCGCGGACTTCTTGGCCTTAAAAACATTGGGATTCTCAGGAAGAAAATCTTTGCCGAAAATCCTGCCGATATGCTCACGAACCTCAAGAATAGCTTCGGGAGCGGTATTCGGAGAATCCGTACGCATATATGTAATTAAACCTAAAGGATTATCCCCTCCGATATCAACTCCTTCATAAAGCTGCTGGGCCACCATCATGGTCTTTGAAGCATTGAACCTCAGTTTATTAAACGCCTCCTGCTGCATCGTACTGGTGATAAACGGCGCCGGGGCATAACGTTTCTTTTCTGTCTGTTTAATTTCAACAACTTTAAACTCTTTATCCTTTAACTGATCAACAATATCCTGCGCATCTTTTTGGGTTTTAATCTCCGCTTTCTTATCCTCGATTTTATCAAGTTTGGCGCAAAAATTGCTCTCTCCGGAAATTTTAGGTTTAAATAATTCCGCGGCGATCTCCCAATATTCACTGGCGAGAAATGCCTGAATCTGCCGCTCCCTTTCTACAATTAACCTTAAGGCTACGGATTGCACACGCCCTGCGCTTAAACCGCGGGCAAGTTTTTTCCAAAGCAGAGGGCTTAAGAAATACCCGACGATACGATCAAGCACCCTGCGGCCTACCTGGGCCTCAATCATATTTACATCAAAAGCACGGGCAGTTTTAAATGCCTCAGCTACCGCATGCGGGGTAATCTCATGAAAACTTACCCTTAAAACATCCTTGCCCTTAAAAACTCTTTCTTTTATCTGCCAGCCGATTGCCTCGCCTTCACGGTCAGGGTCTGTGGCAACATATATTTTATCTTTTTCCTTGGCATCTTTTCTCAATTGGGTCATTAATTTCTTCCTGATGGGAATAACCACGTATTCCGGTTTAAATTTATTATCAATATCCACCCCCAGCTCTTTCTGCGGCAAATCTATGATATGCCCCATAGAAGAAACTACTGTGTAATCCGGCCCCAATATCTTGCCTATGGTTTTAGCCTTAGTAGGCGATTCAACAATAACCAGATTCTTACTCATTTAACTCCTTACGAATTGCTTGCCCGGCAATTCTTTAATTAATTTCTTAAATTGTAACCTTAAAATCAAACTTGAGATTTGGCTGCAGCTCAATGATGTTTTTTCCACTAAATCATCCATCGCCGCTGCCTTATGGCTTATGCAATTATAAAGTATATTTTCTTCTTTTGCACATAAAATATTCTCTTCAGATTTCGGAGTGGTGCGGGTTTGAATCACCGGGCTTTCCAAATTCAATTCTTCCAGTATGTCTTCGCTACAAGTCACCAGCTTCGCACCCTGTTTAAGCAATTCGTTGGTCCCCATTGAAACACAGGTATCAATCCTGCCAGGCAAGGCAAAAACCTCTCTGCCCTGCTCTAAAGCAAAGTCCACAGTAATTAACGCTCCGCTGTTTTTGGCTGCTTCGGTAACCAGGACGCCTAAACTTAAACCGCTAATCAGGCGGTTACGCCGGGGAAAATTCTGCGCCAATGGCTTAGTCTCCATAGGAAACTCGGAAATTACCGCTCCGCTTTTGGCTATTTTATCGGCTAACCCCCGGTTCTCCGGAGGATAGATATGGTTAAACCCGCTTCCCATCACCGCAATTGTCCGGCCGGATACTTTTAGCGCTCCGCGATGGGCATAAGTATCCACCCCCCGGGCCATTCCCGAAACAATAGTTATATTATTTAAAGCCAGCTCCGCGGCGAATTTCTCCGCGCTGCTTAATCCATAAAATGATGCCCTGCGGCTGCCGACAATCCCCAGGCTTAAATTATCAGCCTCGGTTATTTTTCCGGCAATATAAAGCACAATCGGGGCGCCGGGTATCTGCTTTAAATTCTGCGGATAACTTTCATCAAAGAGCGTAACAACCTCAAGCCCGACCTTTCTGGCCTGGGCCAAATCTTTTTCTAATTTCTTAACATCAAATAAAACAATACCTTCGCTGATCCGGCTTCCTAGAAGCGCCTCCAGCGCATTACGGCTTGCTTTAAATATATTTTGCGGCTGGCCAAAATACTCAAGCAGGCTGCCTAAACGCACGCTCCCTATCTGGGGGATGAGGTTCAGGCTCACCAATGACTCAAAATTATTCATTTCTTTCCGGCAAGTATTTTAGATATTTTCTTAACCACCTGCTTAATTGATAAACCCGACGTATCAATCATTTTATCGGCCTGCATATAATAAGGCGCGCGCATTTTCAGTAATAGCTCTATGCGCTTCTTCGGTTTATCTACATTCAATAGCGGGCGGCCGTTATTAGAAGAAACTCTCTTTAATATTTCTTCAGGCGTTGCGCTCAGGCAAACCATCATTCCAGTCTTCTTCATCAATTTAAGATTATTTTTATCCAAAACCACTCCGCCGCCGCAGGCAACCACAAATTTCTTCTGGGTGGAAACCTGATTTAAAATCTTTTTCTCAACTTTCCGGAAATACGCTTCTCCGTCTTTGGCAAAAATATCCACAATCCTGCGCTGCTCTTTAAATTCAATCAGTTCATCCAGGTCAACAAAGTTCCATCCCTTATCTTTAGCCAATTGAAAGCCAACAGAGGTTTTTCCGGTGCCCATAAATCCTACTAAGTAAATATTCATAATTTTCTATGTCCGGCTAAAGGCACAGGTAAAGAAAGGATACCGCGCTTTGCTCTACCCATACCCTTGCCTTTACCTTATTCCTTATAGGCTGACAATACTGCCTCGCTCAACTTTTGCTTTAGTTCTTTTGTGCTAGGGTAAACTGTGTCGTACCATTTCCCGTCTTTACCCTGATGGCGCGGCATACTCACAAATAAACCTTTGCTGCCATCAACTACGCTAAAGCCTTTAACCACAATCCCTGAAATAGAGACATCAACAAAGGCCTTAAGCTTTGAATCGCTCTCTAACTTACAGAGCCGGCTGATGCTTATTAAGTTATCCATCTCAATCACCCCCTTCTGCGGCAATAGACGAAAGGAGCGGAGATATCTAACTTTAAATTTTGAAAAATATCAAAAGGCTGTCTCGGTATATATGTCGTAACGGCTGATATCCTTACCCACCTGTTCGTAATCCAGCTCTTCAATTGTTTTCTTAAATGCCTTGGAGCCTCCGGCA
>Ga0172371_10013131_pt1 | contig 10819 bp, 9 predicted proteins | sample Lak12m_FD_114543 | JGI IMG/M metagenome (GOLD analysis project Ga0172371, IMG submission 114543) | Freshwater microbial communities from Kabuno Bay, South-Kivu, Congo - kab_022012_12m | ecosystem: Environmental > Aquatic > Freshwater > Lake | place: Democratic Republic of the Congo: South-Kivu... | reverse complement strand
GGAGATTTCTCAGTAAGTCTGTCCGCTGCGCGGCAGATGCCAGTCGAAGTCCCTCCACCCCAGCTCTTCTTCTTAGAGCTTCTCAAAAATGAGCTATAAAAACCATACAAGCCTGTCGAAGGGCCTTCCCTCTTTTTGCAAAAGGCTCAACCTCAATCAAATCATGCCCAGCGTGAAAGCCCCATTATGCTCCGCCCTCTTGCCGATCAGGCCTTAGCCCGAGTCATGAATATTGCCACGGGCGAGGACTGCGTTTTCCTCGAGACCTGCCGGACAGACGACGAAGAACACCGTTCCTGGCTTTTCCTTAAGCCTGAAGCCGAGCTGATTTGCCGGGCTCAGGACGACCCGGCCGTTTTCTTCCGTAAGGCGGAGGAGTTTCGCCGGCAGGGCCTGTACCTGGCCGGCTGGTTCGCCTACGAATTCGGCTACCTGCTTGAGCCGGCTCTTGGCAAGCTCCTTGATCGCGGACAAAAGACCCCCCTGGCCTGGTTGGGGGTCTTTCGGGAGCCGCTGATCTTTTCCCATGAAAACGGGAAAATGAACGGCCCCTGGCCCGAAGGGGCAGGGCACAACGAACCGGCGCCCGTGGGCGACTATCAAATCAGCAACCTCCGCCCCAGCCTGGGCCGGGAAGCCTACACCACGGCCATCGCCCGGATCAAACGCCGCATCGAAAGCGGGGACACCTATCAGGTCAATTTCACCCTCAAGCTTCTTTTCGATTTCAGCGGCTCGCCGGCCTCACTGTATCAGGCCCTGCGCCGCAATCAAAGCGTGGCTTACGGGGCCTGCATCCACCGGGGGGATAACTGGATTCTCTCATTGTCCCCCGAGCTGTTTTTCAAAAAAACCGGCGAAATCTGCCAGGCCCGGCCGATGAAAGGCACCATCCGCCGGGGGCTCAGGCCGGAGAAGGACGAAGAATTAAAGGCCTTCCTGAAAAACGACGAGAAAAACCGCAGCGAGAATGTGATGATCGTGGACCTGCTGCGCAACGACCTGGGCCGGGTCTGCGCCCCTGGGCAGGTTACGGTGGACTCCCTTTTTGACATCGAGACCTACGAAACCCTGCACCAGATGACCTCGACCATCAGCGGCCGCCTGCGCCCAGGGACCGGGATGGCGGAGCTTTTTGCCGCCCTCTTCCCCTGCGGCTCGGTGACCGGGGCCCCCAAGATCAGGACCATGGAAATCATCCACGAGCTCGAAAGCGAGCCGCGCGGGGTTTACACCGGGGCCATCGGCTTCATTAGCCCGGACGGCGAGGCAATCTTCAATGTGCCGATCCGGACCATTGAGCTTGAAGGGGGTAGAGGGGAAATGGGGATCGGCTCCGGGATCATCTACGATTCCGACCCGGAACAGGAATGGCGGGAATGTCTGCTCAAGGGCCGCTTCCTCAGCGAACCGGCCCCGGATTTCCATCTGATCGAAACCCTGCTCTGGCAGCCCGGCTCAGGCTACTGGCTTTTTGAAGGCCACCTTGCCCGGCTTGCCGCCTCGGCCCGGCATCTGTGCTTTTCGATGAATGAAGCGGGGGTCCGGACCGGCCTTGCGCATCTGGCCCGGGATTTCAGCGGCTCGCCCATGCGGGTCCGCCTGACCCTGGCCAAGGACGGCGGCCTGGAACTTGCCGCCACCCCCTGCCCGGCCCCGGCTCCGCTCGCCTGGCCCCCGGCCACAAGGGAGGGCGAGCTGCCCAGGGTGATCTTCTCGGAGAAACAAATCGCCCCGGACTCCTCCTGGCTCTACCATAAAACCACCCGGCGGGAGCTCTACGACGCCGAGCGGCAACGAGCCGTGGACAGAGGCTTTTACGAGGTCCTCTTCACCAACACCAGAGGAGAAGTGAGCGAAGGCAGCATCAGCAGCGTCTTCATCCTCCGGCAAGGGGAGCTTTTGACCCCGCCGGTGACCTGCGGCCTGCTCCCGGGAGTCTTCCGGGACTATCTGCTGAAAAACTCCCCCCTGCCGGCGCGGGAGGCAATCCTGACCCGCCGCGACCTCGAAAACGCCGAAGCAGTGTTCGTGGGCAACTCGGTCCGGGGACTGGTTAAAGTCGAAATTCAGGATTCAGAAGTCAGAAGACAGGATTCAGGAGACAGATAAAAAAACAAATCCACAATCATCCGGTCTATCGCCCCGTCCACTTGGGTCCACCCTGTCCACCAAGTCCACTTTGTCCCCCAACACCACCCAGCAGACCTATCCCCGGGCCAGGCTGCGGATAATATCCGCCATCCCCACCACCCCGACCAGCTCCCCGCCTTTGAGCACAGGCAGGGTATGCACCTTTTTCTCGGCCATGATGGTGGCGATCTCGTCCAGGGGGGTGTCCTCGGCGATGGTCACCGGTTTCTTCGCGCAGATGTCCCCCACAGTGGACCCGGTCATCTTGCTGATTTCCCGCTCCACCTCCTTGGCCCGGTCAAGGAAGATCACCGAATCCAGGATGGAAATGGCGGTGGGGATATGAAACCTCTTGGCCTGATCCACCAGATCGCTCTCGGTGACCACCCCCACCAGACGGCCGTCGTCGTCCACCACCGGGGCTCCATTGATCCGGTGGGCCCACAAGACCCCGGCCAGCTTTTCCACCGGCAGGTCGGACTTGACCGTGACCACCATCTTCGTCATGATTTCCTTGGCCAGCAGCATGTTCATCTCCCTTTGGGTTCTTTTTTCGTCCTGCATCAGAACAACTCATTTCCCGCCCCGTAATCCGAAGCGAATATCTCCTGAAAAGCCGCCGGAATCCTCGCGGCCAGCTCACCGGCGAGGAAGCCGAAAGGCATCCCGGCCCGGACCAGGATATCTCCGGCCAGGCCGTGCAGATATACCCCCAGGCAGGCGGCTTCCCAGGGAGACAGCCCCTGGGCTAAGAGTCCGCCGATCAGCCCGGTGAGCACATCCCCCATCCCGGCCGCGGCCATGCCCGGATTGCCGGTGGAGTTCACGGCGACTCGGCCGTCCGGGGCCGCGACCACCGTGGCCGCCCCCTTGAGGACCAGATAAACCCCGTGCGCTTGCGCAAAGTCTGCGGCCACCTCCCGGCGGGCCGCCTGGATCTCCGGGATGGTCAAGCCGGTCAGTCTGGCCATTTCCCCGGGGTGCGGGGTGAAAATCCTGGGCCCGGCCGCGGCCAGGCCGCTTTTCCCGGCCACAAGGTTCAGGGCGTCGGCATCGAGGAGCATGGGCCGGGACAGCTCCAGACAGAGCCTTTCCACCAGAGCCCCGGTCTCCTCGGCAAGCCCGAGGCCTGGGCCGATGGCCACCGCCTTGCGGCCTTGCCCCGCGGCCAAAACCTGCTCGTAATCGGCATCGGAAAGATGATGCTGGGAAAAAGCAAGCGGCTCGGTCATCGCCTCGGGCAGGGAAGCCGGAATCTGCGCCGCCACCGCCTTGGGCGCGGCCACGGTAACCAGGCCCGCGCCGGAGCGGAGCGCGCCCTTGGCGCACAGGACGGCGGCCCCCCCCTTGCCCGAGGAGCCGGCGAGAATCAGGAGATGGCCGCAGCTCCCCTTGTGGGCGGCAAGTTCCCGGCCTGGAAACATGGGCCGGGCCATGCTCTTTTCGATGAGCTCCGCCCCCACTCCGGCCCGCTCCACCGCCTGGGCCGGGATGCCGATCTCAACAATGGCGAGCTTCCCTGACCATTGCCGGCCCGGAGGCTCGATGAGGGCAAACTTAGCCAGGCCGTAGGTGCAGGTGAGCCGGGCTTTCACGCATAGCCCCCGGGCCAGGCCGGTATCCGGATCGAGCCCGCTGGGGATGTCCACCGCCAGCACCGGCCGGCCGCTGTTGTTGATCAGCCGCACCACCGCAGCAAACACCCCGGTAAGCTCCCGACCGGGACCGATGCCGAGGATGGCGTCCACCAGCAACTCGCTCCCGGCGACCAGCTCCTCGGCCCGACCCAGATCGGACTCGACCAGGCAGTAAACCACCGGAATATCAAGGCGCCGGACCAGCTTAAGATTGACGGCCGCGTCGGGCTTGAGCCTTTCCGGCGGGCAGAGGCACAAGACCTTGGCCTCGGCGCCCTCCTCCTTGAGTAGCCTGGCGATGACCAGACCGTCGCCGCCGTTATTGCCCGGGCCGACGAAAATCATGACTTTCCGCCCGGCCAGGGGGGAGAAATGCCGGGCCAGCACCGCCACCGTGCCTCGCCCGGCATTCTCCATCAGGGTCAGGCCGGCGATTCCGTACTCGGCGCTGGTCAGCCGGTCGCACTCGAGCATCTGCGCCGCGGTGGCGATCTTCATGGAAAAGACTCCGTAAAAAGTTTTCTGCACCCGTCCCAGATTAACACATCCCCGCAGGCTTGCAAAAGGTTCGCTTCAGAATCCCGGCGATCACCGGCAAAGCAAATCCGGCCTCATTCAATTCGCGCTTCCTCCTCCCCCAAGAAAGGTATTGCGCGGCGGGGCGGCGATAGTATAGACTTGCCCCTGTTTTCCGCGCAGGCCGTGCCCTCGTAGCTCAGGGGATAGAGCAACCGCCTCCTAAGCGGTAGGTCGTACGTTCAAGTCGTACCGAGGGCACCATTTGTGCATCCTGCCCCCCGCCGGGGATTCCCCAGGATTTTCCCAGGATTTTCTTTTGTTATGATGGCCAACGATCTTTTCTCCCTTTCAAAAATCAGTCTGCCAAGGAGAAACACCATGCGAAAATTACTGCTGCTTGCCGCTTTCCTGTTTGTCGCCACAGGCCTTTCCGGTTGCGGCTACAACACCATCCAGCAGCACGACGAGGCGGTGATCGCGGCCTGGGGCGATGTGGAGGCCGCCTACCAGCGGCGGGCCGATCTGATCCCCAATCTGGTTGAAGCGGTCAAGGCTTACGCGGCCCACGAAAGGGAAACCCTTACCGCGGTCACCGAGGCCCGGGCCAAGGTGGGCACCATCCAGGCCGGAGCAGAGGTGGTCAACAACCCCCAGGCCTTCGCCAAGTTTCAGGAGGCGCAAAGCGGGCTCAGCTCGGCCCTTTCCCGGCTGATGGTGGTGGTGGAGCGCTATCCGGACCTCAAAGCCAATCAGAATTTCCGCGACTTTCAGCATCAGCTCGAGGGCACGGAAAACCGGATCAATGTGGCCAGGGTTCGCTACAACGAGGCGGTGCGGGTTTTCAACACCTCGATCCGCACCTTCCCCAACAACCTGACCAACAATTTTTTGCTGCAACTGCCCCGGCGCGAGCCTTTCAAGGCGGAAGAAGGGGCGGCCAAGGCCCCGGCGGTTAAATTCTAAGCCCATGGCGCACGGCCTGAAAGAGTTGCGGCGGGGCAAGGCCCTCGGCCCGGCTCTTGCCTGCCTGCTCGGCCTGTTCACCTTGGGCCTTTGGGGCCCCGGCCCGGCCATGGCCCTGGAGGTCCCCTGGTATCAAGGTTATGTCACCGACCTGGCCGGGATGATCTCCCCGGGCGAGCGGCAGCGCCTCGAACAGGCCCTGGCCGCCTTTGAGCAAAGCGATTCGACCCAGATCGCCATCCTCACCATCCCCTCCCTTGAAGGCGACAGCCTGGAGGACTTCGGCATCAGGGTGGCGGACGCCTGGAAGATCGGGCAAAAGGGCCGGGACAACGGGGCCCTGCTCCTGGTGAGCAAGGCCGAGCGCAAGGTTCGCCTCGAGGTGGGCCGGGGGCTCGAAGGAGTGCTGACCGATCTGCTCGCCGGCCGCATCGTGGATCAGGTCATCACCCCGCGCTTCAAGGCGGGCCGCTTCGACGAGGGCTTTACCGCCGGGGTCGAGGCGATCATCGCCGCGACCAGGGGGGAGTTCAGAGGCAAGGACATCCGCCGCTCGTCCCGCCGCGATGATTCTTCCCCGATCCTTGGCTACCTGATCTTTTTTGCCATCATGGTGAGTTTTTTCGGTCGGCTGAGCAAACCAGCCGGCGCGGTGAGCGGCGGAGCCATGCTCCCGCTTTTCGCCATGCTCGCCGCCCCCTTTCCCTTGGGCTGGCTGATCCTCCTTCTCCTCATACCGGCCGGGGCCGTCCTTGGCCTTATCCTCCCGCTCATCCTCGCCTCCGGCGGGCATGGGGGCGGATTTTATCTCGGCGGCGGCGGTTTCGGCGGGGGCGGCGGAGGCGGCGACAGTTTCGGCGGTTTTGGCGGAGGCGGATTCGGAGGCGGCGGCGCCTCGGGGAGCTGGTGAGCCATGAAAGCGGAATCATTTTTCAGCGAAGCGGAAAAACGGCAAATCGCCGAAACCATCGCTGCGGTCGAGAAGAAGACCTCCGGCGAGCTGGTCGCCATGGTGGTGGATCAGAGCGACACCTATCCCGAGGCCGGGCTGCTTGCCGGCCTGACCATGGGCGGCCTTGCCGCCCTGCTGCTCAGCGATCTTTTCCTGGCCGACAGCCTTGCCTGGTTTCTTCCCCTTTTCCTGGCCGGCGCCGGCATCTTCGCCGGCCTGGCCGGAATCTCCCCCCCGTTTCTTCGCGCGTTCATCTCCGCAAACCGGATGGAGGCCATGGTAAGCCAACGGGCGCTGCGCGCCTTTTACGAAAAAGGACTCCATGAAACCAGGGATAAAACCGGAGTGCTTTTCCTTGTTTCCCTGCTCGAACACAAGGTCTGGATCCTGGCGGACGCGGGCATCTACGCTAAAATTTCCCCGGAAACCCTGCTTGCCTACGCTGCCGGCATCGCCAAAGGGATAAAAGAGGGGCGGGCCTCTGAGGCCCTGTGCCGGCAGATCGAAACGGTGGGCGAAACGTTGGCCCGGCATTTCCCCGTCAAGGCCGATGACACCAATGAACTTCCCAACGAAGTGCTGATCGGTTGAAGCAAGGGCTTACCTCCATGATGGAGGAAGTAAACGGAGGGATCAGATTCGATGCCTCACATCGGAGGCGACCGGGACAAGCATGCTGCGACACTGGGCGAAGCAATTGCCCGGGTCAATGACTTCGGGCTGGATGAGTGGATTAGTTAATTTCCGAAGAGCGTCCCCCCCCTCCTTATAAGCTTCCTCAAATCGCATCTTCCGGGTCTCCTGTAGCCATTCTGTCCGTTTCATCCCGCCCTCCTTGGGACGGAATAAAACCGGACAGATCATGTGCTACAACCCCGGACAGTTTATTTGCTCGCGACACGGCCAAGAATAATTCCAAGAATAATTCTTGCTTTACCCGGCCAATCCGGGTAGAAAGACAGGCTTCCCGTGTCGCCGTTGTCCGCAAGACAAAAAATAATCCGCCAGCGCACACCGCACCAGACCCTCAAGGGGCGTGCGGTTTTTTTGTTTTCCCATCCTTAACATAAGGACGCCCCCATGAGCAGCTTCGCCGAACTCGGCATCCGCCCGGAAATCATCGCCGCCCTCACCGATCTGGGCTTTACCGCGCCCACCCCGATCCAGGAACAGATAATCCCGGTGATTCTCAAAAACCCGAGGGACATCGTCGGCCTGGCCCAGACCGGCACCGGCAAGACCGCGGCCTTCGGCATCCCCACCGTCCAGCTCTGCCTGGCGGACAACCGGGCCACCCAGGCTCTGATCCTCTGCCCCACCCGGGAGCTGTGCATGCAGGTGGCCCGCGACCTTAATGCCTTTGCCGGGCATCTGCCGGGGCTTATGGTCTGCGCGGTTTACGGCGGGGCCGGGATCGAGGGGCAAATCCGCGCCCTGCGCCGGGGGGCCCAAGTCATCGTCGCCACCCCGGGCCGCTTGAACGACCTGCTCCGCCGCCGGGAGGTTGATCTTGCGGGTTTAAGCCTTCTGGTCCTGGACGAGGCGGACGAGATGCTGCAAATGGGATTTCAGGACGAGCTCAACGCCATCCTCGCCCAGACCCCGGCCGGCAAAAACACCCTGCTTTTCTCGGCCACCATGGCCGGCAGCGTGGCCGCCATCGCCAAATCCTACATGAAAAATCCCCTGGAAATCACGGTGGGCGACCGTAACGCCGGGGCGGAAAACATCCGCCACCTCTATTACCTGGCCCATGCCAGGGACCGCTACCAGGCCCTGCGCCGGATCGTGGACATGAGTCCCGGGATGTACGCGATCATCTTCTGCCGCACCCGCCAGGAGGCCGGGGAGATCGCCGAAAAACTCGGCAAGGACGGGCATGCGGCCGAGGCCCTGCACGGCGAGCTTTCCCAGAGCCAGCGCGATCAGGTGATGCAACGCTTCCGCGAGCGGACAGTGCGCCTGCTGGTGGCCACCGATGTCGCGGCCCGGGGGCTCGATGTCAGCGATCTTACCCATGTCATCAACTACAACCTGCCCGATGACCTGGCCAACTACACCCACCGCAGCGGCCGCACCGGCCGGGCCGGCCGGGCCGGCATCTCCATTTCGATCATTCATCTGCGGGAAAAATTCCGGATCAAGGAGATGGAACAGCGGCTAAAGAAGCGCTTTGAGCCCGCCCGGATTCCCTCGGGCCGGGAGATATGCGAGACCCGGCTGCTCCATGGGATCGAAGCGGTCAAGAGCACGGCGGTCAACGAAGAAAGGCTGGCTCCTTTCCGGGAGAGTATCGCCAAAGCCCTGACCGGGCTCGACCGGGAAGAGCTGATCCTGCGCTTCATCGCCCGGGAGCTTGATGGGCTGCTCGCCCATTACCAGGATGCGCCGGACCTCAATGTCCAGGAGAGGGTCCGGGGGCGGGAAGAAGAAGGCGGCCGGCGGGAGAGCAGATTTTCCCGTCCGGCGGAGCGGATCAGCTTCAGCCGTTTTCAGCTCAACATCGGCCAGAGCGACGGCCTGTACCCGGCCAGGCTCATCGGCCAGATCAACGATGCCAGCGGCGGGGCGATCATCAAGATCGGCCGGATAGAAATTCAGGAGAAAACCGCGTCGTTCGAAGCGGACAGCCGTTTCGCCCGCCAGGTTGCCGAGGTGTTCTCGGGACTCACCGTCAACGGCCGGCGGGTGGAGATCAAAACCATTGAAGGCAGGCAGGGAAAGGTTGGAACCGGCGGATATCAAGGCCGGGGCGGCAGAGGCGGGAAGCCCTTTGCCGGGAAAAGCCGGACCAGGCCGGAAAAACCCGGTTTTGCCCGCAAGGAGAAGAAAAAGCCGTTTTCCGGCTGAGGGTTGTTTTCCCTGTTCAGCCGCCCAGGACCCGGTTGATCGTTTCGGCAAGCTCCGTTATCCCGAAGGGTTTGCTGAGCATGGCCGCGAACCCGTACTCCCGGTAATTGGCCATCACCGGGTCGTTGGAATAGCCACTCGCCACGACGACCCGGGCCTTCGGGTCAATGGCGAGCAACTCCCGTATCGCCTCCCGCCCCCCCATCCCGCCGGGAATGGTAAGGTCCATGATCACCAGATCAATGCCGGCTCCGGCTTCTTTGCTCTCCCGGTAAATCTTCAGGGCTTCCTGTCCGTCCCTGGCAAGGACCACCTGGCAGCCGAGATGTTCGAGCAGGCCGGCGGCCAGGTTGCGGATCATCTCGTCGTCGTCCATCACCAGAATTCGGGCCGGATTCACCAGTTTTCCCTGGGCGGAGGCCGACGCTTCGTTGAGCCTGCCGGCCGGAGAAGCGGGGAGATAGATAAAAAAAGCCGTGCCGTGGCCTGGCTCGGATTGCACCTCGATGCTGCCGCCGTGTTTGGCGATAATCGAATGAGTCACGGCCAGCCCCAGACCATGCCCTTCCTTTTTGGTGGTGAAATAAGGATCAAAGATACTTTCCTGCGTCTGCACGGGAATCCCGGGGCCATGGTCGCGAATGCTGATGCAAACCTGGTTTTCCCCGCCGCTTGCGGTGTGATTGGCGCAGGAGATCTCCACCACCCCTCCATCAGGCATGGCCTGGATCGCGTTGATCACAATGTTCTGGACTACCTGACTAATCTGTCCGGAATCCACGGACACCGGCCAGAGATCATCGGCCAGGCTGAATTCGCCATGCACCTTGCTGCCCCGCAACACAAACTCGGCCGAGTCGCGAATGACCTCGCCGATGGCGGCCAGTTTTTTCACCGGTTCTCCGCCCTTGGCAAAGGTGAGGAGCTGACCGGTGAGCTTGCGCGCCCGGAAAGAAGCCTTCTTCGCCGCTTCGAGAAGCGAACGGATTTTCTCCTCATGCGCCATGTACAGGGCCAGATCAATGTTGCCGAGGATGGCGGCGAGAATGTTGTTGAAATCATGGGCGATACCGCCGGCCAGCAGGCCAACCGACTCGAGCTTCTTGATCTTCAGTAGGTCCGCGGCCATCCGGTTCTTTTCCGTTTCGTCGCGGAAAACCAGAACCGCGCCCACCATCTCGCTCTGCTCGTTGCGGATCGGCGCGGCGCTGTCCGCCACATCCCGCCCCACCCCATCCCGGGACACCAGACGGGCATGGCCGGAAAGCATGGCCACATGCCCGGTCCTGAGCACCATCTCCACCGGATTAACCAAAAGCTTGCCGCTTTGCCCGTCAATCAGGGAGAAAACCTCACTCAAGGGACGCCCCATGGCCTGATGGTGTTCCCAACCGGTGAGCCGCTCGGCCATTTTGTTCATCAGGATGACCCGGCCTCCGGTATCGGTGCTGATCACCCCATCGCCGATGCTGCGCAGGGTGACGACCAGCCTCTCCTTTTCCGCGGCCAGTTCCCCTTCGGCCCGTATCCGTTCCCGCACCTCGCGGTGCATGGCTTCCACGGCCTCGGTCAATTCCCGGGTCCTGGCCGCCACCCTATGTTCCAGATGGTCATGGGCCCCCTGCAACTCGTCCTCCGCCTTTTGGGTTCCTTGAAAAATAGGTCGTGATTTTTTCTGTCATTTACCTATTTAACTTGTTGTTTTTGTGTAGATATTGTATTTTGTAGCTCGTCACCAAGAGGTCATCAATTTCATAGAGGACAG
>Ga0172371_10013129_pt1 | contig 10819 bp, 9 predicted proteins | sample Lak12m_FD_114543 | JGI IMG/M metagenome (GOLD analysis project Ga0172371, IMG submission 114543) | Freshwater microbial communities from Kabuno Bay, South-Kivu, Congo - kab_022012_12m | ecosystem: Environmental > Aquatic > Freshwater > Lake | place: Democratic Republic of the Congo: South-Kivu... | reverse complement strand
TAACGCGTGGACCCATGCCCGGTTCACCGCAGAAGAGTTTGGCGTGCCCGGCCTGTTCGAGGATACAACCGAGGACGCAGCGCTTGATCTGCTCAGCGCACTGCTTCCCGCGTGCTGGGGCCATAAGGCTGGCGATACAGCTAGCCCCCAGCGTAGGCTGTGTCATTGGAAGGAGAGCGCGAAGGAGCGCCTTGACGAGACGGCGCGCAACAAGCTTGCGAGCACTTGGGAAACCGTTTGTCAGCTCCGGAACAACGCAACGAGCCTCGAAACCCTGAGAGACACACTGCTGGGCTCGGATGACGGCCGCGAGGATGGTCTCGTGGGCCAGGTTCAAGCAGCGTTCAGGCTTTGAGCGCGTACTGTACGTTCTACTGCCTCTCGATAGGGCGGTGATACATGCGATCTGCTGTCGAACCTGCTCATATGGCCTCACTGGAGGAATGTGCCGCAGGGCATGAGTGTCTGCTCATCCAGGCCTGCGCGCCTCCGGAGCCGCGTTCCTCGCTGAACGGCCTCCGGTTCCTTCAGCGCCTGCGCCGCGAGGAGCGCAGTCTCGCGCCGGCCCTGGTCTACTCCTTCCTTAGCAGGGAGACGCTGGCAGCGCGCTTCTCGATCGTGCAGGAGGGTGTGCCGGGCGTGACGTTCCTGCGGGCGCCGTTCACGATCGAGGAGTTCCGCAAGGCGCTCGAGGGGCTCAAGCCCATTACCGAAGAGGAGCTCCGGCACGTGCTCAGGTGGCACTGCGGCCTGCAGGAGGACTGGAAGCGCCTGGACCACACGCTGACGCATTGCCCCGACGACTGGCCTGCCCGACGCGAGCAGGCCAAGTCGCTGGTCGGCAGCATCGAGCAGGACGTCCGGAAGATGGCCGACGATCAGGTACCGGCCCTGGAGGCGCTGCTGAAGGCGCTGAACGGCGACGATCCCGAACCTCTTCGACAGGCCCTCGCAGCATTGCAGACGGGACTGTGTCGGCAACCCTACGAGCGGATGGAGGACCTACCCGAAGCTCCCGCGGCAACTGCGCCTCCGGGGTTCGACTCCATCCTGATCGCGGACGACAAAGGCTACGACCCGGCCGCGACGGAGCGACTTCGTGCCATGAACTATCAGGTTCTACCTTCGGACAATCTGGCACGCGCCCGCGAGCAACTGCGACGCTTTCTGCCCGCCGTCGTGCTCGCAGACCTCCACTTCCCTAGGGCTGCCGACGGCCTCGCCCTCATCGAGGCGGCCCAGGCGGCCGCGCCGGCGCTGCTCGTGATCGCCGTCTCCCGCGCCGCGCCGGAGACGGCGCTGCCGAAAGGCGTCGAGGACTGCTGCGGCCTGGACCGCTGCGCCGATACCGACCGTATCCATCGCATCATCTGGAAACACGCTCTGGCGGCAGGAGTGAAGCCGAATGGCTGACGATGAGGCTGCCAGAGCCATAGCCGATCTCCGCCGGCGGCTGTACCTTCTGTGGCAGGGGATCGGCCTGCAGATCGGTCACTGGCGCAAGCTGCCCGCTGCGATCGCGAGCGGCTTGTGCGAAGCCGAACGGCGCCACGAGCCTGCTGCCCAGGCCATGGCTGCATTGCTCAGGAACTATGCGGCGCGTGAGCTCACGTATGCCGAGCTACGGTCCTTTGCCGACGCCTACCATCAACTGCGGCCCGCCGTCCGCGCTCTGGGCGACGGCAGCATCGCCGGTTCGCTTAGCGAAGCCCTGCACAACTCCGTGCTGCAGCATGTCGGCGCCGCTTCGGGAGTGCGTGGCTTCGAGCCTGACATCCGCAGGGCGGTCGAGATGCTCCGGGCAATGGAGGACTGCGACGGGGCGGGCCATGCCGACAGCGTGGCCGCGTCGTTCGAGCGATGTGCAGACAGGCATTTGACCATCGCCACGCTCCAGGCACTGAGCGATGCCGTAGGCGCCGCCTACAAGGCACTTCCCGATGTGGGCAGCCCCTCTGCCGGCCGGTGGGAGCCGAAGCTTCCGACAAGGAACTTCCGGGTCCTGATCGTGGACGATGAGGAGGAGTGGCGTAGGTTTGGCATTGCAGCCGTCGAGGCAGCCGCGGGCATTCTAGGACGGGACGTGAAGATGACATGGGAGCAGGCCGGCAACCTTCAGGAAGCTCTGGCCAAGCTGCGGCGCCCCGCCGATGCGCCGAAACCCGCGCACCTGTCCCCGGCCGAAGATGAGGACGAGGAGGACCAGTTCGACGCGCGCAACCTGCCATCATTCTACGGTCCCGAGCAGGTCATCGCCATCGTTGACATCGGGCTTCCGAAGGACGACGCCCCCGCCTCCACACCGCACCGTGAGAACGGCCACGCGCTCCTCAAGCATCTACGTTCCTATAAGCACCGCGTGCCGTGCGTCGTGCTGACGGCTGAGCCGCACAGCGGCGACGACCGCAGAGAGGCGGCCCTGCAGGGCGTCGAACGTTACCTGTTGAAGGCGCCCGAGAGGCTCCCGGAGCTCGTGGATGCCCTGCTGCATCTGTGCGCAAGGGCGAGGCACCATCGCGTATGCGTGGATCGAGTCGCAGGTACGGTGCGCGTGGACGACGTGCCTGTGGAGTTAGCCCCGGATCAGTTCAGGGTCTTCTACGCCCTGGCCGCACTGTCGAGAAGCAACCGATCGCAGGCGTTTGACGCGGAAGCCGTGTTCGGGCAGGCTCAGGTCGAGTTCGACGAGTTCGACTACGCCGAGGAACCGGACTCCCCATGGGATGCTGCGCAGACCCTGGCCAGGCGCAAGGCGAGCACTCGGAGCACGGGGCCGCCGCTGCCTCCCGGGTGGGCGGCTCGTGCAGCCACTTACATACACCTGTGGGACGCCACCAAACGCCGGGTGGCCGGAGACCCGACCGCAGCATGGCGAGGAATCAAGGATAGTCACACCACCCACCAGGTTCGGAGTATGCTCGAGGTTCTGGAGGCCTTTCGAAGTGCACATCCGAACGTGAGGCTGTGGACCGGAGCGACTGCCCTCCCTGCCAACGAGACTGCTCTGGCGGCCTGGGTCGAGGAGGTGTTCGGAGGCCTTCAGGCTCCCACGCCATCGGGGTGCGATTCCGAGGGCAAACTGCAGGACACGGTGTACCAGATACGAAGGCGCATCCAGGAAGCGTTCGCGGCTCACGGCCGTGATGTTGACCCGAAAGCCGTTCTGAGTGAACAGGATGGCGGCTACCGCCTGGCGGCCTCGGTCGAGCTGACGCTTCCACCGGGTCGCGCACGCGACGAGAGGCCGTTAGCGCTCGTTGTTGAGGATGTGCCCGAAACGGCTCAGGCCATCAGCGGCGTCCTCGCGAACGTGGGCTTTCGCACTGTGGTTGCCCGCAGCACGCAGGGAGCCGTGGAGGCAGCCCGCCTTCACCGGCCCGACCTCATCAGCCTTGACATGCAGATACCGGACACCGACGATCCGCAGGAGCGGGGCCGGGAAACGGGCGGCGTCGAGGCTCTCGCGCAGATACGCGAGGTCCTTCCCCAGGTTGCCGTCTTCTGTCCGACAACCTTCTACGACACGGACACGCTTGTTGGCATGGCGGACAAGCTGGGCGTATCGGTGCTCGACTTCATCTCCAAGAACACGGAGAACTGGCTGGCGCAGGTATGCGACATAGCGCTGCGCATGCAAGAGCGGATCCTCGCTCTCGCAGAGCCCGCTCCCGCGCCGCCCTGGCGCACGGCACTGGTGGAACTCCTGCCGGGGAGCGACCCAGCAGTCGGCAGGCTCAAGCTGCGGGTCAACGGTCGCGAAACCAGGGGGTTTCAGATGGGCAAGCAGGGCAAGCTGGCGGCACTGCTGATCGCGCACCGGCGCAAGCTGGTGACGCTCGCGGAGATAGATGCCGCGTTGGGCGAGCCCCTAACTGACAATAAGCGCCGGCAACTGGTGAAGTACATCCACCAGAAGATAGGGGAGGAGTGGCTGCCGCCGGGCGGGGGTCACGCCCCGGACGCGGAGCATTGGATACTGGAGCGACAGGGCAGTGAGGGGTACATCCTGCACGCCCTGCTGGTTCCCGATGACGTGGAGGTACCCCATGGCCACAAAGATCATAGCGGACGAGCCGGTGCTGGAGGCGCTCAAGGAGGTCTACAAGGAGGCTGAAGCGTACACCGGCGAGCTGAAAGACGGCGATCGGCTGATCGTATACGCTCATGCGCTGGTGGATGGGGTCACGCGTCGTTCCGAGCACGGCGGGCTGAAATCGCTCGAGGCCATCCTCGCCGATCCGAAGACGCCGAGGACCCTCAAGGTGGACGTGCTGGGATTCCTGCCCAAAGACCGATATGGGAAGAGGTACGACTACCTGGTCAAGGACTGCACGATCGGGTACTCCCGCCTTCCCAATGTCTCGCTGCATAACGGTGGGGTAGGGGTGAGGAAGCGCTGCGATCTCAGCCTTAAGGCTTCCGAGAGCAGGCTCGAGCTCACCTTCAGCACCGAGCGGCACAAGCTGAAGGGACTGGCGGCAGCGATCCGCATCTACCTCGGCGCCCTGGCCCTCGGCCATGCTGACATGGGTATGGCGTGCGACCTTCTCAGCAAAGCGCAGGAGCGGGCCGACGAAGAGGCCAAGAAGAGCAGCGAGACGGTCGCCAACATCGAGGTCAAAACGTTGTTGTCGATGTTGCATCAGCATCACAAGCTCGTGGAGTCCTGGGAGTTGGCGTTTCGTCCCGAACGCTACACATCGAAGCCGAGCGGCGACATCTGGCTCGTGGACGATCAGTGCAAGACGTACCTCTGGGAGGATGTGCTCAAGGCGATCTACGGCGAGGATAAGGTCAGAGCATTCGAAACCTGGGAAGACATGCGCGACGCAATGGATCAGTACGAGCCGGCACCGGACGCGACGGTGATCGTGGACTGCAACCTCGGGGAGACGCGGCTAGTCGGTCTGGACCTGTTGTGGCCGCTCCGGCATCGGTATCCCGAGGTTCATGTCGTGATGCTGAGTGCGTTCGATGACGCCCAACTTGCACTGACAGCCCTCCGCAGCGGCGCCGACCGTTACTTCGTCAAGCAACTCGCTGACGTTCATGATCGCGGTTCGGTGGCTTACTACCGCGCATTCAGAGAGGCAATCGCACGTCCCGCGCAGGCCCCACGGGACCTGTGGCGTAGGTTCAGTCGAGAGAACCAACCAAGCTGGCCAAAGGCACCCGGCGGGTTTGACAAGCAGATCCGCGCCGCATTCAACCTCGCGTTCCTATCTGTCTACCCTAGCAATATGGTGGTTGGCATGGCACAGAGCGAACTGCCGCGAGCCATGGTGAACATCTTGCAGGCAGGCTGGCCAGACGAAACGGGCCCACAGGAATGGGTACCAGCCATCTGCAGGAAGGCCAGGCACGGACAGAGGGTGAGCCCGGCGGAAGCGATGCAGGTGCTGGGGGCGGTCGTTGACAAGAGCGGCGGTGATGCTCTGTTCAATCGCGACTGGGAGAGTCCCGGCTTCCCCAAGCAATCGGTACATGATCGTGGACAATACCGCGTGCCTGGCATGTCACCCGGCGCTTCGGCCGACGAAGAGCGGGCAGATCACGCGTCTCTTGGACGACGTGGGGCCATCGAGTTGGCGCAAGGGGTTCTGTGCAACGCCAGTTGTGAGCACGATCTTGGGTCCGTAACGGCTGTGGTCGGGGCTCATTGCTTCACGCGCCAGACGACGGGAGCGCCGGATGGCTATAGGGATGTGCTCGCGGTGGACGACGATGGAGAGCGGTCCGGTTGGTTCGAGGCACTCAGGGTGGCGTTCCCGGGCCTCCAGACACTGACCGATCAGCAGTTCAATGCTTGCCCTGAAAACGATCTGCGAGAGCTCCTCACTGGGTGCAACGCCGTGCTCCTAGACCTACTGATGCCAGCAGAGAATGATGGTCTGGCGGCACTGGAGCGCATCACTAGGCTGGATGTGGGGTTGCCCGTGGTTACTGTCTCCGGCGCGAATGAGGTGTTGGGGGCAGAGAGATCGTTGCGTGCCGGAGCTGGTGACTACATCACCAAGGCCTTCATGTACAAGCGCGGAAGGGAACGCTGTGTTTGGGACGCGCGCAGGCTGACGGCGCAAGTACGACTGGCGCGGCGCATTGGGACGTCGCCTGTTCGCAGTTGGCTGCAAGATGCTGTGGCCATAGCCGGTGCCCACAAGCAGCAGTTGGTCCGCGCATTGGTCTCGATCTACTACACTCAACTGATGCACAGTGAACATGAGCGCATCATCCCAGTTGGGGATAACCGGTTCCCGAATGCGAGCCAACGCTACCCGAGCGCGCAGAAGATGCGCCCTCTTCACGGCTTCCGACCCGGCATGGGTACGACTGAGATCCAGCATGCTGTGCACCTCACTGCGATCCTGGCAGGCACCGTGATCGAAGGCGTTGCCCGTGACACGTACCGTGGCACATCGATCAGGGATGTAGTGGTTAGGCTCCAACGAGCCGCCGCAGGTTCCGCACAAGGCAACGCTCGGGCGAGCGGCCCGATCCTCAATACATACGATGCTCGTCAGGCGGCCATACACACCGATGCTCAATGGCCGCCCGGCATCGTCAAAGACCTGAATGGCATGCAGTATATGATCAATGCCGCCGTAACGGCTGCCCGGCTGTGTAGCTTTACAGACCGTCGTTAGGCGCTGGGCGGCGGCTCGTACCCTACAAGCGCCTCCCTCTCCTCCTTCCGGTCCATCCAACGGCGAAGTCGGCGGGCGGCACGACCCGTCTTGCCCATGACGCCGGCGCTGTTGCGGCGGCCGGCCATGCGCTTGTTGCGCGAAGGCGCGCCCTTCAGCAGGGCGACCAGTCTCGCCTTTCGGTTGTGCCTTCGGCTTCTCATATCCATCGTTTCCGATCCGTAGCGACCGACGCTCTCACGCCGCGCACAGTGCCGATCACAGGATAGCACGCGCTGTTCGCGTCGGATTGTCGGAGCCGGACACGCTCAGGGCGACCACCACAGCCAGGGGTCTGCGCGGTTGCCTGTGATCGTGCCCCTCGCCATGGAATCCGACATCCCCCGCGGCCCCGTGTGTGCACACAATGGCCATCCCTAAGTGAGGAGGTAGAGCATGCAGGGTTAACCCCCACCCGGCGCCGGACCGGGAACCAACCGGCAGCCGGTCTTCCGTGCGGCATGCGGTCCGACGGGCTGGCCCGCACGGGCTGTGAGAACCAAGCTCGCCACTACCACTTCCCCCCGCAGATCTGACAACTACCCCGGACCGAGGCAGAACCATACTACGGGCGTGAGCAACTTGAGCGCAAACCACGGAAGGAGAACACCGATGGAGCACTTCAAACTGGTGAACAAGGACGGCATCGCGGTGGCGGTGCCCTGGAACGAGGCGACGGGCGCCCAGCTCAAGGAGCAGTTCAACATAGCGCCGGACAGAGTGGTAACCATCCGGGATGCGGATGGCAAGACCCGATCGGTCCGGGACAACGAGCGTGTCGAGCTCGCCGACGGGACGCGCGTCTCCGATATCCCGGTGTTCGACTATGGCTCGGCTGCGCCGGCTGTGGCCAACCGGCTGGCTCTGGAGACCGCCTATGTCTCGGCTCTGTACGAGCAACAGGCGAGCTTCGGTTACGACGAGAGCCTCGGACGGTGGTGGATGCATCTTCCTGCCATGGCGCTGCCCAAGGGATGGCTTCAGCGCGTGACGCCCATCATGGTCACCGCCGGAGATCAGTATCCCATGGTGGCTCCCGACGGGTTCTTCCTGTCGAACGATCTCCGGCACCGCAATGGTACGACCCCCGATCACTATTTCGAGCGCAGCTCGATCCACAACCCGCTTGTCGCCCGTAACTGGGCCTGGTTCTGCATCCACGCCGATAGGGGATGGCGGCCCACGTACGATGTTCGTGTCGGTGATTCCATCGCCAAGTATCTGACGCTGATTCACCTGGTTCTCTCGAGAGCTGCCTGAGCATCATGGCCATACGATTGCGCATCCCCAGGCTGACCAGCGGGCAGCCAGAGACACCAGCCGACCGCGCACACGCGGAGCGCCACGGCGATATGCGCCTGTCGGAGGACGGCCTGGCCGCGAGGCTGCAGCAAGAGGCGGCAGCACTGAGCGTGCTCTACCGTACTCAGGCGTCCTACGGGTGCGACCCGACGACGGGATTCTGGCTTCACATTGAGCGATACCCGCTGCCAGAGGGATGCGATCCGGCATCCTGTCCGTTGACCCTTCTGATTCCGCGAGAGTTCCCGTCGGTGCCGCCCACCACGTTCTATCTCCCGGAAAACGTGAGTGTCTCAGGCATTCGCCCTGCGCGCTTCTTGCCTGTGCAGGATGCCGACATCGCCGAACGGCCTGGATGGACGTCGTGCAGCTTGCCGAAGGTGGCATGGCGGAAGGGTGACGACCTCGACCGCCTCTTCAGTGCACTCGCCGCAGTGCTCCACGCTGTTGTATCGCTCCAAGACGTCGCAGACGACGTGTCGCAGCTACTGTCGACGCATTCGGATGATCTGCCCCCAGGCGAACTCCCCGCTCAAGCCATCCCAAACTGACCTATGCGGCAGAGTGGCTCCCGGTAATCTCCGGCCAACCGCAATCAACTGAGGACTGCATCGGAGGCATCGATGAACCACTTCACCATCACCCTGATCCTCGCCGTCATCATGATGGTCGGCGTCGGCTGGCTGACCTTCTGGAGCCTTCAAGTCAGCGAGAGCTACGAGCGGGCGGTCCGCGCCTTCCTGGCTAGCGTGCTCGCCGGCCTGTTCTTCACGTTGATCCTGGTTACCAACTACTCGTTGGCAGTTACCGGTCTCTCTCGGCTGACGGGCATGGAGAACGTCGTTCCGAAGGGCGATCCTATCGGGCGCCTGCTGTTCCACGCCTCCAAGATGAAGGTCAGCAGCCTTTGGGCCGTGGTGATCGTGGTGAGCAGCTTCCTGGCTGCCGGGATGCTCCTGTCGGCTCTCCATAGGGTCTGGACCGGATGCAGAACGAAGGCCTGGCAGACCGATGCGGCTGCGTTCTGGAGCGATGCGGCCAAACTCGCTGTCTGTGCCGCGGTCGCGACAGCGTTCCTCAGCCTGGACACGTACCTACTGGTGTTTCGTTCGGCGACGTTGATGTTCTCGGATCAATACGCCGGCGCGGCGTCTTCCCTGCCAAGCCTGGGCGAGATCCTGCACCGTCACGGACAGACCATGGGGGGAGCGCTTCTCAGGCTCCTCGTCATCTGCTACCCAATGAGCGTGCTGCTGGCCGACATGACCCTCGCCTCGTGCCGAGCGCGGCTCACCGAGGCCTGCCGCGCCTATCATGCCGAAAAGGCCATGGCCGAGAGTATGGCAACCGGTGAGGCGCAGGCCACCGTGCCTGCCGCTCCGGGCCCCGTCCTTCCGCCCGTAGTCGCTCCCTTACCGGTGCCCATGGGCAGGGTGCCCAACAACGGCAATGGCGCCGGCGGCGGGGCCGACTGGTTGAGACCGGCTCCGTTCAACGTCGGTCCGCCCGGGAACGGAAGCTGAACAGAGCGGGAAGCGGAGGATAGCATGGCCGAAGTAGCTGCCGCCATTGTCCTAGCGATCTGCCACGCGATCGCGTTTGTGTGCTACGTGATTGCGCGAGGCATATGGATGTGCATCCTCTACGCCGTCTTCGCCCCGGCTTCAGTCTCCGAGTTCTACGACGGATAGATCCGGCATGCGCTTGCTGTCTGATATCGGGCTTGTCTGCGTCACTGCGGTTGCGCTGACGGGCATGCTCACCTATATGGCTCGCCCAACGCGTCATCTCCGGGTGATCATGGTTCAGCAGGCTGCGGTCGCCCGCGCACGCCAGGCGCAGCAGGCGGCCGCCGCGATCGCGCTCCACTACTGGCATGCACTGCAGCAGGAAGTCCTCGCCGAGCTCGCAGCCGCGCCTCAGCTACCGCCTCCCCCGCAGGGCCGACCCTCGCCTCATTCCGAAGTGCCTCCGATCTGGCTATACCACGGTACCGACCGGAGGAACCTGGGCTCCGTCTATGCGCGCGGAATCGAGGGGCGCAGCCACGGTCTCGCGTACGCCGCATCGGACTACCAGACTGCAGCCAGCTACGGGCGCCGCTGGGGACGAGACTACATTGTTCTGAGGATCAACGCCCAGCAAGCCTACATGAACGGCGTGGCGTTCACGCGCAACGGCAGCTACTGGACCACTCCGCGTATACACCCGGCCTTTGTGGACTGGCACTGGACCCTCGCTGACCTATGGCACAGACAGCATCGAACAGGCCTTGCGCCTGCATAGCACGCCGTCCGACCGCCGCCGCGCCGCATGTGACCAACCGGCCTGAGCGGCCTGTGCTTGACTCAAGGCATCGAAGACGAGGGGAGAAGTGCCCATGAAGAACCGAGCATGCCTGAACCTGGTCGTGACCGCGGCCATGGCAGCGACCGCGCTCGTGAACGGATGCGGTTATCCGGAGGACGAGGGCGTTCACAGGATCGCTGTGGTAGTTGATCAGACCGGCAGCTTCAAGCCGCATCTGCTGGACGCTGCACGTCTGGTCAAGGGCTTCATCCGGGAGAACGCGCTGCAGGGCGAGGCCGAGGTCTATCTCATCGTGCTGGACCGTGCTCCAAGGGCTGCCAAGCGCTTTGGCTCTGCCGAGCTTCTGAACAAAACCGACCAGGAGCTGCTGGACAGCATGTCGGAACCGACGGATCTCGATGGGACCGATGTCGTCACCGCACTCAAAGAGGCTCTGGCACGACTTCAGGCCGACAACGGCACCGAGGTATCGCGACGCAGCATGCTGGTGTTCAGCGACATGATCGTGGACCGGCAGACACAGC
>Ga0172371_10013128_pt1 | contig 10820 bp, 8 predicted proteins | sample Lak12m_FD_114543 | JGI IMG/M metagenome (GOLD analysis project Ga0172371, IMG submission 114543) | Freshwater microbial communities from Kabuno Bay, South-Kivu, Congo - kab_022012_12m | ecosystem: Environmental > Aquatic > Freshwater > Lake | place: Democratic Republic of the Congo: South-Kivu... | reverse complement strand
CGGGCCGACTGGTCGCGGTTCCATGATGGATTTCAAACCATCAACGAACCAACCTCTGTTACCGGCTTTACCGAAGGATTCTCAGAGAATTTCGATCCAAACCGTTGGTTTGCCCTGAGTCCGAAGCTATCCCTGCAGTACAGTTTCACCCCCGTTATAAAAGCCTACATTGCCGCCGGTACCGGCTATATCCCGCCCGATCTCAAGGACCTGAGCCAGACCGGTAAAATCAACAAGGGCTTCCGACTCGCAAATCCCAACCTGAAACCTGAAACCCTCATCAATTATGAAACCGGCTATTCATGGCTGATAACCGAGCGCCTGAAAATGAGCGGATCCTACTACTATTCTGTCGGGTATAATTTTCAGTACATGATCGGAACAGGTGATTCCATCGATACCGGAGGCAGCAGCCTGAAGCCGGTACTTGTGTCAGAAAACCTCGCACGGGTAAGGATCCTCGGCGCCGATCTCACGGTTCGCTGGATGATCAGCCCATCTCTGATCCTGGATGGCGGATACTCCTGGAATGACAGTAAGATCGTGAAATTCGGAAATTCGGAGATCAATCCTGAAAAGGACCTGACCGGGAAATACATGATCGAGGTTTCGCCAAACCAGTTCTATTCAGGACTTACATTCCGCCATCGCAACCTTTCAGCCAACCTGAATGCAAATTATGTCGGCCACCAGTGGTTCGATGATGAGAACACCATTCTGCTCGACGACTATTTTGTAGTGAACTTCAGGATCAGCCAGACCTTCAGAAAGCATTACAGGATCTGGTTCGATATTCAGAACCTTCTCAATAACGTTTACATCGACCGTAAAGGACAGGTTTCTCCCGGAAGATATCTGACGGCCGGAGTTCAATTTTTATGGTAATCAATTAACAATTAAGCATATGAATAAGGTTTTTACCACGCTCCTGGTTCTTTCACTGGTATTTTCAGGATTCTCGCAGCAGACTACCCTCGCGCAATGGACCTTCCCCACGGGCAATGCAACTGATACTCTTCCGGATGCAGCCACCACCCTCAATGTCTCCAAGGCAATCCGCACGGTTAGCGGGGCAAGTGCGATTGAATTCAAGAATGGCGCCACCACCAAGGCAGCACAGGCAACAAAATGGGATGGCGGAACAGGAGCAAAGGCCTGGAAACTTGAGATCAATACAACAGGATTCAGTCAGATCAAAGTGAGCTCAAAGCTGACCGCCGGCGGTTCCAATCCTGGCCCGAGGGATCTGAAATTGCAGTACAAGGCAGGAAGTGGTTCCTGGACCGATGTTGAGAACGGAGCCTTCACCGTCGGTAACGACTGGACTACCGGAGTCCTCAACGGAATATCGCTGCCGGCAGAGTGCGATAATCAGGAAACCGTGGGAATCCGCTGGATCATGACCTCAAATCTCGATATTAATGGCGGTGAGCTGGCATCCACTGGAATCTCAAAGATTGATGATATTGTGATCACCGGCCAGACTGTTTCCGGCATTTCAGACGTGGAGCCTGACCGGAAGGTTGCCGTTTATCCGAATCCCTGCAGCGACAAACTGATTGTTTCTGCAGCGAGTAATATCAGTAGGGCTGAATTGTTTTCGATCACCGGATCCCGCGTGCTCCGGCTTATTTCAAACCAGAGCACGCTGAATATTCCGGTCGGGGATCTGCAGCCGGGAAGATATTTCCTCCTGGTCAGCTTTGAAGATCAGAGCACTCCCATCAGGGAATCAGTGATCATCAGGTAGCCCCTACTTTTTCATCACAACCGGATCTCCGAATCCCAGCTGCCTGATCAAGGGAGCCTGGGTTGCGGCATCGCCGGCAATCACGTAATACATCCTGTTAGGATCTATGTATTTCTGAGCTAAAGCTTTATGTTGCTCAAGGGTCATATTTTTAATGGCCGTCTGCTCACCTTTCACATAATCCACCGGCAGGTTATACAGGCTGATATCCTCCAGCATACCCGTGAGGGCACTGAGCGTCTCGAAATTGAGCGCATACCCCTTGATCAGATAATTTTTGGTCATGTCGAGGTCCTCCTGCGAGATCCCGTTGCGGTAATTCTCCATCAGACTTTTGAATATCTGCAGGGATTCCAGGGTGGCTGAGGATCTTACCATACTTGAGGCGGTAAAGGGACCTGCCACATAATTCCCGTTAAAACCTGTGCTGGCGCCGTAAGTGAATCCTTTCTGCTCCCGAAGGACCTGGTTCACCAGGGCAAGGAAATTGCCGCCCAGATGATCGTTCATGACCGTTGCGGGGAAAAAGTCCGGATCCGTGCGTGAGAGCGCCAGGTACCCGATCCTGATCACCGACTGCTTGGCACCCGGCACATCCACCAGGATCACTTTTGATTGTTCCAGAGGAGCCGGCTGCGGATATTCGGGCATTAACACCTCTTTGGCAGGCCATTTGGCCGAGATCCCTTCGAGGGATTCAAGCACCTCCTCTTTTGTTAATTGCCCGGCAATATGGAAATTGGCCAGCGAAGGGGTCAGGGTCTTCCCGTAGAAGGCTTTCAGGTCATCCAGCGTGATACCCGGCACGGATTCAAGCGTTCCGCTCGCATTGTATGCAAAAATGTGGCCCTTTCCATACACCATCTGATTGAACACTTCGCTTGCCAAGGCATTGGGGCTCGACAGCTGTCTTTTCAGATTATTGATCGCACGGGTTTTGGCCAGTTCGAACTCTTCCGCATCCCATCTCGGTTCCAGCAGCATTTCCTGGGCTAGTGCCAGGGTAGCCTCATAATTGCGGGCCAAACAACTGGCATTCAATTGCAGTCCGGTATTGGTAGCTCCAATGCCAATGCTTGATCCCAGCGCCTTGATGGCTTCCTCCAGTTCGAGCGGCGTTTTGTTTTTGGTTCCCTGGTTCATCAGGGCACCCATCAATTGTGCAACACCCGGTTTAGCCAGGTCATCGAGGTAATGCCCGCCCTTAACCACAATGGAGAACCGGATCAGGGGAAGTTCATTCTGTTCAATGCCCCATACACCCATTCCATTGGCCAGCTTAATGTTCCATACAGCCGGAAGGTTCAGCACCGGATCTGGCCCATCGGCAGGGATCACGGTCCGGTCAAAAGTGGTAGGAGTTTTGACAATTGGTTCGTCGGCCGATTCATCGATGGCAACCTCGGTTGCAGCAGTGATGCTCTCTTCCTTAACACCGGCATTGACTGATCCGTTCACGGCCAGCTGCGGCGCTCCCTTGGGTATAAAGCAAGTTTCGACGAAGGGCTTATCCTTGATATACTTTTCATATACCCTCAGAATATCAGCCTTGGTCACCGATTTGGTCAGTTCAAGGTCCTTCTTGTAAAAATCAGGGGATCCGGCGAACTCATTATAGCCTGCCAGCTGAAAGGATTTTCCAAGGACACTGGATATTCCGTTGTAAAAACGGGACTCCAGTCCGGCCTTGATACGTTCAACATCAGCCTCTGTGAATCCTTCTGTCTCAAATCTTTTAAAAGCCTCGAAAACCGCGGCTTCAACCTCATTGAGATTAACCCCCTCATTCGCGGTGACGGTCACAGAAAAAGCGCCCGCTACTTCCATGGCTCCGTTATCGGCCCTGGGATTGGAGGCCAGCTTTTTTTCCTTTTCAATCACCTTGTACAGGGGAGCCTTCTTCCCCAGCCAGAGCAACTGCGCCAAATAATCCAGCGCATAGCTGTCGGGGTGATATTGCTCAACGGTTGGCCAGTTCATGGTCAGCTGGGCTGCACGGGCGAAATTATCCTCGTGCATCACCCGCTTGGTTTCGGACAGAACAACCGGTTGCGGCTTGGGATCTTCCAGTTTCGGGCCTGACTTGATCTCACCGAAGTATTTTTCAATCAATCGTTTGGCTTCAGCAGGATCAAAATCCCCCGACAAAACCAAGGTGGCATTGTTGGGAACATAAAAGGTATCATGGAAAGTTTTTGCATCCTCAACGGTTGCGTTGAATAAGTCTTCCATCTCCCCGATCACGGTCCAGTTGTAGGGGTGACCTTTCGGATAGAGGTTCTTCGACACGACCCATTCTGTGAACCCGTACGGGGCATTGTCCTCGTACTGGCGTTTCTCATTCTGGACCACATTCTGCTGGATATTCAGCGCCTTTTTGTTGATGGCGTTCGTCAGGAATCCGAGCCTGTCCGACTCCAGCCAAAGGACCTTTTCCAGTGCATTTTTCGCCACTACCTCAAAATAGGTGGTCGCATCATTACCTGTACCGGCATTCGATGAGCCCCCGGCATTCTGGATGATCTCATCAAACTGTCCCAGGGCAACATTCTCAGATCTGGAGAACATGAAATGCTCAAACAGATGGGCAAATCCCGTTTTTCCTTCGGATTCACGGCCCGATCCCACATGGAACTGAATGGCATAGGCTACAATCGGATCTGAATGGTCCTCATGAAGGATCACATCCAGCCCATTGTTCAGGGTGAATTTTTCATAAGGAATGTTCACCCCGGTTTTGTTTTCCGTTGTACAGGCGACAAAAATCAGGGCTATGGCTGCATAAACCAGTTTTTTCATCTTATCAGGTCTTTCTATTTTTTGATGACAACCGGCTCGCCGAATCCTATTGCCTTCAGCGGTTCGGCCTGGGTTGCGGCATCTCCGGCAATGACATAATACATCCTGGCCGGATCAATATATTTCTGTGCCAGGGCTTTATGCTGCTCAAGCGTCATGTTGCGGATCGTCTCCTGCTCTTTCACCGGATAATCCTTCGGCAGATTGTAGGTACTGATCTCCGACAACATACCGGCCAGGGCACCGAGTGTTTCATATTTCCTGGCATAGGATTTCAGGAGTGAGTTGCGTGTGAAATCCAGGTCTTCCTGCGAAATACCCTCGCGGTATTTGCCCATCAGGTCCTTGAAAATCTGGACCGATTCAAGGGTTGCGGTGGATCTTACCGGAGCCGATGCCGTAAAGGTTCCGGTGTAGATATCCCCTGAGAATCCGCTGCGGGCACCATAGGTAAAACCTTTCTCCTCGCGCAGTACCATATTGACCCAACCGTTGAATGATCCTCCGAGCTTGTCATTCATTACAGTAGCAGCAAAGTATTCCGGATCCGATTTCGAAGGACCTGGACATCCGATCTGGATAATGGATTGTTTGGCACCTGGCACATCCACGAAATAGATCTTTGATTTTTCAGGTGCTGCAGGAAGCGCAAATGAAGGAAACTCCAAATCACGGGCCGGCCATTTCTGTGCCAGAGACTGCAGGGAACTCATTACTTTGTCGTGCGTGATCTGTCCGGCTATATGGAAATTGGCAACCGACGGAGTAATGGATTTCTGATAGAATGCTTTCAGGTCATCAATGGTGATACCGGCAACCGTCTCTTCGGTTCCGCTTCCGCTGATGCTGAAAATACTGCCTTCACCATACACAAGTTTCTGGAAAGTTTCACCCGCAAGGGCATTCGGACTGGCTTTTTGTCTTTTTAATCCGTTCATCACCCTGATCTTGGCAAGACCGAACTCCTCCTCATCCCATCTCGGCTCGAGAAGCATCTCTTCCACCAGGGCCAAAGTAGCGTCAAAATTACGGGCCAGACAGCTGGCAGTGATCCTTACCCCGGTTGTTGATGAACCGACTCCGATGTTAGCACCCAGCATTTCAATAGCCTCTTCAAGTTCTAGTGGGGTTTTGTTTTTGGTTCCCTCATTCATCAGCTGGGCCATCAGCGAAGCGACCCCTGCCTTGTCCAGTGATTCAAGGACATGACCTCCCTTGATCGATATATTAAACTGAACCAATGGCAGTTCGGTATGTTCGATACCAAATACCCGCATGCCGTTGGGCAGCTGGTCTTCCCATATGGCCGGAAGCTTGATCACCGGATCCGGACCGTCTTTTGGCATAACCGAACGGTCGAACGCTGAAGGAGTTTTCACAATTGTTTCCTCAGCCTCGGTATCGGCAATCTGCACCTCGGTTGCCTTCAGGATATCCTCTTCCTGGATACCGGCATTCATGGAGCCTTCGGCTACCAGATCAGGCTGGCCCTTGGGTACAAAACTGGTTGCCAGATAGGGTTTCCCCTTGATGTATTTCTCGTACACCCTCAGGATATCAGCCTTTGTTACAGCCTTGGTGAGCTCAATATCCTTCTTGTAGAAATCGGGAGATCCGGCATATTCATTGTACCGGGCAAGCTGGAACGATTTTCCGAGGATACTGCTGATACCATTATAGAACTGCGTCTCCATCCCAGCCTTGAGCCTTTCTACATCCTTGTCGGAAATACCATCTTTCTCGAAACGGTCGAAGGCTTCGAAAATGGCCTTTTCCACGTCCTTCAGACTCACCCCCTCATTTGCGGTAACGCTTACTTCAAAAGTGCCGGCAATTTCCTGACTGCCATTGGAGGCCCGGACGCCGGAAGTGAGTTTTTTCTCCTTAACGAGAACATTGTACAACGGAGCCTTTTTGCCCTGAGAGAGCAACTCGCCAAGATAATCCAGCGCATAGCTGTCGGCACTGTACTGCTCCACCGTCGGCCAGATCATCGTCAGCTGCGGGGCACGGGCGAAATTGTCCTCATGATACAGTTTTTTGGTCTGTTCAAGTTTCACCGGTACCGCTACCGGATCCTTCAGATCTGCTCCCCGCTTGATTTCCCCGAAATATTTTTCGATCAGCTGTTTGGCTGTGGCCGGATCAAAATCCCCTGCCAGAACCAGCGTAGCATTATTGGGCACATAATACTTTGAATGGAAAGCCTTCACATCATCAAGGGTTGCATTAAACAGGTCCTGCATCTCACCGATGACAGTCCAGCTGTAGGGATGCCCCTTCGGATAGAGGTTTTTGGCAATTACGGTTTCAGTGTGTCCATAAGGAGCATTGTCAACCCCCTGCCGCTTCTCGTTCTGCACCACATTCTGCTGGATCTGGAACGTTTTCTGGGTGATGGTATTCTCCAGGAACCCCATGCGGTCTGATTCCAGCCACAGGATCTTTTCCAGTGCATTCTTCGGGACCACCTCGTAATAGGTAGTAGCATCATTTCCGGTACCTCCGTTCAACGTACCTCCTGCATCCTGGATGATCTTGAAGAACTGGTCCTCAGGCACATTCTCCGAGCGCTGAAACATGATATGCTCAAACAAATGGGCAAACCCCGTACGCCCTTCGGTTTCCCTGTTTGATCCCACGTGGAACTGGATCGCCAGTGCCACGATCGGATCGGAATGATCCTCATGGAGGATTATATCCATCCCATTGGACAGAGTGTATTTCTCATAGGGAATGTTTAACCCAATTAATTCATTAGACTGATTTGAGAACCTCTGAACCCCTGACTATATTTAGGGTTGAGTATTAAAAGTGAATTCACCCAAAGGATGAACGGATTACCATACGATTTCACGGACAAAGAGGTCTCTCCCTGGGGCGGTCTCCGACTGATTGAGGAGACATATCGGCGGAGCGGGTTGAAGCAGTACTTTGAAGAGGAATGCCAAGACCTCCCAACTGCTGGTTCCAACAGAGGATACAGTTCTGTTGACCTGGCTGAAGGGTTCATGGTCAGCACCATCTTGGGTGCTACCCGTCTTGCCCACTCAGGAACGCTCCGGCACGACGAGGTAATCCAGCGCATATTTGGCTGGGAGAAAGGGATGGCCAGCCAAAGCACGTTCAGTAGGTTTTTCAGGAGGTTCGACCAGGAACGCAACGATAAGTTATTTCCGGCTATTAACCAGTTTTGGTTTTCCCAGCTCAAGCTGGATAAAATGACCATTGATCTGGATTCCACGGTGATTACTCGACATGGCAGCCAGGACGGAGTGGAGAAAGGGTACAACCCCAAAAGGCACGGCCGGGGTTCCCACCATCCCTTGATTGCCTTTGTGGCAGAACCCAAAATGGTTGCCAATGCCTGGATGAGAACCGGAGATAGCGCTTCCAGTACGGATTTCACGGAGTTTTTTGATGAGTTATTGACCATAATTCCCCCTGATCGGATTGGTTTGTTTCGCGCAGACAGTGGTTTCTGTAATGAAACGATTATGTCCAGACTGGAAAAGGAGGAGCTCAAGTATATCATGGCTACCCGTATGATGGCACCATTGGTTAGGCGGATTTTTGAGCATAAAGAGTGGCTTCCGATTGATGATGGTTATTGGACCGCCAGTTTTGATTATCAGGGCAAAGGCTGGTCAAAACCACGCAGGATGGTGGTTGTACGTAAGGATACTGGTAAGCATCCTGACACCGGAGGTAAATTGCTTTTCCCGGAAATTCAGGAGTTTGAGAAGTATAAATACGCTGCTTTAGCAACGAATGTGGAATTTTCAGCTGAGCTGGTATGGCACCTGTATAACAGGCGTGCTGATTGTGAAAATCGGATCCGTGAATTGAAATACGATTATGGTATCGAAGGGTTCTGTATGGATGATTTTTATGCAACGGAAGCGGCTTTCAGATTGACCATGATCGCTTATAATCTGATGAGTTTATTCAAGTTACAGGTGCTTAACAATAAACACCATCCGGTTCTTTCTACTTTGAGATTCCAATGCATTGCAATAGGATCTTACCTGGTTAAAACGGGTCGTAAAACGACCTTGAAGCTCTCCGCCAAACAAAACAGGCGGCAATTTTTGGAGGGGCTATTCTCGAAAATGTCAAATTTGTCACCCCCATTTCAAATTTCTAATGCATAATTTGGGTTTAATTCCGATTTCGGTTGACAGCCGGCCAGGATCCATAAAATCAAAGCGGGCAGAAAAAACAGTTTTCTCATACTTGTTTGGTTTATAATTATTTGCAAACTTTTTCAAAATAAACTACGTGCAAGGCGAAATCATCAAAGTCGGGCTTTGGAAATTCTGCCGCCATTTCAGGACAGCTGCCAAACAGTTTGGCGAAGTACTCCCTGGCATATTTGCCTTTTGTTATCTCCAGTGTTTCGCCATTAGCAACCACAAAATAAGCCCTCGCTTCACCCCCTGAAACGGCAATTCCGTTGATGGAGGTTTCGCCCGTTTTGGCGATCGGCTTGTCGAACACCCTGATCTTTGAGTCAAAACCCGGATTGAGGAGCTGGGTAAGAACATATTTATCCTTACCGGGGATTTTCACCTGTTCATAATAAACATATTTTCGATCGACGATCTCGTTGAAATCGGCATTGGCCAGCTTTTTCAGATTGGAGGTCTTGTCGGCCAGCATCTCAAGTTTGGCAAGTCCGTCGATCTTAATCCACAGCTTTGCAACCTCCTCCGCCTTGAATCTCAGTTTTTCATCCGAATCGGCCGGTTTAATGGTCAGGCTCATGATCCCGTTAGGGCCGAATATGGCCATTTTAAGGTCGCCCGGGATCTCTTTGCCGTCCTTTGTGGTCAGCATTGCCACTCCCGAAATGGATGTCAGCGGCGTCACGAACGACTGCCCGCTCACCCCGGCCACGCACGCAGCCAGGATGATTACCAATAATACTTTTTGTGTTTTCATCTCTATTCTCTATGCTATATTCTCTACGCTAAAAATCGTGACACGGGACGCGAAACGCGCGACGCCATTGTCACGCGTCCCGCGTCCCGCGTCACGACTCTTCATACTCTGCTGATTTTCGGATCAGTAAAAATGTCATTCTCATCCGTACTCGTTGAACTGAACTCCGAGACAATCGCACCTTCAGGTCCGGCCTGAAACCAGTGCAGGGTATTTGGACTGATCGTATACTGGTCGCCCGGATGCATGATGATCTCATGCCATACGTTCATGTGAGGAAGGTAGGCTTCCGGAACCCGGGCCCTGGGCTGTTTGGCCGGCTCTCCCGGCACATACAGATAAACCTCACCATATCGGCACCTGAACGTCTCCTGCTTTCCGATATTTTTCTCATCGAGTTTGGGATGCCGGTGCTCCGGACAGATCTGCCACGGAAACAAGACCAGCTCCTTGGCACAATACCTGTCATTGTTTTCATACATAATCACCTCAATACCAATGTGCTCCAGGTCATCCAAACCCAGATCAGCCACCTCGATATTCTCCCTCTCGTGATCCGTAATTGCAATGCCGGCTCTCTCCAGCATCTCGGCCGTACGAAGACGAGCCTCTATTATTGTTTCCTGATTCATAGGTTTATTTTTTTCGTGACACGGGACGCGAAACGCGTGACAATGTCATCCCGGCTTGCGCCGGGATCCCGGGTCTGGGCCCGGGATGACAAAAGGCGTCACGCGTCACCTGTCCCGCGTCACGTTATAAAAGTTTGAAAGTTAACCATTCGCCACTAAAAAACAGATGCTGTTAATCACATCATTTTTTTTCGGCAACTTTAGCGTTCTAAACCAATTGCTGACCAATGAAATTCAATCCGATCGACCTGTTCATCATCTTTGCCTACATCGTGATGGTGGCCGTGGTGGGATTTATTCTCAGGAAGAAAGCCACGCAAGGTCTTGACAACTACTATCTTGCAGGAAGAGATCTGCCCTGGTGGGTTTTGGGGATTGCAGGATGTTCGAGTTATATCGATGTCACCGGGATCATGGCGCTCGTTGGGGCACTCTTTTACCTGGGTGTTAAATCTGTCTGGATGACCAGCATCTTCTGGGGATGGTTTATGATGGCCGGGTACATGGCATTCCAGGCAAAATGGATCCGGCGCTCAGGAGTCATGACCTTTGCCGAATGGAACGAGACCCGCTTCGGTAAGGACAAACATGCTGAGGCCGCCAGGTTGGCATCTGCCATCTTCCTTCTGGTTTTAATGCTGTTCAACCTGATGTACATAGCAGTCGGGATTGGAAAATTTGCTGCCGATATTCTT
>Ga0172371_10013125_pt1 | contig 10823 bp, 10 predicted proteins | sample Lak12m_FD_114543 | JGI IMG/M metagenome (GOLD analysis project Ga0172371, IMG submission 114543) | Freshwater microbial communities from Kabuno Bay, South-Kivu, Congo - kab_022012_12m | ecosystem: Environmental > Aquatic > Freshwater > Lake | place: Democratic Republic of the Congo: South-Kivu... | reverse complement strand
CTAGCCGGCTTGTTCCCTTACACCACAAACATGCCGGATGGAAAGACGCGAGCCTGGATCAGGCGTGGGTCCTCTCTGCGCATGACCCGAATGAGGCTCAGGTTGAGGATGAGGTCGAGACTGAGACTGCCGGCGCGTCCTTAGTCCACTGATACCAGTTCTTGGTTTGTAGTTTCATGCTTCTGGTGTACTTGGTCCAGAGTTCGAAGTCCCCGGGTACCAAGCTACTGCCTGAACCTCTACCTTTGCCTTCGCCTCGGTCCTGCCCGTGCTATCCCGACCTCAGCCAATTCGCTACCGCAGTGCTCTCCAGTTCGCTTTGAGCGTATTCCGGACTGCTGGCCAGCTTCAAGGCGGTTGCCCCGCGGTCCCGCATGGCATCCCTCAGCCGCAGTGCGTAGTAGCGGCCGAGGAAACGCGAGCCGCTAGACTTCGGATAGACCCTGCCCATCTCGTCACGGGAAATGAACACCCGTTTCCACAGCATCTTTGCCTTGTCACCTAAGGTCCGGGCGCCCAACAGCCCGGAAACCGACGACCAGGGCGTATAGCCGGTCTCGGCGAGAACGGCTTGTCGCGCCATTTCCAGTACGTGCTTGTCGATGCCTCCGGAAACCAATCGCTCAAGGGCATCATCGGGTACGACCGCGTTCAGCAGGCTTCGGGACAGAGCGAGTGCCAGCCCCACGTATCTGGCAACACGCCATTCGCGAGCGAGGTCTGCGACCTTCGCCCAGTCCATTTGGTTGCGGTAGACGCGGATGGTCCTCTCGATGTCGCAGAGGGGGAGCAGTCCTTTAAGATGGTGTGAGCAACCGAAGTGTATGCAGAGGTGGAGTAGCAGGTCTTCGGGAGACAATGCCATCACCTCGGCGCCGGCTATCGTTGCTGGGCGGGCCCGGTCCCAGAGCCCGGTCGGGTCTATCCAGACCTCTTCAGCGGGGTCGGCGATGGTCCAGTGAAGCTCAATTGAGAGACCGCGAATGCTTGTTGCCGGAGGGTGGTGATGTTCTTGCCAAAAAAACTCGTTTCCCGTCGGCAGTGTCTGCGTGCCGCCCGCGTCGAGGAGAGCCATCTGCGCTTTTGACAGTTCCGCTCTCGGTACCATCAGGTCGATATCGCACATCGGCCGGAAGGCGACCTCGCCATAAACTGCCTCGGCCAGAAAGGCGCCCTTCAGAACAATGACCGGGATTCCGGCGTTCCGCAGGCAGCGAAGTATCGGTCGCAGTTCTCGATAGAGGTGCATGTTCTTCCGGGCGCTGTCGAAGTAAGCCTGTCGCAGCCGGTCCCATGCGTCGGCTGGGACGAAAGCTCGCGCGCCGTTCTGCTTGAGGCGTTTAAACAGGAGCGGGGTGAGGTTGTTGCGGACAGCCGTGTCGACGACCGCATTCCAGTCAGGCCAGGTTAGTTCTTGGTTTGTAGTTTCTGGTTTCTGGTTGGGCGAGGGATGGGGGACGAGGGACGAGGGGCTGGGGACGGGGGATGAGGGACCAGGGGAAGACGAAGGGGAACGGAGTAGCCCGAGGAGCGTCTCGACCGTGCTACTCATTCTGCTCCAAACCTGAAACCAAAAACCAGAAACCAAAAACTAGAAGCGAGACACCTGCAACCATGAACTAGTCCCTTGCCTTCGGGATGGGGAGTGAACGTGTGTCTATGAACAAGCGGAATGGTCGCCGAATGTGCCACTCCATGAAGCGATAGTCGTAGTCCCCCACCGTCCTGCCACGCATCAGCAGCTTGAAGATGGCCCCGTCACGTCCGTTGAAGCAGACCAGCCTGGGTCGCAAGCTGCCAGGCAGCAAGAAACCCAACGGCCCGCCGCGGACGAGGAGTTGATACACACGGCTCACGAGGCCGGCAACAACCCGCCAGATTGACTTCCACCGCCTGAGGACCCAGGCGACTAAGAGCCCGGTGCGACCACCAGGGATTGAACGGAGCCGCGAGCCGCGCTGTGCAGCCACAACCCGTCCCAGCAGGTTATCCGCAGCAAGGACTGCGGTGTCGAGCATTTGGTTGTTGTCCCCACGCGTCCGGATCTCGTCCCTCAGTCCTCCATCTCCCATCCTCCGTCTCGAAATGGAGATGACGCGGTGTACGATGTTGGTGTCATGCTCGGGGGACTCAAAACAGACAACATCACCGGCTCGTATCGGTCGATTGCCGTACGGTTCGACCCACAGCAGGTCCGGCTCGCGCAGGGTTGGGTTCATGCTCGGCCCAGTGTAGACAATGCGCCGCCGCCCATCGATTATCGCTGATTCGATTGAGAGAGATTCGCCCGACCAACCAGGACTGGTTGAAGTATGCGCATTGGGCAAGTCACATCCAACGTCTTGCGCCTGCGTCGTCGCGCTGTCCTTGGTCCTACTCACTCGACCCTGCATCTTCCGAGATTCGAGTCTTCTTCTCTAGTACGCCATTTCCTACATTCGAGCTTGATTCGGATTTCGGGTTTCGTCATTCGGATTTGCGTGGTACCGGCTTCTGAGTCTCGGCCTGATACCGCGCCGCCTGCACGGAGTAGAGCTTGGCATAGAGGCCGCCCCGGTCGAAGAGCTCCTGGTGGGTGCCGGACTCCGCGACCCGACCGCCGTCAAGGACATAGATGTAGTCGGCCATCTTCACGGTGGAGAAGCGATGGCTGATGAGCACTGCGCTTCTGCCCCGGATTGCGCGCCGAAAGTGTTCGAACACCTCGGCCTCGGCCAAAGGGTCGAGCGAACTGGTTGGTTCGTCCAGCACAACGAGTTCCGAATCACGCAGGAAGGCGCGCGCCAGAGCCACTTTCTGCCACTCGCCAATGCTCAGTTCTCGGCCCCGCTTGAACTGAAAGCCCAGCGGCGTGTCGTAGCCCTGCGGGAGTCTGCTGATGGCCGCATCGGCGCCGGAAAGCTCGGCAGCGCGAGTGATCCGACTGCGGTCGGGCTCTCGCTCCACGTCGCCCACCCAAATGTTCTCCCACGCGGTCATGCCATACTGGACATAGTCCTGGAGAATGACGCTGACTTTTCGGCGCCACTCAATCGGGTTTAGGCGCCGGAGGTCGGTGCCGTCGACGGTGATGCTGCCGGAGTCCGGGTCGTACAGGCGGCAGAGGAGTTTTACCAGCGTGGTCTTGCCTGAGCCGTTCGCACCAACCAGGGCAATAACCTGACCGGGAGCGATGCTCAGGTTGACCGCCTCGAGCACCGTGCGGGAATCGCTCGGGTAGGCGAAGTTCACGTCGTGGAATTCGACGCCCCGGTTGATTCGGGACGGGGCTGGGGCCGGATTTGTCGGGATTTGGACCCTGGGTTTCAGGTCCATGAACTTATAGAAGTTCGTAAGGAAGAGATTGTCTTCATAGAGCCCGGCCAGACCACTGAGGACAGTCGAGAATGAGCTGACCGCAAGTTGAAAGATCGAGTAGTACATCACAAGACTGCCGAGTGTCGTTTTGCCCTTGTAGGCCTGATAGGCAACGAAGGCGAGGGAGCCGAAGATGGCGGCCGAGGTCAAGGAACCTGCCAGCAGACCGGCGACTGTGCGCCGCCGGGACAACGTCAGTCTTGTCGCTCGCAGTTGCTGACGCAAAGCCTGGAATCGGTTCCGGAACAAAGACCCGAGGCTGAACAGGCGCAGTTCCTTCGCGAACCACGAGCCGGTCAGCATGAAGTGGTAGTACGATGCTTGCCGCTCCTTCTCGGTTTGCTCCAGCTCGAGACGATACTGGCGGCGAGCATAGAACGATTGCACCAACGCTCCCGGCAGGGCCACACAGAAGAGAGCTACCGCGACCAGGGGGTTGAAGGCAAGGAGCAGGCCCGCGACCCCGATCAGCGAAACCGAGCTTCGGCCAATGCTGACCAGCCGGTTGACAACGCCGATAGGGCGGGAACTGGCCTCGACCTGGGCGCGTTGCATGGTGTTGTAATAACTGGGATTCTCGTAGTACTCGAGGTCGACCGCGACCGACTGGCTGTGTACGATGTCGGTCACTTTGTCGGAAAAGACCATGGACTGGTACTGTCCGGCCAGGCCGGAGATCGAACCGAGCAGCGCTGAGACCAACGCGGCCGCGGCGGCGAGAATAACCCAGAAGAGAACCGGACGAAAGGCGGCGAGACCGGTCTGCAGCGTTACTGCGGCCTGCAGGGCATCAATCGTGCGCTTCATGAAATAGGGCGAAAGCAGCGGTATGAATCCCTGCACGATGACAAGGCCGAGATTCATGGCCGCCCAGCCCGGAGCGATGGTCCAGACGAGACGAAGCGCGCGGCCCAAGTGGAGACCCTGCTTCACGGTCTCGACCAGCCCCGGTCTAGTGTTGTCTTCTGGTTGAACGGTCATCAGCCGCTAGCAGTCTATCAATGCAGATGCATCGGGCAAGTCCTCTCAGTACCCCTGAGTCCGGCATGGAAGCCACCCAGGCACGCGCTGTCGGATAGGGAAAGCCGAGGCCAAGGTCGAGAAACGAATGCGTGCGGGATGGCGGATGTCCGTTTCACTCCGTTTTCGGGGCTTCATGCCATCCAGCTCGGAATCAGGGCCTCTCCGAAAAGCGGCATTGAAGCAGCGCAGGCACGCGCCAGAGATGGAGTCCCGGAGCCTAAGCAGAGGTTGAGCGCGAATGACGAGACACGAAATCAGACTTACGTCCCAAATGCAGGCGAAGGGAAGTGAATGATGGAGTCCGAAGCCCAGACCCGGTTGAAACAAGCAAGGAGGAGAATCGCCGGTCAGGCTCGGCGGCCCTGGTCCGACAGCGCGGACTCTGGGTCTTGTCATTGGCCATGCGATGTCCGGCTTTCGAACTTGCTACGTCTGCTATCGTGGCTCAAGGCGGGTTTCCAGAGCGTACGTTCGATCTGCTCTTCACTCGCCCGGACTGGAGGTGGCACGGGCCGCCCGCCTAAGTGCATCAACGACACCGTCTCACGTGAGGGTCGTGCAACTAGGTAATCCGAACCTTGTGCCGACCCCTGCGTGACATTAACACTATCCGGGCCCGAACACGTGTCTTCAGCCCAGTCCGACCTCTCGCGTCCTTCAGGCAGGCACGCTCGGCACCCGTTGCATGTCAACCATGGTCAGGGTGCGCACCCAAATCTGGCCTCCCGCGATAGGCGCAAGAAGCTGAGCCTGCTACCGGCAGCCCAGTTCTGTTTCTGCGTTCGAATCCTACGCCGGCGGCGCTTGGTTTCCTGACGAGGCGCACTCGTGTGCACTCATGCCTTCTGCAGAGCAGGCCAAGGACGCGGCGCCGCCGTCACCCAAGCAGGAAGACGCTCCGCTGCCACTTGGATGGCAGTCTAAGCTGGCAGTGTTGCCGTCGGCATAGCACTGTCCACCGCTTGCTCGGGTCGTGTCGCTCAGCCGCTCAGCCTTCGGTACTTCATATCGAACGCGATCGAGGCCTTCGGGCCTAGAGTCTGTTCGTTTTTCCATCTCGAACCTCCTTAGAATTCTTCTTCTGGTTTACCGTACACGAAATCAACCACCTATTCGTAGACAGTCGTCAAGGTGTCGTTGTGAGCATCGGTCAACAACGGCGTACTGCTCGGCATATCGGGCAGTGCTCTACTCTCAGAATCACCGCGTCCGGCTGCGGCGACCTTCTTCGGTGCGGCGGGAGTCGCACTCGTTTGCGCCGGATGCAGTAGCGGGGAACTCGCCCGCACAAAGCTGGGCAAGCTCCAACGTGGCGGTGCTGGGAGTTTGGAAACGTCTACGAGTAGACGAAACAGCCGCCGAATGCGCCAAGCCTCAGGGAAGCAGCCGTAGCGCCCGACCTCGCGTCCGCCGGAGAACAGCTTGACGTCCGTGCACTGGCGACCATTGAACTCCAACACCCGGAACCCAAGGTGTCGGGGCACGATCCAGCCGAGGCGGCCTACTCCGGCGGCCAAGTCACGCAGGCGGAGATGCAATCGTCGGCCGAGGGCCCAGAGCGGTCGCAGACCGTCCAGCAAGACCACCGTTGCCCGCCCCTGCAGTCCTCCGCTGACCGGTCGTCGACGACGTCCGTGTCGAGCAGTGACGACGCGACCAGCAATGTCCTCGTTCCGCAAGAGCCACGGGTCGCCGTGTCGATTGTTGTCACCACGAGTCCGCAAGACGTCCCGCGGTCCCTCGTCCTTCGTCCCTCGTCTCTCAACTGAGGCTACTCTCCGCACGCACGTCTCGGCATTCTCAGGAGACTTGAAACAGACGACATCCCCCGGACGCACGCGGCGCCGTATGTACGGCTCGACTTCCAGTATGTCGGATTCCGCTAGCGTCGGGTTCATGGCGTTTCCCAGGCAGACAGCGTGTAGCCTGCAGCCGGGCGTTCTAGGCGAAGGAGGAGCAGAATTGCGCGCGTCGATGCGGAGAAGGTCGCGCGAGTTCGGGCTTCCGTCGGCGGGCGATGGTCGCATTCCGGCGTTAACCACCTTGGGCAGGACCCGTTCGATCTCTCTCCAGAATTGGCCGTGAAGGCTCATCTCGAGCGAATAGGCCGGCACCGCGGCAGCTAGGGTCTTGGCCGCTGCCAGGTGGTTCACCCAGAGCCGCGGAGACATTCCGTCTTCCGACAGACTCACAGCGGTTCGAGCAAGGTCGATCGCTGACTCCATGATCTTGGCAGTTGCTTGCGTGCGGCCGGTCGGCTGCAGTCGCTCAGACGCCGACTGGCTTAGGAAGAAGATTCCGCGCAGCGGGACGGGTTCTTCCACTGGCCAGGAGGCGTTGACGTCGCCGTTGAGCAGCCGACTCCAGGTCGGCCAAGGGTGAGCCCAGTAGCGGCCGGAGCCGTCGCGCACCACAAGAGTCCGGTCATCGCACAGCGAACGATGCGGCGGCGGAAGTCTATCGCTGGCTGTGCTCTTCCCGACGCCGCTGGGTCCAGCCATCATGTAGCCTGCTCCTCCGTACTCGACCAGCGCGCCATGCAGGAGCATACCGCCCCCCGGTAGTAGCTGCAGGGCGATCAGCGCTGCGAGGCTCTCCATCTGAATGACCTGCAAGTATGGACTGAGCAGCGGAAAGAGCCAGCAAACGACCGCGCCGTTGCGTCTCGGCATCGGTGGGTCATGCATTCTGTCCCGGCACACGACCACGTACACCTCGCGCCCTCCGATGCCTGGTTTCAGGCGCATGGCCTTTCCCAGTCCGGATACGACCAGTTCTGACGGTTCGTCGGTCCCAACAATCGTCCAGCGACTACCATCGGCTAGCCCGAGGCCAAGAGGCGACGGCGATGTGCACGATTGCTTCGTTTCCGACACCAGACTACTCCTCTTCATCTGCCATGGGCGGTCTATGGACGGAGCAAGATTCTCCTCGTGCACCGCTAAGCACCAGACATAAGTGCCCGAGATACGGCTGTTTTGCTTCTCCGTCTTATACGGCTACCGCCGTACTTCGCAGCACGATGACCCTGCTATCTGTCCCCGCCGCGCGTGGCAGGCTTTGCTTTCGACTTAGCTGGGTGTACCGCCTACGCTGACGCAGGCCTGAGCATTGTTGCCCACAAAGCAGTCGTAGGAAGCTGTCCCGCCGTTATTATAGCACCCGATGTCGCTGTTGCCGAGTGGGATGCAGCCTGGGTTTCCGCGACCGTTCTTGCTATCAGACAGCCTCACTCCGCGCGGGGCTTCGTACTTGGCCTTACCTCGTTTTGGCATCTCTAACCTCCTTACGGGCATTTGGTACACAAAAACCCTTGGGCACAACACGTACCCAAGATCCTCTAGTGAATACTGTAATACAACCCCAGAACACTTCATGTCAAGAAAAACCTAGTCACTTTGCCCGGTAGCCGAAATCGAGTAGCTGCTACGCCCGTGGCCGGTGGGGAAGGATGAGAACGGAGCCACCAGGCTTGTCCCACACACGTCTTTCCCTTTCAAGTCACTCTTCGCCGCTGGGAATTCTCCTCTGCGCCCGATTCATCGGGAACACGCCGCGCCGATAGGCCTCGGCGCATAGCCAGGTCGGCGCGGTGAGCGACCCGCCCTCCGTGTAGTTGTTGGCCACACAACCCGTGCGGCAGGTCCTCACAAACAAGCACTTGGCGCAGGGGTTCGGCAATGCGTCCACATCCGCCAAGGAGCGGCGCAACCCGAGGATTGTTGGGTTCGAGAACCATATTTCCCGAATGCTGTCGCGACCGAGTTTGCCGTAGACCAGTTCTGGAACGGTCCTACCAATCCCACACAGCGCAATGTCGCCGTTTCCCAGTATCCCGAGGATCCGCAGCACGCCACAATCTCCCGTCCTGCCGTGGGTGCGCATGAGGTCGCGCATCGATGTCAAGGCCGGTGGCATGTTCAGGATGACTGTAACCCGGGCTTTTGGCCGGAGTTCGGTGGACACGTAGCGGGCAAAAGCGAGGTGCTCATCGAAATCCATCACTTCGCCACTCTTCTCCATTGCCTCAGCCCGCCCGGTCCTGGTAACCGGGTTGAACTTAACCGAGCTCGCCCCATGGGCGACGGCAAGAGCGACGACCTCCTCGACGTGGGGGCGATTGCCTTTGTGAACGCTCATGATGACTTGGCAGTTCTTGTACCCCGCCCTGACAAGATAGTCGAGTCCGCGCAGTGTGGCATCGAAGGCACCCGGCACTCCGCGGAAGCCATCGTGCGAGCGGGCATCGGGCCCATCCAGACTGACCGAGATGAAGCGGACGTTTGTCTTCTCTTTCAGATGGCGCGCCTTCTCAGCAGTCATGAGGGTGCCATTGGTCTCCATGTCCATGCTCATTCCTTCCGCCGTCAACATGTCCGCGATTTCCATGAAACGGGGATGGAGCATCGGTTCTCCGCCGGTCAGCTTCACCGCGCCGAGCCCGAGCGGCTTGGACTCGACCACGGCGCGACGCAGCGCCTCGGTGTCCACGAAATCGCCCGGTGTCTCCTTGCCGTCGCCGAATCCCGGGGTGATCCAGCAGTGTCGACAACGGAGGTTGCAGGTATCGGACATGTAGAGATAGAACGAACGCAAAGCCGGTACGCCCTCGGGCAGGTCCAGTTTGGGTCGTGTTGCGTTCACCTCCGTAGGCGCATCACATATCGACACTTTCTTTCTCCTCTCCTTTGAAGATGCGGTAGCAGACCAGCGGGTCACGGGCGTTCAACTTGTCGAACTTGGCCATGACCGAGGCCGGGCAGCCACCTGTGCAGAAACCGGCATAGGAGCAGTCCTTGCACTCTGGCAAAGACGATATTGGTATCAGGCGTCGGTAACGCACGGCGTTGACCGCGGGGCTGTTGCGCCAGACCTCGGCGAGCGACTGGTGGCCGAAGACGCCCATGATGAGCTTGGGCAGCATGTTGCAGGGGACGATGGTCCCGTCGTGGAGTATTGCCAGCTTGTTGAAGACTCCGCCGCAGGAACACAGGGTGCCACGGCCGGGAATGCCGTTCTTGCCCTGCGAGACTGCTTCCTCAATCTGCGCGAAGTTCTGAGCCGAGGCAAGTGGTCCGGCGGTAGCGCTGATTCTGCCTCCATAGTGCTTGCTCAGTCTCGCCAGGGTTTCCATTGCCTGCTTCCGTTCCGAATTGGTGAGAACCGTGCTGTCGCCATAGCACCGGGCCGAACCCATCTGGTCGGCCTCGTTCGTGCTGAACCCGCCAAGGCCCACGTCCTCAAGCAGCAGGCGGGCGACGTTGGGTAGGTCGTTCACGTTGGCGCGGTTGACGGTCACGCGCACGGTCACCGGGAACCTGGCCTGCTTCAGCAGCCGCAGGCCGCGCAGGGCCCGGTCGAAGCTCTTCGGCGGGCGGCTTTTGTCGTGAATCTCGGCGCAAGACCCGTCGATTGACACCTGGATTGAATCTAGCCTCAGGCGGCGCTTGCCCTTGGCAAACTCCTCCAACGTAGCCTCGGAGATGAGCGTGCCATTGGTGAGTATGCTGTAGCGCATCTTGTTCGCGATTACGCCGTCAATCAGTTCAAAAAGATCGGGACGGGTGAAGACCTCACCACCCGAAAGGCAGACGTTCTGAACGCCGAGTCTACCAAGCTCCTCGAACAGCGCGTGCCAGCGCTCCGCCGGCATGTCATTGAGCGCGGTCATCTCGTCGGCGTAGAAGCAGTAACGGCACTTGAGATTGCAGCGTCCGGTGAGCGAGAGGTCAACCGACTTCGGGAACCGCATAAGACCCGGCGGCGGTACGGTCATGTCCGGCATCGGCATAGGTTCCGGGTTCACCTTCGCCGTCCGCTTCTTCTTAGCGGCCATCAGCGGCCCCGCCTTCCGCCAACACGAAATCCGGCAGCAGCGATTGGATGAACTTGTCGGCATCCTGCATTGCCTGTTCGCGTGTAACGCTCGGATAGGTGGCCGTCAGGTGTCCGGCGATATCATCGAGGGTGCGGGGGGCAGCAAGCATTGCCCAGATACTTCGGCCGGTGGGATTCAACAGGACCGTTTCGTCCTTGTCCGGGTTGTAGAGCAGCGCCCCGTCTTCGTCCTCGTCGGCGCAGGATACGACTTCGTTCGTTCGATAGGTGCACTTGTTCATTGCGTTTAGCTCCTCGTCAGCTACGGAGTCCGCCGGCAGTGGAAGGTCTTGGCTTCACCTTCTCCCCCTTCCCGTGGTCTCCCGGCGCTTCCGTTGATTCGTATTCTGAAATGGTATTTCCTGACCGATGAAGCCTTCCTCGGTCAGTTTGGTCAGATATGCGAGCACGTCTTCTCGCACCGTGTCCGGGGCATCCGGAAACCGGTCCTTCACGGCGGTGACGATATCCTCGATGGTCCGCTTGCCGTCAACGAGGCTCCAGACCAGCACGCCGGTCGCATTGACGGCCATCGCCCCGGCGGTGTCGGGATTCACCAGAAGCTG
>Ga0172371_10013123_pt1 | contig 10826 bp, 7 predicted proteins | sample Lak12m_FD_114543 | JGI IMG/M metagenome (GOLD analysis project Ga0172371, IMG submission 114543) | Freshwater microbial communities from Kabuno Bay, South-Kivu, Congo - kab_022012_12m | ecosystem: Environmental > Aquatic > Freshwater > Lake | place: Democratic Republic of the Congo: South-Kivu... | reverse complement strand
GGCCCCAAGGGCATGATCATCAACGGTTGGGCCGGCTCCGGCGGGGACGGCCTGCCCTGGGCCTTCCAGGAGCTGAAAGCCGGCCCCATCATCGGAGAGCGGACGCTGGGCATTCTCGTAGGGCCGGCGACCGGCCATAATCTCATCGACGGCGGAGGGATCACCGTGCCCGACGGCCGTCTGTACGACAACGACGGGCACTGGTTCTGGGAAGGGGAAGGCGTCTCGCCGGATTTCGAAGTCTGGGATGACCCCAACCTTCTTGTTCAGGGCCGCGATCCCCAGATCGAGAAGGCCGTCGAAGAAGTCCTGAAGGTTTTGAAGGCCAATCCGCCGAGGAAAACGCCCGCCCCGCCGCTGGAGGACCGGACGGCGAACGGATTGTCGAAAAAGAAATGAGCGGCCGCTTCGGCTTTGGGCTGAAGCCAATTCTTGTATAATAGGGCCGAAATGGGATTTGGATTTCGGCTTCGGGCGACTCTGCTTGCGGTTTGTCTCATCAGTCTGCCGGGGCTGTCCGCGCAGGAATCCGGGCCGAGTCTCTCCGCCCGGCAATTGCAGGATAACCTGGCGGCAAAGACATATTCGGGACGCCGCATCGACCTGGTCTTTACAAAGACGGGGCTCCGGGACGTGATCGCCGCGCTGGAGAAGACCTCCGGAATAAGCTTCGATCTGGATCCGGCCGTCAATGACCTCGTGACCTATCGGATGCTGGATATCCCCTGGGACGAAGCCCTGGCCGCGGTCCTTGCGGACAACGACCTCCATCTCCTCCTGAAGCCGGACGAGTCGGGATTCAAGGTCGCCCGGGGAAGGATGGTCGTTCTGGCGATGCCCGATTCGGGCCGGACGAAATTCGTCCTGTTCTTGTACAAGAATTTAACCTTCCTCGCGGCCGGAATCGCGGCTCTTGCGGCCTTCGCCGCAGGGTTTTGGCTGTTTGGGCGTCGGCGGGGCCTGAGACGCAAAGCCGGCCGGAAACCGCTTCTTACTCCCGAGGCTGTGGAGCAAGTCAAAGCCCGGCTGATCCGGGCCATGCAAGACGAACGGCTCTATCGGGACGAGGATCTGACGCTTCAAACGCTTTCCGAGAAAATGGCCGTTTCACCCCATCAGCTTTCCTGGGTCATCAACCAGGAGATGAACCGGTCGTTTTCTTCCCTGGTCAACGGATACAGGATCGATGAAGTGAAAAGCCGCCTGGCCGGCTCCGCGTCCAACGGCGACTCCATCCTCCAAATGGCCATGGAGGCCGGGTTCAACAGCAAGGCCGCCTTCAATCGGGCCTTCAAGGCGCATACGGGAATGACGCCGTCGGATTACAAAAACAGCCTTTCGCGCCCTTCCTGATCGCTCGCCTGTCGTATTCCCCTCGCCTCCGCGAAGGCGATATTTATAATTCGATACGCCCGTATCTTTAATCTAATCAATAAAATAAAGATTTATTTGTCCAGGTTTATAAGCTCCGGCGACAAGCATTGAGCCGGTTAAATAAAATGGCAAGCGGTTGGCCGGAAAAGGCCGAGCCGTAATCATGTTCAAAGGAGCAGACCTTGAGACTCTTCAAAGCATTAACCTGGCTTATCCTTCCCGCACTTTTTGCCTCGGGGCAGGTTCTTTTAAAGGACGCCCCTGAGAAAGGCGAATGGGATTTCAGTCCGGAAAAAGCCTGGGAGACCTTCAAAGCGGGAGACAATGACTTCGGCAATATCGCCGAGCTTTTGATTCCCGGCAACGGGCGCATCTATGCGCGGGATTTCAAGCGCAACGTCAGCTATATCTTCGATGAGAACGGGGCGTTCTTGAAGGAATTCGCGCCTCAGGGGAAGGAAGCCGGCCAGTTGCCCTATTATCTGAACCGCTTTCAGGCCGGGGACAAGATCGTTCTGGCGGCGCCGGACAAGCTCCATTACTTTTTCGCCGAAGGCGGGTTTGAACGGGCGGTGGATAATAATCTATTCCTGCGCTTCCCTCTCGGCTTCCTGAACGAAAACGAGTTCATCTTCGCCCCCAACCTTCCTCAATCGCCGGCCCACGAAAGGAAATTGATGGTCCGGGATCTCGCCTCCGACCGGGAACGGATTCTCGTCGACCTCTCTAAGACGGGCTCCGGCGCCGACGATTCGGTCAAAGGCCCGATGCTGATGATTCCCGACCTGACTCCGCAGATGAGAATCGGACTTGACCGCGGAAACATGGTTTTCGGGCGCAGCGATCGGTACGAGATTTTCCTCGCTGATCCGTCGGGTGCGATTTCGTCTTCCTTCCGTCTCGATCGCAAGCCGATGAAGGCCTCCGACGAATATAAGCGCGGGCTTCTTGCGGAAATCGGCCTTCCCGCGGAACAAAAAGAGAAAATTCTGGCCCAGCTGCCCGGCGAAATGAATCTCTTCAGCCGGGTGGAGTTCGTCGACGCCCTCGTCTATGTTTATGCCGTCACGGAAGCCGGGAACGCCGTGGAATCCCAGACGATCGATATTTTCGACGGAAAGGGGCGGTATCTCTATCGCGGCGTGATGAAATTCGGCGAAGGCCTCAAGTTTTCCGGTTTCTCAAACCTGGTCATCCGGGACGGCTGTGCTTATGTCGTTCTCAAAGACGGCCAGGGACGGCAAATCCTTTCTAAGTTCAGGATCAAGCTGCCGAAAACGGTCTAAATATCCAGGATAACGAGCGCTTTCCATCCTTTTCCGGCTTTTTGCACGGAAAAGCGGTGGAGGGTGACCGCCTTCACGTCGGCCCGCCGCTCATGCCGTTCCGAATCGAGGGGCTCCCCCTCGGCCGCAGCGGTCAGGAAAAACCGGCCTTCCCGTTTCTCGATTTCGACGCGGCGCACCCGGAGAAGCAGCCGCCCGGCATCCTTGTGATAAATAAGCTCTTGAAGAAGGTCGAAGAGGAGCATTTCGATGTCCGTGTTCTCCAGATGGACGGCCTTCGAAACGGCGAACCGGATGGCTTCCGGGTTTCCGATCATGGCGTTCAATGTCGCCTCGGCGGCGGCAAGGAAAAGCCGCGGCAGGTCTTCGGCCCGGGCCTCGAAGGCGATGTCCGCGGGGGCGACGTCCTCCAGGAAGCGGTAGCTCATCCCTTGATGCATCCGAGCGGGGTGAAGCGCGCGACCCTCCGGCAGAGGCCCGCCCGCTCCGCCGCTTCGACGACTTCATCGATATTCTTGTAGGCGGCGCCCGCTTCCTCGGCCAACCCGGACCAGGAGGCGGTCCGGACGAGGATGCCTTTCCGCTCCATGTCCCGTTGAAGGTCCCGCCCCCGCCATAGTTTGCGGGCTTTCACCCGGCTCATCGTCCGCCCGCTGCCGTGGGGCGCGCTGAAAAACGCCTCTTCCGCTTCCTTGGATCCGACGAGGAGATACGATCCCGTTTCCATGCTCCCGCCGATGATGACCGGCTGGCCGACAAGCCGGTAACGTTCGGGAATCCCGGCCATTCCCGGCCCAAAGGCCCGCGTCGCCCCTTTCCGATGGACGAGAAGCCGCCGCGTTTCGCCGCCGACCACGTGGTTTTCGAGCTTGGCCGTATTATGGGAGACGTCGTAGACCATGTGGAGGCCGAGGCGCTCGGGAGCAGCCCGAAAGACCTCGGCGAAAACTTCGCGGACGCGATGGAGGATCATCTGGCGGTTGGCGAACGACATGTTCAGCGCGCAGGTCATCGCCGCGAAGTAATCGCGGCCTTCGGGCGAATCGAAGGGCGCGCAGGCGAGCTCGCGATCGGGCGTCCTGATCCCGTATTTGCTCTCCATGACGCTCAGGAAAAGCTGCAGGTAATCGGTGGCGACCTGGTGGCCGAATCCCCGGCTCCCGCAATGGAACATGACGACGATTTGTCCGGGGAAGAGGCCGAACGCCTTCGCCAGGTCCGCATCGAAAAGATCTTTTTCCCGCACGGCTTGGATCTCGAGATAATGGTTGCCGGATCCCAAGGTGCCGATCTGGCTGAATCCCCGCTCGATCGCGCGTTCGCTGACTTTCGACGCGTCCGCGCCGGGCGTGCAGCCGTTGTCTTCCGTGAGCTCAAGGTCTTCGCTCCATCCGTAGCCGCGCTCGACGCACCAGCGGGCGCCTTGTTCCGCGACGTCGCGGAAGTCCGATCGGGAAAGCTTCAGAAAGCCGGAGCTGCCGACTCCGGCGGGCACGGCCGAAAAGAGCTTCTCAACGAGCTCCCCCAAACTGGGTTCGACCTCGGCCCGGCCGAGGTTCGTCTTGACGAGCCGCATGCCGCAATTGATGTCGAAACCGATCCCGCCGGGCGAGATGACCCCGCCTTGAGCGATGTCCATGGCCGCCACGCCGCCGATCGGAAAGCCATAGCCGAAATGGCCGTCGGGCAGGCAGAGCGAACGCTTAACGACGCCCGGAAGGGAGGCGACGTTCGCCGCCTGTTCCCAGACGGCATCGTCCATTCCGGCGGCGAGCTTTTCCGTCGCGTAGATACGGGCGGGGACCCGCATTCCGGTTTTATACGTGACAGGCAATTCCCAGGCGGAATCCGAGATCCGTTTGAGCGCGGCCGGGCGACCCATGGCTTCCTCCTCCGTTTTTCAGTGTAGCCGCCCGCCCCCGGAAACACAAGGCGCAGGCCGGGCGGCCGGCGCGATCGCCGACCAAAAAAAATGAATAATGGGAATCGTGGGTTAGATGAGCGTGCCGTTCCATTCGGCGGCGGGCGCGGCTTCGGGATCGGCATCGCCATAGCTCCAGGCGCCCTTGAAGCTCTTGCCGTCCTCCGCCAGGCGGAAGACCATCTTCCCCGAGTTCATGTATTTCCACCGGCCGCGGATGAATTGGCCGTCCTTGGACACGGCGGCCTCGTAGATCTGGTTGACGTTTCCTTCCGACGTCACGTTCCCCTGGGCATCGATGATCAGCGTGATTCGGCCGATGTCCCCGCCGCATTCCCAGGTCGAGCTGCCGACAAGATTCCACCAGCTCTCGGCCCCCGGCGGATTCGGATTGTCATTTGTCACCTTGCGGATCCACCAGCTTCCGTTGGCCCAGTCGATCCGGTCGAAGTTCGTTGAAAGCGTCCCGACCAGGTTCGACCATGTCGTCGCGACGATCCGCCCGGCGTCGAGGAAATGCCCCTCCGAGGACAAGCCGTTCTCATTGATGAAGATCAAGTCGTTTCCGTTTTGCTTGATCGAGCAGGGCCGCCCCTGGTTGATCGGCCCGGACATCACCCATTCGCCGGCGATCGTTGGCGAAGCGGCCGTCTCCCCGCCGCTTCCGCCGGCGGTCTTGCTTTCAAGCCTTCCGCGCCACATGGCATAAGGCTTGGTTTCCGGATCCTCATTCTCATAGGTCCACTCGCCGAAGAAGCTTGCGTCGCCGGCCTCGAGGCGGAAATAAAAACGGCCCCAATGGATGTTCCGCCACTTGCCCCGGATGGTTCGCCCGTCATCGGAGACCGCGGCCTCGTAGATCTGGTTGGGATTCCCCTCCGATTTCACATTCCCCTTGGCGTCGATGATGATGGTGAGATAGCCGATATCGTATCCGCAGTCCCAGGTTGATCGGCCGATAAAATTCCACCAGCCGCCCGACCTGGCTTGGGGCGCGGCGGCCAGCCCGGCTGCGGCCAGGAGCGCGGCGAAAACACAAATGGCGACGGGCTTCGGAATCCTGTTCATCAGCGGCCTCCTTTCCTGCAAGGGGAGACGAGACGCGGGAAATCCGCGCCCCCGTGGGGCCATTGTTTCAGAAAAATCCGGGCTTGACAAGATGCTTCCGTCCCGGCCGCGATCCGGCGAAACGGCGCTTGATCCGAGGAAATAAACATGCTACGTATGGACTGTTCACCGACCTATATTAATAAAGCGTACGGACGCTAGAAGGAGACCCGTTATGATTAAGAAAATCCCCGCACCCCGCCGTTTTTTTCTCTGGAGCGTCGCTCTTGCGCTCGCTTCGATTCCGGCCGCCGCATCGGCGTTCGCCCAGGCGCCTGCTTCGATGTCCCCGGAGGTGAAATCCTTCATCACCCTCGATGCGCCGCTTTTCGCCCTCGTCCACGTCCGGGTCATCGACGGGACAGGCGCGCCGGCCCGGGAGGATCAGACCATTCTCGTCGCCGACGGAAAAATCCGGGAAATCGGCGAGGCGGCCTCGATCAAGATTCCGGCCGGGGCCGTCGTCCGCGATCTCGCCGGTTATACCGTTATTCCCGGGCTCGTCGGCATGCATGATCACATCTTCTATCCGGCTTCGGGTGGCCATTACAACACCCTGTTGTACAGCGCCCCGCGACTCTATCTGGGCTGCGGCGTGACGACCATCCGCACGACCGGCGGCCTGGAGGTTTTTTCCGAGCTCGAATTGAAGAAGGCTGTCCGCGAAGGCCGGATCCCCGGACCCAAAATGCACGTCTCCAGCGGTTATCTGGAAGGAAAAGGCGCTTTCACCATCCAGATGCGGGAGCTTGCGAGTCCCGATAACGCCCGGGCCATGGTCCGCTTCTGGAACGAGCAGGGTGTCGACGATTTCAAAGTCTACATGAACATCACCGCCGAGCTTCTCCGGGCCGTCGTCGATGAAGCCCATAAGCTCGGCAAAAAAGTCACCGGGCATCTCGGCGTTCTCGGCTTCACGGAAGCCGCCGAAATCGGACTCGACGACCTGGAGCACGGGCTCTACGCCGACACGGAATTCGTTCCAGGCAAAAAGCCGGGAGAGCCCGTCCCGGGGCAGGCATCCAGGGAAACCTTCCTCAAGCTGGATGTCGACGGCCCCGAAATCCAGGGCTTAATCCGCACTCTCGTTTTGCGTAGAACCGCCGTCACCTCGACCCTGCCGGTCTTTGAAATTTCGGTGCCCGGCCGAAAGCTTCTGGACAAGCGCATCCTGGACGCTTTGGCGACGGAATCGAAGGTCTCGTATTTGACGAGCCGGACGCGCGTCGGCGAAACGGAAAATCCCGCGGCCATGCCTCTTTTCAAGAAGGAAATGGAATTCGAGCGGGCGTTTGTCAAAGCCGGAGGGCTGTTGCTGGCCGGACCGGATCCCACCGGATTCGGAGGAGTGATCGCCGGCTTCGGCGATCAGCGGGAAATCGAGCTCCTGGTCGAAGCCGGATTCACCCCTGTCGAGGCCATCAAAATCGCGACGCATAACGGCGCTCTCTATCTTGGGGAGCTTGACAAGATTGGAACGCTGGCTGTTGGGAAACAGGCGGATATGGTTCTCCTGAAGGGGAATCCGGCGGCCGACATCGCCGATATCCGAAAGGTTGAGACCGTCTTCAAGGACGGAATCGGGTACGACTCGGTCAAGCTCATCGAGTCGGCCCGGGGGACGGTCGGCCTTCGTTGAAGGAATAAAAAGAAGCCCCTTCCGGCCGGAACCGGAAGGGGCGCGAAATCAGCTTTACAGTATGGGGCCGGGGATCAGAATTCCACCCGGACGCCGACGCGGAAGACGCGGGGATTCAGGATGCGGCGGGCTTGGCCGAGCCACACGGAAGTCAAGCTGTTGACTTCTTCGAGGGCCGTGGCCGAGTTGAAGGCGTTGAAGCAATCAGCGCCGATGCTGAACCGGAGCTTCTCGCTGACGTTGAAAACTTTCTCGATCCGGAGGCTCAGCTCGGCAAACGCCGGCAGGCGGTTGTCGCCGAACTTGCCCACGGCGTCATCTCCGGTGCCGCGGACCATGATGGTCCCGATATTCTCGGCGTAAACCGATTCATACCGGGGGATGACATAGCCGTCGCGGGCCTGGAAGGCGAAGGAAGCGGAGATTCCGTAGGGGAACTGATAAAGGCCGGCCAGCTTGGCCATCCAGCGGGCGTTGACCCACACCGCCGTGATGCCGGAGCCGCCGCTCTGCGGGGCGACGACGCCGCCCTCGTAGTAATCATAATTGTTCTGGTCGAACAGCGACATGTTGGCATAGGCGTTGAAGGTGTAAGGCCATTCTTCCTTGCTGTTGCCGTGGAAATATTTCCAGTCGGAAACGGTGAAGGAGCCGTCGAGCATCCAGTTGTTGGACATGCGCTTCTTGACGACAAACTCGGCCGCCAGGTAGCGCTGATACGACTTCAGCTCGGTGCCGTTGTCGTCGATATAATTGGTCCGGTAGGAGCCGACGGTGTAATCGTAGGCGGCGTAGTAGGGGGCGCCGGTGACGGGCGCGTATCCGGACAGGTAGTAGTTGTCCTTGGTTTCGAGCGAGCCGTCGGCCATGATGCCGCGATCCCAGCTCATCCGGTGGAGCCGCTTGTAGAAGAGCTCGAGGCGGACGGCGAAGTCCGACATCAATTCCCGTTCGTAAGAAAAAGAGACTTCGTCCAACAGAGGGGTCTTGTAATCGGGGTCATATTGGTTGGCGGACCCGATTTCGGACGGGCTGTCGGGGTTGAAATAACCGAACCAGCTCCAGTTGGCAGGATCGTTCGGGTCGGTCGTGGGAAGCATGGTGTCCCAATCCGTGCCCCAGAGCTCGTTCTGGGTGATGAGCCCGTCGCCGTTGGCGTCCTCCCAGCGGACGTCGATTTCAGCGTAGGGAACGGGATTGAGGAACGCGGCGAATTCGTAACCCCGCTGCGTGCCGTATTGGGCGAGGTTGAATTTCACAACGTTTTTGCCGTCGCCGGTGATGTCATAGACCAGGCTGAGGCGGGGGGAGAAGATCTTCGACCGCATGCCCGAGTCGAATTCATCGACCTGCAGGTCGCAGAGGTAATTGGACATGAACGGCGCGGCCGGTTGGTGGACGTCCTTCACCACGGATTTCTCGATGTCATAGCGCAAGCCGATCGTGGCCGCCAGCCGTCCGAAGGACAGGGTGTCCTGGGCGTAGAAGGACAAGCGGTCGAAGACGAAGTTGCAATAGTAGTCGCGGGAGACCCAGGCTTCGACGTAATGATCCAGGCCGTAATAATTGGCCAGATAAGCGCTGTCCATCACCCGGACGTTCCCTTCGAAGAGGGAATAGCTGGACACGTTGGAGGTCACGTAGTCGACGCCGAACTTGAACTCGTGGTCCGCGCCGAGAAGGTTCTCGGCGAAGTAGTTGCCGTTCAACGAAGCGTTCTTCTGCGGCCGGACGGTGTTGTAGTCCGCGGCCGGTCCGGTGGCCCACAGCTCGTTGTTAATATCATAGCTCCGGTACATGTAGCCTTTGAAGTTGCCGAGATCCCGCTCGCCGGTCTTCGGGACCAGGTGGAAGGAGTTGCCGATGTCGGCATACCGGGCGCTAAGGAACAGGTCGCCGATCATCTGCTCGATTTCGGCTCTGTAAATGGGCGAGGGGCCGACCTGGTCCCAGGTGTTTTCCGGGGACTGGTAGGCGGCGCCTTCATTTGTCCGGCCCCACTTCTGCTTGTTGTCGTACTCGTAGAAGAGGTTGATCCGGGTGTTCTGGAAGAGCTGGGCGTCCAACCGGACGTAGCCCGATTCGAGCCAGGTGTTGTCTTCGGAGCCGGTGATGCTGAACGTGCCGAGGTCCTGGATCCCGTAGGAGCCGAAGAACCACAGCTTGTCCTTGATGATCGGGCCGCCGAAGTTGAAACCGTAGAGATAGACCTTCTTGATGCCGGCGCCCGTATAGGTCGGGCGATAGGCCTTCAGGTCATCCGGGATGTTCTGCGCCTGCCAGTCCTTCTTGGAGGCGTCGACGTAGAACATGCCGGTGTAGGCGTTGCCGCCGCGGCGGGTAATGAAATTGACCCGGACGCCGCCGGTTTGAGTCGTGACGTCGTTGTTGCCGTAGTTGACGACGACTTCATCGTAGCCGGCCATGTTGAAGTAGCCGGGGGCCGCGCCGAGAGCGGAGTTGTCGGTGACGTTGGCCCCGTCGATGCCCCAGGACGAATCGCCCGAAGCCGAGCCGTGGCCGAAGTAGCTCGACTGCTGGCCGGAATCGCTGCCGCCGACGTTTTCACGGTCGATCAGCATGCCCGGGGACAGCTGGAGCATGACCCAGGGGTCGCGGGCGGTCGGCAGGCGCATGATCATTTCGTTGGTGATATTGACGCCGACCGTCGTCTTCTTGGTGTCGATGACCGGGGTCTGGCCGACGACGGTGACCTGCTCCTGGAGCGACACTTCCTGCATCGTGATGTCGATCGTGGTGTCCTGGCCATAGGAAGCGACCAGGCCTTCGCGCGTCACGACGCCGAAGCCGACCAGCTCGAATTTCAGGGCATAATCGGTGGACACGGGCAGATTGAGGAACCGATAGTTCCCTTCCGCCGACGTGACATAAGAGCGGGGGGCGGTTTTGTTGCCGGTCAGGGTGACGGAAACGCCGGGAAGGGCGTTGCCGTCCTTGTCCACGACCTTGCCCCGCAGGGTGCCGAATTGCTGCGCGCTGACGAATCCGGCAACCAGAACGAGCATCGCGAGAATCGTTATCGTTTTTTTCACAAAACTCTCCTTTTAAATTTCTCTCGCCTTGGACTGTAAAAAAACCCTTTAGCTTAATAAATTATTTTACGTTGTTTTCATTTTCTCCTTTCCTACGGCACTCTCCTAAATTGCAAAGAATATGCCATGATTTTTTTCACGGAATAATTGTCGATGAATGAATCACTTTCCATTTCTTAGAAATCCGGAACGGGGTGCAGAATAATGAATCGGATTCAACAGATTGAATTCGGTGGAGAGGTCATTCGCTTATCGGGGGGAGGAATTCGAAGGAACGTAAAATTATTTATAAAAAAAAGCCCCTGCCGGCTTCCGCCGGCAGGGGCTTGAAATCAGCTTTACAGTATGGGGCCGGGGATCAGAATTCCACCCGGACGCCGACGCGGAAGACGCGGGGGTTCAGAATGCGGCGGGCCTGGCCGAGCCACACGGAGGTCAGGGAGTTG
>Ga0172371_10013121_pt1 | contig 10826 bp, 12 predicted proteins | sample Lak12m_FD_114543 | JGI IMG/M metagenome (GOLD analysis project Ga0172371, IMG submission 114543) | Freshwater microbial communities from Kabuno Bay, South-Kivu, Congo - kab_022012_12m | ecosystem: Environmental > Aquatic > Freshwater > Lake | place: Democratic Republic of the Congo: South-Kivu... | reverse complement strand
TGAGCTAAAAAATAGAGGCAAAAGAGCATTTGGTCTTATTGGAGAAGATTTATACCAAGAGTATGCTATAAAGAACGAGGCTCCAAAAATCATCGAAAAGATAGTATGGGATGACCCAGAAGCTATGTTCAAGAAGCCTGCACTGTGCTTTATAGGTCCAAAAGAAAAAGGTATTGGGTCTCTGCCAAAACAGCTGACTATAGGGATATCATCCAAATACAAGAATATTGCAGAAACCTATCTTGCACTTTTAGAAAAAAAAGGATTTGATATAAATAGGGTATATCTTGCTGGATGCATTGAGCAAAGCTGTTCTGAAGGTATTGTAGACGCTGTTATTGATATAGTCTACACTGGAAGCTCTATCAGGGAAAACAATCTTAAGATATATGACAAGATTTTCCAGAGCGATTTCTTGATTATCGGAGGTGAAGGCTATGATTAAGCCAAGGGAAAGTATAGCAAAGATGAGCCAGTATAAGCCTCCTGTTGAGAATAGGAAAGGAAAGCTAAGATTAGATTTTAATGAAAACACGCTAGGATGCTCTCCTTGTGTGATAAGAGCGTTAAGAAGGATAACATCAAGAGAATTAGCAGTATACCCTGAATATTCCATGATAAGAAGAAAGCTCGCGGATTACCTTAAAGTGGAGCCTTCAGAGGTTGTTCTGACAAACGGAACAGATGAAGCTATAAGGCTGATAATGGAAACATACCTCGAAAAAGATGATAAAATAATAATCCCAGAGCCAACATTTGCGATGTTCAGGGTAAATGCCGAGGTTATAGGAGCTAAAATAAGTTCTGTATTATACAAAAAAGACTTAAGTTTTCCAGCAAAAGATATCCTAGATAAGATTACAGATAAGACCAAGATGATAGTATTGGTAAACCCAAACAACCCTACAGGAACTTGTATCGAAGAATCTGAGATGAAAGATATCATAGAAAAAGGAAAAGATTCTGTGATAATAATAGACGAAGCATACTACCAGTTCTATGGAAAAAGCGCAAAAAGCTGGATAAACAGATATGGCAATATCTTTGTGACACAGACCTTTTCAAAAGAGTTTGGCTTAGCTGGATTAAGGATAGGCTATATAATCTCAAATAAGGAAAATATTGGATATCTGCAAAAGGTAATATCTCCTTATAGTGTTAACAGCCTAGCTGTTATTGCTGCAAGCGCTGCGCTTGATGATATAAAGTATGTAAAAAGATATGTCAAAGAAATCAAAAAAAGCAAGCTATATCTCGAAGACCAGCTGAAAAGATTGGGCCTAAATATTTTTCCTTCTAAAGCGAATTTTGTCCTTGCTGACTTTGGAGAAGACTGTAGTGATATATGCAGAGGATTAGAAGAAAAAAATATACTTATAAGAAACAGGTCAAGCGACCCTTTGCTAAAAGGCTTTGCAAGGATTACAGTAGGGACAAAAGAGCAGTCTAAGATTTTAGTAAACGCCTTAAAGGAAATCTTAAAGCCTGCTTTGATATTTGATATGGACGGTGTTTTGGTTGATGTAAGCAACTCCTACAGGGCAGCCATTAAAAAAACAGCAGAATTCTTTACAAATTCAGAAGTTACTTATGAAGAAATCCAAAGCTATAAGGAAAAAGTCGGATTTAACAATGACTGGGACCTGACAGAAGCGATAATCCTCAGCAGAAATAAAAAAATAGAGAAAAGTGAAATAATAGGCAAGTTCCAAAGCTATTATCTTGGCAATAAGTTTGACGGCCTTATCAATAATGAGGGTTGGCTTTTAGACAAAAGTCTGCTAAAAAATCTTTCAAGAAGGTATAAGCTTTCGATTGTCACAGGAAGGCCAAAGATTGAAGCAGAATATGCTCTAAAAAGCAACGGAGTCGATAAGTTTTTTCCTGATTTGATTGCATTAGAGAACGTTTCTAAAGACAAACCAGACCCAGAAGGAATTCTAAAAACTCTTGCTAAGCTTAAAACAAATAATGCTGTCTATTTTGGAGACACTAAAAACGATGAGCTTGCTGCTTACAAAGCAAAAATTGATTTTGTTCTGATAAAAAATAACACAAATAAGATTTTAGAGAGGTATATAAGATGAGAGCTGCAAAAATTGAGAGAAAAACAAAAGAAACACAGATAGAGATTGAACTATATCTAGACGGCAAAGGAAAATACAATATCGATACACCTATAGGTTTTCTTACACACATGCTAGAGCTTTTTTCAAAAAACAGCAGGTTTGATCTGACAATCAAAGCCAAAGGAGATTTAGAGGTTGACCAGCACCACACCGTTGAGGATGTTGGCATCGTACTAGGCCAAGCGCTAAAAGAAGCATTAGGGGATAAAAAAGGCATAAACAGGGCCGGATATTTTTTGTACCCTATGGATGAGTCTTTAGCAGCAGTTGCTGTAGATATTGGAGGAAGGCCTTATCTACAGTTTCAAGCTAATCTGAGAAGAAGATTTTGCGGCAACCTAGATACAGACTTGCTTGAAGATTTTTTTTATGGTTTTGCTTCAAGCTTAGGAGCAAATATTGTTGTAAATGTTTTGTCAGGAAGAAGCGATCACCACAAGATAGAAGCTGTCTTCAAAGCATTAGGAAGAGCGATGAAAATGGCCTGTTCGCTTGATAAAAATATGCTTGATGAGATACCAAGCACAAAAGGAATGATATGAATGGAGGAAGATAAGATGGAAATAAAGAAAATAATACCATGCCTTGACATGAAGGATGGAAATGTTGTGAAAGGTGTCAATTTTGTTGACATAAAAAAAGTAGGTAATTTGGTAGATAGAGCTGTACTTTATGAGAAACAAGGCGCTGATGAGATAGCATTCCTTGATATTGCAGCAACAAATGAAAACAGAAAGACAAGGATTGACTTAGTCAAGCAGATATCTAGCAAGATATCTGTGCCATTTGTTGTAGGAGGAGGGATAAAAAGCATTGATGACATAAAACAAGTGCTGGAAGCAGGCGCCTCTAAAGTCTGCATAAACACAGCAGCTGTCAAAAATCCTAAACTTATAGAAGAAGCCAGCAAAAGGTTTGGAAAAGAAAGGATAATTGTTGCAATCGACTTTAAGGATAGCTTTGTCTATATTAATGGAGGATTTGAAAAAACAGACCTAGATGCTGTTGAATGGGCAAAAAAAGCTGAAAAATTAGGCGCTGGAGCAATCCTGCCAACATCGATAGGAAAAGACGGAACAAAATCTGGGTATGACGTTAAAACAACAGGTAAAATTGCAGAAAATGTAAGCATTCCTGTAATCGCATCAGGCGGTGCAGGAACATTAGAGGATATCTACAAAGTTTTGACAGAAGGAAAAGCAGATGCAGCATTGGCAGCATCGATATTCCACTACAATGAGTATACTGTTGGAGAAATAAAAGATTACCTTGAAAAAAACAGCATAAAGGTGATAAGATGATAGTCCCCAGTATAGACCTTATGGACAGAAAAGCTGTCCAGTTAAGGCAGGGAAAAGAAAAGATCCTGGAAAGAGAAAATGTCATGGAATTGGCCAGAAAATTCTCCAAATACGGCGAGATTGCAGTTGTTGATCTTGACTCTGCATTTAAAAAAGGAGATAATCTTAAGCTGATAAAACAAATATGCAAAAATTATGGCTGCAGAGTCGGAGGAGGGATAAGGACCCTGGGTAAAGCAAGAAAAATTCTCGGTTTTGGAGCGAAAAAAATAATCATAGGCACCAAAGCTTCGCCAGGATTTCTTAAAGAGCTTCCAAAAGAAAGGCTTATTGTTGCAATAGACTCAAAAGATGGTTTTGTTGTAGACAAAGGCTGGAAAAATAAGACCAAAAAAACACCTTTTGAAGTGATTAGAGAGACTGAAGATTATTGCTCAGAATTCCTTTTTACAGATGTCGATAAAGAAGGGATGATGAAAGGTGTTAATCTTGAGCTTGCTAAAAAAATAAGAGATTTTACAAAAAATAAGGTAACATTTGCAGGAAGCATAACAACAAAAGAGGATATTAAAAAGCTGGAAAATCTAGAAATAAACTCCCAGATAGGCATGGCTCTTTATACTGGAAAGATAGAGCTTGCAGAAACATTTATTTCTATGCTTGATTTTGAAAAAAATAAAGGGCTTATACCGACAGTTGTGCAGGATGACAAAAAGCAGGTTTTAATGCTGGCTTTCTCAACAAAAGAGTCCATTATTGAGGCGTTTAAGACAGAAAAAGGCGTATATTACAGCCGGTCAAGGAAAAAAATATGGCAAAAAGGCGAGACATCAGGAAATTTACAGGAGCTGATAAAAGCCAGATATGACTGTGACAAAGACACCTTGCTTTTTACAGTAAGGCAGAGGAATAATGCATGTCATAGCAACCAATATTCGTGTTTTGGGGAAAAAGAATTTTGTCTTGAAGATCTTTATGAAACAATACTTGACAGGCTAAACAACCCGAAAAAAGGTTCATACACCTCAAAGATATTAAAAGATGAAAAACTGATAAAAGAGAAGATTAAAGAAGAATGCAACGAAGTTTTAAGTTACAAAGATAAAGAAAATTTGATTTGGGAGATTGCAGATTTGACATATTTTATTATATCTCTTATGGTTAAGAAAAGTATATCTTTAGCTGATATTAAAAATGAGCTTTGGAGGAGAAAAAGATGAGTGTTCAGGAAATTATAGAGGATATAAAAAATGATAAGGATGCTGCTGTGTTAAAGTATAATATCCTGTTTGATAAGAATCCAAATAAAAATTTTGAGATTTCAAAAGAAGAGATAAAAAAAGCATATAAACAGGTAGATAAAGAAACAATATACGCAATAAAATACTCTATAAAGAATGTCAATGATTTTGCTAAAGCCCAGCTAAAACAATTAAAGGATTTTGAAATCAAAAAAGAATATGGGATTCTAGGTCAAAAGATAGTACCTATCGAAAAAGTTGGATGCTATATTCCTGGAGGAAATTTCCCTTTGTTAAGCTCTGCGATAATGTCTGTTGTCCCTGCAAAGACAGCCGGAGTAAAAGAAATTATAGTATGTTCTCCGAATATAAAGCCTGAAGTGATAGTTGCTGCAGATATTGCAGGAGCAACAAAGATATTCAATGTTGGTGGTGTACAGGCAATAGCTGCTTTGGCGTATGGCACAAAACAGATTCCTAAAGTTGACAAGATCATAGGGCCTGGAAACAGATACGTTACAGAAGCAAAAAAACTTGTTTTTGGAGATGTGGGGATTGACTTTATTGCAGGCCCAAGCGAAATTTTAGTCATAGCGGATGAAACAGCAGATATGGATATTGTTAAGGCGGATTTAGAAGCGCAAAAAGAGCACGATAAAGATGCGAAAGCCTGGTTTGTAAAAATAGATTCAAAATCAAAAAAAGGCATAGATAAAGCAATAAAAAAAGCAAACGATATTGCTCCAGAACACCTTGAAATTTTTGTAAATGATCCTAAAAGGTACATAAACAAACTAAAGAATTATGGCTCTTTGTTTATTGGAAATCAATCAGGAATAGTGTTTGGAGATTATTGTTCGGGAACAAACCACATCTTGCCTACAAACAAAGCTGCAAGATATAATGGGGGTCTGTCAGTAAGAGATTTTGTTAAAATACAGACCTATCAAAAGATTAAACCAGATAAAAAACTGATAAATATAGCTATGAAACTGGCAGAATGTGAGGGTTTAGAAAAACACAGAAAATCAGCTGAAATTAGGTTAAAATGCTTCAAACAGCCAAAAAACCGCTAAATTTATATACTTGTAATGTTAATACATTACATATACATTACCAAAAATAGCTAAAAAACACAATAAAATGATGCAAACAATGCAGATAAGGCTAACTCAAGCCTTGATAAATGAAATAAAGATATTAGTAGATTTGGGTATCTACCCAAATGTTTCTGAATGTGTCAGAGATGCTGTTAGGATGTTAGTAACAACAAAAGAACGTCCTTCAGGCAATATTCCGCCAGCAAGAGCTGAGGAAGTAAAAGAGATCCAAGAAAAGGTCCAAAAAGAAGTTGAAAAACAGATCAAAGAAAATGTTCCTGCAAAAGAAATTTTCCAGAACCCTTCAGGCACAGTTGATTTTTATCCAGAAGAGATGGAGATAAAATCAAAAGTTTTTGATATTCTTAGAAAAACAGCACAAAATTTCGGCTTTAATGAGGTTGAAAGCCCATCATTTGAGTATATGAATGTCTTGACAAAAAAATCAGGGGAAGAAACCTTATCGCAGATTTTTGTTTTAGAGCAAAAAGGTGATGAGAAGTTTGGATTAAGGTTTGATCTGACAGTTCCTATCACAAGGATGTTTTTGGAAAAGCAAAAGCAGATCCCTAAACCTGTAAAATGGTTTGGCTTGTCAAAGATGTGGCGTTATGAAAGGCCTCAGGCAGGAAGATTAAGAGAATTTTATCAGTTAAGTGTTGAATTGTTTGGTTCAAACAAGCCAGAAGCAGATGCAGAGATAATCAATTTAGCTATAAACTGTTTAACAAACTTAGGTTTAACATCAGATGATTTCTATGTAAAGATAAACAACAGGAAACTTTTGCAGGGAATCTTAGAAGAATATGCTCCTAAGGAGAATATGGAAAAGGTTATTGCATTGATAGATAAAAAATCAAAGATAAAGCCTGAAGAGTTTGAAAAAGGACTAAAAGATTTTGATGTAAAAGATATCGAAAAGCTGAAAGATATGCTTGAAACATATGATATAGATGAGATAAAAGTGTCAAGTGAATTAGCAAAACAAGGTTTAGATGAGCTAAAAAATGTTATGAATCTTGTTGATGGAAGATTCTTAAGATTAGATCTAACTACAGCCAGAGGCCTAGCATATTATACAGGAACTGTTTTCGAGATATTTGACACAAAAGGAAAATTCAGAGCATTAGCTGGTGGCGGAAGATATGATGAGATGGTCAAGCTGTTTGGAGGAGAAGACTGTCCTGCAACAGGATTTGGATTAGGATATTCAACTTTGAGCTTATTATTGAAAGAGAAGAACCTTTTGCCAAAGCCAGAGATAAATGTTGATTATTTTGTTGTTTTGATAGGTGAAGAAGTAAAACAAAAAGGGATAGAGATCATCAATAACCTAAGAAAAAAATATAAAGTTGATTTTGACCTTATGCAGAAGAATGTTAGGAACCAGTTTGATTATGCTAATAAGATAAAAGCAAAAAAAGTTATTGTGATAGGTTCAGATGAGATATCTAAAGGAAAAGTCAAGATAAAAGATATGGCTTCTGGCAATGAAGAAGAAAAAGATATAGCGAGTTTAGCATAGAAAAGCTTTTAAACATAGTTTTCTGGACTAGTCTAATAGTTAGGATAGAGGTGAAAAAATGGCAAGAGATATACACACATATATCGGAGTTTTCTTGATAGTTATCGGGATATTACCCTTCTTAGGAATTGGATTAGGGATGTTAACAACCATTGTTCATATTTTAACTATAGCAAGCGGTATCGCAATATTATTAACAAGATAAACGGAGGAAAAATAAAATGGCAAAAAAAGCAGCAAAGAAATCAGGAAGTGACCAAGGTCAATTGGTAGCAATATTAAGTTATATAACATTGATAGGGTGGGTTATAGCTTTAGTATTAAACTCGCAGAAGAAAACTTCTTTAGGGAGTTTTCATATAAGGCAAAGCCTATTGATAACGTTAGCAGGCATTGTCGGTTCATTCATATTTTGGATACCTGTAATAGGATGGATATTATGGATATTACTGGTAATAATCTGGGTAATGGGTCTAGTATCTGCAATAAACAAGCAGGAAAAAGAAGTTATGATACTAGGCAAGCTAGCTCAAAACTGGTTTAAAGCATTATAAGGTAAGAAGATGGTAGATTATACATCGATGATAGGTCCTATCGGTGGTTTGATAATAGGGGCTTTTGTTGGTGTATTTTTTGCTATTGCACTTGCTTTTTATTTATTTTTTTCTTTTGCATGGATGACTATCGCAAAAAAGTTAGAACATCCTTATCCATGGTTGGCATGGATACCATTTGCAAATTTTGCATTGATCCTGCAGCTTGGAAATTTCCACTGGGCTTGGATATTCTTGATATTTTTACCGGTTATCGGGTGGATAGCTCTTATCGTGATGAGCATAATATCAACATGGAGAATCTATGAAAAAAGAGATTATCCAGGATATCTTTCTTTAATGTCTCTATTGAGCGGTATCCCTGCAGTTGGATGGCTTGCATCGATAGCACATCTAGTTATTCTAGGATTAGTAGCTTGGGTAGATAGAAAATAAATCTTTTTATTCTTTGTTTTTTGTCAGACAGACAACCTTATCATCTATCAGGAAAGAATTTTCTGACTGGCTTACCATACCTTTTTGTTTTTCAACTAAAGGAGGGAATGAATGTATTATCCCTAACTGATTGAATTGGTTCATAGCATAGTTTACCTGAGTTTCAGAAAATTTATTTGTCAGCCATCTTGATGTAAAAGGAAGTCCATTATAGTTTTCTATCTCTTTTTGTATATCTCTGACAAAACCCATCCTAACCGATTTTTTTCCAGCCATCAGGAAAACAGAAGCATCTCCTTTTTCTTCGATTAGACCAATTCCATCTGTTGCAAACGGCTCTATTGCAATAAACATACCTTTTTTTAGTTCTGTCTCATCATAATTATTGAAATTAGGTATTGTTGGCTTATCATGGATATTCCATTGGGATAATCCATGTCCAGATAGGTTTCTTACAGGTTTAAATCCAAAGCTTTCAATAGTTTCCTGTATTGTTTTTCCAATATCTCCTATCTTTGTCCCTATCTGCAGTATTTTGGTAGCTTCTTTTAATGCTTCTTCAGAAGCTTTTACTAAGTTAGAATATTTTCCAGACAGGTCAATAGATGTTGCACAGTCTCCTATATAACCGTTTATATGAACTCCGATATCTAAAGAAGCTAACTGATTTTCAAAGATTGTTTTATCATCTTTTTCAGGGCAAAAATGAGCTGCTGTCTCATTGCAGCTTATCTGTACAGGAAAAGCTAATTCACCTTTCATAGCTTTTATTTTCTGTTCAATACGATCTGTAACAGATAATAAAGAGATTCCTTTTTTTATCTGTGATCTTCCGAATTCCAAAGCTTCAGCTGCAATCTTTCCTGCTTTGATGTAGCTGTCTAATTCTTCTTTGTTCATGATAGATAAGAAAAAGTTCAGTTATTTAAATGTTTTCTAAAAATTAATGTATATAGATAGATTTTTATAGTTAAATATCTTTGAAATATTATGAAAAAGAGTTCAATCATTGGAATAACGATTATCTTGATATTGATTATTGGATTATTCTTTATTATGAATAATTTTCAAAAACAGAATATTAAAGCTGAACTTCCTGATGTACAGGTAATCTATTCAATAAGTAATGGTTGGATACGCTGGGAAGCAAACTTAACGATAGATAACAAAGGGTTTGTTCTTTTTGAAGAACAAATGCCTTTCAAGGGTAATAAAACAAAAAAATCTATTCAATTGTCTGATGAAGAGATTTATAATTTTAAAAAATTAGTTAGTGAATCAGATGTATTCAATTTTGAAGATAATTATGATTGTGAACCTAATTGCCCAACAGATCAATCAAGCAGTTCTGTAAAGTTTATAATAGACAGTAAAGAAAAATTAATTTATATGTATGTACCTGGAGAAATGCCTGAAAAATTAAAACAAATTTTAAAAGAAATAACAGATATGATGGATAAAGTTAAACTAACGAATGATATAAGCAAGGATTCTACTTGTCTAAAAGCTGGTGAAATTTATCAAAGTCCAGGTGGTTTGGGAAAAATACGCGGAGAATGTTGTGATGGGATGGATACTATCGCAGAATATACTCTCCAAGAGATTAATTGTGAGCTTTTTAATCAAGAAGCAGGCGGTAATTCAATATGCTCAAATTGTGGAAATAATAATTGTGAAATAGGTTGGGAGAATATATGCAATTGCCCAGAAGATTGCAAATGATTTCTAGTAGATTATAGCAACAACAACTCTTTTTACATTCTCAAATCTTATCTTAAAAGGATCTGGTTCAGGTATATTGTCTCCTTTTGTTCTTGCAAACCAGCCATTTTCATCAAAACCAGTTTCAACAACACGATGGATTATTGTGCCGTTTATCTCAGATATCTCATAAGAGATTATATCTCCTATATGGATATCTTCATAGCTTAAAGGAACAACTTCAAGGGCGTTTGAATCTGAGTCGATAGCAGGATCCATCGAGTTAGAATCTGTAAATTTTGCCCATTGTACTCCAGGAATCTCGATAACAACCTTGTCAGAATACACTTTTATCTGATTTTCTTTTATCCAATTGAATGGAGATATTTTTTCAGGAACATATATTGTTGTAAAAGGTTGTTCAATATTATAGCTTAAAGCTATAAAAGGTATCAAAGCTATCAAAAATAGCGCAATCAAGCTTAGATATAGTATCCTCATTATTCCCCCACTATAGAAAATAGAGATAGGGTATATAAATCTTGTTTTTTTGAGTATTCTAAAGTAGTTACAAAACAAAGTTTTATAAATGAATATATCACAATGATAGTATGCCTAAGCTATTAAAACAGGATGATCAGGTTATAGTAACCTTAGAAGATGATGGATTGGTAAAAAAAGTAGTTTTGGGCTTAAACAGCAGCAGATTGAAGAAAGATATAAAACCTGAAGAGATGGTTGACCGTGAGATCTATGCTCTGGAACTGTTAAGAGGTATGGAAGGGGTACAAAAATTTGTCAAAAGAGAGTCAAAAAATATTTTTTATTCAGAATATATCC
>Ga0172371_10013117_pt1 | contig 10827 bp, 7 predicted proteins | sample Lak12m_FD_114543 | JGI IMG/M metagenome (GOLD analysis project Ga0172371, IMG submission 114543) | Freshwater microbial communities from Kabuno Bay, South-Kivu, Congo - kab_022012_12m | ecosystem: Environmental > Aquatic > Freshwater > Lake | place: Democratic Republic of the Congo: South-Kivu... | reverse complement strand
GGCGGGACCATGCACCTGTACGTCCCGGCGGTGGGGCTGTTCGGGACCAACGGGATCGTCGGCGGCGGCATCCCCGGCGCGGTCGGCCTGGGCATCAGCGCCCGCACCCGAGGCACCGACCAGGTCGTGGTGTCGTTCTTCGGCGACGGGGCCGTCAACCTGGGCGCGTTCCACGAGTCGCTGAATTTCGCCGGGATCCAGAACGCCCCGGTGATCTTCGTCTGCGAGAATAACCTCTACGCCACGGCCACCCCGCTCAGCATGACCACGCGCAACACGGAGGTGGCCACCAAGGCCGCCGCCTATGGCATTCCCGGCGTGGCGGTCGATGGCAACGACGTGATCGCCGTCTGGAAGGCGGCCCGGGAAGCGGTCCGCCGCGCGCGGGCCGGCGAGGGACCGACGCTCATCGAATCCAAGACCTACCGGATGGTCGGGCACCACGAGGGGGACCCGGTGGTCGGGTGCTACCGCACTCAAGAGGAAATGGACGCCTGGGCCCTGCGATGCCCGCTCTTGAGGATGAAAAACTTGCTCCTGGAGTGCCGGCTGGCCGATGCGGCAGAGCTGGAGGCCATTGAAGCCGACGTGGAGCGGGAAGTGAAGGAGGCGGTGGCGTTTGCCCGCTCGTCGCCGCAGCCCGACACAGCGGGCGTCCACAAGCACGTCTTTGCCGAGCCGCTCAATCCGCCCATGCCCCCGCCGCCCGCCGACGGGAAGCCTCCGCAAACCGTTGTCCAGGGCTGGATGGACGCCGTGCGCGACGGCATCGCCGAAGAGATGCGACGCGACCCGCACATCATCTATTTTGGCGAAGGAACCGGCGAGCGCGGCGGGACGTTCGGGCACACCAAGGGGCTCTGGCAGGAGTTTGGCGCCGGCCGCATGATCGATACGCCGATCTGCGAGATGGGATTCACCGGGGCCGCAATCGGGGCCAGTGCCAGCGGCTGCCGGACCATCGCCGACCTGATGTTCCTCGACTTCCTCTTCGACGCCGGCGGCCAGGTCGCCCTCCAGGCCGCCAAGCTCCGCTACATGAGCAACGGCCAGGTGGGCGTTCCCATGGTGATCCGGGCGGGCGTGGGGATGATCAAGCAGGCCGGACCGCACCATAGCGGGAGCTACTATCCGGTCTGGGCCCATTGCCCCGGTTTGATCGTGGTCGTCCCCTCCAATCCGGCCGACGCCAAGGGATTGATGAAGACCGCGCTTCGGGCCAGCGACCCGGTGATCTTCCTGGACCACAAGGTGCTTTTCTCCAGCAAGGGCCCGGTGCCGGTCGGCGAGCACCTCGTGCCGTTCGGCCAGGCCCGCGTGGCGCGCGAGGGAACCGACCTGTCGATCGTGGCCTGTGGCCTGGCTCTGTGCCGCTCGCTGGAAGCGGCCGAGCAGCTCGCCCAGGAGGGCATTTCCTGCGACGTGATCGACCTTCGCACCGTCCAACCGCTCGACACGGAGACGATTCTCGCGAGCGTCGCCAAGACCGGCCGCCTCTTGGTGGTTGACGAGGCGTACGCGATGTGCGGGCTGGGCGGCGAGATCGCGGCCCGGGTAATGGAAGAGGCGTTCGATGAGCTCGACGCGCCCGTGGGCCGGCTGCACTTGGACCCGGTTTCCCATCCGTTCAGCCCGGTCCTGGAGAACTTCATCGCGATCACGCCGGAGAAGATCGTCGCGGCCGCCAAGGCGGTGCTCGAAGGCCGGCCGCTGGTGCCTCGCCGTTTGACCGCCGGCCCACGCCCCGAAGCTGGTCGGCAAGCGATCTCCCCTCTCCCTATGGGAGAGGGGCAGGGGGTGAGGGCAGTCTCCCCTCGCCCGCTCGCGGGAGAGGGGCAGGGGGTGAGGGGATTCGGCCGAGAACTGCGACAGCCCTCACCCCAACCCTCTCCCAAGGGGAGAGGGGGCGGAGATGCAATCTCCAAGCCGGCGGCCGCTGCTGCGTTGGCTGCTGTTTCGTCCCCAGCCGGCGCCGTTCCCCTGGTGATGCCCAACATGGACCTGACGATCACGGAGGCCACCGTGGTCAAGTGGCTAAAACAGCCGGGCCAGGCCGTCCGTGCTGGGGAGGAAGTCGTGGAGATGGAGACCGACAAGGCCGTGGTGCCGATCGAATCGCCCGCCAACGGCACCCTGGTCGAGATCCTCGCCTCTGAGGGGACCATTGTGAAACTGGGCCAGCAATTGGCAACCATCCAACCCTGATGTCGAAAGCGGAAAGCCGAAAGCGGAAAGTAAGAGTAGGGCGGACGGAGCGAAGCGACGCCCGCCAACCGAGATTGGGCCGAAGTCCACGAACACACGACGGCGGGCCTCACTGCGTTCGGTCCGCCCTACGAGAAATTCGATGAACACGGCGAACGAACGGATGATTACGGAACATCGCCGGGGTCGGGTGATCGCCTCGCCGCGGGCACGCCGCGCGATGCGCGAACGGGGCGTCGATCCGGCCGCGATTCGCGGGAGCGGTCCCGGCGGACGGATCGTCGAGGCCGACGTCCTGCGGGCCTCGGCGGGGTCAGGAGACCCTCGCCGAGCGCCGAAACAGGTTTCTGGCACCTTTTCGTTCTGGCTCCAGGCCACGGCCGATGTCACGAGCCTGGTCAGTATCCAAGGTGAGGTCGACGAAGAGGTCCAACGGGCGTGCGGCACGCCCCTTCGTCTGGCCGATCTGCTCCTCCGCGCCATGGTTATGGCCCTGGCCGACTGCCCGGAGGCCAACTGCGTGTGGCGGGACGAGACCCCCGTGGCGCAGAGCACCGCCGACGTGGGCTTCGAGGTTGAGGTGCCCGGCGGGCGTGTAACCGCGGTGATTCGCCAGGCCGACCGTCTTCGCCTCTTGGACCTGGTGTCGCGCCGGGCGGGGCTGGTAAAGGCCGCGCAGGCGGGCCGGCTGCCGCCGGAGGCCGCCCAAGGGGCCGCAACATCGCTTTGCGATCTGAGCGACTACCAGCACGTCGACCGGTGCGCGGCGACCCTGCTGCCCCCGTTCACGAGTATCCTGGCCGCAGGTCGCCCGGCGCTTCGCCCTTGGATATTCGGGCCGGAAAAGGGGACAGGTCCATTTTGCCTGAAAGGCCCGAAGGGTGCTTCGCACAAAATGGACCTGTCCCCTTTTCCGGCCGTCCCTTTTCCGGCCGTCTGCCCGCGGCAGACCCTCTCGCTTTGCCTCACGGCCGATCGTCGGGCGGTGCCGCCCGAGGCCGCCGCGAAGCTCCTGGGCCGGATCGTCGAATTCCTCGAGCGTCCACTCCTTCTGCTCTGTGAAAGGCAGCCAAGATGACGAGCGAAAAGCGGATGGCGGGAAAACGGGTCCTGGTTACCGGAGCGGGAACGGGCATCGGCAAGGGGGTTGCCCTGGAGTTCTGCCGCCAGGGGGCCGACGTTGTGCTTCACTATTCCCGTAGCCGGGAGGGGGCGATGGAGGCGGTGGCCCAGGCCCAGCGGGAGGGGGCGGGCAAAGTCGCCGCGCTCCAGGCCGATTTCCGCCAGGCGGAAGCCCCCGCACGATTGGCCCGCGAGGCCATGGAATTCCTTGGCGGCATCGACGTGCTGGTCAACAATGCCGGCATCACGCTGAATCGTCCTTTCGAGAAAATCACCTTGGAGCAGTTCGACACGGTGTACCACGTCAACATCCGCGCGATGTTCTTCGCCACCCAGGCCGTGGTGCCCACGATGGTCCGGCAGGGTGCCGGCGTCGTGGTCAACACCAGCTCCGTCCACGCCTTCGAGGGCTATCAGGAACATACCGTGTATGCGGGCACCAAGGGGGCGATCAACTCCTTTACCCGGGTGCTGGCCATCGAGTTGGCGCCCAAGGGGATCCGCGTCAACGCCGTCGCCCCCGGCGCGGTCGAAGTCGAGGCCCATCACGCGATCTTCCCCGACTACGATGCGAAGGCGTTCGGCCGGATGATTCCCTGCGGCTTCGTGGGCCAGCCCGCCGATATCGCCAAAGTGGCCGTCTTCCTGGCCTCCGACGACGCCCGGTACATCGTGGGCCAGACGATCGTGGTCGACGGCGGCACCACCTCGTGGATGCCGTTCAGCGAAGGCTTCCGCCAGCCCATGGGCGGGCAGTTCGGCAAGGACTACGTCCCGGGATTGTAGGGGGCGAGAAGGTGTCAGGAACACTCTTTTTCACTCCGGAGGAGGAGCGAATACGGAATACTGAATGAGGAATACGGAAGTCAGAATCGGCATCCACGGGAGTCCATTCTGCACTCAGTATTCCGTATTCAATATTCAGTATTCGTTCCTGACTCCGGGCAGGCGAGGAGATCAGACCAATGCGAGCCGATCTATCCGGCAAGGTGAGTCTCGTGACCGGCGCGGCCCGGGGGATCGGAGAGGCGATCGCCGATCGCCTGGCCGCCAACGGGTCTCAAGTGATCTACAGCGACATCGCCGACGCCGCCCCCGCGGCCGGCAAGTCGCCGCGCGGAGTGGCCATGGCCCTCGACGTGACGAATTCGGCCCAAGTGCGGGAAGTGATCCAGCGTGTGGTCCGCGAGTTCGGGCACCTCGACATCCTCGTCAATAACGCCGGCATCAACACCATGAAGGCCCGCGTGACCATCGACCAGTATCCCCGCGAGGAGTGGGACCCGATCCTGGCGGTCGACCTGACCGGGCTCTACGAAATGAGCCGCGAGGCGGCCAAGGTGATGAAGAAGCAGGGCGGCGGCCGGATCGTCAACATCGCGTCGATTGTGGGGCTGGTGCCGCTGCGGTTGCAGTGCGCCTATGTCGCCGCGAAGGCCGGGGTGGTCAACCTCACCAAGGCCATGGCCATGGAGTTGGGGCCGAACGGGATTCTGGTCAACGGCATTGCCCCGGGCTCGACCATGAGCGAAGGCACGAAGCACCTCTTCTACGGCCCGGACGCCCAGTTCAAGGATTCGGTCCGGCAGATGCTCGCCCACGTGCCCCTGGGCCGGCCCGGCACGCCCGACGAGATCGCCGTGGCGGCCCTCTTTCTGGCCGATCCCGAGAACACCTACGTCCACGGCCACATCCTCACGGTCGACGGCGGCTGGACGGCCGGCTACGCACGCGAGTTTTGAGATTCGGAAAGAACGACAATACCGGGAGGGCGAGGCTCCTGCCGAGCCGGCGACGAGCGAACTCCTTTCGACGTCCACGATGGCTCGGCAGGAGCCTCGCCCTCCCGGAATCGCGCAAGCTCATTTCGAGAAAGGGACGGACCATGCGAATCATTCGTTATCTCGATCCGAACCATCAGATCCGGTACGCGGCGCAGCAGCCCGACGGGAACGCGAAGGAGATCGCCGGGGACGTTTTCGGCCAGTTCTCGGTAACCGAGCAGCAGGCGGCGGTCCATAAGCTGCTGGCGCCGGTGATGCCCAGCAATCTGCTCTGCATCGGGCTGAACTATCGCCGCCACGCGGCCGAGGGCAAAGCCCCCATTCCCCAGTTCCCGGTGCTCTTCATGAAGGCCACCAGCGCCGTGCAGAATCCCGGCGACCCGATCGTCCTGCCGAGGCGTCTGCGGAGCGACCAGGTCGACTACGAGTGCGAGCTGGCGGTGGTGATCGGGCGGCGCTGCAAGAACGTTGCCCGCGATCGCGCGTTGGACTACGTGCTCGGCTACACCTGCGCCAACGACGTGAGCGCGCGGGACTGGCAGGGCAAGTGGGGGGGCAGCCAGTGGTGCCGCGGAAAGACCTTCGATACCTTCGCCCCGCTGGGCCCCTGCCTGGCGACGCCCGACGAGATCGCCGATCCCAACGCCCTAGCGATCAAGCTGGTCGTCAATGGGGAGACGCTCCAGGACTGGAACACCGACGACATGATCTTCCCCGTGCCCGCCCTGATCGAGTTCTTGAGCGGCAGCACGACCCTCCTGCCGGGAACGGTGATCCTCACCGGGACGCCGCACGGCGTGGGGTTCGCGCGCAAGCCGCCGCGGTGGCTGAACCGCGGCGATTCCGTCACAGTGGAGATTGAGAAGATCGGCGCGCTGACCAATCCCGTCGAAGAGGAACCGCAGGCGTGAGCGATCGTCCCCAGCACGGCTTCCATCCCACCGGCAGGGTCTACGCCTTCCTCATCGCCTTCGTGTCGGCGGTCGGCGGCTTCTTGTTCGGCTACGACCTGGCGATCATGGGCGGGGCGAACGTGTATCTGAAGGAGCAGTTCGGCCTCTCCGACGCCATGTTCGGCTTCACCTCGGCAAGCGCCGTCTTGGGCTGTATCGTGGGACCGTTCTTCGGGGCCTGGCTGTGCGACCGTTTTGGGCGGCGGAACACGCTGATTGCGGCCTGCGGTCTGTTGGCGGTCGGCTCGCTCCTGACGGCGATCCCCAACGACATGATCACGTTCAACATCTTCCGCATCGTGGGCGGCTTGGGCGTGGGGCTCTGTTCCATCGCCTCGCCCATGTACACCAACGAAATCGCCCCGGCCCGGTGGCGCGGCGGCCTGGGCTTCATGTACCAATTGGCCATCGTCGTCGGCTCGGTCTTTGCGGCGGGGGCGGCGTGGATGCTCGCCCGGTGGCTCGATCCGTCGGTGAGCTGGCGATGGATGTTCGCCTCGGAGTTGATCTTCGTCGCCCTGTTCGTCGTCGCCCTGTGCCTGGTGCCCGAGAGCCCGCGCTGGCTTAGCGAGCGCGGGCGTGAAGAGGAAGCGCAGCAGGTCTTCACGCGGATCGACGGCCCGGAGTTCGCCGCCGCCGAAATGGCCGAGATCCGCAAGTCGCTGGCCGCGGAGGTCGGGTCGTTCCGGGAACTGCTGGAACCCGGCCTGATGAAAGCCCTGTTCGTGGGCCTGTGCCTGGCCTTCTTCAACAACTACACGGGCTGGAGCGCCATGGCGGGCTACCTGACGCACCTGTTTGAAGTCGGCGGCCTCCGGCGCACCGAGGCGATCCTGCAGTTCCTCTTGGCCTACGGCTTCATGGGGCTGATGACGCTCGCGGCTTGCCTCTTGGTCGATCGGGTGGGGCGAAGGCCCTTGTGGCTGGTGAGCTCGGCGGTGATGATCGTGGCCAACACGCTGATCGGGCTGGTTTTCCATTTCAACGTCACGGGCCCGATTGTGCTGGCGGTGGTGTTCCTCTGCGCGATCCCCCATTCGTTTGCCCTGGGGCCGCTCCCCTGGCTGATGATGTCGGAGATTTTTCCGACGCGAATCCGGGCGAGGGCCGTTTCCATCACCACGGCGTTTATCTGGATGGTGAACTTCCTCGCAGCGTCGGTTTTTCCGGTGCTCGCTGGCTGGTCGCAGAGGGCGATCGGCAGCATCGCCGGGGCGTTCTGGGTCTCGGCCGCCACGTGCGTCCTGGCGTTTTGGTTCGGATGGACCCTCCTCCCCGAGACCAAAGGGAAGACCCTCGAAGAAATCGCCGATTCGTGGCTGACGAAATAGGCGCCGCGCTGCGCGCCGTGCGCGGGTCTCCTGACCTTGCACACTTGATGACCGAAAGCCTCCGAGAGAGAGGAGACCTTCGGTCCAGGGCTCGGCGGGGTCGGAGACCCGCGCCGAGCGCGCCGCCGGGTCGGAGCCCCGCGCCAAACACAGTTTCGGGATTGTTGCGACGATGGAAGAAAAGACCAAGACCGCATCGGTCGCCGATCTCGAAGCATTCTGCCGGGCGGCGCTGCGGGCGTACGGCGTGAGCGAGGCCGACGCGGGCGTGGCCGCCGACGTCCTGGTCACCACCGACACCTTCGGCGTGTTCACCCACGGCACCAAGAGCCTGCGCGGTTACGTTCGGCGCTTGCGGGCCGGGGGATTGCGGGCCGATGCCGTGCCGCAAGTCGCGGCCGAGGGGCCCTCCTGGGCCATCGTCGACGGCCAGTCGGCGATCGGCATGGTTGCCTCCGTGTTCGCCATGAACACTGCCATGCACAAGGCCAAGGCCACCGGCGTGGCGTACGTGGGAGTGCGCAACAGTTGCCACTTCGGGGCGGCCGGCTACTACGTCACCATGGCGGCCAAGGCCGGCATGATCGGCATGGCCATGGCCAACGACACCCCGAGCATGGCCGTGCCCGGCTCGCGCGCCGCCGTCCTCGGCACCAACCCGTTGGCCTATGCGGTGCCGACGGGCCAACACGAACCGATCTTCCTCGACATCGCCTCCAGCGCGGTGGCCGGCGGCAAGATCCGCATTTTTCAGGCCCAGGGGCGCAGGGTGCCGGACCACTGGCTGGTCGACACCGAGGGCGTGCCAACGACCGACCCTTTCGCCTACCCGTACCAAGGTGCCCTCTTGCCTTTTGCCGGCCACAAGGGCTACGGCATCGCCATGCTGATCGAGACCCTCGCGGGCGTGTTGAGCGGGGCGGGGATGATGTGGGAGGTGCTGAGCTGGATCGACGCCGACCCCTCGCAGCCCACGCAGCACGGGGCGGCCTTCCTGGCCGTCGACGTCGGCGCGATGATGCCCCAGGACGTGTTCCAGCAGCGGGTCGACAAGATGATCCGCGACGTGCGCCAGGCCCCGAAGGCGAAAGGGTCGGACCGGATCTACGTCCCCGGCGAAATCGAATGGCAGAAACGCGGGGAGGCCCTGGCCCACGGCATCGCCCTGCCGGCCGACGTGCTGGCCAGCCTCCGCGGCCTGGCCGAGGACCTCGGGATGAAGGTCGACTGGCTCTCCGACTGACCCGCGAGACGCAAGACCCTACGTAGGTTATGCTTCAGCATATCCGAATGTCCGGCGCCGCCGCGGGTTATGCTGAAGCATAACCTACTCTTGGGGATCCCCCGACACGATCGAGGCGTGAGCGAAATGAAGATCGTTGCCTTTGGCGAGCTTCTCCTGCGTTTGGACACGAAGGGCCACGAGCGGTTCGTGCAGGCCGGCGAGTTCACCGCCCGATACACCGGCGGCGAGGCCAACGTGGCCGTCGCGCTGGCCCTCTGGGGCCACGAGGCGCTGGCCGTCTCCAAGGTCCCCGCCCACGAGATCGGCCAGGCATGTGTCAACTACCTCCGCCGCTACGGGGTGAACACCGATTGGGTGGCCCGCGGCGGCCAGCGCCTGGGCATCCTTTACGTGGAAACCGGGGCCTCGCAACGCCCGTCGAAAGTGATCTACGACCGCTCGCCGAGCAGCTTCCGAGAGATCCAGCCCGGGGAATTCGACTGGCCGACGATCCTCGCGGGCAAGGACTGGCTGCACTTCACCGGCACAGCCCCGGCGCTGGGGCCGAACGTGCGGCACGTGCTGGACGACGCTCTCCGCACGGCCAGGCGACTGGGCGTCACGGTCAGCTTCGACTGCAACTACCGCAGCACGTTGTGGAGCGTGGAAGAGGCCCGGGCCGTGTTGCCTCCGCTCGTGGAGCACGTTGACGTGTTCGTCGGCACGACCTACGACACGGAGCTGCTGTTCGGCATTTCCGGCTCCCCGGCCGACAGCGCAGCCCACTTGCGTGAGCGTTTCGGGCTGAAACACGTCGCCTACACGCTGCGGCAGAGCGAGAGCGCGTCGGTCAACCGCCTTGCCGGGCTGCTCTCCAGCGCGAAGGGCTCCTGGGCCAGCCGGGAGTACGAGGTGCACCTGGTCGACCGCATCGGCGGGGGCGATGCCTTCTCCGCCGGATTGATCCACGGATTGACCTCGGGCTGGGAGCCCCGCGCGATCGTGGAATTCGCCGTTGCGGCCTCGTGCCTCAAACATTCGATCCCCGGCGATTTCAACCTCGTGTCGCTGGAAGAAGTGCAGCAACTGGTGCAAACCGGCGAAGCGGGACGCGTGCGACGCTGAGCCGATTCTGGTGGGGCTCGCTGCGCTCGACCCACTCGGCGTCCTTCCTCGCTCGGGTCGCAGAGCGGCCACACCTTGCGTTCCCACGCGTAGCGTGGGAACGAGAGTGAATTGCTTGACTTCGCGATAGCGACGGGCTAACCTGCTCTCGTGACGTGCGGGCGACTTAAGAGGCCGTATTACAACCGGGAGGCATCCATGAAGACAGCGGCGACGACGCGGCGTGGGTTTCTGGGAGCGGCGGGCGCGGCCGTAGCGGCGATGATGGTGCCCCGTCATGCGGTGGCGGCCAGCGGCCAGACCCCGCCCAGCGAGAAAGTCAATATCGCCGGCATCGGCGCGGGCGGGATGGGCGGAGCGGACCTCAACGCGCTTAGCGGCGAGAACATCGTCGCCCTGTGCGACGTCGATTTGCAGCGCGGCGGCGGGTCCTTCAAGAAGTGGCCCGCCGCGAAGCAGTTCCGCGACTTCCGCAAAATGCTCGACGCCGTGGAGAAACAGATCGACGCGGTCGTGGTGGGCACGCCCGATCATGTCCACGCCGTGGCGTCGATGGCGGCCATTCGGCGCGGCAAGCACGTGTACTGCGAGAAGCCGCTGGCCCACTCGGTCTACGAAGTGCGCCAGTTGATGAAGGCCGCCCGCGAGCACAAGGTCGTCACGCAGCTCGGCAACCAGGGGCATTCGTTCGAGTCGATCCGCATGTTCTGCGAGTGGATCTGGGACGGGGCGATCGGCAACGTCCACACGATCCACCTGGGCTGCGCGGCGGTGAACTCGGCGATCGACGCCCTGCCGCGGCTCAAGGAGCACCACGAGGTCCCGTCCACGCTCGAATGGGATCTCTGGCTCGGCCCGGCCCAGAAGCGGCCGTACCATCCCGCCTACTTGCCGGGCGCGTGGCGCGGCTGGGTGCCGTTCGGCAACGGCACGGTGGGCGACTGGACGTGCCACGTGGTCGATCCCGTGTTCTGGGCCCTCGACCTGGGCTCGCCCGCCACGATCCAGGCCAAGGTCAAGGACTACGACCCGAAAACCCAGGGCGACGCCTATCCCAAGGGCGAGATCATCACCTACGAGTT
>Ga0172371_10013114_pt1 | contig 10829 bp, 8 predicted proteins | sample Lak12m_FD_114543 | JGI IMG/M metagenome (GOLD analysis project Ga0172371, IMG submission 114543) | Freshwater microbial communities from Kabuno Bay, South-Kivu, Congo - kab_022012_12m | ecosystem: Environmental > Aquatic > Freshwater > Lake | place: Democratic Republic of the Congo: South-Kivu... | reverse complement strand
AGGGCAGGACTTGTCCGGAATTCCTTTTGATCTCCCTTTTGATGATTGAATAATCCCGACCCAGTTTCTTGGCTATCCAACTCTTTTTCTTCTTCATTCGCAAGTAAACTTCAATTCCCTCCCTTTCGTAGAGGGTGATTTCCTTTCCTTTTGGCATATCCATAGCGTTAATTAGGGGTTAACGCTCCAGTCTAGCAAAAAGGGGGCTTTGGGGTTTGAATTCGGGGGTACGGGTAGGCGCTTGACGAAAAATTTGTTTTTTGCTAGATTTCATTGGTAATCGCTATTCTCCAAAGATGACAAAAAATATCACTCTTGACGCGAAAATCAGAACAAAGTCTGTTGGCAAGGCCGCTGACAAAGAAAATATTTCGGGCATTCTTTATGGCCGGGGGATTGAGAATGTGATGGTTTCGCTCAACAAGAAAAAATTCAATGATACATACGAAGAGGTTGGAGAGAGCACGGTTTTCAAATTGGCGCTTGATGGAAAAGATGAAAGAAACGTGCTGATAAAGGATATCCAGAAGGACGTCTTGAGCGGATTGGCGCGGCACGTTGATTTCTATCAAGTGAGAATGGATGAGGAAATCGAAGCGGAGATAGAGCTGGTGTTCACGGGCGAGTCGGCAGCGGTGAAAGAGTTGGGCGGTATCTTGGTGAAAAATATGGATGCTATTGATGTGAAATGTCTGCCGGGCGATCTGCCGCCGGAAATGGAAGTGGACATCACGCCGATCAAAACATTTGATGATTATATCTATGTGAAAGATTTGCCGTTCTCAGAAAAAGTCGAAGTACTTGTCGATCCGGAAACGGTTGTGGCGATGGTTTCCGAGCCGCGTTCGGAAGAAGAACTGGCCGATCTCGAAACAGAAGTAAAGGAAGATGTGACGAAAGTTGAGGGAGTAATAAAGGAAGAAGCTACGGTTGAAGGCGAGGAAGCCAAGCCTGAAGAGAAAAAAGAAGATAAACAAGAAAAGAAAGAAGAGAAATAATCCAAGCTACTCAAAATACCCGATGCAAAAGCGTCGGGTGTTTTGAGTAATCCCTCTATATGCTGCATTGTAAAGGTGCTTGTAAAAAAATCATAAAAACCTTAGGATTATTTTATGAATGGCATAAAAGCATTGATATTTGATATGGATGGGGTGATCGTTGACTCCGAACCTATCCACGAAAAAGCGGAAATGGAAGTTTGTCGCGAATTTGGTATGCTTGTTCCGAAAAGTGAGTGGGATAATTTTCGGGGCAAAAAGATTGAAGATATTTTTTTATACGCCAGCCAAAAATACGGAACTGGGAGTGAACCTATAGAAAAAATGATTGAGCGAAAAATCAGCATATATCTGGGTTATGCCCTGAATGATATAGAGCTCGTTGCCGGAGTCTATGATTTCTTGCAAGAATTAAAGAGAAATAAAAAATATCAATACGCTTTGACAACTTCGGGACGGAAAAGAATGCAAGAAAAAATACTGAAAAAATTTAATCTGGATGATTTTTTCGAAATTATGATTACTTCTGAAGACGTAACCAATGGGAAACCGCATCCTGAACCGTACGCGATTACGGTTCAAAAACTTGATGAGCAACCAAGGGATTGTCTGGTTATTGAAGATTCGGATAACGGTATTCTCTCCGCAAGAGCGGCTGGATGCCAAGCATGCGGTATCACTACGACTTTTTCTAAAGACCGCCTTGAATCAGCTGGCGCAAATGTGATTGTTTCTGATTTTTTTGAATTGTCAAAATTATTATTTGATTGAAACCAATAAAAATAGCAATTTGCGAAAGGACGTATGATTCACGTGTTTTTTTTGACTAAAATCATCCGATGACACAGAATGTTCATACAGCTGTTTAACAACAAAATCAAATACAAATCCTATTGGATTAATAGGGTCGGAGGGGGACAAGATGCGTAAAAACTGGAATTCCAGAACATTTTCTTTTAGGATCAGCGACTTTTTTCATCTTCTCATAAACGCTACAACCGGAGCTATCGATATAATTCCGGAACGGGTAGCAGATGGGATTATGAGCCAGAGCGAAAGCAAGGCCCTGATTCAACGGGGTCACATAGGAAATGGAAGAGACGAGCAAAAGGCTCTCAATCTCCTTCAGGAGGCAAACCTCAAGCACAGCGAGCATATGCCTTACTGGTTTTATGTTCTGACCACACTCAATTGCAACTTCGCTTGTCCGATATGTTATGAGAGAAAGATACTGAGAGGCGGTGAAATTTCCCTCGAGATATTGAAAGGTACTCTTGCGGCCATCAAAAATTTGCAGGAAAAATGGGAAATACCTCCGGGCAAAATGAATCTGGTTCTTTTTGGAGGAGAGCCACTCCTTGTGTCTAACCCTGAAATTATCCGTACGGCGTTAAAATTCGCCGAGAGAAATGAATGGAAGTGTGTTGTCATAACCAACGGCACAAAAGCAATAAGTTTTTCGGGCCTATTTGATGAATTTCGTGAAACAATCTCGGATTTCCGGATTACAATTGACGGACCGCCTCGAATTCACGATTCCCGAAGACCCTATAAGGGAGGGAGAGGCTCTTTTACGGATGTAGTGTCTGCCGTTGAACATCTGCTCCAAAGCGGTTATCAGGTGAAGATGCAAACCATTCTTGGTGCTGGGAATATCCTGAAGCTCGAAGCGCTCCTAAAAATCGTCCGGCAAAAAGGATGGCTGGATCTCCCGAACTTCCAGTGGCGGATCGAAGCCTCCCACGATTACTCTAATCTGAACAATGCTGAGGATGAATATTCCGAAGCGGCAATCGTGAAAACTCTCGTTGATCTTTTTCAAAGGTACCCAATATTAAAAGGTAAGATGAAATTTGAGAGCTTCAAGTATCTCGCTCATCTCACCAACAGCTTCGGGTGGTTGGGGAATTTGAAGACGTATTGGGGACCGAAGTTCAACTTTTGCGAACCGCAAAAGGGTTTCCAATATATCTTCTCAATTGATGGGAAGATCTTTCACTGTCCGAGAACCATCAGCAATTCCGACTTTTGCGTGGGAGACATCAGTCAAGGTCTTTCCAGCAGATATGCGAAGTTAAAAAGGACGTTGATGCTTGATAGGGACAAATGCAAAGCCTGCATAGTCAACACTTTATGCGGGGGAGGGTGTCCCGTTCAGGCGAAAAATTTCCCGGAGATGGATTGCTATTTTTCGGCTCTCGGAAGAATCGACTCTTTCGTTGAACTCTTGCGGAATAGAATCCTGGAACGGGCAACGCCTGACAGAATCATTTCGATAAATAAATTGTGGCTACCGGAAATGTAGCCACAGAAGGCGAACGCAAAGACCTCATTCGGGTGCGAACCTGCACGAGGTCTTTTTCTTCTAAGTAAAAGCATGATAGTCCGTATACAAATAATCGTCGGGTGTTTTTTTGCAGGGAATAAAGTATAATAAGAAGCAGAAATACAAAGAATATAAAATGAAAAGTTATATTTCGAAAATAACAATATATTTTTGTTTGGTTGTTTTGTTTTTGGCATCCGATGTATCTTTGGCTGCCCAAAACGACGCGCAGCAGCAGGATCTGAAAACGAAGATAAACATTTTGCGGAATCAGATCCAAGGATATCAAAAAGAAATATATACCAAGGGTCAAAGAGAGGAGACTCTCCAAGGGGATATTGCCGATATCGAAAAAGATATCGCAAAGATCGGACTTCAAATCCAAGAGACGCAGCTCGTGATCCAAAGTCTTGATATCGAAATTGCGGACAAGGAAGCGGGCATTGCCGATATGCAGAAAGAAGTGATTGCCAAAAAAGCAGTTTTGACCCAGTTTATGCAGGAGCTATATGAAAACGGAAACGCCACGCCGATGGAGATGGCGCTTGGACAGGAAACTTTTTCGGACTATTTTTTCCAGGCGGACAGCATTGAATCCTTTGAGGAAAGAACAAAAGAAATATACGACCAGTTCGTGTATCTTCGCGAAGGCATCAAAAAAGAACGGGAGGATTTGCTGGCTCGGAAAGAAGAACAGATGAATCTGCGAGCAATGCAAAACGACCAACAAAAAACTTTGGATTCGCAGGAGCAGGCAAAAAATTCTCTTTTGAGCCAGACGAGAAATGAGAAGCAGGCGCTTTCTTCGCAAATGGACAAGCTTCAGGAACAACTCAACGCTTTGCAGGCGCTGGGCGAGCCGATCAATATCGACGAAGCGATCAGCGCGGCTCGCTATGCATCCGGTTTCACGAAAGTCGCGCCGGAATTTTTGCTGGGTGTCTTGCGTATTGAATCAGGGCTCGGGACAAACGTTGGAGGAGGGAGATATAAAACGGATATGAATCCGGCTCAGTGGGATGTTTTCAAAAAAGTTTGCGGCGAACTTGGGATTGATCCGAACAGCGTTCCGGTGTCGCGCCGGGCTTGCTACAACTCGGACGCGAAAGACGGATGCGGAGGATGGGGAGGAGCGATGGGTCCGGGGCAGTTCATGCCGACCACCTGGCTCGGATACAAAAGCAAAGTGGAAAAAGTCACGGGTGAAATTCCGGCGAACCCGTGGGATCTCAAAGACGCGCTTGTCGCGATGGGTCTCAAGCTTGCGGCGGTGGACGGAGTGACGGCGGGCGACCGGGCGGCTTGGGCCAAAGCAGCGGGGATGTATCTCGCGGGTGGCAATTGGGAAAACTATTCGTGGTATTCGGATCGTGTGTTATTTTATGCTGACGGATTCAAAAAAATAATGAAATAAATTTGTCAAGTGCTTTTAGGAAAATATTTGGTAAACCCATTGACTAACAGCAAAAATAGTTATATAATAAGAAAGTAAGATCCGAGAAATAAAGAATTTTATAGGGTGATTTACTCGCCTTGTTGAATGCTTCGCTTCGCGAAGTCCTTGGCGAACCAAGGATTCAACAGGGTAAAGTGTAAATCGCTTTTTGTTTTTCTCAAAGAATTAAATAATCTTAATTATATTATATAGCGGGGTGAGCTTTGCGATTACGGATGAACCCACGAACGCAATGGGTGAATCAGTTGAATAGGGTGAGCTCAAAAGGAAGAACGAAAATATTTTCGCTATTTTTTGTTTTGGCGATTGTTTCGGCGTGCGCGCTCGTATCAATCTCCGCCGATAAAACAATCGCTTCTGATATTACTACGGAAAAGGTGATTGAACTTACCAACGCGTCAAGGACAGAGGCTGGAGAGGCCGCGCTCATTGCCAATTCGAAATTGTCTCGCGCTGCGGAGACGAAAGTTTCAGATATGATCGCCAACGGCTATTTCTCGCATACTTCTCCGGCCGGAAAGACGCCTTGGAGCTGGATTCAAAAAGAGGACTATGACTATGTCTATGCCGGGGAGAATCTGGCGATGGATTTTCACTCAGCCGAAAAAGAGGAAGAGGCTTGGATGGCAAGCCCCACTCATCGGGCGAATATACTCAATCAAAATTATCATGAGATCGGCACGGCAGTGAGAGAGGGAATCATAAACGGGCACGAAACAACCGTGGCTGTCGTGATGTTCGGATCAGGGGACAAAAATTTGTTAAGCGCGAACAAAACAAGCGAAGAAACATCAATTTCGAAAAAAGATTCGGACGCCGGAAATGATTTTCCAACGCTGTCCGGCGGTGAGGAAAAAAAGCACAAGATTTCTTTCGAGCAGCCGACAATCACGAGTCCGCAATCGGGAGAAACATTTTCCGGTAGCGTTGTCAAAATAGCCGGACGGGCCGCGCCGGGAGAAACAGTTGTCATTTTTGACAATGGAAACTTTACCGGTTCGGCGGTCGCGGATTCAAACGGATGGTTTTCTTTGCCGGACGAAGATCTATCCGAAGGGCCGCATAGCATTGTTCTTCAAAATAAAAATATATTCGCGGGAGCGGCAACAGATTTCTATGTCGACCGCGAGAAACCGGCTGTAGGTTTCCGTCTCTATGCCGACGAAAGCAATCCGGACAGACTTTTTCTCGAAGCAAGCGCTGACAAAAACAACTGCACATTTCAGTTTAACGGAGAATCAAGATATGTCCCGTGGGGAAGCAAGGTCTTGTTCTCCATCGACGCGGACAAGTCGTCAGCCATTTTGCGCGTTTCGGATCAGGCCGGAAACAAAAATTTCAGGCAGATAAGCCTTGCTAATTATTATTCCGGAAGCAGCGAAAACAAAAACAAGATTTCAGACAAGCTGGCGGCGCTCATGTCCGCGCCGGAAAATATTTTCGCGAGTGATTCAGGGAGAGATGCGGTGAAGAACAATCTGGGACTGGTCTCGCACCAATTTCTTGCATCACGATTGATGGACAATAAATAATATCGAAATAAAATGAAAAAAATTGATGCGGGATAAATGACGGGAGGGATAAATAAATATTAATTTTTAATAAAATGTGATGTAAAAGAAAAACAGAAAATCAAGTTCTTTAAAAAAATTATGAGGTGAAAACAATAAACACTAAAAAAGTGTTTCATCAAAAAAGTAAGTGTCCTTTCTTTTTGCTCTTCGGAGCAACTTGGCAAACCATCCGCCTGAGTTTTTTCAAAAAGCTTAGGCGGATTTTGTTATTCTCGCTGATTTGATTATATTGAGATTTTAAATTATAATAGCAATGTTTGTAATTCAATATTTATGTCATATTTTGAAATAATCGGAGGAAAGAAGCTGAAGGGAGAAATTGAGGTGAAAGGGGCGAAAAACGCGGCTTTGAAGGCGGTCGCGGCGGCTCTTTTGTCGCGCGAAAAATGGACGATCACGAATTTTCCTTTCATTGAAGATACAAAAAGAATTTTGGAACTAATCGAGGATCTTGGGGTGAAAGTGAAAAGATTTGGCAACAAAGTTGAGATCCAGGCGGATCAGATCAAGAAAAACAAACTCGATGACGAACTGGCGAAAAAACTGCGCGCGTCCATCATTTTGGCCGGCCCTGTTTTGGCGCGGAAGGGCGAAGTGAGGATGCATCACCCGGGCGGATGCGTGATTGGCAAGCGGCCGATCGATATGTTTCTTGACGGGTTTCAAAAGTTCGGAGCCAAAGTGAAATGGGAAAACGCGCATTTCCAGATGTGCGCGAAAAAACTATCCTCCCGAGGCGGACAAGCCTTTGGCTTGAAGGGCGCGAAAATATTTTTTCCGAAAATCACCGTCACTGGAACAGAAACAATGATGATCACGGCGGTGCTGGCGGAAGGCGAAACGGTTCTTGAGAACGCGGCGATGGAACCGGAAATTCCGGCGCTCGCGGAATTTTTGAACAAGTGCGGGGCGAAAATATCCGGCGCCGGGACGCCGACCATAAGAATACGCGGAGTAAAAAAAATAAAAGGCGGGAAATTGGAATTGATTCCTGATCGGATCGAGACGGGAACATTTGCGATCCTTGGCGCGATTGCGGGCGGAAAGATAAAAATAAGGAGATGTAATCCGAATCATATCCGCGCGTTTTTGGTGTATCTTGAAAAAGCGGGGATCAAATTTGAAGAAAAAAAAGATGAGCTGACCGTATATGGAACAAAAAAGATAAGACCGGTGAATTTGTCCATTCACGAGTATCCCGGTTTCGCGACTGATCTCCAGCCTCCATTCACTTTGCTTATGACGCAAGCCAAAGGTTCAAGCCCTATCCATGATTCGATTTTCGAAAATCGTTTTATGTTCACGGACGCACTCAACCTGATGGGGGCGCATATCATGATGAACGATCCGCATCGGGTGACAGTCAATGGTCCGACGAGACTAACTGGGCGAAAAATTGTGAGTCCCGATCTTCGGGCCGGCATCACTTTGGTTTTGGCGGGACTCATCGCAAACGGAAAAACCAAGATTGAAAATATTTATCAGATTGACAGAGGCTATGAAAAGATAGAAGAACGATTGCAGAAACTGGGAGCGGAAATAAAAAGAGTGAAAAAATAATTCAAAAGTCAAAATTACAAGTTAAAATTCAAGAGTTTTCTGAATATTAAATATCTTAAAAACAAAACTTTTGACTTTTGCCTTTTAACTTTTGACTTTTTTATATCGTGTTTATAAAAAAAATCGGAATTGATCTTGGGACGGCCAATACTCTGGTATTTTTGCCGGGTGAGGGCATTGTTGTCAACGAGCCGTCGGTTGTGGCAATCTCATTGGTTGACAACAAGGTTATGGCAGTCGGCAATGAAGCCAAAGAAATGCTTGGCCGCACGCCTGAGGCAATCACGGCCATGAGACCGCTAAAAGACGGTGTGATTGCGGATTATCGGATCACGGAAGCGATGCTTCGCTATTTCATAAACAAAGTGGCGGGCGGTTTTCGGCTTTTTCGTCCTGAAGTAATGGTATCCATTCCGGCCGGCGTGACCTCGACCGAAAGGCGGGCGGTTGTTGACGCAACCGTGAAAGCGGGCGCAAAGAGAGCTTATGTCGTCAAAGAACCAATCCTGGCGGCTATCGGAGCGGGCATTCCGATCAACAGCGCGGCAGGAAACATGATTGTTGATATCGGTGGCGGCACGAGCGAGGTGGCGATCATCTCTTTGGGCGGAGTCGTCGCGGCGCACAGCGCGCGAGTCGGGGGGAACAAAATCGACCAGGCGATCGCCGATTTCATCAAAAAGAAACACGGTTTGGCTGTCGGAGAACGGACGGCGGAAGAAATCAAAATCACGATCGGAAGCGCTATTCCGCAAATGAAGGATGAATATATGGAAGTGCGCGGACGCGACCTCATTGCCGGTCTTCCGAAAACGATCCGGGTTTCGGCGAACGAGATCACGGAAGCGATCCAGGATGAGTTGCGCGAGATAATCAACGCGATCAAAAAAGTTTTGCAGGAAACTCCTCCGGAGCTCGCGGCCGACGTGATTGACAAGGGAATGATTCTTTCGGGGGGCGGGGCGCTTTTGCGGCATCTTGATCAATTGATTTCAAAGACAACGGGCGTGCCGTGCTATGTCGCGGATGACCCGCTTTTCTGCGTGGTGAAGGGAACGGGAATCGCGCTTGAGAATTTGGATATGTACAAACGGACGATAATGCTGACGAAGTAAATAACGGTATTTTATTTAACTCGCAAAGATTTTAATTTCTTGAAACTCAAAATCTCTGCTCGCCTAAATTTTTTGCTCATTTAGGTTATGACAATTGGGATCGATGCAAGCCGCGCTTTTGTGAAAACAAAAACAGGAATTGAAGAATACTCTTATCAGGTGATCAAACACTTGCGCGAATATCTGACTGACGGGCAAGTGGTTTTGTTTTTGGATCCGAGGGTGAACAAATTGGAATATATCGATTTTGAACTGCCTGAAAACTGGAAAACTAAATTTCTGCGTGCGCCAAAATTTTGGACGCAATTCAGACTGTCGCTCGAAACGCTGTTTCATCCGGTGGATGTTTTATTTATTCCCGCCCATACTGTTCCGCTTGTCCATCCCAAAAATACCATCGTGACGATCCACGGACTGGAATACGAATTTTGCCCCAAAGCCTATTCTTTGTTCGAGCGTCTGTATATGCGCTGGTCAATTCGAAAGTCATGCCGGTGGGCAAGGCGAGTCATTGCTGTGAGCGAGAATACGAAAAAAGATCTGATGAGGTTATACAAGGTGCCGGAAGAGAAAATAAAGGTTGTTTATGAAGGAATTTCGTCTAGTCAAGACTCGACCTTTTCCTTGGCGGATAAATTTGCTAATTCCTCAAGGTCGAACCTTTTAGCTGGCAAATACTTTTTGTTTGTGGGAAGACTCGAGGAACGAAAAAATATCATTGGTATAGTTGAGGCTTTCGAGATATTGAAGAGAAAATATCAAATTTCACACAAATTGATTCTGGTCGGGAAGTACGGATATGGGAGAGAGAAGATAAAAGAAAAAGTGTACGGCAGCGCGCATAAGAATGATATAATCTTGACCGGATATATTTCCGAAGAAGAGAAATTTTATTTGTTGAAAAGCACCGATGCATTTTTGTTCCCGACATTTTATGAAGGATTCGGCTTGCCGATTCTGGAAGCGCAAAGCGTGGGAACGCCGGTTGTCACGTCCGATGTTTCATCAATGCCGGAAGTAGCCGGTAATGGCGCAATTTTGGTTGATCCGAAAGACGCCGACGCAATCGCCGAAGCGGTTTATAAACTAATCTCGGACGAATCCTATAAAAATGATATAATAGAACGAGGATATGGTAATGTAAAAAGATTCAGTTGGGAAAAATGCGCGGAGAAAACTGCAGATATAATAAAAAATTGAATGAATACAAATAAATTCAAGGTCGCGCTTGTTCATGATTTTCTCAACCAATATGGCGGGGCGGAGAGGGTCTTGATGGCGCTTCATGAAATTTTTCCCGAAGCGCCGATTTATACGTTGATCTATGACCCAAAAAAGATGCGGGGAAAATTCAAGGACGCCGATATTCGGCCATCGTTTTTGCAAAAATTTCCAAAATTTTTGAAAAAGAGGCCCAAATGGCTTTTGCCTTTTTTGCCGACCGCGCCGGAAACCTTCAATTTGCGCGACTTCGACCTGGTGATTTCGTCTTCGGGCGCTTGGTCAAAAGGCATCATCGTGAAGCCGAAAACGATCCATATCTGCTATTGTCATAGCCCGATGCGCTTTGCCTGGGATTGGAACGAAAAATATCTCGGCGAGCAGGGATTGGGAAAAGGGCGGAAGATTTTCGCACGGCTCATGCTTAATTATGTCCGGACGTGGGACAAAGCCGCGGCGGACCTGCCGGACTATTTTATTTACAACACGAAAACCACCGAGACGCGGATCAAAAAATATTACGGACGGGGGAGCGTTATAGTTTATCCCCCAGTCGAGGTCTCACCTCGACAAGCTTGT
>Ga0172371_10013113_pt1 | contig 10830 bp, 9 predicted proteins | sample Lak12m_FD_114543 | JGI IMG/M metagenome (GOLD analysis project Ga0172371, IMG submission 114543) | Freshwater microbial communities from Kabuno Bay, South-Kivu, Congo - kab_022012_12m | ecosystem: Environmental > Aquatic > Freshwater > Lake | place: Democratic Republic of the Congo: South-Kivu... | reverse complement strand
TCAACGATGGACCGCAATCCATCCCTCGAGTTTCCAGACGTCGAACGGCGGCAGTTCGACGGCGAGTTCGCCCAAGCACACCGCACGTGCCGCGAAGGCGCTGAAAACCGCTCTTCACGGGCCGCCCCGAACACGGCCGAACGACGGACATGACCCACAGTGAAATGCCGCGCGTGAACGCGGTCTTTCACTGTAAGATTCGACGCGATTACTGGCCCATTGTCATTGTTTCGAGATAAATTGAAGAAACTCTCGGACCTTCGCCTTGTCCTTGAACGATCCCTCGACTCGATCTCCATTGGTAAAAGAAATCAGGACTTCGTACTTTCGGAAGTCTCCTGAACCTTCGTAAATTCGGTGTTGGTCGAGAAATCGGAGCGTATCGTCAATCGTGGCAAATTCACTCGAACGCCCGTAGAGGGGAATGACCACCACTTTTTCAACCATCCGGTCCAGTCGTTGTTTGAGCGATGCCATGAATGCATCAAGTTCTTTCCTGTTGGCGTTGACAAGGTGTGTCTTTACCTCCCGCATCGTCGCCGGTGATGCAGCTTCAATCTTATTCATACACTGTTGGAAAGCTTCGTCAGGAGTGCGCTCATCGAACTGAATGTCTATCCCTTGGGCCCCAAAAGCTGTCACAAGCGTTTCATATGGGAAATAGAGCACATGGAACCCGAGAGATCGCAGTTGTTCCAGTGAACCATCGGTAAACACGCCGGCTAAGACTGCCCCGAGGAATGGGTTTGACCATCGGAACTTCTCTGCGAGGGGCAAAATGGCACCTTGGATTTCTTGGGCTTTGTTGCGTGAGTGCTTCGTATAGCGCCGCCATGCCACCTCAATGAAGGCGGCTGGCGTTCCCATTGCCTCGTTTGTACCACCTCGTTCAAGCACATAGTCAAGGTCATGTATATTCCCGTACGGATCCTCCCATGTGACCTTTTTCCCCTTTCGCGGTAATCTCTGCGAACCACCCCGGGGGGTACCCGCATGCCGGGTGGTGTGGGGATTGTGGGAGAAAAACCCCCGGCAACCCGATTGTGCGCCCTATGTAAACTTTCTGACAATAAGCAGACGCACGCCACGGATTCCGAACCACAATAGGTTCAATACGCCGCCGATTACCGCCGGAAGCCATAAATCCCCCATGGTCTGAAGTCTTGAAACGGAAATCAAGAAGGCAAGAAAGACTAGGGTAACGGCCATGAATTCGGGACGGTTGATAAAAGCAAATACCAAATCAGAGGGTGTGCGTCCAATTGTCTCCTTCTTGGCAGGCCCCCCAGATAGAATATCAGCCCCTACGAGGTCTTGCTGATAATCGGGTTGCTGAGCTGGTGTACCAGTAAGGCCTTGGTGGGTTGGCAAAACATCACTCTTGACCATGAGGGATGCTGGCACAGCGGTTCGACTCATCCTGTCCGGGACATCATCCAATTCAATGGTAACGCGCTTCACGGCCATGTCAGAGACCCAATCCGGTTGCGATCTTCTCAGCCTTTTCCCACATTCTGGTGACTGCTTCGTTTAGCAGCCTTGGGACTGCTCCTATGGCAAGATCAGTTGTCTTGAAGTAATCAATGTCCAGGAATAGGCCGCACTTTTTGAGATCGTCAGCTTCGAACTGGAAGTATTGCGGGGCCTCGTCCTTGTGAATTGGTCCACCGATGACTCGAACATCAAAACCTGCTTCTGTGAGATCAATAGTTAACTGGAGATCTTTTTCATTTCCGCCGAACAAGGCCCGAGCCTTCTCGGTGAACATACTCTCAAACATAGTCCTGTTGATTTGCTCAAAAGCCAGTGATGATGGCACAAAGACTTTAGTTCTCATGCCAAATCGATTTGGCGATGGCAGCTGATACGTGGAATTCGAGGAAAGCAATCTCCAGAACGCAGACGCCCTTTCAAGGAAGAAATTGCGTGTTTGCGGATTCAAGACTACATATCCCGCACTCTTGTATCCGACAAAGGCACCTTCGGTCTTGATGGTGCTTTGTTCATCTCGGAAGTTGACAACATTGGAGTCGATTTTCCAGTGAGGCAAGAAGTTGGCCTTGCGCACAAAATCTGCTATTTGGCCCCTTACGTCTAGGAATGTACCAGATGCCTCATGACGTACTTCAAGCACGTGCTCAACTAGCATCACTTTGTCGCGGTCATGTTTTGCCATCAAGAGCCTCCGCTTTTAGTTTGTTGACAATGTATGGCACACAACGATTAAAATACCAAGCTGGTTTTTCCCGAAGATTAGTAAAATGCTACTCTATTTCCCCAAAAATACAAAGAGAAATGGACTGCACCCTTTGCAGCACCATCTATACTTGTGAAGCGGAATGCTATCAATCTCATTCGCCGTTTAAGGGATTATTTTACCCCTTGACATGAGGAGGCCTTATAAGTGTTAGGCATCATCGTGATTCCTCAGGCAGAGACCACACCTTCGCCAACCGCTCTGGAGGAACGGCCTTTAGAAACCGCCCGACGACGCCTTCGAGCGCTTGCAGTATCTCGACGAAGTGCCAGCCTTTGGTCTCGGCGGTTACTGAGAGGCGAGCATAGGTCAGGTGGGCTACTTCTGTACCGACCCGAGTGCGGAGATCAGACAGAACCGTAGGCATGTCTCCACGTAGCTTCTTCCACTTACCCTGGCCACCGAGGAAATCATCGGCCACGACGTCGTCAGGACGTGGACTGTCGCCGAAGAAGAATTCGAGAAGCACTCGCGCATGCACGGTAAAGGACTCGAGGGCCGCATTGTTGATCGGACCTTGTCCGAATACGCCAGTGCTCAACGATCGGGCGAGGATGAGGAACATCCACACCTCGTAATGAAGATGCTTAGACGCAGAGCGCAGCTCGTCGCTGGTCCGCAGCTTTCTCGCCACTGTCACGCCCCTTCAGACTGTACGCCGAACGCCCCGCCTCTCCGTTTGCGAACCCGCGTTCGAGCGGGCGAGCAATACGGGAGCAGGTGGTTGTTGGACCTACATTCCAGTGTCTCTCGTTTCCACAACATCACCCGGCTTGCGCTCACCAACGGTCTTTACGACCGCCTTGCTTATTTGCACTGCCCGTCGCTGGATTTCTGGGCCGTAGGCAATATAGTCCAGGTTCCTCGCTACGGACCGGCAAGCATTGTCCCCCTGGAAAACTCTCATGCACGCTTTGGACAGCAGAGCAGCCGCTTGATCCGGCTTATCAAGTATCGTTCTTACAACGGTCTGGCTTTCGCCTTCAATGACGACATGTGAGGTTGCTGACATCCGTGCGGCAACCAGCCGGGCATCTGTGTCTTTCGTTTTGGAAATCATCTCCTTGAACGTGAAATAGAATGATGGCGGTTGCGTGTGGCCCTTCCACTTCTCGCGCCACTTCTCATAAAGCCATTTAGAGAAATCGTTTCCAAGGAGCGTGGCAATCCGCATGAGGTAATGAACGTGCCGATTTGTAGTGTAGAGATAGAGGTCTGCCACAGCTTGGACGATGTACGCTTCTGGCAAGGTCACACCCCAGTACAAGGCAGGTGCATAGAAATCTGCGATCCCGTTGCGAAGGAGAAAGGAAACCGCCTCCTTAGATTGACGAACGTGCTGCCGTTCGGCATAGACCCGATAATAAACAGGTTGGCCCAGGAAGAACTCCTTCCTCCCTCTCGCCAAGATTCGATTTGCGTCTATGACGTTGTTTATCTCGTCGAAGATCGCTTCGGATACCTCCTCGTGCACAAATGCTCCAGTTGCAGGAGAAGACTCACGTGTCAGGCGTACAGGAATTGCCTTTGGATCTTTGACCACCCGAACATACGTTGCCAAAACCGGCACCGAAAGACGGCTCGCGGGGTGTACCGTGATGATCTGAGAGCCATGTGGAGTCTTCACCACCTTCCGTATGCCTTTGATCCACGATTTTCGGATGTGTTCGAGTTGTCTATCTATCACTCGCCTTATGTCATCGCTCGTTCCCGGCTCGCTTTTCGCGCCGTGGCGAAAATAGACGGTGCCGACACCGAAGGCCGTGCGTTGCCTGCCGGTGCCGATGTCGTAGGTGCCGGGTTTCTGAAATACCAGCGGTATCGACACCGGCTGAATCACGAAGGCCACCAATTTGTGTCCGTTCTTCTCAGGTGAGTGAATCTCAAACTCGAAATCCACCAACCCAGTATACTTGGCGACCTTGTTTGCAAAGTCCGCCGGGTCAACACTGCCGATTGCTGTGACCGATTCACCTGTGGGCGTTCCGAAATTGTCCAAGCCGAAGACGATGATACCCCCGCCGGAATTCGCTATCGCGGCAAGGTCTTTTATCAGTTCGCACCAATCGCCCGGCAAGTTCGGGTCAAAGTTCTGCTTGAACTCGACATGTTTTGATTCGCGCTTGGCAGCCAGTGCCTTTCGGATGAGGTTGTTCATTTATTCCTACGAGTCAAACGTTACGGCGCACCGGCGGCGCGATTAGCGACGTAAGGTGCCGCCGGTTGTGTACGCCCGGCATGGGCGTGAACTTATGGGATGAAATCCCCCTCCCCTGCACATAAACCCTGTCAATGACATTTACATTGACACAAGCACTAGCCGAAGGCAAGGGCGGGACCCCGAGAGTCCGTCAGAAGGAAGCCGGAGCGCAACGATATGAGCCGACGAACAGAAACAGCATACAAGGCTGAGTCTCCGGGCAAGTCAGCACAACATGACAAAGCCCTGGATTCTGGAGATACGGTAAATGCAAGAAAATTACCCCGCCGAAGGGCACTACCCGGCTACGGTCCGGTAATCTCTGCGAACTGCCCGGGGCGGTCCCGCATGCCGGGTGGTGTGCGGGCGGTGGCTAATCATCCCGGCTACCCGATTAAGTGCTCTCTCCATCTTGCCCCAGAGCCTACGACCTGCGCAGCACCGCCAGCGCCTCCGCGATCTCTCGCCCTTTGGCCTCGATGAGATCGAGCAGGTCCTCCGGCGTGCGGGCGTCTACCACCTGTTTCTTATGCGGATTGACCGCCTTCAGGTCGTACACCGCGTCCTCAATCTCTTTCGCCTTCGCCGCGGCTTCCCGCGATGATTTCGCCAGCGCCTTGGCCTGCTCCTTGTCTTCACACTTGGCGGCCTCGCGGGCTTTCTTCTGGGCCTCTTCCTTAAACGGGCGGGCTTCTTCGGCGGCGTGCCGCTTGCGTTTGTCCATGTCCACGGCCCAACTGAGGTCGCTCTCGCTGCGGTCGGAAAGCAGGCGGAGGAAATCCTCAAAGTGCTTGAGCGTGAGCGGAGTCTTCTTCCGCACCTTGATGTCGGTCAGGTCGTAGTACCATATTTTCCGCGTCGGCTTGCCTTTCGTGAAGAAGATGAGATTCGTCTTCACGCCCGCGCCCGCCGCAGTGAACACGCCGGCAGGCAGGCTGACGACGCACCAGACATCACAATCGTTCAGGAGTTTCTGTTTCGTCTTTACGAAGGCGTCTTGATTCGTGCGAAATAGCAGCCCTTCATCGAGCACGATTCCACAGCGCCCGCCGTCCTTCAAACTGCGGATGACGTGCTGCAGGAACAAGGCCTGGGTCGCGCTGGTCTTGTAATCGAAATTCGTCTGCGCGTCCTTGCCTTCCTTGCCACCGAACGGCGGGTTCGTCAGAATCACGTCGAATTGCCCTGGCGCACCCGCGAACAAACCGCCGTAGATTTCCATACCAGTCAGCGTGTTCCCATGCCAGAGGTTCGGCTTGTCGATGCCGTGCAGGACCAGGTTGGCCAGCGCAATCGGGTAGATCAGGTTCTCCTTTTCCCGGCCCCAGAACGTGCGCTGTTTCAGCGTTTCCAACTGTTCGGCGGTGGCTTGGTCGCCCAAGCGGTCGTGCATGAACTCGTAGCTTTGCGCCAGAAAGCCACCGGTGCCGCAGCCGGGGTCATAGACGGTCTCGTTCACCGTCGGCGCAATGACCTGCACCATGGCCTTGATGACCTGGCGCGGCGTGAAGAATTGCCCGCCGTCGTTGCCCTTCTCGCCCATCTTCAGCAGCAGGCCTTCGTACACCTGCGAAAGCGTGAAGACGTGCGTCGGGTCCACGGTCTCGGCGGTGATCTCGTCAACTTTGTCCAGCACGTCGAGGAAGTTGCGCTCCGTGTCGATACGGACGCGCTCCACGCCAGTCATCACCTCGCTGATGACCTTCTGGCGCGGCGAGGCGTCGGGACTGTTCTTGAGCCCCTTGAGATAGCGCAGAAGCTCGGTGTTCACGAAGCCGAAGAACGAACCCAGCGCGCCTTCCTGCAGTTCCTTGCGCATCGGACCGCTCGGCGCGGCCCAATCCTGCCAGCGGTAGGGTTGCTCCAGCGACGGCTTGAACGTGACGCCCAGCGCCTCGGCTTCGTGCTGTTCGCGCTCTTCGCGCTCGTCGAGAATGCGCAGGAAGAGAATCCAGGTGAGCTCCGGCACGTATTGCAGCGCCCCGGCGCAGTTCCCCCGGCGCATGATGTCGCAGATGGATTTGACCGCCTGGTCGACCGACTGCTGGGTTGCGAGTTTTTTCCCGTTCCCGTTGTTGTTCTTCTTCGCCATGCTCAGAGTTCTCCTGCAAAAGCCCTTCGCAGCAATGCCGCCGGCAGGGTGTTGATGGTTGCCAGTTCTTCCTCCGCCGCCTTGCGCGCCCGCTCCACCGCCGCCATCTGCTCATTCAGAATCGCCGCGATGCGCTTCTGTTCGGGGAGCGGCGGGAGGGGGATTGGTATGTTGGCTGCTAATGCCTGGTTGAGTTTCGGCCGAGTATTACCCGTAACTACTTTGGATAGATCCGGACGTATGGAAATCGTAAACAGTAAGAATTCAAAATCAATGCACTCACGTGGTTTTAAAACATGAGCATGATTATTAACCCAAGTCTTGCCGCTCACTTTGTAGGCAATAGGAGTTTCAGGCGAACCAAACGCCCCGCCATCTTCTGCAAGCAGAATTAGCGGTTCATCAAAAAGATAGTCGTCAATCCAACCAGTTTGCCCATTCGCTCCATAGTACGGAAATAGTTGGTCTTTGCTTCTGCCTTCTATGCGTTTTGCTCTTTCAATTTCGCTTATGGGTTTCCGGCGGTGGTCCAGAAATTCACACACCTCCCCCAGCTTCACCCAGCGCCAGCCTTTGGGCAGTTTGCGTGGGTTTTCCAGAGATTGGAAACCCTGCCCTTTCTCTTTTCCAATGATTAGATAATCTTTGGACTGGAGGGTCATGAGTGCGCGCCTTTCTTACGCCGAACCCGGTATACGGCGCGGCCTTCTTTGACCGAAAAGCCGATTGGTTTGCGTAGGGGATCAGGGGGCGGCAACAACAGCGGTCTGATCTTCCGGTACAGGTCGCGCAAGACGGCATCGTGAGCGAGCAATCCCTTTTCAATCTCCGTCAAACGCTTTTCCAGATCGGCCCGGTTAAGAAGCTGTTCCCGCATCTTGACAAAAGCCCGCACGACGAAAATGCTCATTTCCACCGCTTGCGGACTGTTGAGCACCGACGCAGCCATAAGGGCGCCGTGTTCGGTGAAGGCATAGGGCAAGACCGGCGAAAATTTGAGTTTGGCGAGGTGGTCACAATTTGTGACCACCTCCGTTTTCTCGGCATCCGTCATGGCAAACACAAAGTCCGACGGGAACCGGGCTATATTACGCTTCACGGCTTGGTTCAGCGCTTTGGTCGTTACCCCGTAAATGCGGGCTAAATCCGCATCCACTATGACCTTCAGCCCCCTGACATTACAAATCGGTATGGCAACTTCATGCATCACGGTTCTCTTCTTCATGCCGCGAACATCCTCTCCTTGGTTTCACGCAGCAGAGCCGCCGGCGTCCCGGCCGCTTGCAGGGCGGCAAGGCCGCCGGCCTTCCTGACCTCCGCAATCTGGAAGATGTGCGGGTTCTCAAGCTCGTCCGTCCCACCGCGCTCAAACTGGCCGGCAATGGCCCGGATGGTGAGGCAGGCCGGCAGCGACAGGGCGCCCAGCCAGTCCTCGTGCTTGTAGGTGAAGGCGAGCGTCCGGTCGCGGCGGGTACGCGGATTCATGCCCCAGCCGAGTTCTGCCAGGACGTCGTACAGGTCGTAGTCCTGCTTGTCGTCCACCAGGCGAATGACGGTCGGCGAGTAACCGGCTGTCACGAGAGTGTCGATCAGCTCCTTTCGGGACGGCGGGTGAACCCACAGCTTGCGGAATTCGTCGAGCGTGTGCGCCTCCTGGACGAGCCGGGCCGCCAGCCGCGCCTTGTACTCGGCGATGGGGACCGGCATCGCCCTGCCGTCCACGTCGGTGACGATGAAACTCCCCGCGTGGGTTACATGGACGTCAAAGCCTTCCACGCTGATGGTCGGTTCCGGCGGGGGTGGCGGTTCCGGCCCCGGTCCGCCTCCTCCGCTCTTCGGCGGCTTCGTGATGAACTCCTCGCCGAACAGGCGCGTCGCGTCGGTATAGTCGTATACGCGAAACATCAGCTTCCCGGTCACTTCGTCAATCCGGGTGCCGCGGCCCACCATCTGATAGAAGCTGATGGGCGATTTCAGGTACTTGAAGAAGACGATGTTCTTCACGCACGGCACGTCCACGCCGGTGGTCAGCAGGTCAACGGTGGTGGCGATGAAGTGGCTTCGCGACGAGGCGCGCAGGTCCGGGAGCTGGTCGTTGCCGCTCGCCGCTGCCGTGCACTTGAAGGCGTAATAGTCCAGGCGCTCCCGGCCCTGTTCCTTGCACCACCGGGCGTAAAGGTTGTTCATGCAGACGGCAACATCGTCCGCGTGACGGTCCCGGGCGCAGAAGATGATGGTCTTTTGCACCGGGCCGCCCGTCGCTATCAGATGCGCGAACAGATCCCTGCACATGGCCGCGACTCGCTCGGGCATGAGGATGCGGTCTTCAATCCGGTCCGCCCCGTAGTGCGCCTTGGCTTCGTCGAAGGTCATGGGCCGTCCAGTGGTCGCGTCCGTGAGCTTCTTGCCTTGCAGATCTTCGCGGGAAACGCCGCTGTCACGCTCGCTGATTTCCTTGTTGTCGTGGAAGAGATCGAAGGTCTCGATGTCGCAGGCGGCGAGATAGCCGTCCTCGATGGCTTGGGCCATGTCGTATTCGTAAACAGGTTCTCCAAAGTAGTCGACATTATTGGCGGTGATCTGGGCGTCGGCCTCTGCCTCCTTGGTCTTCTCGTCACATTTCAAGCGGCGCGGCGTTGCCGTCAGGCCGATCTGGGCAGCGATGGCGTTGCGGGTGAGAACCTGCGACCACTTGCCCCAGGCGGAGCGGTGGCACTCGTCAATGACGACGTGTGTGAAATAGTTTTCGGGATAGAAGGTGGTCAGAAAACTGGCGTCGCCTTCCTCGGTGTCAATTCCGAGAGTCTGGTATGTGGCGATGTGAATGCGGGCGTTCTTGGCGTTGTTCGCGCCGTCGGCCTTACGAAAGACCTCGGCGGCATCGGCCCCGAAGACATTCTGGAATGCCCGTAACGCCTGCGACCGCAGTTCATCCCGGTCGCAAACGAAAAGCGCGCGCTTTAGCTGCCCGGCATCGGCGGCACGTTTTAACAGATTCACTGCGATGAACGTCTTGCCGGAACCGGTGGCGAGAGAGAGCAAGGCGCGCTGAGGTTTCCCGGCAAGGGCGCACCGCGCGAACTTCTCGAACACGGCGCGTATCGCGGCGTCCTGGTAGTAGCGCCGGGTTCCTTCGCCGCCTGTGTATGGTTGCAGGAGCGGCTTTGCCTGCGACGTGGAGAGGGAGAAGCCCATTCTCTCTTCGTAGCGGGCGCGTAGCTGCTCGGGCGTCGGGAACTCGGACAGGGGGCGTGGCGCGCTGGTCAGGCCGGTCAAGTTGTCGAACTCGACGAACATATGGCCGTTGGAGGAGAACACGAACGGCACGTTGAGCCGTTTGCATGCGGCATAGCCCTTGGCCTGGTCTAGTCCGTGGCCCGGCGGGAGGGTGTCCTTCTTAGCTTCGATGAGCGCGACGGCGACAGGCTGAGTTTCGGGGTTGATCTTTACGCGGAGAACGTAGTCCACCTTTCCGCGCGAACGGCGACGGGCCTTGCCGCCGATAATCTCGACGGCCCCGGCCGTTTCCTCGCGGCGAATCAGGTCCTCCGTCCAACCACACTTGTGAATGGCGGGGTCGATGAGCTTGGCTCTGGTGTCGGCTTCGTTTAATGACATGTGCTCACTTCTTTATGCGCATAACACCTCAAATGAACCGCTTCGGGTTGGCCGCAGAGCGCAGCGGCGCGGCTAACCCGAACTTGCGTTCGATTCGGTTGTTGGCTCCTTTCCTTCTGTGTGGATTGCCATTCTCCAGAATGTGTCGGCATGTTCCGTCCACGTCTTCTCGTGGTCGGGAAAGTCACAGTGCAATCTTCTGATGGCTGCATTCAGACGGCTGTTTAAAGCTGCCGTCTGCTCAAGAAGCTCCTCGGCATCGCCGTAACGCGTGAAGTACGCCCGCGTCTTGAGGGCGTGCCTGACGTTCGCATCTACCAGTTCCAGTATGCGGATCGCTTTGTCAGCCTTGTCAGCTGGGGTCAAGTCATCCTCCTTCCGCAGAGCCAACAATGGAACGGATCGAAGAATCAGAGGGAATTTTGATGAAAGTCAACCATCTCCGGGCGGATTTGTCAACCATTTTGAGATTCGCTTCCCTTGGGCGCAAAGTCCTGATATATACGGCGCCATTCCCGGATACGGATCAGAGGAGTTACCTGATCCGGTGGAACAGGAATCATCCCCCGAAAGAAACATCGTCAGGGGAAAAGACATCGATATGAGGATTTTCGGAACTTGATTTATCTGCGCGACATCAGCCTTTCGTTCGCCGACCGGCAG